>TARA_R110002094_G_scaffold7401_9_pt1 | contig 19915 bp, 19 predicted proteins | sample TARA_R110002094 | Tara Oceans TARA_R110002094 (sample SAMEA4397409) | marine metagenome | biome: Polar Biome; feature: [MIX] marine epipelagic wind mixed layer (ENVO:01000061); material: water (ENVO:00002006), including particulate matter (ENVO:01000060) such as... | depth 10-100 m
ATTGGCGATGGCGATCAGATCTTCTTCGCTCAGGCCCCCGTCCTTCCAATCCGTGCCCGATACCCGGACCGACATTGGACGCTCATTGGGCCAAACTGCGCGCATCGCATCGAACACCTCGAGCGGATAGCGCAGGCGGTTTTCAATCGACCCGCCATATTGATCGTCCCGCGTGTTGGTCAGAGGCGACAGGAACGATGCAAGCAGATACCCATGCGCGCAGTGCAGTTCCAGCATGTCAAACCCAGCCCGCGCGGCGCGTTCTGACGCTTGCACAAAATCAGCTTTGATTGCGTCCATGCCTGCGCGATCCAGCGGCGCAGGCGTGCTGCTTTCTTCTTCAAACCATGGCAGAGCCGACGCCGAAACAAGCGGCCAGTTCCGCGACTTGTCGGCAATCGGGTGATCCATCTTTTCCCAACCCAATTGCGTCGACCCTTTGCGCCCGGCATGGCCAAGCTGCATCGCGACCTTGGCCCCTGAAGTGGCGTGAATAAAATCCACGATGTCCTTCCATCCCGCCTCGTGCTTGTCTGTCCACATGCCGGGACACCCTTCGGTGATCCGCGCATCAGCAGACGGACAGGTCATTTCAGTAAAGATGAGCCCCATGCCGCCCATTGCATGGCTGCCGTAATGCACTTTGTGCCAGTCGGTGGGATTGCCATCCGTATCTGCCGAATATTGAGCCATTGGGGACATCACCACGCGGTTGTTCAATTCCATTTCGCGCAGTTTGAATTTGGCAAACATTGGGGTTGGGCGCGTCATGCTCAAGTCTTCGCCGGTATCGCGGAAATGACGGGCGTACCACTCGTCATCGACCTTCAGCACAAATTTCGGGTCACGCACGATCAGATTGTCATAGGTGATCGACTTGGCCCGACACATCACAACCATCGCGAATTGATAGGGGTCCATATCCCATGACCGCGACATGTGTTCGAACCACGAAAGCGACACATCGGCATTGTGCTGGGTGATTTGGCACGGCGCGCGGCGGGCGTCATCGTAGGCTTGAAATGCCTTTTGCACATCATCCTGCGCATGGGCGACCACCGCATCCGATAGCGCAATCGCACATTCCATCGCCAGCTTGGTCCCTGACCCAATAGAAAAATGCGCGCTGGCCTTGGCGTCGCCCAGAATGACGATGTTATCCGTGTACCAATTTTCACAAAAAACCCGTGGGAATTGCCGCCAATGTGACCGGTTTAGTAACAAAGGGTGACCCTGCAATTCCTCTGCAAAAATCTCGGCCAATTTGGCTTTACTATCTTCTTCATCCGTCTCTTTAAACCCGTGGGCATTCCACGTGTCATCGTCCATCTCGAACACCCATGTCGAATGGCCCGGTTCGTACTGGTAGCAGTGGGCGACCATCGGGCCGTGTTCTGTTTCGCGAAAAAAGTAGTTGAACTCCCCCATGGGACGCGTTGATCCCATCCAGCAAAATCGATTTTTCCGCAGCGTTGTGGAGGGCTGAAATGCATCGGCATATTCCCGGCGGACCGCAGAGTTTACGCCATCACAGGCAATAATCACATCACTGTCGGCAAAGCGTGTTTTGATTTCAGCCGCGTTAACTCCGGTGCCAAAATTCAGCTCGATACCTTCCTCGCGACAGCGCTGTTGCAACAACCGCAACAGAGTGTGCCGCGACAGGCCGCAGAAACCGTTGCCGCCTGCACGCATTTCCTCGCCTTTGAAATGCACCACGACGTCATCCCAATGGGCAAACTCATCACGCATCAGGTCGAAAAGCCGTTTGTCCCGACTCAGGAACTCATCCAGCGTTTCATCCGAAAACACCACGCCAAATCCAAAGGTATCATCCGCCTGATTTTGTTCAAACACTTCGATTTGCCAGTTGGGCTTGGCTTTTTTGGTCAGCAACGCAGAATACAGGCCGCCGGGGCCGCCGCCAATTGTAGTGATTTTCATGCCGCGAACTCCAGAGACGCTCTATAAGATGCTTAATATGTGTTATAGCACATATTAAGCATCTGAGTAGCTTTTTCTGTGTGAAGGTCTTACAGTGGCATTAGCCCGTTGCCAAAGGAACGCTTGATGCCTGCTTCCCCAGAGACCCAAAAATATCCGGTTGAACACTGGCTGGACGGTATTGATCCACCAGAGTTCCTAATCGCTTTGGCAGGGCGGCATATCCAGGAAATGATGAACGCTGTGCTGCGGGGGCATGGCCTTAAACTCGTCGAATGGCGAATACTTGATTGCCTTGCGGCTCAGCAAAACCTAACCATTTTTGATCTCGCGGAACGGGCCGTCGTGGACAGGACCGTTGCCAGCCGTATGGTCGATAGGTTAGCCGACCGTGGATTGGTCGAAAAAGTTGCCCTTAAGACTGACCGGCGATTCGCGCAGGTTTCATTGACAGATGCAGGTCATGATGTGCTGAAACAGGCCTATCCGGATGTGCATCAGGCCCGCGCGCGACTTTTTTCAGATATGTCCTCTGATGAGGCGACGCACCTAAGTAGGGCATTGGAAAAACTCAGCGTTAATGCGGCTCATAAGCATCTTCGCTAAGGCCGAAAAGATCTGGTTATTTCTCGGCTTCTTTTAGTTCATCCTCGGGTGGATCAGTGATCAATTCCACGTCTTCAATGTCGCTTCGGGTTGCTACTTTGGCGGCACCGTCCGCACCTGACTTGTCCTCAATCGCACCAACAATTAGCGGCAGCATTTGTACACCACCCGGCATCGCAACTTCGGACATCGGTGGGGACTTCCATGCCAACGTGTCAAAGCTCTTGCAGTTTTCGCATATCGGTTTCCACTCCGCATGGATGTGCTGACAGTTTTCGCAAATCCATTGTGGACCGCGTGACACGGCAAGCGCGCGTGCCAACCATCCTTTGACAACAGTATCTGACGCGCCTTCACCCCGTTCAATCGCAGCCATCAAAGTGACCGACCGGGCGGTTGGGTCACTTTCGACCAGATCGCCCAATGCGCGGCGCGCTTCGGGAAAATCCTCATTTGCGATGTATAGCTCTGAAAATAGCATGCGCGTTTCAGGATGATCCGGCTGTGACTTGGCCAACGCCTTGAAACGTTTAATCCGCTGTTGTGGCGATTCATCAGGCGCAATCGCAGCATACGCCGCAGCGAGATCAGGGTGCGGATGCACGCTCCATGCTTTTTGCAATACGCGTGCCGCGTATTTTGGCTTGGCCTGCTCAATGTAGCTGTGTGCCGCCATTACCGCAGCTGGGACCAAATCAGGCGACAACCTGTTTGCCTCAATCGCGGCCTCGCGGGATTCGATGCTATTGCCCACAGCGACTACATCTTTGGCTTCAGACAGGGCCAGCACCGCATCGCGCCGCTTATGAACGTCTCGTGGCAATTGACCGTTCTTAAGCTTCGCACTCAAGGTCTGCCGCGCCCCGCTCCAGTCTTCTTTTGCTGCCTGAAGCTGCAAAAGAACATCGCTGGTTTCCGCATGCTTTGGCTTGAGCGCAAATGCCCTTTCCGCCAGCTTGAGCGCTGTTTCCGTATCGCCTGCTGCCAGTTTCTGTTTCATAATGCCACGCACGCCAACGAACCGCGTTTGTTCATCTTCAACCAATTTGCGATAGGTTTCTTCGGCCTTGCGGCTGTCCCCCGCCAGTTCTGCCGCCTGTGCGGTCAGCAGATTGGTCAGCGCAGGCTTGTTCAGATACTTGTCCGCCTTCGCCGCTTTGGCCATAGCAACGCGCCCCTCACCACTGGCCAATGCCATAAGGCCCTCTGACAGCGCTTCGAAACCCTTCTTTTCACGGTTGCGGTCAAAATAACGCGACAGCGCAGTTTCATCCCCGTTCAGGAATTTCCATGTCGCCACCAACAGCGCAAAAATCTTGAGCAGCAGCCAAACACCAACCATCAACAGGATCACAGCAATGACGGATTGCAACGGGCCAAAACTATATTCGGTGCCCAGAACGGTTACTTGAATACCCCCTTGGCTTTCAAGCAGATCGTCGGCACCCCACGCCAACAGCGCAACAACAGCGACAAACAGAACGATCTTGATCAATGACCACAGCATAAATTCAGGTTCCTTAGTTTGCCGTCAGGCGTTGTGACAGGTCTTCGGCGGCAGTTTCTGCCGCTTGTCTGGTGCGTGCATCGGCCAACCAATCGTCCATCGCGCTTTGCGAGATCTCAGGCAATGTATCAAGCTCTGCCAATGCGTCGGTCAAACGGCCGTCACGCACGGCTGCTTCGGCACGGGACAAAATGGCGTCCGGATCCGTGCCCTCGCGGGGGGCCACAGATCGCGCCCCCAACTGTCGCCGCAGGAAGCCACCCACACCACCGGTCGCATCTTCGGACCCGTTTGCCCGGGCAGTTGAAAGCGCGGCGCGCGCCGTTTCAGGAAATCGCGTTTGCAGATTGATCAATGTGACCACACCATTTTCGGCCGTATTCGTCAGCGCGGCGGGTACATCGTTTAGGCCGTTCGCCTGCAGATCAGCAAGCGCCGATGCAAAAGGTTTCCCGCCATTTATCGCCGCAATGATCCGCGTAATCGCCGCCTGCAATGTTGCATTGCGCGCGACCGCAGCGGTGGCTTCTTCCACGCTCAACGCATTATCCAGCAGACCTTCAATTTCCGAACGCTGCTCTTCTACGGATGCCTGCAGCGCCGCAAGCTCGCGTTCATAAGCGGCAACTGCAGCTGTTGAGGACCCACCTGTGATGGGCCGTTTTTCAACTTCGGTCAGACGGGCTTCCATCGCTGACAGAGTATCTAACAGCGTTGCCACCTCACCTGTAAGTCCGTCCAGATCGGGAAACTCGGTCACCGGCGTCTGCGGCTCAGCGCTTTGAAGCTCAACAATCTGCGCTTGTTGTCTGGCCAATGCCGTGCGCAAATCGCTTGTATCGCCGCGCGTGCCAAGCAAATTCATCTCTGAGGCCAGAAACCCAAGAGCCGCAGCCAGAGCGCCACCAATCAACAGCGGCCAAAAAACGCTGCCGGGTTTTTTTGGCTCTGCCTTGGGGGTCGGGACGGGGGCCGGTTTCACCTCCGCTTTAGCTGGCTCAGGTGTTTTGGCCTTAACGGACTCAGGTTTTTCGGTAGGCTTAACATCAGCTGGTTTTATATCTGGTTTTGCTGAAACTGGATCTGGCGTTTTGTCAGGCTCAGACGCGGCAGTTTTCGCCGCCGTCGATGATGCCGCCAAAGTGGTCGGGACGGCGGCCTTTTGCGGCGAAGATTTTTTCGCATCGGCTGCGGTCGTGTCAGACGGTTTTGATCTGGTTGCCTTGGGAACCGACCCGGCACCCTGCGCTGCCCCGTCATCGGTTTTGCCCGTTGCAGTTTCGCCTGAAGAAGCTGGTTTTTTCGCTTTAGCCACTCTGCCACCTTTCCGATTCTGACCATTGAGGTCAGCTTGACTGGACAACCTTACCCGGCATCCCTGCCCCCCTCAAGCCAAGCTGCTGCTGCGCACCACCTTTTCAACAGTTCGCAGCATTTCTTGACCTGTTGGTGCGGCCACAACCAAAATTCGCGCAGCGCCCAATCCCTGGCAACATAGCGCGACCGCATCACTCATGGCGACAATGATGACGTTATGCAAATGCGGCGTTTGATCCACAAACAACGCGGCTGAACGGGGTGAGAATAGGGGAACAATGACCGGGGCTGCCCCTTTCAGCAACGCATGTGCCTCAGCGGACAGATCAACAGCGTTCTGGTCATAGAGAACATGAACTTCTGTGGTAATGCCCAGCGCGGTCAGCCGCGCCGCTATGTCGCCACGCCGATGCTTACCAGCCAGATGCAACAACGGCCCTGCGGGGGCCATTTCGCTTATCCGCGCAATGAGGTGCTCTGCAGTTTGTTCTTCGGCAAATATCGTCCATCCGGCCGCTTTTGCGCGTTCCGCAGCTATGTGCCCTACGCAATACGCGGGTCGGTGATTCACCTTGGGTGCCAACGCTACCGCATTTGAAGAGGTAAAGATGATCCCGGCATAGCGTGATAAATCAGGGCGAATCCCTGTGGGGACAATTTCAAACAAGGGCGACGTTACAATTTTTACGCGCTGCCGGACATCTCGCGCCAAACCGGCCGCAAAGCGGGTTGCGCTGGCTTGGGGGCGGGTGATCAAGAGCGAAGGTAGGGTCATGACCCCGCTTCATATCCTGCGCTGGCATTGTTTGCCATGGGTTGTGGTGCTACCTCCAAAAGATCGGTGCCTTGCAACGGAGAGCACATATGCCACAGGCAGTGACCATACTGGGAATAGAAAGCAGTTGCGATGATACCGCAGCAGCGTTGGTCCGCGTGGACGCAAACGGGCGCGCGTTGATCTTGTCGTCGGTCGTTGCGGATCAAACCGATTTGCATGCCGTGTTTGGCGGTGTGGTGCCAGAACTCGCCGCGCGCGCGCATGCTGAAAAACTGGATCTATGTGTTGAACAGGCTCTAACACTGGCGAAATTGCCTCTTTCTGATATTGATGCGATTGCGGTAACCGCTGGTCCTGGCTTGATTGGCGGGGTAATTTCCGGCGTGATGTGCGCCAAGGGGCTGTCGCTTGCCACTGGGAAGCCGCTTTATGGGGTGAACCATCTTGCCGGCCATGCCTTGACCCCGCGCCTGACCAACGATGTGCCCTATCCCTATCTGATGTTGTTGGTATCAGGTGGTCATTGTCAGTTTTTGATGGTGCACACCCCGCGCAAATTTGAACGTTTGGGCGGCACGATTGACGACGCCCCCGGAGAAGCGTTCGATAAGATTGCGCGTCTGATAGGCCTGTCTCAACCCGGTGGTCCAGCAATTGAACGGGCTGCAAAGCAAGGCGACCCAAAACGGTTCAAGTTTCCCCGTCCGCTTTTGGATCGGGACGGGTGTGATATGTCGTTCTCTGGGTTAAAGACCGCTGTTTTGCGCACCCGTGACGGCGTTGTCGCCGAACATGGTGGACTTACAGTGCAAGACCAAGCGGATCTGGCCGCCGGGTTTCAAGCCGCTGTCGTGGATGTACTTACGGAGAAAACACGCCGCGCCTTTCAGGCGTATCCAACCGACACCAACCGCACGCTTTGTGTTGCCGGTGGCGTTGCGGCAAATCTAGCAATTCGCGCTTGGTTAGAGACTGTTGCGGCCGACCAAAACGCTTCTTTTATTGCGCCACCTATGTCTTTGTGTACCGACAACGCCGCAATGATCGCATATGCAGCCGCCGAGCAACGCGGTGCCGATGGCGCAGACGACCTGACCCTTTCTGCGCGCCCGCGATGGCCGTTGGATACGTCACAGCCCGCCATGTTGGGGAGCGGCAAGAAGGGGGCAAAGGCGTGAGTATTTCAGTCTTAGGCGCAGGTGCCTTTGGTACAGCGCTTGCTATTTCGCTATCACACAAAGGTCCCGTTACACTTTGGGCGCGAGATCCGGGGGACATGACAGATACCCGCAATAACGCGGCACGCCTGCCGGGATGCACGTTTCCCGATGCGCTGCACATAACGGGTGACATTGATGACGCCTGCGAGGCTGACATTCTGCTGATCGCTGTCCCGATGCAGAAACTGCGTGGGTTCCTGACCGACAACCGCGCCAAAGTGGCAGCCAAGCGACTTGTTGCCTGCTGCAAAGGTATCGAACTGTCGACGGGTATGGGGCCGGTAAATGTAATTCACAGCACTGTCCCCTCTGCCACCTTTGCTATTTTGACTGGCCCCAGTTTCGCCGGTGATATCGCACGCGGCCTGCCCACGGCGCTTACGCTGGCCTGCCCCGACGACGCCATTGGCAAGCTACTTCAACAGTCTCTAACTACAGAAAATATCAGGCTTTATCGCACAACAGACACCATCGGGGCCGAGCTTGGCGGGGCATTAAAGAACGTGATCGCGATTGCCTGTGGTGCCGTAATTGGCGCGGGCCTGGGCGAAAGCGCGCGGGCCGCTCTGATGACACGTGGCTTTGCCGAAATGCAGCGGCTGGCGGCCCATCTCAAGGCTGATCCAACCACGCTTTCTGGCCTCTCCGGGTTTGGTGATCTCGCCCTGACGTGCACCTCTGATCAATCGAGAAATTATCGGCTTGGCCTGTCATTGGGCAAAAACCTACCTTTTGACCCATCAACGACCGTCGAAGGGGCCGCCACCGCCCATGCGGTACATTCATTGGCTGGAAAATCAGGTTTAGACATGCCCATCACCGCCGCAGTTGCGGGATTGCTGGACAACAGGCTAAATGTACAAGAGGCCATGAAATCGCTGCTTACCCGACCCTTAAAGGAAGAATAACATGTTTGTTGCCCTTATCGCCAAAGACAAGCCCGGCGCACAGGCGATCCGCGCCGAAAATCGCCCCGCGCATCTGAAATACCTCAAATCCACTGATGTGATCGCCCAAGCGGGGCCATTGTTAGATACAGATGGCGGGATGGTCGGATCACTGATCATTCTTGACGTGGCTGACATTGGAGCCGCTCAAGCGTGGGCCGACAGCGATCCCTATGCAAAAGCGGGCTTGTTCGGCTCTGTTGACTTGATCCATTGGAACCGGGTTATCGGTTGATGGCCTATTGGTTGTTCAAATCAGAGCCCTCTACTTGGGGCTGGGATGATCAGGTCGCCAAGGGCGACGCGGGCGAAGAATGGGACGGCGTGCGCAACTATCAGGCGCGCAATTTTATGCGGGACATGGCCGTTGGTGATCTGGGCTTCTTTTACCATTCACAAAAAGAAAAGGCCGTTGTTGGTATTGTTGAAGTGATGGCAGCCGCCCACCCTGACAGCACAACCGATGATGCCCGGTGGGAATGTGTAGATATAAAGGCTGTCCGCGCGTTCGAAAACGCTGTGACGCTTGAACAGATCAAGGCTGACGAAAGGCTGTCTGACATGATCCTTGTCAGAAATTCGCGCCTATCGGTGCAGCCCGTTTCGCCGAGCGAGTGGCAGACCATCTGTGCATTGGGTAACACGAAAGAATAGATAAAATTAGTGCTCTGGCCCATGATCCAACAGACTTACGTAACTATTGGAAGGGCAAACGGGATTTCTAGCAGTGATCGTCGCAGCCATTACTGGCTTTGCTTTCGGCACAAGCTGGTACATGACGCTTTCTAAATCGTGGATGGAAGTAATAAGAATCAATGCTATTCCAGATGGCCGCCCAGATGGGGATTCACCAATTACTTATGCTATGGCGGCAATTGCCTTGATCCTGATTGCAGGGATGATGCGGCATAACTTTGTGCTATCGAGCATTGATACGTTGGGAAGGGATTGGTGTCTGGCCTCGGAATCCGCCTTTTTTTCATCAGCCCTTGGATCATGGTCAACAATGGGCATGGCGGCCGCCCGTCCAAGTTGAGGCTGATTGGCCGCGACTATGTCACATTTGGATGCGCTATTATCGGGCTGGTTCTGAAATTTTTCTGAGGGTTCTTGAGGCACGAAAAAAGGGTTCTGACACCCCGCCAGAACCCTTTCTCACCCCGTGTGCTCCCAAGAACCACCACACACGTATCTGAAATCTGTTCTGGCCGTACTGGCCTGCCTGATAAGGATAGCAAATTCCGTGAAAATTCACAACCGAAGTGTACTTCAAAACCCCGCTAAAAACGAAACGCCCGCTTAACCAAGCGGGCGTTAAGGTATTGTAATCTCGTTTAAATTAACCGTAAATTGATTCTTTTCCAAAGTGTTTGGTCAGCATGTAATAGACCACAGCGCGGTATTTGTTGCGCTCAGATTTGCCATATACCTCGATGGCCCTGTTGATACCTTCCATCAGGTTTGGACCATCCGCCATGCCCAACTTTTTGATGAGGAAGTTATTTTTAACCAGTTCCAGCTCGCTGTCTTGACCTGCCGCAACGGTTTGCGCGTCTGCGTTATAGATTGACGGACCACAACCGATTGTGACCTTTGTCAGCAGTTCCATGTCTGGCGTCATGCCACATTTGTTTTTCAGGTCGTCCGCATATTTCGCGATCCACTCGTCCCGCTTGCCCATAAATAAAGTCTCCTACCGTTAATATTGATCAGCCAATTCTGACCTTGAGCCGAGTCTAATGTCAATTTAACCGCCACAAAAGGAATTTTTCAGCGGTTTTTCCCCGTAGAGAGGACGTCACGGGGCTGGCGTTACCCTTTTGCGATGCCGCGCGATAACCAGCGCCCGCTTGGCGGAAATCACCTGATTTGTCGTAGGCACCGCGTTAATGATGCTGACTTCACGCGTTCTTCCGTCGAAAACAACATTGCGCAGCGCTTCAATCGCCTCGTTGTGTCTATCCAGACACTTTAACGCTCACGCCTTTGGCGTCCGCAGCAACTGCTTTGCTGTCTCTTGGGTTACAGCTGATTGCCTCATTATTGCGGCGGAGGCCCTGCAAGGTGACCCCTCGAACGAATTGTTAGAGAAAGCCATATTCGTTGTTTTGCGCGCCAAGCCGCTTGAGTTCATCCAAATCAATCAGCGCCGCCGCATGATCACCCGCCTTGAGACGGAATTTTGTTCGCGTCGCATTCACGTCTCAGATTAAGCTGCACCAGCCAAATATCTAAAACTGCCCAACCATTTCCCTACTTGAAGGTCCAATAGACCTTTAGTCAGGCCTAGCGTTATCTAGGTTTTGGGGGAAATTTCCGCTGACAATGCACTTTGAGCGGGAAAGGGCACCCCGACGCAAGCCATCGGCCTGTGTCGGGGAAATAGTTCAATAGCGATAGTGTTCAGGCTTGAACGGGCCATCGGGCGATACGCCAATGTAAGCGGCCTGTTCGGGGTTCAGCTTGCTCAACTTCACGCCGATCCGATCAAGGTGCAAACGCGCAACTTTTTCATCCAGATGCTTGGGTAAGATGTAAACGCCGGGTTTGTATTCGTCGACCTTGGTCCAAAGTTCGATCTGCGCCAGCACCTGATTGGTAAAGGATGCGGACATCACGAACGATGGGTGACCGGTGGCGTTACCAAGGTTCAGCAAACGGCCCTCAGACAGTAGAATCAACCGATGGCCATTTGGCATTTCGATCATGTCCACCTGTTCTTTGATATTGGTCCATTTATGGTTTTTCAACGCGGCAACCTGAATTTCGTTGTCAAAATGGCCGATGTTGCCAACGATCGCCATGTCCTTCATCTCGCGCATATGCTCGATGCGGATCACGTCTTTGTTGCCAGTTGTGGTGATAAAGATATCGGCGGTCGCCAATGCATCTTCCAGCAATACAACTTCGAAGCCGTCCATCGCCGCCTGCAAGGCACAGATTGGGTCAATCTCAGTCACCTTCACGCGCGCCCCTGCGCCCTTCAAAGATGCAGCTGATCCTTTGCCGACATCGCCATAGCCCATCACAACGGCAACTTTGCCGGCCATCATGGTGTCGGTGGCGCGGCGAATACCGTCAACCAGCGATTCCTTACAGCCGTATTTGTTGTCAAACTTCGACTTGGTCACAGAATCGTTCACGTTGATTGCCGGGAACGGCAACTGGTTCTGCTTGAACAGTTCATAAAGGCGATGCACGCCCGTTGTTGTCTCCTCGGAGACACCTTGGATCATGTCACGCTGCTTGGTGAACCAGCCGGGGCTTGCCGCCATGCGCTTTTTGATCTGCGCAAAAATCGCTTCTTCTTCTTCGGATTTTGGGATGGCGATCAGATCGTCTTCTCCTGCTTCAACGCGTGCGCCCATCAGAACATAAAGGGTTGCGTCGCCACCATCGTCGAGGATCATGTTCGCGCCGCCCTCTTTGAAAAAGAACGTGCGATCCTGATAATCCCAATGCTCAACCAATGATTGACCTTTGATTGCAAAGACAGGTACGCCGCTGGCCGCGATGGCCGCCGCCGCGTGGTCTTGGGTTGAGAAAATATTGCACGACGCCCAACGGACCTCTGCGCCCAGCGCCACCAGCGTTTCGATCAAAACGGCCGTCTGTATCGTCATGTGCAAAGATCCAGCGATACGCGCGCCTTTAAGCGGTTTCTTTTCACCATACTCTTCGCGCAGCGCCATCAGGCCGGGCATTTCCGTTTCGGCAATGTCCAGTTCCTTGCGTCCAAACGCGGCAAGGTTGATGTCTTTTACAATATAGTCGTCGGCCATGGGGCACCTCATTAACAAGCTTTGCGCGCCGGGTATCACCTTTGGCTGCCCTTCTCAACGCCTGTTCGTGTCGCATTGGATGTTGCGGGCCGTCCCGAAAATGGGTTCCATGATCATCAACTTCGTGGGAAGAACGGGTTGGCTTGGCAAATCCTGTTTGGAGATCGCTGAATGGCGCAACAACCCCGCGCGTGGCAACGCATGTTATCAGGTCGCAGGCTTGATCTGCTTGATCCCACTCCGGTGGATATCGAGATCGAAGATATCGCGCACGGATTGGCTTTCGTTGCACGTTGGAACGGCCAAACCCATGGTGATTTTGCGTATTCCGTCGCGGAACATTCATTGCTGGTCGAAACTATATTTGCCCGCATTAATCCGCGCGCGCCTGCCAAATGGCGATTGGCCGCACTTTTGCATGATGCACCGGAATATGTGATTGGCGATATGATCTCACCTGTGAAGGCGGCCGTTGGTCCCGGTTATGGCGCATTGGATGATCGATTGACGGCGGCAATCCACATCCGGTTTGGCCTGCCTGCCACCATTCCCGTTGCTGTCAAAAAGCAGGTAAAAAAGGCCGACAAGGTGAGTGCCTGGATGGAGGCGACCCAGATCGCAGGGTTTTCGGAAGCTGAATCAAGCAAGTTTTTTGGCAAACCCGACCCCGCGCTGATGGAAGGGCTGGACATCGTACTGCGCGCGCCCGTTGCAACCCGCAATGCCTTTACTATGCGGCACGCTGTACTATTGGGACAGATGTGATGATCATGGTCCGGCCCCCGATTGCGCTCGACACTGCCGACATGGCGCGCATGCTCAACGAGATCATCAGCGCCGGACGCAGCACCGCCATAACCCGGCCCGTCACCGGGCAGGATTTGGCCGAATGGATTGCATTCGATCCGGATCACAGCGCCTGGCATGTCGCGGTCGATGGGATGGAGAGCGTTGTTGGTTTCCAATGGATCGAACCCGCCAAATATTTGCCGCCCGAAGCGGCAGAGATCGCCACCTTTGTTCAAATTGGGCAAACGGGGCTTGGCATCGGGTCGGCGTTGTTCGATGCGACCCGTAAGGCGGCCAAGGCGCTTGGCTATGCCTGGATCAACGCCAATATCCGCGCCGATAACGAGGGCGGTTTGATCTATTACCAAAGCCGGGGGTTTCAGGATTACCGCGTGATCAAAGGATATGAGATGGCGAACGGTCAGATCGTGAACAAACGGCTCAAGCGGTTTGACCTGTGATTAACTCTCACTGCGGCGACCGCTTTGCCAAAATCCGCTGGAGTGTCCGGCGGTGCATGTTCAGCCGCCGCGCTGTCTCTGAGACGTTTCTGTCGCACAATTCATATACCCGTTGAATGTGTTCCCACCGCACGCGATCAGCGCTCATCGGATTTTCCGGTGGCGGGGGCATGTCGCCTTCGGTGGCCAGCAACGCATTGGTAATATCATTGGCATCGGCAGGTTTTGACAGGTAATCCGTCGCACCGATCTTTACCGCTGCCACAGCGGTGGCAATTGCGCCATATCCAGTCAGAACAACTACACGGGCATCCGCACGTTTGTCGCGCAGAACCTCAACCACATCCAACCCATTGCCGTCTTCAAGGCGCAGATCGACAACCGCAAATGCAGGCGGACGCGCCGTGGCTATCGCCCGTCCTGCGGCAACAGAACCTGCGGTTTCTACCTCAAAACCGCGTTTCTCCATGGCCTTGGCCAATCGGCGCAGAAACGGCTCGTCATCATCGACAAGCAAGAGTGTTCTGTCGGGCCCCAAGTTTCGGCTGTCCTGTTTCACCTCAAATGCCCTCATGCTTATCTCTTGCTTATTCTTAATATGGGTCGCACCCATGCATTGGTCAAATGATCACATATTATCGATAAAACAGCCGATCTTGTCGGCCATGTCTGTCGGCGTCACCTCCCGGCGGAAATAATCGACATATCCAACTTCAGGCAGGACAAGATAGCTGAACGTCGAATGATCGACAAGGTATTCATCGTCCACGGCCTCATGCGCCTTGTAATAGGTGCGATAGACGGTGCTCGCTGCCTTTACCTGCTCGGGCGATCCGGTCAGGCCGATCATCTTTGGGTGCATATTCGACGCGAAATCACCAACCACTGCGGGCGTATCGCGTGCGGGGTCGATCGAAATAAACACCGGTGTCACGCTTTGACCCCGTTCCTGCAACACATCAACTGCTTGCGCATTACGGTCAACATCAAGCGGGCAAACATCCGGGCAGTAAGTGTAGCCGAAATAGATGAGCGTTGGCTCTGTGATCACATCTTTGTCTGTGACTGTCTGGCCGTCACTATTGATCAATTCAAAAGGACCGCCAAGATCGCCACCAGCCACAGACGAAGAACGGCACTGTGCAAATTGGTCCCCGCCTTGACGCTGTGAGAACCAAGCAGTTCCGGCCAAAAACACAGCTGCAACAGCAACTGCGGAAATAGCTACCATACGATTCATCACGTCCTCCTGGGCCAATTGGCGCTCTTGATTAGGTGTGCGGGCAGACCTACGCTACAGATCGGCTGATGCAATAGCGAACAGATTATGGGAGCGTTCATGACGCAGGGACATATCCGGCCCCTCGGCGGGCGCACGCGGGCCAATTGGATCAGGTTGCGTACCATGATCCTGTTGCGTTGGGTGGCAATTACAGGTCAGTTGATTGCCATTACCGTGGCGCAGCTAGTGTATGGACTGCAACTGGAACTTGGCCTTTGTTATCTTGCGGTTGGCGTGTCGGTGATTGGCAATCTGGTCGCGACCTTTGTATTTCCTGAAAACAAGCGGCTGACAGAGATCGAAAACCTCGCGATGGTCCTGTTTGACCTACTGCAACTAGCCTTCTTGCTCTTTCTCACCGGCGGGCTGCACAATCCTTTTGCGCTGTTGATGCTGGGTCCGGTCACGATCTCCGCGACCGCGCTCAGCTTGCGATCCACGTTGGTCATGTGCGGTGTTGCCATTGTTGCAGTGTCACTCTTGGCCGTGGCACATTTGCCTTTGGTGACCGAGGCGGGCGACGTTCTTAGGATACCACAAATCTTTATATTTGGTCATTGGACCGCGCTGCTCATCGCGATCGTGTTTACCAGCGCGTATTCGCGGCGGGTCACATCAGAAATCCATTCGATGGGCGATGCCCTTGCCGCCACGCAAATGGCACTGGCCCGCGAGCAAAAGCTGACGGATCTTGGCGGTGTGGTTGCTGCGGCAGCACATGAACTGGGCACACCGCTGGCCACAATTAAGTTAGCGAGCACCGAATTGCTGAGCGACTTGGCAGATCACCCGGAACTGGCTGAGGACGCCGCGCTTATTCGTGATCAGGCGGACAGGTGCCGCGATATCCTGCGCGACATGGGGCGCAGCGGTAAGGACGACTTGCATTTGCGGCACGCACCTTTGGAAGCGGTGGTTATTGAGGCCGCAGAGCCACATATTGACCGCGATAAACAGGTCCATTTTAAACACCTTTCCGAAGATCGGACCCGGCCAAACCCGACAACAATGTTGCGCAAACCGGAAATTATTCATGGGTTGCGCAACTTGATACAGAACGGTGTGGATTTTGCCGATCACAACGTCTGGATCGAAACGGGCTGGACCAGCAAAGAGGCGTCTGTGCGAATTACGGATGACGGCCGAGGGTATCCGGCGCATGTGCTCGGTCGTATCGGTGATCCATTTATGCGGCACAGATCCGCTTTGCGTACTGGGGGAAAGCGCCCGGAATACGAGGGCATGGGTTTGGGTCTTTTCATCGCGAAAACGTTGCTTGAACGATCTGGGGCAACATTGCGGTTTGCCAATGGATTTGATGGCCGGCAACAAAACCGCGCAACCGGTGCAGTGGTCGAAGTCACATGGCCCCGCAACAAGATTGACGCCCGCGAGGGTGATGACCCCGTACCATCAGGTCAAAATCAGCGCATCCCCGTATGACGATTTATGCGTCCCACGTGGGAAAAACCTTGCGCTTCATTCAGTTACTATTTTTCCGGCATTAACGGCCCGTTAACCTCAAAGGTTAACACTTGATCACATCTGATCCTTTGAATGGAATACCTGTGCCCATACTGCCCGACATGATTTTGGTTCTAGGCGTTTCCATGGCATCCGCAGCATGTGCCGTGTGGTTCTTGAACCGTTCCAAAACGACCGATGTGTACCCTTTTCTTGAACAAGCAGAACCAATATCATTCCTGTTTGATGACGGGGTTTTGCATCACGGGACGGGCCCCGCTCTGGCCCAACTTGCACTGCAACCAGGCACCCATGTGTGGGACGACATGCGTGATACTCTTGTATCCCGTTTTCCAGATATTCCTGATCGCGCGGGCACAGGACAACACGGTAGCCTGACGATCTACGCCGCCGATCAACAAAGCCGGGATCAGCTTGAGATAGCGTGGCGCGGGCCGTTGTGTTGGGTTACTTTGGCGGAAAGTGCCGCACAAGATCAGAAACCCATAAGCCAATCTGACAATGGTGAGCTGATCAACTTACGGCGCGCCAGCGCCTCTTTGCCAAATCCGGTTTGGCAAGAAGACGCATCTGGCAAGGTGTTCTGGCACAACCAAGCTTATGCCGCCTTGTTTCGGATGGCCTATGGGACGTCGGTTGAGCAGGATAAAAGGCTTTTTTCCGAAGGCGATCAGGACGCACCAAAGAGGGTATCATTGCGCACTCAATCGAACGAGCGGCCAGATTGGTATGAGTTGTCCGTGATATCGGTGGACGGCGTTACCGTTTTTCACGCAACCTGCATCAATGCGGTGGTCGCAGCAGAGCAGGCACAGCGAAACTTTGTGCAAACGCTGGCCAAAACATTTGCGCATCTGTCGATCGGCCTCGCGATCTTTGACCGCAACGGACAACTGGCGCTTTTTAATCCAGCACTTGTTGACCTCACTGGGCTACCCGCACATTTCCTAAGCGCGCGCCCAACCATGTTGTCGTTCTTTGACCAATTGCGTGAAAACCGCCGGATGCCAGAGCCCAAGAACTACCTGAACTGGCGGCAAGAGATTGCCGATGTTATCGCCGCCGCAACGGATGGCAGATATCAAGAAACATGGTCACTCGAAACAGGCCAAACCTATAGCGTCAAAGGCCGCCCGCATCCCGACGGTGCTACTGCGTTCTTAATCGAAGATATCAGCGCCGAAGTGACATTAACCCGCAACTTCCGGGCTGAACTGGAACTGGGTCAATCCTTGCTTGATACGCTTGATGACGGATTGGCGGTGTTTTCAGCAAGCGGGATACTTACCTTTAGCAACGCGGCATACTGCAACCTGTGGCAACAGAAACCAGAGGCGGCATTTGCCGATGTGACCATTCTTGATTGTATGTCGGTCTGGCAGGACAAATCAGAAAACAATCCGCTTTGGCAAAAGGTTGAAGAGTTCATTGGAGCCTACGGTGACAGAGGCGAATGGGACATGCCAATGATCCTAAATGACGGCAATCTCGTCACGTGTCAGCTTGTTCCAATTTCTTCTGGGGCCACGTTGATGCGTTTTCGGGTGCAGTCACCGGCGAAAAACCGCCCCCATAGTTTGACCCAAAGTTCGGGTGATTGAAGTCGCACGCGCCTGTTTCACCTTGCGGAGACCGACAGCGCCGCTAAGCATATGTTATGCCCGAATGTACGTTAATCCTGACCCACCCTGATGAAACTTCCCAGCGGGCCGCTGATTTGGGGCGGGTCTTGAATGCTGGGGATGTTGTCTTGCTCGGCGGAGATGTTGGCGCAGGCAAAACGCATTTTGCGCGCTCCTTGATCCAGTCTTTGCTCTCGACATCCCAAGACGTACCTTCACCAACCTTTACCTTGGTACAAACCTACGACACCACCAAAGGTGAGGTATGGCATGCTGACCTTTATCGCATCACGTCACTGGATGACGTGGAGGAGTTGGGGCTGGTCGATGCATTTGAGAATGCGATTTGTCTGATCGAATGGCCGGACAGGCTGTCATCGTTGAAACCAGCTGCGGCATTGTCCATCGAACTGACGCCCGGGCAAGGCGAAAATACACGAAAATTAGTGGCGTATTGGCAGGACGAAAAGTGGAATGAAAAACTGTCAGGGTGGCAAACATGACGGATCGTGCGGCACAGGCCGCCCACTTTATCGAACAGTCCGGTTGGGGCCAGAGCAAGCGCATCTTTCTGGCGGGCGATGCCTCTAATCGTCGGTATGATCGGTTGACCCTGCCCACCGGCGAAACCGCCATCTTCATGGATGCCCCCCCCGATCAGGGCGAGGACGTGCGCCCGTTTGTGCGCATCGCTGAATATCTGAAAACAATTGGCCTCAGCACGCCAAGGGTATTTCACCAAAATCCTGACGCCGGATTTCTGCTGATTGAAGATTTGGGTGACGCCCTATTTGCGGGCATGGTCGCCGCAAATCCAGATATCGAAGACATGCTTTATCGCGCCGCGACAGATGTATTAGTTGATCTGCATGCCGCCGCCCCCTTGAGTTTGCCTTTGTGCGATGCGTCGTGGCTTACGGACATGACCACACCTGTGTTTGAATGGTATGTGGGTGGGCCCGCCGACCAGAGTATATCGCGTTTTCACGATGTATTTTGTCCGCTGGCGGCGCGGTTGGACACAGGAAAAAAGGTTGTCATCCTTCGCGACTACCATGCCGAAAACCTGCTTTGGTTGCCCGACCGGAACGGCACAGCCAAAGTCGGGCTCTTGGACTTTCAGGATGCACTGCTTGGTCATCCTGCGTATGATTTGGTGTCGATCCTGCAAGACGCCCGGCGCGATGTCGCGCCACAGCTAGAGGCGGCAATGATCACGCATTATTTGGAAAAGACTGATGTTGACGAGAACGAATTTCGAACGGCATACGCGCTGCTTGGTGCCCAGCGCAACTTGCGCATCCTTGGTATTTTTTCGCGGCTTTGTCTGCGTGACGACAAGGCGCATTATGTCGATCTGATCCCCCGCGTTTGGGGGTACGTTATGCGCAATCTAGCGCACCCCACACTAGCGCCGCTGGCGACATTTATTGAGACCACCCTGCCCTATCCATCCCATGAATATCTGGAGCATTTGAAAAGCCAATGCGCGACCATCCCAATGCCATCATGATGTTTGCTGCGGGCTTTGGCGCGCGGATGAAGCACCTAACCAAAGACCAGCCAAAACCTATGATTTCGGTGGCAGCAAAACCATTGGTCGATTACGCCTTGGAACTGGCCCGTGAGGCCAATTGCGCCCCCATCGTAGCGAACCTCCATTACAAACCTGATGTGTTGGCGCAGCATCTCAAGGATCGGGGCGTGGTGACGGTTTTGGAGCACCCTCGTCTGCTCGAAACTGGCGGTGGGTTACGCAATGCGTTGCCGTTGTTGGGGGACGGCCCTGTCTTTACCATCAATACAGATGCCGTTTGGGCTGGACCAAACCCGTTGACGCAGTTGGCCGCGGCCTGGAGACCCGATAAAATGGACGCTTTGCTCATGTGCATCCCCACTGCGCGCGCCATTGGGCATGAGAGCAAAGGCGATTTTTCACTGGCCCAAGACGGCAGGTTGAACCGGGGACCGGGCGTGATTTACAGCGGAGTCCAGATCATCAAAACAGATCGTCTTGCCTTGATAAAAGAAACGTTTTTTTCGCTGAACCTGCTTTGGGAAAACATGCTGAAAGACGGGAGATTATACGGTTTATCCTACTGCGGAAAATGGTGCGATGTCGGCCATCCAGAGGGGATAACCCTCGCGGAAGACATGCTGGCAGATGCAGATGTT
>TARA_R110002094_G_scaffold45909_10_pt1 | contig 19878 bp, 19 predicted proteins | sample TARA_R110002094 | Tara Oceans TARA_R110002094 (sample SAMEA4397409) | marine metagenome | biome: Polar Biome; feature: [MIX] marine epipelagic wind mixed layer (ENVO:01000061); material: water (ENVO:00002006), including particulate matter (ENVO:01000060) such as... | depth 10-100 m
CCAGGCCTTCCGGCTGCCCCACGATGACATAGGTGAATCTGTCGGGTGAGAGATACTCCCCCGCCACCTGGTTCACACCGTCCAGCGTGACCGCATTGATGTTGGCATTGCGTGTATCGAAATAGTCGATGCCCAGTTCCTCCTGGCGTACGCCCATCATCTGGTCCGCGATCTTCGCATTCGAATCGAAACCCAGCGCGTAAGAACCCGTGAGATAGGCCTTGGCATCGGATAGCTCTTCCGGCGTCACGCCCTCAGCGACGAACTTATTAAGTTCATCATGGATACCCGCAAGGAATTCGCCGGCGCTCTCGTTCTTTGTCTGTCCCCCGCCGCTCCACGTGTTGAGGTGATCGGACGTGGAGATGCCGGTATATATGCCATAAGTGAGGCCCTTTTCGACCCGCAATGTCTTCATGAGGCGGCTTTCAAAGCCACCGCCACCGACCGTGTAATTCAACACATAAGCCGTGAAGAAATCAGGGTGGTCCCGTGGCAGCCCCGGCGCCGTGAAAGATACGAGACTCTGGGGTTGCGGCAGATCGACAATTATCGGTTCAGCCAGAGCGGCAGGAAGTGTCACATCCGGAACGGCCCCAATCTCACTCGTTTCCGGCAGACCCGCCATGACCTTGTCGATCATCGGGGCCAGTTCCTCCGGCGTCACGGCGCCAACCGCCGTAACCAGCAGCCGGTCCTTCACCATAAGCTTGCGCATCTGCTCGCGCGCAAGTTCCGGCGTCAGCGCAGCTATGCTCTCTGCACTTGTCTGCCGTGCATAAGGATGGTCGGGATACATCGCATCTGTCAGGGCCTTGCGCGCCAGCCAGTTCGGGCTGGTTTCGCGTTGCTTGATGGCGATCAGGTTTTCGCGCTGGAAGCGTTCAAACGGGCCAGCGTCAAAACGCGGCGCCTCAAAAGCGGTCGCGATCAGATCCATCGCGTCTGACGCATTTTCAGTCAGCATGGAACCGGAACAGCTTGTCCAGTCATTGCCGGTCGAGCAGCCAAAGCTCATATTCAGCTCTTCCATCCGGGTCTGGAATCCCAGCGAATCGAGGTCGCCTGCACCTTCATTCATATTGTAGACGACGGAATCAGACAGGCCTTCCAGCCCCTCGGGGTCTGACGTCTCACCGCCCTTCCACGCCATCTCCAGCGACAGGATCGGGATGGACGGCTCGGAGACGAGCCAGACGGAAACGCCGCCTGGCGTCACAAATTGCTGGATCTCGGCAAAGTCACCCTTGTGGACGTCGACCTTCATCGCCGGTTCGACGGCTGGCACCAATGCGTCCGGCGTCGGTTCGGAAACTGGCTGGGTCGCACAAGCGCCTAATACAAGCGCGGTCGCCGCGCCTGCCATGAGCTTCAGGTAGGTCATGCTACTGGTCTCCTTCGGCTTGAACGAGTTCGGCTTCGATATAATGCCGATCCTCGCCGAACACTTTGCGAACGGCCGCGAGGGCCTCCTCCGTGGTGATCGAGCGGACTTCATCGGGATAGTTCAGGATATCATCCACCGTGCCGCCGAGCGCCAGCGTCGACCCGAACGTGTTGGCCATTGAGGACTGGCTGTCGCGGCCATAGATCGCTTCGGCTGCCAGTGAATTGCGCGCACGCGCCACCTCGGCGTCCGTGAAACCCTCAGCGAGAACCTCACGCAGCTTCGCCATGACAGCCGTGTCGAGCTCGTCGAGCGACACGCCATCAACAGGGCTCGCGCTGATGATCGCCGGGCCTTCATCGTGCAGCGTCGTCCACGCATAGGTATTCACATTGATGGCGATCTGCTCATCCTCCACCAGGGCTTGGTAAAGACGGCTGGTCATCCCGCCGCCCAGAACGGACAGACCGACGTCCAGCGCGTAGGATTCCCGCTTCTGGCGCGACTGTGACAGACCGGTATAGTAACGGCTCCAGCTGGGCTGGCGGACCTTGGGGTCGGCATGCACGATCAGCTTGGTTTCGGTGAGCAGTGGCACCGGTGCCCATTTGCGCGTGCCATCCACAGTGCCCGTCGGGGCGATCTGGCCATAGGTCGCCTCGGCTAGCGTGCGCACTTCATCAGTTGTCACATCGCCAGCGACCACGAGAATCGCGTTTTCAGGGGAATAGTATTTCTCATAGAAGGCCATGCCATCTTCCGGCGTCAGGGCCGCAACCTCATCCATCTCGCCGATGACGGTGATCTCGTAGGGGTGCCCCTTCCACAACGTCGACAAAACCTGTTCCTGCAGGATCGCGCCCGGATTGTTCTCAATGCGCTGGCGGCGCTCTTCCTTCACGACATCGCGCTCGGAAATGAACGGGCCTTGCGGGTCGTCATTGATCTTGAGGTTGACCATGCGCTCGGCCTCAAGCTCCATCATCCTGCCCAGCTGGGGCTTCGCGACACGCTCGAAATAGGCTGTGTAATCCCAGCTGGTGAACGCGTTTAGCTGTCCACCATTGCGCTGGACGATGGTCGTGAATTCTTCCGGGCCTAGATTCTCGGTCTCCTTGAACATCACATGCTCGAACAGGTGCGCCAGACCGGACTTGCCGGCTTCCTCATCGACAGCGCCGACCTTGTACCACACCATGTGCGTAACGACGGGAGCGCGGTGATCGGGCACCACGACCACTTCCATGCCGTTATCGAGCGTGAACGTGTCAGGCGTCCATGCGGCGTCATCAGCCATCGCGGCTGGCAACAAGAGAGCGACCGCGAGCAGCCCCCCGGTGATAATCCGTTTCATGGGCGTACTCCCTATCTTCATCTCCGGCATTCCGTTTTTGGGGCGATCAGGTTCCCGGCAATTTCAGTCGGGTCGAGCCGGTGGCCTTTTCGATGACGATCTCGCCGCCACCAGTGGCATTGTCGGTGCGGGCCGATTCCAGATCTTCCGGTTTGTCCTTGCGCCAGAAGAGCAACGTATCAACGACGCCGGTAGACTTCCGGATCGTTTTTGTCTCTTCATAGTCGACCTGCGAGCGAACCATCGGATTGACCGCGTTCGCGCCCGCTGCCGCGACCAGCGCCCGTTCCGACTTGCTGGCATCCTTGCCAACCGTTGTGCCGAAAGCTGTTGCGACTTCGGTGCGTGATGGATCGACTTCCGACGGCAGAGACCCGCCTGCCTGCGGCGGGCGCAGCGCATATTCGGGCGGCACGATCAAAGGCGCCTTGGTCACGACGCGGAATTCGTCGGGCGTGCGGGTGCCGCCTCCGGAACTGCAGGCCGTGGTCACGGCAATGGCAGCCCCAGCTGCAATCAAAAGAACAGGTTTCATCATGATAGGGCGTCCTCGCCTTGGTTTGGCATCGGTTTAATGGTCAATCTTCAGGCTTTAGCCTGCTTTCGGCCCGACAGTAAGAACTGGTCAACAAACAGCAAGACCGCTCCAACACTAATCGCAGCATCGGCCACATTGAAGACCCACGGGAAAAACAGGTCATTCGCGTTGATAAAGTCAACAACGGCGCCGAAACGCACCCGGTCGATCAGGTTGCCAAACGCACCACCTACAACCAGAGCCAGAGACAGTTTCAACAACCGTCCTTCAGCACGCATCAACCAGACCAGGAACCCGAGCGCAATCACGAGCATGACGGCGCTCAGCACCCAGCGCATGATACCTTCCGACTGCAGGAAGCCATAGCTCATACCCCGGTTCCAGAGCATGCTGAAATCGATCGGACCCGGCATCGGGATGGTGCCGCAAGTCTTCGGCAAATCGAGACAGGCCAGCGCGTTGAATCTTGGCTCGGACAGGATCAGCCACTTCGTCACCTGATCAGCCAGAATGACAACTGGCACCAGGGCCAATGCCCAAATGTTAGCCGTATTGAACTTCATGGTCAGCAGATTGCAGACCCGGCCCCGCCGATCAAGCGATTCTCGTCAGCTATGTGTTGCATCCCATGCCTTCACACTCAGCGCATCGCGCGGGGTAATGTCCGGGAAAGCCGGGTCAGCAATTGTCGGATCGAAGTATTTCCAGCTCCGCCGACACTTCACACCGTCCGCCTTGACCGGGTAGACGATCACCCCCGACGTATCGTCCAGCGTAAATCCGCCGCCCCCGCCTGCCGACGAATGCACCAGTTCTGCGCCCGATGTGATGAACAGATCGCCTGCGTCTTCGCCATCGAAGGCCTTGATCAACGCTTCGTCGGCAATCAGCACCCGCGGTGAGGATTCCAGCGAGGCCCCGATACGTTTTTCGCGGCGTTCGACTTCCAGAGCGCCTGTCACGACACGCCGAACGGTGAAGATCTTCTCCCAGCGCGCGGCGAGGTCGGCGTCTTGCCACCCCGAAGGCGTATCCGGGAATTGGAGCAGGTGCACAGAGGTTGCACTGTCCCTGATGTGGCTCTCCAGAAAGGCTTCTTCCATTGTGAAAGGCATTACGGGCGCCAGCCATGTCAGCAACCGCTCCAGTACCGCTGCCATCACCGTGCGCACCGCGCGTCGCCGGTTGCCGAACGCCCCGGTCGCCTTGTCCCATGCTTCCGCCGTTTCAAAGCGAGGATCGCAATACAGGCTGTCTTTGCGAATATCGAAATAGACGGCCGAAAGATCGACGCCGCAGAAATTGATGAGCAGGCTCATCACCTTCTTGAAGTCATACACATTATAAGCTGCACGCACCTGCGCATCGAGTTCGGACATGCGGTGCAAAACCCAGCGTTCCAGGCTTGGCATCTTATCCGCTTCAATGGCTTCGTCAGCGGTATAGCCATCCAGCGCGCCGAGCATGTAGCGCACCGTGTTGCGCAGCTTGCGATAGGATTCCACCGATCCCTTGATGATCTCATCAGAGATACGCAGGTCTTCGGTATAGTCGCCGCTGGCGGTCCAGATGCGCAGGATCTCGATGCCATACTGCCTGGCGATCTGTTCCGGCTCGATCGTGTTACCGATCGATTTCGACATCTTCTTGCCTTCGGAATCGACGATGAAGCCGTGCGTCAGCACCTGCTTGTAAGGCGCCATGCCGCGCGTCGCGCAGCATTCCAGAAGCGATGACTGGAACCAGCCTCGGTGCTGGTCAGAGCCTTCCATGTAGAGGTCGGCCTGGCCTGTTTCGGCGTCGATGATGCCGCGCTCGCGCAGGGCGAAGGCGTGCGTCGTGCCGCTATCGAACCAGACGTCCAGAACGTCCGTTACCTTGTCCCAGTCGTCAGCGCTCATACCGTGCGCGCCGAGGAAGTCTTCCTTCGGTGTGCTGAACCAGGCCTCGACGCCACCCGCAGCAATGGCGGCCTTGATCGTCTCGTTGAGGGCCTGCGCCTGTTCGGCAGGCAGCGCGGCCGTGTGCGGCTGGCCGTTCTTGTCGACGAAGATCGTGATCGGCACGCCCCAGTTGCGCTGGCGGCTGATCAGCCAGTCCGGCCGGCCTTCGACCATCGAGCGCAGACGGTTGCGGCCCACGGCGGGGAAGAATTCGGTATCGTCGATGGCTTTCAGGGCATTCTCGCGAAGCGACTTGCCGTTCGGGCCGGGCTTGTCCATCGAGATGAACCATTGCGGTGTCGCGCGGCGGATGACCGGCGCCTTGGAACGCCACGAGTGGGCATCGCGGATCGTGGTGATGCCGCGCGCCAGCAGGTTGCCGCTCTCGGCAAGGGCCGCGATGACTTCTTTATTGGCTTTTCCCGGCTCGCCGCGCTTCTTGCCGCTGGTGCGAACAATATCCATGCCCGCAAAGCGCGGCACGTCCGGCGTGTAACAGCCGTCGGCATCGACGATCTGGCGGATGTCAGATGCCTTGTGGCCATTCGCCATGAAGACATGGAAGTCATCCTCGCCATGCGCAGGCGCCGTGTGCACGAAGCCCGTTCCGGCATCGTCGGTGACGTGATCACCGGCAAGCATGGGGATCGGATGCGCGAAGAAGGAATCCATTTCGGCGAGGGGGTGTTTCAGCGCCCAGCCAGTCGGATCAACATCAGATACGCGCGTAAAGGCGCTCACTTTCGCGCCGTCCATGACTGTCTGCGCAAGGTTGTCGCCAAGCATGAGCTTGTCGCCAGCTTTCACATACGGCGCAAAGCCGAGTTCCTCCTCGCTCATCACGGAATCGACCGTGTAGAGGCCATAGGAGATTGCAGGGCTGAACGAGACAGCCTGGTTGGCCGGGATGGTCCATGGTGTGGTGGTCCAGATGACGACGGAGGCGTCGTCATCGCGCCCGACGACAGGAAACTTCACCCAGATCACCGGAACCTTCCGGTCGTAATATTCCACTTCGGCTTCGGCGAGCGCTGTGCGCTCAACCGGGCTCCACATGATCGGCTTGGCGCCGCGCACGAGGGCGCCCTGCATGGCCATGCGCAGGAACTCGGCAACGATGGTCGCCTCGCTCTCGAACTTCATGGTCAGGTACGGATTGTCCCATTCGCCCTCGATGCCGAGCGCGCGGAACTCCTTGCCCTGGATCTCGACCCATTTTTCGGCATAGGCGCGGCAGGCGGCACGGAACTCGTCGCCCGGCACGTCATCTTTGCCACGGTTCTTCGAGCGGAATTCCTCTTCGACCTTCCATTCGATCGGCAGGCCGTGGCAGTCCCAGCCCGGCAGGTAGGCGGCGTCATGGCCGGTCATCTGGTGCGAGCGCACGATGATGTCCTTGACGATCTTGTTCATCGCCGTGCCGAGGTGGATGTGGCCGTTCGCATAGGGCGGGCCGTCATGCAGAATCCACTGCTTCGCGCCGCGCGCCCTGGCGTCTGCGCGCAGGCCCTCGTACAGCTTCATCTCGTCCCAGCGTTTGATCCATTCCGGCTCGCGCTGCGGCAGGCCGCCTCGCATCGGGAAGTCGGTTGTCGGCAGGAACAGCGTGTCGCGGTAATCGCGGTCAGTCAGGGAATCGGTCATGGGGCTCTGTATGGCTTCTTGCGGTATCTATGGGTCTGATACGGGTTTCCCATGACTTTGCCACGGGTTTCTGGATGATTTTCTGCAGCATGAATTCCCGGCTTCGCCCGCCCCGTCAAATCGGGTCAGTGCGCCGCCGGGCAACTAATTCGAATGCAGCTTATCCGTGCCATGCTTTTCGCCTAGCAGGCGGGGCATAGCCTGTCACTATCTGACACCATCCAGCGGGGGCGGCGCAAATTGTGCCGTGACCTGTCCGTTGATCTCGGCAGAGACTTTTCCGCACAGGGTGGCAAACACTTCCGCGTTCTCGATCAGGTTGGCCCACGTTACGCCATGATCCAGAATCACATAGCGCGAGACATGGACTGTTTTGTCGTCCGACTTGTAAACCGAGACTGCCGCGTAGGATTGGTCAATTGCGCTGATATCCCCAATCGAGCGCTCAGAATCAAATACGGCGAGGAATTCGATTCCCCGGCAATCTGTCCCGTCAGGGTTGCCGCAGGCCGTATAGATTCCGAACGACATGCCGTCCTGGCTGATCGCGAAAACGTAAGGGGCTTGCCGGTCGTTCACGCCCGTCAGTGTGAGAGTGGCGCCCATCTCGTCCACCAACATATGCAGATCGCCAGTGGCGACCGACCCGATCACCATGTCGGGGGATCTGATACCCTGCGCGTGGGCGCTCGCGCCAACAACCATCGCCAGACACAACACAAGAGGCACGAGAATTTTCTGCATGGAACTCCCTATGCCGAAACCTGGGAGAAGGTTCCGCCTGACAGTATCAGTTTTTCGGGTAAATCAGGCGCTAATTGGGCGGGACCGCAGCGTCTTTCAGTCGGATGCGCGCTTCGGCGGCATCCTTGTGCATCTGCTCAATCATGGCATCAACGCCGTCAAACTTTAGTTCTGATCGCAGGTACGCGATCAGCTGCACTTCGAGCCACTCGCCGTAGATGTCTTTGTCAAAATCAAAAATAAATGTTTCGAGCAGCGGGTCACGCAGGCCGGTTGTTGGCGTACGCCCGAAGTTTGCGACGCCGTCACGCCACACTGATTCCCCACCAATGCGCGCACGCACTGCATACACGCCATGCCGCGGATGGATCAGGTCATTGAGATGGATGTTTGCTGTCGGGAAGCCAAATTTGCGCCCGTTCTTCTCGCCGGCCTCAACAAGGCCGTCAGCAATCCACCAATTACCAAGAATACTGGCGGCCACTTCCGGTTCACCGGCCATCAAAGCCTGCCGGATTGCCGTAGACGATGCCTTGGATCCAAATTCAAGCACTTCTTCGACAATGGATACGCCAAAGCCGAGAGCCCTCCCCAGACTGGACAAACGCGCCGCATGCCCCATGCGTCCCCGTCCAAAACGGAAGTCGAACCCCACCGAAACGTGCGAAACCCCCAGGCCTTCAACCAGCACAGTCCGCACGAAAGCCTCGTCTGTCATCGCCGCCATCTCGCCATTGAACGGCAGCTCAAAAACAGTACTGGCGCCTTCTGCAAGAATACTCGCATTGCGCCTTTCGGGGCGGAAAATCCGGAATGGCGGGTCATTGGGTCTGAAATAGGCGCGCGGCGGGGGTTCGAACGTCGCCACCGAGAACTTGCCTTGCCCGGCCTTGCGGGCCGCTTCGATCACCGACCGGTGGCCTGCATGCAGGCCGTCAAAGTTACCAAGAGCGATAGACGCTCCTCGGGCACTTTCCGGCAGTCCGCGATAGTCGGCAAAAATGGCCATCAGGCCTCCCGGCGCGGCGCAACCACTTCAGCTTCGCCCGTGATCACGCGCTTGCCGTCAACCGTGCACTCGACCTTCAGCGTCACGCGATTACCGCGATCCTGCTTCTCGGCGACTTCAGCGCGAACCGTCACCGTATCACCAATATGAACCGGGCGTTTGAAGCGCATGGACAGGCCGATGAAGATGGCGCCCGGGCCAGGCAGATTGTTGCCAAGAATGCCGGAGATATAGCTGGCCGTCAGCGCGCCATGGGCGATGCGGCGGCCGAAAACGGTCTTTGCGGCGAATTCTTCGTTCATGTGCAGGGGATTGTAGTCTCCCGACACTTCTGCGAACCGCTGGATGTCGTCTTCACTAATCGTATGCACTGTTTCATGTGCCATGCCGATATCCAGGTCTTCGTATTTATAGCCGTTGAACTCGCTCATGCGTTCGGGTCTCCGATATTGATCTGAAAGGTTCGTTACACGCGGGCGATGCCCACGTCACCATCTTAGGCCCGTCATGGCGTAAGTGGCCTGTTCACCATAGTCGGCCAGCAGGTCGGTCACTTCCTGCTCAAAATCCGCTCCGTGCTCCTTCAGGCCCGTCCCGACGTAGAGACTGTCAAAGCCCTGCATTCGCGCGCCGCGCACGTCGGTGGCCGGGCTGTCGCCAATGCACAGGATGCGAGAATGATCCGCGCCGTGATCTCCCAGGCGCTCGACAGCCAGCCTGTAAATCGCCGCATGTGGCTTGCCGGGATAGACGACCGTCCCACCCAGTTCCTCATAAATCTCTGCCAGAGCACCCGCGCACCAATAGAGCTTGCCGCCAACCCGCACCTGCTTGTCGGGATTGGCGCAAATCATTGGCAGGTTCCGGTCGATGCCCTGTTGCAGTTCGGCGAGATAGTCGTCCGGGCGGTCATTCACCTGGTCGCGCAGACCGATGCACAGCAACAGATCGGCCTTGGCGCTGTCCTCGAATTTCAGGTCGAGACCTTCATACAGATACTTGTCATGCTCAAAGCCCTCGTCTGATCCGAGGCGCCAGACCGTTTGGTCCCGGCGCAGCACCAGCTCGGCGCGCGTCGCGTCACCGGACGACACGCAATCATCAAATGCTGCAGCGGGCACACCCAGCGGTTCAAAATAACGGATCACCTGAGCCTTGGGCACAGGGGCGTTGGTAATCAGGCACACACGCCCACCCTGTTCGCGGAAAGCAACCAGTGCGTCGCATGCTTCGGAAAACGCCGCACGACCATTGTGGATGACGCCCCAAACATCGCAGAGGATGGAGTCATAGTTTCCACGAATTTCCGAAAGGCCCGCTGGGAATTGAATCAGGTTCATGCGGCGCGACCTAGGCTGCACCGAAGCAAGGGTCAATCCGGGGCAGGTTTATTGCGTCAGCCCGCATGCGCTCGCAGGCAATGGGTTTAGCATCACGAGCCCTGCCGTCGGAATGGAGTGGGCGTTGGCAAGATAACACCCCCGAACGGTGACCACCTGGCCGATATTCTCGCCGAGCTGAAGGCTGGGCATGTATTCACAGGACACGCCATTTGCCGCGAACCGGGCCGGATCGCCGGGGCGAACATACATGACAAGATGGTTCGAGCCGGTGGGTATCGACACCATCCGGACACCTTCCATCGGGCCGAACTCACAGTCACCTTCGAGCATGGAATAGGTGCCGTCTTCATTTTCAAATGATGGATAGGCTTCGACAGACATTGTCAGGTCGAGGAGCACCACCGAATGATCCTCGATGGCCTCAAGAGCGGGCGATGCTTCGAACTCCAGAGAATCGGGGAGTATCGCGGTCACGTTCACAACGTCAGGCGCGCTCTGCGCCATCGCAGCGCACGCTGTGCAAAATGCAAGGAAAGTCGATGTCATCAAACGCATTGGAGCCGCTCCTGTCTTCACCTGACAGGACCAATAAGTCTGATGATTGGGGCAAAAAGATGCTGCCGGGTATCAGCCAAAGCTGGACAGGCGCTCCATCAGGGCCAGTGGCGGTGCCGTCTCTTCCATGAGCGAGGCCTTGATCGGACGCGGCGCTCCAAAGATGTGGCCCTGACCATAAGGAATATCGTATTCGAGAATTTCGACCACACTGGCCTCATCCTCGATTTTTTCAGCAATCATGGTGACGCCGTAGCGCGAGAATACGGCGCTGACTTCTTGGCCTTCGACACGTCGGTTGATCGACGAAACAGGACGCGCGCCATGCGGATCGCGCAGCTGGTCGATCAGTGTCGTGCCATTCATTTTCACGAAGCGCACGCCTGCTGCCTGAAGTCGCGGCAGGTCCAGAGACAGGTCGGTCGCGTGATCTATCGAGAAGCGGAAGCCGAGCGCGGTGAGACGATCCATATTGTCCCGCATCGTGCGCGAACGCGTTTCAAAACGGTCAGCGCGGATTTCAAAAATGACCGCTCCGGACAGGTCACGATTCTCGGTCATGAACTGAAGGAACATCGGGAAGAAGGCTGTGTCTTCCAGCGAGGATGCAGAGATGTTGCAGAACACACCGACACGGCGATCACGCTCGGCAAGGCGGCGGACAATCTGAACGCAGCGGAACAGTGTGAAATTGTCGATGATTCCCATCAGGTTGGCACGGCGGCCAGCATCAAGGAATTCAGCAGGCAGGATCAGCGAGCCGTCAGGACGGCGCAAACGCGTAAAGCCTTCATAAAAAGACACGCGGCGCTGAGGCAGCGAGACAATAGGCTGAAGATGCAGGTCAACACGGCCATCCTTCAGCGCATCCTTCACATCGCGAAGAATGGCATCTTCCTGTGGTGCAACAGAGGAAACGATCGCGGGCTCGGAAAGCTTTGATTCGAAACTGCGTGACAGACGGTCGATGAGGCCTTCGAGCTGCTTCATCTCGGTCACGAGGGCATCACGGCGCTCGGTCAGCTCATGCTTGACGGTTGCCTCTACGGCGTCAGTTCGCGCATCGATCACATCGACACGCTCAGCCGTATCGCGATTCCTGCGCTCTACCTGATCCATGCGCTCGTCGAGTTGACGACTGGAGCGGCTGCTGGCGGACAAAACGTGGATCTGGGCAAGAATCACAGAGGTGATCGCACCGCTGGCGATCGACAGCTGCAAGCTGAGGCCCGCATAGGTATTGACGCCATAGCCGACGCCGCTGCCTATTGCGATGTACAGCAGGAACAGGACAAATGTCATACGTTCAGCACCCAATTCATTCCATCAACCTTAACAAATAAGCCCCATTGGTTAACGAATTGCGTGGAAATGGCCTGATTTGCCATCTCCGACAATCCCGACGAAGCTTTGCGTTGCGCTTAGGTCACAGACTTTTTGAGTCGTATTCATGACACGTCTGAAGTCACTAGACAAAGGTTAAGGGCCGCCGTTATCAAGCGCGAACCCATTGCACTGGTCCGTGGCCATTTTATTGGCCGGAGCGGGGGCAATCCCCGGGGAGAGCGGGGCTCTGCAGCAATGCAGGGCCCCGTCGTTTCAGGGGGCTTTGGTCGCTTTTTCAGGCGTATCCTGATCAATGAAAGCAATCTCTGTAATCGGCCAGGACAGACCCGCGCCAGGGCACCCAACGACAAGGCGTGATTTCTCGGCAAATTGCGATGCCTGGGTCATGCCGCACGGCTCGAGAACCAGACGAACTCCATTATAATCAACCCAGTAACCAACGCGATCCTTGTCATTGACGAGATGCGTGACAACAAGGTCTCCCGTATTGAAAACACGGGTTTTCGTGTCATGTTCACCGGGCAAGGGTCGCAGGACAGCGGCGTTGAATCCGCCTGCCGGAGACTGTTCGACAAAGGTGAACGCGTCCGACACTTCGTACGCCCTGTTGATGGCTGAGAGGACCTCGCTTGTGCCCGCCGGGCCGGACACGCGGAGCGGCGTTTCATGCCCTGCCCGCCAGCTGGCATTGCGTATGTCATCGAGGCCTTCGATATCCTCGCCCCGCAGCGAAAACAGCATCACCGCATCCAGATTCCGCAGGTGCTCAAGGCTCATATCCTGTGCGACGCCGGCGGGTGTGCCAAAAAGGACACGCTTTCCGCCCGCCATCACCAGAACGCAGGGATTCGGTGTGGTGGCACGGGCGCAAGGAAGCAGGGCGAAGTCGGTGCTGGTGACGGTCTGAGGGGTGGGGTCAGTGTGGGGTGGCGGTGCGGCAGGACCACCGCAGGACGCTGTCGCAAGACCGGCCAGCAGAAACAGGATACGCATGCGTGGAAGCTCCGGACTACGAGCTGACGGTCTCACCCGGTTCCCTTACGATTTCGTTTTCGATGAAACCAAGTCCGTCAATTTCGACCCGCACGCGGTCACCCGCCTTCAACCATTTCGGCGGTGTGTACCCGGCGCCGACACCGGCCGGCGTACCAGTGAAGATCACATCACCCGGTTCCAGCGTGAACGCCGCCGTGAGGTGGGCGATCTGCGCGGCAATGTCATGGATCTGGTCGCGGACATACCCGACCTGGCGCGACTCGCCGTTGACGAAGGTGCGCAGTTCGAGTGCCGAGAGATCACCAATCTCGTCCAGCGTAACAATGGCCGGGCCGAATACGGCATGCGTATCGAAGCCCTTGCCCATGATCATGGTCTGGCTGGCACGCTGCCAGTCGCGCACCGAATAGTCACATCCGATTGTGACTCCGGCGACGATTTCAAACGCGCGCTCACGCGGGACATGGCGACCACGCTTGCCGATGATGACGACAAGTTCGCCTTCATAGTCGAGCTGCTCCGAGACCTTGGGCAGATGTACATCGGCATAGGGGCCATTGACCGCCGTCACCTGCTTGTTGAACCATTTCTGGACGTCAGGCTTTTTCGTGTCGATGAAACTGACGCTCTCTGCAGCGTGCGCCGCGTAGTTGACGCCTATGCCAAGAATCTTTCCCGGCTTGGGGACAGGCGCGAGCAGCGAAACCTGCTTCAGGGGGATCGGATCACCGGACGCGTTCCCTGTCAGCGCCGCATCAAACGTGTGTCCTGCAAGCGGCACTACGGTATCAGCCTTCAAGGCACCAAATTGCTCCTTGCCGTCAAATCGGAACCTCACCAGACGCATACCGTTACTCTCCCGTCACACTTTTGACCAAACACATTGCGAACCGTTCATCCCGCGTTGTGATGGTGTTTGGCAAGGGCTAGTGAAGTTGGCTGTATAGGGGAATTGTAATGAGCCTAGGCGTACGAGCTCAGGAGAGCTCGCTTAGCGGCATATTCGGACAGGGAGAACGCCTGTGCATGCCGCCTTACCAGCGTAGTTATTCGTGGGGAGAGCGTGAAGCGCTGGACTTGCTTGGCGACCTTGCCGAAGCAACCGATAGCAGCATCCCTCACTTTATAGGTGCAGTCGTTCTCGTGAACGGCGCGGAAACCGGCCTGGTCGAAATTGTCGACGGGCAGCAGCGGCTGACCACGCTGACGATTCTTCTGGCCGTGCTGCGCGACCTGGAGACAGACAAGGAGCGCGCAACCGCCCTGCACGCCATGATCGCAGACGATGCCCGCCCGATGCTGGGCGAGGCCGCCAATTGGCGACTCACGCTGAACTATATGGATGGCGCGTTCTTTCGCGACACGATCCAGCGGATCGGTGCCACAAAATCACTTCAAAACGAGCCCGGTGAAAGCGACAGCCAGCAACGCATGGTTGGAAACGCCACCGCCCTCCTGAAAGAACTCAAAAAGATGTCTGACGAGCGGCGGCGCGCGCTGACAGACACCGTGGTCAGTGGCTGCGCCCTTGTGAGGGTCGTCGTGAACGACAAGGATCAGGGCTTCAAAGTGTTCCGCGTGCTCAACACACGCGGCAAGGAACCGGACGCCCACGACATCATCAAGACCGAGCTGTTCCAGAAGGCGAAGTTTTCTGTGAAGGAAGCCAACGCCTATGCCGAACGCTGGGCCGAACATGAAGCGGTTCTCGGCGGCGGCGCCTTTGACGACCTGCTTCGGCAAATTCGCGCCATCCACGACCGGTCCCCGAAGGGTGACCTGGTCGCCGGGTTCCAGAAAGCGGTTCTGTCGAAAATTGATCCGCGCAAATTTCTGGACGACATGCTGCCGAACTATGTTGCGGCCTATCGCCAGATTACGACAGCCAAGGTGAATGACAGCCCGAATGCGGCGCTCATTGCTGACAAGCTGAACCAGCTGCGCGCCCTTGAGCAGCAGAGCTGGCGCGCCCCGGCGCTCAAATTTCTCGTCGAGCGCGGAATCGATTCACCCATCGCACCGCAATTTTTCACCGGACTGGAACGGCTTGGCTACGTGATCCAGCTGATCCTTCATGACAAAGACCAGCGCAACAAGCGTTTCAACAAGGTCAGCGATGCGGTCACTAACGAGCGGGCATTGCTGGCCAAGAACGGCCCCTTCGCGATCACCAAAGACGAGGCCCGCAAAGTGCGCGAACGCCTTCTGGGCCGCTTCGCAACCTTCGGCCAGCGACGGGCCATGGCGCTTCGCCTGAATGCGGCGCTGGATGGCGGTTTCACGATCCCGCCGGAATCCGATGCGACCGTCGAGCATGTGCTGCCGCGCAATGTCCATGAAGACAGCCACTGGATGATCACATGGCCGGACCCTGCCAAGCGCCGCGAACAATGCGACACGCTGGGTAATTTCGTGCTGTTGACCCACAAGGTGAACCAGAAAGCTGACCGGCACGATTATCGTGCCAAGAAAGAGGTCTATTTCAATGGCGGCGGCGGCGCAGACTTTGCCTTGACCCGTGACCTGATGGACCAGGATGCCTGGACGCCGGAAGTGGTGCGCAAACGCACTGAGCGCCTTGCGGAAATTCTCGTCAACGAATGGAGTCTGGCCGGCTAGACCCAGCCTCATCGAACACCCGACACTTCCTATTGGCTGGTTTTCGCTAGGTAACCCCTAGCCGCTGCGCAAGGCAGGCCTTACGCTTGCCGCCAAAGCAAAACATGAGGGAGCCGCGCCATGAGCCTGTTCGATCTATCCGGAAAGTCAGCCATCATTACAGGATCTTCGCGCGGCATTGGCCGGGCGATTGCAGAGGCCATGGCCGATCAGGGCGCCAAGGTGACAATCTCGTCGCGCAAGCCAGGCCCCTGCCAGGAAGTCGCTGCAGGGATCAATGAAAAGCATGGCGACGGCACCGCGATTGCCGTGCCGGCCAACATCTCTTCCAAAGAAGAATTGCAGGCCATGGTCGACGCGACGAACAAGGCGTTCGGAAAAGTCGACGTGGTCGTCTGCAATGCGGCCGCAAATCCGTATTATGGTCCAATGGAAGGCATTACCGACGAGCAGTTCGAGAAAGTGCTGCAGAATAATATCATCTCGAACCACTGGCTGATCCAAATGTGCATGCCGCAGATGCGTGAACGCAAGGACGGCGCGATCATTCTCGTCTCCTCGATAGGCGGCCTGCGTGGCTCGCCGATCATTGGAGCCTACAACATCTCCAAGGCGGCGGACTTCCAGCTCGCCCGGAACCTGGCGACCGAATACGGCAAGGACAATATCCGCGTGAACTGCATCGCGCCGGGCCTCATCCGCACCGATTTCGCCCGCGCCTTGTGGGAAGACCCGAAGAATCTCAAGCCCGCCCTGTCCGGCACGCCAATGGCGCGGATCGGTGAGCCGGAAGAGATTGCCGGCGCGGCTGTGTACCTCGCCTCCAAGGCAGGCGCTTACATGACGGGCCAGATGATGGTCGTCGACGGCGGCGCAACGTGCTGACCCCAGAATGCATCTGACAGACGCACCGGACTCTCCGGCAGCGGCAGAAATTGACTTCGCGACATTTCGTGAAGTTGATATCCGTGTCGGGACAATTCTCGAAGCCGCGCCCCTGGACGGTGCGCGAAAACCCGCATTGCGTCTGGTTATCGACTTCGGACCGGGCGTTGGCGTGAAGAAGAGTTCGGCCCAGGTGACGGAGCACTATTCGCCAGACACCCTTATCGGCAAACAAGTTGCCGCCGTGGTGAATTTTCCGCCGCGCCAGATCGGCCAGTTCATGTCAGACGTCCTGACGCTTGGCTTTCCGGATGCTGAAAATTCGATCGTGATGTTTTCACCTGACATTCCTGTCCCAAACGGAGCCCGCCTCGCATGAGCCGCACCGAACTATCTGCCCAGCAGACCGAATTCTTCGACCGCCTGAAAAACGGCACATGGGACTTTCCCGCCGGGATCAAGAATCTCGGCATCCGGCCCGACTTGTGGCTGAAGGAAGTGTCCTATGGGCACACGCTGTATGAGTGGCCCAATGACGGATCACGTGACATCAATGAAGGCCGCGTGTTTGGAGGCTGGGTCGCTGGGCTGTCAGATCATATCGTGTCGATGACCATGGCCAGCGCGCTGGAAGATGGCGAGTGGTTCACCACGATGGAGCTGCAGACGCGTATTCTTCGGCCAGTGCCGCATGGCCTGATCAGCATCGAAGGCCGTCTGGTCAGCCGCGGCAAGACGACCGGACTGGTTGAAGCCGACTGGCGCGACGAGAAAGGCCGTCACCTGGCGCGCATCACGGCCGCCAAGGCGATCCGCACGATGGACGAGTTGCGCGGGCCAGCCGCGGCAAAGGTCAAAAGCTAGATCATACCTGTCAGGAACCTTGGACAGGGCTGGCCGTTATAGCGGCAAGCCATCAAGGAGCTGACCATGATTAAGTCTCTGAAACATATCGCAATTATAGGCGCCCTCGGCATGGGCTCGGCCATGACGACGTTGCCGGCAAATGCCCAACTCGGGCTCGGTGTCGGAGTTGATACTGACGTGGAGGTCGGCGTCGGTGTGCGCACCGAATCGCCTCGCCCGCAACATGCACACGAACCCTATGTATACGACGGTTACGGGTCAGACCGCTGGTACACGCGCCATGAGGTGCGTCGGGCGGATCAATGGGACGCACGGTATCGAGGATATGATTGTTATGAGTCATTCCAGTACACGTGGGATGATGGTGAACGCGTCCGCTACGACACAACATTCTGTTATGACGAAAATGATCGCCGGTTTGAACCGGATGAGGCCCGGGTGATTGTCCGCGTACGATAACAAATCAACCAACCAACTTTCAACGCCCTGCACGTTTGCGTGTGGGGCGTTGTTGATTCAGGGCAGCAAAAGACAGGCATCGCCATAGGAGTAGAAGCGATAGCCTGATGCAATCGCATGCGCATACGCGGCCTGCATCACGTCGGTTCCCATGAGGGCACAAACGAGCATGAACAGGCTGGACGCTGGCAAGTGGAAGTTGGTGACCAGCGCGTCGGTCGCCCGCACGGCGTCTCCGGGCTTGAGGAATATGTCGGTCGGGCCGGTGGCAGGCGCGAGTGTGCCGGCGTCCGTGGTGCAGCTTTCGAGTGTGCGCATGGCCGTGGTGCCAACGGGGACGCAGCGGTGACCTGCGGCGCGCGCCATGTTGAGCCTGTCCGCCGTTTCTGGCGTCAGGCGGCGCCATTCTGCGTGGAGGCGGTTGGCTTCCAGCTGTGCCTCTTCCAATGGCTTGAATGTACCGAGACCGACATGAAGGCGAACCGTTTCGCGAAGCAAACCTGCGGCATCAATTTCCGCCAGCAGTCTGGACGTGAAGTGAAGGCCTGCCGTTGGCGCAGCCACGGATGCCGCATCATCCCCGGCGAACGTTGTCTGGTAAGTTTCCCGGTCACGGGCATCAGCGGGGCGACGTCGGGCGATATAGGGCGGCAGCGGCATGGCGCCGTGCGCGTCGAGCGCCTGTTCCAGCGCGGCGCCAGATTGCGAAAATGATAGCTCGATCTCGCCACCGTCAATGCGCTGCGTGATGACAGCATGGAAGCCATCAGCAAACCGGATCACATCGCCAGGTTTCAGGCGTTTGCCGGGCCGGGCCAGCGCACGCCAGATATTGTCATTGATGCGCTCAACCAGGTTCACATCACAGGCGACGTCTGCCCCCGCTGCATCGCGGGCAGGCCGAATGCCCTTGAGCGCGGCTGGCAGCACGCGCGTATCATTGAATACGAGCACGTCGCCGGGCAAAAGATAGCGCGGCAGGTCCCGGACCGTGGCGTCTTCGAGCCGTCCGTCGCCATGCACGACCAGCAGACGGGCTGAATCCTGTGGATCTGCCGGTCGCAGGGCGATCAGCTTTTCAGGCAAATCGAAATCGAATGCGGCGAGGTTCATGGGCATCTTGGTGCTTGTGCCCGCGAAAGGCGCCGGACGTCTAGTTCTCGATGACGGACGACACGGATGGCAGATCGCATACGCCGACGTCCTCGCCAGCTTCCGCAAGCTGAGCTGTGAACACCGGACCATCGGTCCGCTCGACCCAAACATTCGGGCGTTCGTCCTCTGGCAGGTCTGCGGCAACTTTCGTCGACATCAGAATGTCCGGCAGCGCCACTTCGCCGTTCAGGGCATCCGACCCAACCTTCAGCTTCAGGACAACGTCTTCACCTTCGACCACGCGGCCCCAGGCCGTGTATTCCTTGTCGAGATGGGGCGAGGTATCGCGCATGAGGAAGAATTGCGAATTGGCCGAATTCGGATCTGCGGTGCGGGCCGTCGAGACGACACCGCGGCAGTGCGGGATCCAGCTCTCGACCAATCCATCGACCGACATTTCGGCAAAGAACGAGGCCTGTGTCGCCATCGGGAAGCCATTCACATAACCCTGTTTCGCCGAATCCACCGGGCCGATGGCGGCATCCAGCGGCATCTCTGCCGGATCACGGCGGAACGTGAACTCACCGGGAATATTCGGAAGACCGGATTCGCGGCCTTTGAGCGCGTAAATGTCGCCGCCCTGGGCCATGAAACCATTGATTACTCTGTGAAAGCTGGTGCCATCCAGATCGCCGGACCGAATAAGCGCCGCAAATTGTGTGTAATGCTTGGGAGCGACTTCAGGAAACGCCTCGATCAGGACGCGCCCCTTGTTGGTCTGGAAAATGAACAGGCGCTCTGGATCAACCGACCGCCAATTGGCCGCATCTGCCTTAGCAGCCTCAACCGTCACAGCCTCGACTGCGACAGCCGTGTCGGCGTCAACCGGAGACGACGTATCCGCGTGCGCCATCTGCCCCAGAGCCAGGGCCGAGGCGGCAAACACCAATGTTGCGAGCTTCATTTACCGTATTTCTCCATGAGGGCGCGTTTCACGTCAGGGCTTACAAAAGGCGCTATATCGCCGCCGAGACTCGCAATTTCCTTTACGAGCCGCGACGCGACCGCCTGGTGCCTAACATCGGCCATCAGG
>TARA_R110002094_G_scaffold64529_1_pt1 | contig 19653 bp, 27 predicted proteins | sample TARA_R110002094 | Tara Oceans TARA_R110002094 (sample SAMEA4397409) | marine metagenome | biome: Polar Biome; feature: [MIX] marine epipelagic wind mixed layer (ENVO:01000061); material: water (ENVO:00002006), including particulate matter (ENVO:01000060) such as... | depth 10-100 m
ATGCAGGCCTGACAGCATCAAGCAGATTAATGGGTCCTGAGCCTAAGCTTTCCCCGTCGTGCCGGAGGCACGCCTGTGGCGCGACTCCTCGAGGACTTCTGAGCGTTTCATCTGTTTTTCCCCTCAAGCTGTCATATTGATCGCAATTGGCGGCAGGCTCGCAGTTCAGCCGCAGCGCATCCGGGGGTGTGATCGTCAGAGGTGGCGGCGAGTATGTTGAGAACGACGCCAGCGGAATGAACGTCGTGAGACAGCGCTTTGGCGCAGGTGGCCTCCACAGCTTCCAGACCGTCGGTCAGAACGGTTCCGAGGATATCGACCATCCGTTGGCCGGCAAGCGATTGCAAAGCAATCTGCCGATAGGGGCGCGGGCATCAACCGAGTAACGATTGTTGTCAAATCGAATGAGGCCAGTCTTGGATACCGAAGCCGGAACGGCGTGGAATCCATAAAACGGGCCGACGTGCGGCGCAAGGCTGGCACGCTCTTCTTCGAGCACCTCCCAGATCGATCTGTCCCGCATCTCCGGATGCGTGTTTGCCCGAGCGTAAGCGACACAGCGATCCTCAAGATGGTGTATCGCGGCGGCTGCATTTGCGCGTGATGTATTAAGAAAGCAGCGCCTTCATTTATGATAATGTGATCGGGGCCATTCTGGCCTTGAGCATCAAGCACGCAGTGGCGATATGAGGCATTTTATGGGTTTGGATGTGTTGGTGCAAGAGGCGGCGGTGTGCGTTGTCGATGAAGTCGGCAAGGTGATCTGCGCGCGCAGAGTTCCAATCGAGCCGGATGACATAGCTGCACCGCTGACCACAATCGGTGGCGATTATGTCCGGGTTGGGATTGAGGCGGAACCCTTGTCGCAATGGCTGGTGAACGGGCTGACCGAAACGGGCCTGCCTGTCGTGTGCGTCGAAACACGGCATATGAAAGCGCGGCTCAAGGCTCAGCAGATTCAATAGCTCAAAGGAATACAACATGACATGAACGCCCCCCTTGGCATCGACCGCGATAGAAACGCCAGCCGTTCAACTCAGCATAGGATTTGAACTTCGGGCGCGGCACGAAGAACCGCCGCCGGGTTACGCCCACCTGGTTCTCGACTTGCCCCTTCTCCCAGCCCGAGGCAAGTGTGCAGGGTCATCATTGTTGCGCCATTGGGCCGAGCGACAATGACGACGGATCGGCAAGGTAGTGTCCGCACATCTGCCCGGCGGCCAAGGGCCGCCATACTATGATTTGCGCGCCTTTGGCGCGCGGGCCGGCGATTGTAAGCGCGATCCTTGCCGACAAAGATCGTGCCCACCGCCGTCTTCGTTCGGCCTGGCCTCGGACCCATGGCGGCCAAGCCTCATTATCGTAGATGCCCCGCGCACAGGCCCCGCCAAAGAAGGCAAACGCTCCCTCTCGTTGATTGACATGCAATCAACGAGAGGGCAACTGCCGGGCAGCCGGTCTTGCGCGTCAAATACCATCTCTTGCGTCGCGCGTGGATACGCCTGCACAAACGGCATCCCGCTGTGAAAGAGGCGAACATGGATGACCTTGACCGTCGTGGTCGCGCCATCGATCACGACAACCTCATGGCTCCAATCGAACTGATAGGCTTCTCCGGGATCGAAGCTGAGCGGCACATAGGCACTGGCCGTCGCTTCCCGTGTCGCCTTCGACCTGCCCGCCGCGGACCGGCGCACCACATCATAGCTGCCGCCATAACGACGACTGCGCAGCTCTTCGTAAATCCATACCAGCGTCAGACGTTCGCGTTTGGGACGCCGTGCATTCTCAGCCAGCATATCATCCAGCTTGGACCGCCGCGGATCGTTCTTGGGGCGCGGTTGAGTGGAGCGGTCATGGCTGAACTCCGTCGCTCCGGAGCGCACGACCTTGCGCACCGTGTTCCGTGATACCCGAAGCTCTTGGCATATCTGTTTGTTCGATTTGCCCTAGATAAAATACGCCCGCCTGATCTTCGCAATCGTCTCCAAACCAACATCCCAAACCGGCTTCCTAAAATCTTCGAGGGAGCATCTGAACAAAAATATCGGGGGGTCACTATTAGATGCCTATTCACAAGCCGGGCCGTCATTTCGGCAATCTGTTTGATGAGATCGCGGTATTCCTCGCGGAAAAGCGCGGGCAGATCACTGATCGACACCTCGATGATCGCCTCGACACGCTTGAACTGGCGGATCCCTTGCGGGGGCAGCATGGCCGCACTCGTAGCGCAGCGCGTTCACCAACTCGGTGCACTGACGAACCAGCCGCTCCCGGCCCGGGAACAGAACGGTTCTGGCCTGCTGCTCCTCCGTCTACGGCTCGACAAACCGCATCTCTGGCCGCTGCGCCGCAATCACGATTGCTTCGGAGTCGTTCTTTTGCCGCATCACGTAAGATTTCACGTATTGTGGAGCGATCAGCTTCACCTCATAGCCGAGCTTGATCATTTCTTGCGCCCAACAATGCGAGATGCCGCAGACTTCCATCACCACCACAGCCGGGGGCAGCTCTGCCATGAACTTTCGGAACTGGGGCCGGGTCAGCTTTTTGCGGAATTGCACTGCCCAGACATCAACGCCCCGTGGATCTGAAAATACTTTTCGCCAGATCTACGCCAATCATAATATCCTTCATTTTGCCGTCCTCTCCGTTAACTGATCCACAGACCGCCATCCGGACACATTGCCATGCCGTCTGGGAGAGGGCGGCAACCACCCCATCTTCAATAGTCTTGCCGTGCTATTTCCAGAATAAGCACATCACGCACAACATTTTTTCCCATGTCACGCTGCCCGACTTCTCGCAACGCATTGCGTAGAACGGCCAGGTTATTCACATCCGTGAATGCGCCATCAAACCCGCCAAGATTTGCGTGGTCAAACAAGACTTGCAGAAAGGAATCCCGTAGTTTGGGCTCCCTTAAATAAATGGCATCTTTTTGCCCTTCCGGCACTTCAAGGCTAAGCGCCAAAACAACGAGCGATACAACCCTTTTGCCTTGGACAATCGGGACGACAAACTGATTGCTAAGCTTGACGTACTCCATCAGAGGCGGTGGATTATCTGGATCATGTGATTTTTCCACAGTATCGGTCGGCGTTTCTTTTTCATCTGCTTGCGCATCCGATGTGGCCTCGGCTGGCGGCTCGCGCAGGAAAATCCCTGCACCAACACCCGCGGCTGAGCCGACCAAAAAAAGGACGATCGGTAAAACCTTCTTCAACATGTCGCTCTCCTAAAACGGTAGTACGGCGTCCAGTACCTGTTGACCAACACGTGGTTGCTGCACATCAGTTAGCTGCCCGCGGCCGCCGTAAGAGACACGCGCGGATGCGATTTTGTCATACGTAATCTCATTCTGGCGAGAGATATCAGCTGGGCGTACATAACCCGTCACCAACAGCTCTCTCAGCTCAAAATTCACCCGTAATTCCTGGGAACCGCTGATTGACAAAACACCGTTGGGCAGTACGTCGACAATCGTTGCCGCGACGCGCAATGTCAGCTTTTCCTTACGTTTGACTGATCCGTCGCCAGAGGAACTGCTTGATGAATTGATTCCCACCAATTCGGAAGATGAAGCCCCTTCGGGGAGTTTTTCATCCAATCGCTGCGGCAAGCCAAACAAGCCAGGAACACCCAAAGATTCCGCGCCAGAGCGTGATCTGTCAGTGGTGTTAGATATCTCGGCCTTCTCATCAATTTCGATCACAACAGTCAGAATGTCCCCACGCTGAACCGCGCGCCGATCCCCTAGCAAAGATTGACGTGTACCAGACCAAAGTGAGGCTCGATCAACCAACCGCTCTTCATCCAAGCGCAAAGGCAAGCTTGGCGATATCATCGCCGCGTGCTCCTGCGATTCCATCGGGGCGGAAAACGACGGCGCTTTGCCCAGATGGTCTTTACGCCCGCAGGCACCCACAAGTGACAACGCAACGGTTGCGATAAGGAGCGATTTCATCTGGAATTCCTATTGCTTAACTTGGATGGAGCCATCTTCTTGAACTTGACCAAACAAGGTCGCACGTGAAGACAGGTTCATAATGCGGACGTTGTCGCCGACGGCACCGCGTTCAAGCGCACGGCCTTCAGTCACGATGTTCAGCCCATTGCCGAAAAACTGTACGCGAACCAATTGATTGCGCGTGACAATTGCGGGCGGTCCGATGTCGTCAAATAAAATTGGACGCCCCGGATAAAGCACCACCCGCGCTTCCTGCCCCACAACATCAACAACCCGCGTGTATCCCTGAGCGTCCGAGCTTGTAACAAGGGTGACATCCGTTTCTGTAATGATCGCATTCGCACGAATTGTGCGCGCCGGCACGATTGTGTCAGCGCACGCCGGGAACGCCACAAAGAGCATGAGAAACAGCTTATAACCCATCAGCGCACCTGCGTCGTTGCGCCCATCATCTGATCTGCAGCAGAAATAACTTTGGCGTTCATTTCATAGCCGCGCTGCGCCTCAATCAGCTCTGTGATTTCGCGCACGGCATCGACCGAGCTATCTTCAAGGTAACCTTGCCGCAGAGTACCCAGCCCGTCTTGTCCCGGCGTTGAAACAAGCGCAGGCCCAGATGCCTCTGTTTCTGAAAAAAGGTTACTGCCAAGCGCCTCCAACCCCTTAGCGTTTGTGAAGCCGGAAAGGTTAAATTGACCCAAAAGTTGTCCTTGGGTATTATCTTCAAAATAGGCATAGACTTCGCCTTCGCCGTTAATTGACAGGTTTCGCGCATCAGCGGGAATCACGATTTCTGGGGCGACCGGATAGCCATCCGAGGTCACGATCACGCCCTCACCAGTGCGCTTTAGCCCCCCGTCACGGGTATAGGCAGTTTGCCCAGAAGGTAGCGTCACTTCCAAATATCCTTGCCCGTCAATTGCAACGTCCAGGTCCCCACCAGTTGCAGACAATGACCCCTGAGCAAGGTGAATTGAAACGGCAGCGGGACGGACGCCCAGACCCAATTGGACCCCAGTTGGTAGCACGGTGCCGTCCGATGCATTGATTGCACCGGCGCGCGTCATTTGTTGATAATGCAAATCCGCAAATTCGGCCCGGCGTGCATTGTAACCCGTCGTTGACATATTCGCGAGGTTGTTCGAGATTGTTTCTACCCGCATTTGTTGGGCAGACATTCCTGTGGCCGCAATTTTAAGAGCGCGCATTACTATCCTCCTTTGTATTGATATTCAGGTTAGGTATTCAGTGATTTAATCGCTGCTCGAACACGCTCATCTTCGCTTTCAAGAAAACTCTGGCCCAGTTCATACGCGCGTTGCACTTCAATCATGCGGGCAAGTTCACTCACGGCATTCACGTTGGAGTTTTCGACAGATCCCTGCAGGACACGCGCGCCGATCGCAGGCTCATATCCCGCCTCTGTGCGAAACATCACTCCGTCCTCACGTTCCATATCAGATGCATCAATGGGCCGGACCAACCCCATCTGACCCAAAGGTGCACCATCCGCGCTTAGCGTCCCATCCGCCGAAACCGCAATGTTTGCACCCGGCGGTACAAAGAGCGGCGCGCCACCCGCGTCCAAAACTCGGAACCCATCATAGGTCACCAACTCGCCTTCAGCGCTGGGAGAAAACGCACCGGCCCGCGTCAACCGTTCACCGCTGGGCGTCTCAATCAGGAAATATCCGTCCCCCTCAATCGCAAAGTCAAACGTGCCGCCAGTTTGGGTTAGTGCGCCCTGCTCAAACGACGTGTTCCGCACATTGCCCTGACCCATCGAAAGAGACGCTCCGCGGTCAACGGGTTTCACATACTCAGAAAAGATCAACCCCTCAGCGCGAAATCCAGTGGTGGCTGAATTGGCAATGTTGTTTGCGACAATTTGCATTTCCCGGGCCAACCCAGATTGCCGGGACAGCGTAGTATACCCTGCATTTTCCATTCTAACCTCCGATAATCAACGGGATGATCCGTTCGTGGAAAAACGACACTAACGTCTGGGTCATAAAGCTCATCGAGAACCAGAAGACGGCACCAATCGCGGCAAGTTTTGGCACGAAGGTAAGCGTCATTTCCTGGATGGATGTCAGCGCTTGAATCAACCCAATCGACACGCCGGCCAGCAAGGCAACCGTCAGGATCGGAACGGAGATAACCACCGCCACCCAAAGCCCCTGACGGAGCGTATCAAAGAAAATAATCTCGTTCAGCATCAGACGGGCATCCGCAGAATTTCCTGATAGGCCTCAACAACCTTGTTTCGGACAGTCACCGCCGTTTCCACGACCAACTCTGTCTGTGCCAATGCGGTAACAAGCGAATGCGGATCCGCATCACCGATCATCGCGCCTTTTGCTGCTGCTTCGCCTTCCGCCAGCGCAGTGGCAAAATCTGCGGCGATCCCTTTTGCCGCCGCCATCGCACCATCACCTGGTTCTGTCGCAGGTTTTGCAGCTGCATATTTTTGAATTGCCGAGAGGCCTTTGATATCCATTCTGGATCTCCTTCTAATTAGTGAAACGGAGCACGGTTTTACCGGCGCAATAAGTCCATCAGGCCCGATGACATTTTGCGGGTCTGTTCGAACATCTTAAGGTTGGCCTCGTAGCTGCGCTGCGCCTCGCGCGCATCGGCCAGTTCGATCATCAAGTCGACATTGGAACCGTCATAGTGGCCGCCTTCATCCGCCATTGGATGCGTTGGGTCATAGATTTTCTCTAAATCTTTGCGGTCCAGTTTGACACGACCCGGTGTCACCTCTGCAACGCCATTACCCGCCATAAAAGCTGTCTCAAACGAGATTGTCTTTCGCCGATATCCGGGCGTATCCGCATTTGAAATATTCTCGGACAGGTGACGAAGACGCGTTGCCTGCGCCCTCAAACCACTGGATGAAACACTAAGTGCTTTTGAAAACTCACTCATCATATGTTCTTTCAACTGCGAATCGTGCTGCGCAAAATGCCCAGCGCTGATTTGTAGATTGCTAACGCGCGATCATGTTGACGTTTTGCCGCTACCGATTTCAGCATCTCTGTTTCCAAAGATACCTGATTGCCGTTTGGCGTTGCCTCGTCCTTGGCCTTAAACGCTGCGGAGAGTGCGTCACCGGTGGGCGATCCGTGCAAATGTTGGGCGCGGGTTGCGCGTTGCATCCCGGCACCATCAGTTGGACGATAGGTTTCTTTAAAATTCGGCAGATCACGCGCCACGTAGTCGGGTGTGTCCGCGTTTGCCACGTTTTGCGCAACGATGGCCTGCTTCTGACCCGCGTGCTTTGCCATGGCGACTGACATCTTGAAGATATCAAGGTTTTCAAACATCCGGGCTTCTCCCTCATGCGATTTCAACCAAGGCTTAACCCTGATTCCTTTAGAAAGGGTTTGCAGACGCCAAAGGAATGCCATGCCTCTTTCATCACAGTTCTCAGGATTAACCGCTCAGATAGAAACGCTGCAGACCGTGCGCGCCGTTGGACGCGTCGTGGCAGTCAAGGCGGGTGTGGTGCGGGTTGCCGGCCTGTCCGGCCAAGCGCGCATCGGCGATTGGATCAGCATTCAATGCGCTAGGGCAGACGCAATTTCTGGGGAAATCGTGCAGCTTCAAGACGACTTGCTCGTTGCTTTGCCAGATGCGGCACCCGAGGGTGTGGCATTGGGTGATCGGGTCATTTTGTTGGATTCGGGTACAATCGCGCCTGCGAATGGCTGGATTGGTCGGGTAATCGATCCATCAGGCAATCCGTTGGATGGCCGGCCTCTGTTACGTGGCCCGATGGCTCGTCCGTTGCGCGCCCCGCCCCCGCAAGCAAACGACCGGCGACCGCTTGGTGCCCGATTGGACACCGGAATGGCGGTTACCAACACATTCCTTCCAATTGTACGCGGACAGCGCGTTGGTCTCTTTGCTGGCTCTGGAGTTGGTAAAAGTAGCCTGTTGGGACATCTGGCGAAACACATGGAAGCAGATGTCGTTGTCATCGCGATGATCGGCGAACGTGGCCGTGAATTGCGACATTTCATTGACGGGGTAATGGGGGCAGAGGGGTTGAAACGTACCATTGTTGTGACCGCCACATCAGATCAATCACCGCTCCAACGGCGCCGTTGCGCGTGGTCGGCCATGGCTGTTGCAGAACATTTTCGCGATCAGGGAAAGTCAGTTCTATTTCTGGCTGATTCAATCACCCGCTTTGCCGAAGCCCATCGTGAAATTGCGGTTGCCGCCGGGGAGGCACCGGTACTGCGTGGGTTCCCGCCTTCTACGTCGCACCTCATTATGTCGCTTTGTGAACGGGCAGGAACCGGCCAGACGCACCAAGGCGATATAACAGCACTCTTTAGTGTTCTGGTTGCGGGTTCAGATATGGACGAGCCGATTGCTGATATTCTGCGCGGGGTTTTAGATGGTCATGTTATTTTGGACAGATCCATTGCTGAGCGTGGGCGATATCCAGCCATTGATGTACTGCGCTCTGTATCGCGCAGTTTGCCCGGTGCGGCCAGCGATGTTGAAAACTCAATGCTGTCTCAGGCACGAAAAATGCTCGGGATATATGACCGCAATGCGATGATGATCCGCGCTGGTCTTTATGCGCATGGTAGTGACCCCGAGGTCGATCAAGCTATTGCAATTTGGCCGGAACTTGATGGATTCTTGGCAAAGGTCGAAACACTGGGATGTGAACACAGTTTTCAACAACTTGAGCTGATCTTGCGCCGCGCGAAACAAACGGGCAACTTTCAAGCGCGTGCCAATCGCACTGTTCGAGAGGCTCTCTGACCGTCAGGATTGCAACAGCGTCAGCGCAATCGAATTTGAAGACAGGCCCGCACCAAGGCTATCAATCTGATCGCGCACGATGAACTTTGTAAGGACATCTTGGCGAGTGTCTTGATCCAGAAATTGATCGAATTTGTCAGAACCAAAAACTGAGAACGCGCGATCTTTGAAAATTGTTAGTTGCTGATCAATATCGATCTGGCCAATAGAGGTTGGCAGGCCCAGTGCTTTTTCAAATAGCTTTCGCATCGGCGGATCACCGAGCACCGCGAACCATTTGGCATCGGTAGAGCTATCTCGCTCAGCAATCTGAGCAAGCTCCCGTTGTGCATAAAGTGCAACGCGCATTGCATCGCTTTGCTCCCCAGCAGCCACTTCGAAACTATTCGCTTGAAAGCGCGAAATGACTGCCTCAACAAAGCCGGGTTCGCCGACTTTCAGAAACTCAGACGGGCCAAACCCAAAGGCTTCGGATAACTCACGGTAACGGGTATCGGAAAGTCGGTTGGCAAGAGCGTCATCACTCGTTGTGCCTTCCTCCAGAATTTTTTGGATGAAGTATCGGTTGTTTATGTCATCCTGCAAACCGAATGCACCCAGTGCGACGGTCAACAATTGACGATCAGAGACCAACTCCTGTGCCGATGTAATACTCCCGATCTTTTCATCAAAATACTCTGTGTCACGTTTCAGCTCTGTTGATCGCGAAAACGTCTCAAACTGAGTGTCGTAGGTTTTCTGTAAAAACCTCCAGCCCGCAAGGCCGGCAACAGGGATGACAGGTTTAAACATTAGTTCGGCCGCATCGCCAAGAGTCTGTCTTCCCGTGGAAGCAACACACGCAGGGACTTCAATGTGCGGTAATGCTGTCCATCAAGAATACCCTGACTGGCCTCTGAAAGAACCGCGCGGCTGTCTGGATCAGTGAAGACCTGGCTCAATTCTTCGATCTGACGTAACAGACCATGCTGCACTTTGGCCGGATCGCTATCCCCCGAAAGAACCAGTTGAACGGCAAAACAGGCGCGGCGTACCGGCGTTTTGGCATCCTCTGGATGAATTGCATCACGCAGACGCAAAATATTTGCATCCGGTGTCATAATAGCCAACCGACTACGTCGATCACCGTTTTCAATGACAGCACCATTGATCAACACCCGTTCTTTTGGGCTGAGCTTCAAGACCAATCCACTCATGACTGAACCCCATCTTGCTTAAGGCCACGCAGAATCGCCGTATTGATCTCAAGCAATGGTACTGCTGACACTTTCTTGCGGATAACTGCGTTTGTATGGTGGTCCGTGAACTCAGCAAGGTAAAAAATCCGGGCCCGCAAGTCTTTTGGAAGAGCGTTATCTTTGTCTGCAACGTCAATTGCCAATGTGCGCCAAAGCTTCCTGTTTTCATGCAACGCTTCTAGCAACTGAGGAAGTTTATCTTTCATGATCGCTGACTTCAGGCGAAAAGTCACACGCGCAATAACATCGTATTCGATACTGCGCGGGGATCTTGTTGGGGCACCGGTTGGTGCATAGGCACGTTGTGCCATTGCATATGAATTCACGTCAAAAACCTATCTATTCACAATGGAAAATCACCGGATGGCGCAGGGCGCGAGGTATCGCGCCCTGCTACTTTTCTTATCGGAACAGTGACAGAATAGTCTGTGGCGACTGGTTCGCAATCGACAGCGCTTGGACTGCCAACTGCTGTTGTGTTTGAAGCGCCTGAAGTCGGGCTGACGCCGCTTCCATATCCGCATCCACCAATGAACCGATGCCAGACTTCAACGAATCGCTGAGCTTACTGATAAAGTCAGATTGCGTTTCGATCCTTCCGCGCGTTGAACCAAACGCGGCGGCACCATCGATCGCGGTTTGGATCAAACCCTCGATGGCACCCAGCGCTGCATCAGCACCAGCATCAGTTGTCACATCCAATTGGCTAAGTGCCGCCATACCGCCCCCCGCTTCATTTGCGTTTGTCGCAGAGGTCATTGTATCGACCCGAACAGCAATCGTATCAGTCGCGGATGTGACGTTTGACGTTGCCGTCAGGCCAGTCGCGGTCGCCGTGAAATCAAGGACGTCTTTGTCCAGGTCATTGGCACCTGCATACAAATCCCACGCCTGTTTCAGACCCTTGCCCACGTCAGCGGCTGTATCCCCTTCTTGGGCAACATAGACAATTTCAGACGCGCCAGCGACTGTCCCAGCGGTGGTGTAGTCTGCTGGTGTGAACTCGCTTGCGTTGGCATCTGTCCCGGTCAAACCGATGCTGAATGCCAGACCCGCCGCAACGCCCGCAATTGCAAGGGCTTGCGTTTGTGTTCCGTTCAAGGTCGCGGATGCGGCACCGGCCGTACCGCTACCTGCGACATAAGCTGCGTCTGCGGCTACTACGACCTGTTTGGTGGTCAAATCCTGGGTGGTAACTGTGATGTTGCTCGTTGACACTGAGCCATCAAGAGCACGGTCAAGGGACGACAAAATATCTACATTATCGCCACCCGACAGCATGTTCAGGCCGTTAAATTGTGCCGCACCAACAACTGATGTGATCTGATCCCGCAGAGCCACGATATCCGCCTGAATTTTGGAGCGGTCCACGTTGCCTTCTTGGGCGTTCACGATCTTGCCTTTGATGTCCGTCAACAGATCAGTCACAGCCTCAGCACCATTTTGCGCAACTGCGACTGTTGATTCACCCAACGAAAGCGAATCTGAGATGGCCTCAAAACCCTTTACGTCTGACGACATCACCTTGGAAATCGCCCAGACGGCAGAGTTGTCTTTTGCGCTTGCCACAGATTTACCAGTGGCAATTTCGCTTTGGGTGCCTGCCAAATTCGTGTTGATAGATTTCAGCGTTTGCAGGGCAACCATTGCGCTGTTGTTTGTAAGAATGCTCGACATAAGCATGTTCCTTCAGTCATTGACGCTTTGCGTCCGTTGTTGTCCCACCCCCGGGGGGCTGGACGAAATGTCGTTCTGACCTGTGCAATCGCTAATGTTTGTTCACGATGCGCCACCCGACCTCGGATGCACTGCCACCATGTCCAGTTTTGCCTTAACGCTCCCTAAAGGTGCCCGGATTGAGTAGGCGGCTTTTTATTCAAACGCTCATGCACGTTTCTCTACTGAATGATCCATATCGACATCTATGTTGCTTTTTTTACCATCTGATCCATAGGTTTCGAGCGAACCCCGCAAACGCCGCAAAGCTGCCAATCGTTGGGCTACATTTCTGATCCCTTCCAAGGCACCGTCCAGCAACAATTGATTGCGCCTCACTTTGCTATCGAGCGTTTGAAGCGCCTGAAAATCAGTATGAATAACGGCGTTCAGCGCATCAATCAGCTCCTCTTTGCGGGGCAGCATATCCGCTAGTTTTTCCAAATCACCTTTGAGCAACGCCGCGCGCTCTGCCTCAAGCAGTTCATCAAGCGCATCAAAGTTCATTTCAATATTTTCATTCGACATTCTGGCGCTCCTTTAGTGTCTCATAAATCGACTGGCTCAACCCGATGCCGCCTGCCTTGACCATCTGCATCGCTTGTTCCTGAACAAGGAAAGACGCAAATTGATCTTCGCCGGCACCGCCACCAAAACTTTCGCTTGCTTGGCCAAGACCAGCTGATTTTAACATTTCGGCCAGAAAGGTAGCCTCCAGCTTTTGGGCTGCGTCCATCAACGCCTTATCTTTCGCAACGGGCGGTGCTGCGGTTCCTACGGGCGGGATCACTGTCATGAGTCGGGTCCTTAAATTGCTTCCTATTTTTGCGATCTTGCGCTGAGATCAGTAAACAACCAGTAAGGATGTCCGCGCATAGTCACCAAATCGGAGAAGAACTCCCGGAGGTCGATCATGCATTCTTTACCATCGCAACCCTCGAACCAGAGTCCGACGAGCAAGCCGTCGGTGGCGAAAGACGCAGAGGTTGCACGTCCACAGCTCAATACTGAAAGTCCTATCGGACCTGAAGAAGATGCTCTTGCCAGCTTCCAATATTTTTTTGACGCTGAGAGCGAGGCAAAAATTGCTGTCAACCTGTTGGATATCGCACCAGATGATCCCATTGAGAGTACTGATCAGCCCCTAGATGCCGACGGCGTTCCAGCCAAAGCAGAAGAGGTTGATGCCGCAGACCCTCCAGTAGAGCGGGTCAGTTTGCCAGAAAGAGCACTTGATCAACCTGTTCAGACAGAGCCGCTGCCGACAAAACAGACCGTATCTATTGTCGATAAAATGGGAATCCCGCCCCCCAATAATCAACCCGGTTCTGCAGCGATCAGGTTACCGGCGCAAGTCATGCAAGGTGCCGATCTGCCCGAATCTGATGTGACAAACAAAATAGCGGTTGCCGTTGGCGCGCCAAGTCAGGAATCTTCAGGCACGAAGACGATCGCAATGGAACGCGCCGGCGCACCAAATCACTTTGGCTGGTCAGATCAGTCCAAAACACCAGTAAATATCGGCCAAGCATTTGAACCTAAAAAGCAAGTTGTCTCGCCTGTTGATATGGAGCGCAGTCAAACAGCCCAACCAATGCAAGGACTGAGGTCTGAACAATCTGCTCCCCAGTTGTCCAACCGCGCGCAGCCAGAACAGCAGGGTGAACCAAAGACGTCGCAGAACTCCTTTGTCACGTCGGCAGCCACCATGCACGCCGCATCTGTGAGAACAACGGAGATGGCTCGAAATGACCGTTTGCCCTCGACCGAAAAATTTGAGGCCGCGAACCGGGCGGCTTTAACATCAATCGCGCCAACGGCAACCAAACCTCTTCACAACATCTCCTGGAATGGCGGGTCGAACGGGCAGGCATTGGATCAGGCCACCGCGTTAAAAACCCTTACGGCAGAGCCTTTCGCGGTTTCATCACCGGACTTTGCGTCTTCTCCAACCCATCAGTATGGTGCCATCCCGGCGCGCACGGAACTGCCGATTCATATAGCGCGGCAGTTGGCTGAGGTGGTGCACCATCTGCCAAACCGTCCGGTGGAAATCACCCTTAGTCCTGAAGAATTGGGACGTGTGCGGCTCTCTGTGACGCCTTCGGAACAGGGGATTTTGGTAAATGTGCTGGCGGAACGCCCTGAGACATTGGAACTGATGCGCCGCCATATCGACCAACTTGCTCAGGAATTTCAATCCTTGGGGTACGAAGACATCGCATTCTCTTTTTCAAGTGCGGAGCGCGATGCTTCGGATGATGAAAGCGGGAAAACAGCAGAAAACAAGACGCCGGAGACACCGTTCGATCATGACGGCGATGTCGCGGAAAGTACGCAGATTCATCTCTCTGCCGGGGCCACGACTGGTCTTGACCTTAGGCTTTAAGAAAGGGCCAACATGGATATTTCTTCCTCCGCTATCGCGACTACCAGCACGGGTGGAACGCAGGGTGCTGCTGCATCCCGCGAACCTGTTTTATCATCCGATTTTGAGACGTTCCTGAAAATGCTAACCGCGCAGGCCAAGTACCAAGATCCATTAGAGCCCATTGATTCATCCGAATACGCCGCCCAGTTGGCGCAGTTTTCCATGGTGGAACAGCAGGTATTGTCGAATGATCTATTGGTTGCGTTAACCGCGCAGTTGGGGTCAGGAAATATGGCGCAAATGGCCAACTGGATCGGGATGGAGGCGCGCACAACTGCTCCCGTCCAATTTGACGGCAGCCCAATCACCATCACGCCAAACCCAGCTGCGGGTTCGGATGAGGTGTTCCTTGTTGTCTATGACAGCAATGGCCAACAAGTCCAACGGACGTCGATCCCTGCCTCTACGGCACCCGTTGAATGGGCTGGCGTTTCGGATGATGGCACACCGTTCGACACCGGTCTCTATAGCTTTGAGGTCGAAAGTCGCGCAGATGGCCAACTTCTGTTGTCTGATCCCGCTGAAACTTATGCACGCATCACCGAAGCACGCACGCAAGCCGGGGAGACCCAGCTCATTCTCGAAGGCGGTTCGGCGGTACTAGCAAGCAGTGTGAGCGGCCTGCGCGAAGCCGCTTAGACCCCAAACCCCTCGCGACCGATGGAGACATATGACGAAAATCCGGCGCGCTTGGCATCTTTAGCAGTATAGATATTGCGCAGGTCCGCCATCGCAGGCTTGGTCATGCGTTTGGCCAATCGTTTGAGGTCAAGCGCGCGGAATTCATTCCATTCGGTCAGGATAACAATAGCTTCTGCATTATGCGCAGCCTTATAGGCATCATCAAACCAGTTGACGCCGGGCAGCAGCCCCTCGCCTTCACGCCGTCCTTGTGGATCAACCACACGCACTTTGGCACCCCCGCCAACAAGCGCTGGGATGATCGTCAATGACGGCGCATCGCGCATATCATCAGTGTTCGGTTTGAACGTCACGCCCAACACCGCGATGATCTTGCCATTTACCTTGCCGTCACAGATATCGACAACCTTGTCGATCATCCGGCGTTTTACCTCGTCGTTCACTTTGATGACTGTTTCTGTCAGTTGCATCGGCATCCCATGGTCTTGGCCAATACGCGCCAACGCTTTCGTGTCTTTTGGAAAGCAGCTGCCGCCATATCCCGGACCCGCGTGCAAGAACTTGGACCCAATCCGACCATCCATCCCCATGCCCTTGGACACCATTTTCACATCTGCACCAACCCGTTCGCACAGCGCCGCGATTTCGTTGATAAAGGTAATTTTGGTCGCCAAAAATGCGTTGGCCGCATATTTGATCATTTCGGCACTTTCCAGGTCAGTCACCATAATCGGAAAGTCCCGCAAATAAAGTGGCCGATAAATATCGTTCATCACCTCGGCAGCGCGGTCATTTTGCACACCTACAACCACGCGATCCGGGCGCATAAAATCGTCAATCGCGGCACCTTCGCGCAGGAATTCGGGATTAGAGGCGACGTCGTATTCCGCCTTTGGGTTTGCTTTGTGGATCGCCTGTTTGACTTGGCGGTTGGTCCCCACCGGCACCGTGGATTTGGTGACAATCACCGCATATCCTGTCAGCGCCCGTGCAATCTCTTCTGCTGCGGCCATCACATAGGACAGATCCGCATGCCCATCCCCACGGCGCGTTGGCGTGCCAACCGCGATGAAAACCGCTTCGGCACCGTCAACAGACGCTGCCAAATCACCAGAGAATGACAACCGCCCAGCGGCCACATTCTTGGCCAGCAATTCATCCAGACCCGGTTCATAAATGGGAACAAGACCTTGATTCAGCTGTGATACCTTGTCTGGGTCTTTGTCGACACAGACCACGTCATGGCCAAAGTCCGAAAAACACACCCCAGACACCAGCCCGACATACCCGGTGCCTATCATCGCAATCTTCATCTGCTCACCCTTTGCACTTTTTGCCTACTCGGATGCGGCAAGCATGGCGTTGTGTCAACTGCTCCATTTATTGATCATCGGTCAGAGAACGCCAATGCAGCATAGGCAAAAGGCATGATCGCCCGTCGAAGCCGCCCCAGCTCAAAACGTGCAAGCGGGCGTTTAAGGACATCTGGGTATAGAAAGTTTGGTGCGTACCCTTGCACCAGATCAGCGAGAAGTGCACCTGAATAGCTGGCCATAGCAACGCCGTTGCCGTGATAACAAAGACTCGTGAACATACCCGCTTCACCCGGAATCTCGCCGACAAAGGGCATCCTGTTGCGGGCGATGCACACCATGCCTGACCATGCGTATGGGGTTTCAACGTCGCGCCAAGCCGGAAACATTGCGTCGAAATCTGCACGCGCCCGCTTGATCGCGCGCGCCTCGAATCTGGCACTTGCCATTAATCCGCCGCGCACACCAAACAGCATGCGATTATCTGGCATCAGTCGAAAATAATGCAGCAGGTGCCGTGAATCATAAGACGCCTGCCGGCTGGTCCACCCTTGCGCGCCCAATTCGAATTGGGTCATGGGGCGTGTCACAATGATGCTGGATTGGGTGGGCATATATCTGTCGGCCAACCAATCTGGCAGGTCTTCGGAGGAATAACCGTTGGTGGCGATGATCACTTTGTCGGCCGTCACAACTCCATTTGGGGTCTGGATCTTGAACATCGTCCCTTGGCGGGTGATCCGAGTGGCTGGCGTTTCGTGAAATATCTGCGCCCCGGCATCTTCTGCGGCGGCAGCCAACCCAGTAATATACTTTCGCGGGTTTAAGCCAAAGCCAATCGGTACCGTCAAAGCACCATGAAACTCGGCGTTCATGCCGTTGATTTCAAGGTTGGCCTTTTCCGTCAACCACGCTTTGACCCCATAGCTTTCGGCATAGTTATCGACCTGACCTCGCATCTCTTCCATGTCTTTTGGACGATGCGCAAATTGTGTTTCGCCATTCGAATGCCGATCCACGTCAATGTTAAATCTGGTTATTAGATCGCCAACCAGATCGACCGCCGCATGCTCCGTCTGTCGCCAGGCATCGCGCCCCTCACGGCCAAACCGTTTATCCAAAGCGGCGTTGTCCAACATACCACCGCCGAGACAACAAAACCCACCGTTGCGCCCTGATGCGCCCCATCCAACATAACGGTTTTCAAGAACGGTCACAGAAACACCTGATTGGGCCAGATGCAATGCGGCGGATATTCCCGTGAACCCACCCCCGATGATCGCCACATCACAGCGGTGATCACCCTGCAGCGCAAGTCGATCAGGCACCGCACACGTTTCGTCCCACCAACATCCCACGCGAGGTGCGTCGCTGTAGGCAAAGTCAGGATAGATGCGCTTCATTCGGAAGTGCGTTCCGCCGCCTGCGCGTCCTTTTGCGCCCGCAACGAACTGCGTTTGCTGACCAATGACGCGCTGATCACGCCAACAGTGACAATCGCGATCATGATCGTCGACAACGCGTTGATCTCTGGCGATACACCCAGACGGACGGCGCTAAAAATCTTGATTGGCAAGGTGGTCGCGGACGGCCCGGATGTAAACGAGGCGATAACCAGATCATCAAGGCTAAGTGTAAAGGCAAGGAGCCATCCAGAGATGACAGCGGGCGCAATGATGGGTAATGTCACCAACCGGAAGGCTTCCCAAGGGGAGGACCCCAGATCAAGCGCTGCTTCTTCGAAGGATCGGTCGAACGAGACCAAACGCGATGACACGACAACCGAGACATAACACATCGAGAACGTTGTATGTGCCAGCACAATGGTCAGCACGCCACGGTCTAGCCCAATGCCGATGAACAACAGGAGCAGTGACAGGCCGGTGATCACTTCGGGCATCACAAGCGGCGCATAGATCATCCCGGAAAACAACGTGCGACCCATGAAACGCCCGCCCCGCACCAGCACATAGGCCGCCATCGTGCCAAGGATGGTGGCAAAGGTTGATGAGATCACCGCAACCTTGATCGTGACCCATGCGGCGTTCATGAACGCCTCGTTCTGGAACAAGGTGCCATACCATTTGGTCGAGAACCCGGACCAAACGGTCACCAATTTACCGGCGTTAAAGCTGTAGATGATGAGGATGACCATCGGGATATAGAGAAACGCAAATCCAAGCGTAAGCGAGGTGACATTGAACCAACTGAGCCGCTTCATTGTTCTGCCTCCGCTTGTTTTTGCTGGTTCCTTTGGAACAGCACAATCGGGATGATCAGGATCAACAGCAAGATCACGGCAACCGCGCTCGCCACTGGCCAATCGCGGTTGTTAAAGAACTCTTCCCACAGCACCTTGCCGATCATCAGCGTGCCGGAACCGCCCAACAGTGATGGGATCACAAATTCACCCAACGCTGGGATGAAGACCAGAAAACACCCTGCAATAATGCCGTTCTTGGACAGCGGGATCGTGACCAGCCAAAATGCTTGCGTGCGAGAGCAACCAAGGTCCTCAGCCGCCTCGTTCAGGGATTCATCCAACCGGTCCAATGCGGCATAAATGGGCAGAATCATGAAAGGCAGATACGTATAAACAATGCCGATATAGACCGCCGTGTTGGTATTCAGGATCGTCAGCGGCTCGCCAATAATGCCCAGCCACAGCAAAAGTTGGTTCAACAACCCTTCGGTGCTGAGAATTCCCATCCAGGCATAGACCCGGATCAAGAAACTGGTCCAAAAGGGCAAGATCACCAACATCATCAGGGTGGGCCGCCATTCTTCGGGGGCTTTGGCCATGCCATATGCAATCGGATAGCCCACCAAGAGCGTGCAAAAGGTCGATATGACCGCGATGCGGAGTGAACTGAGGTAGGCCTTCCAATACAGATCATCAGAGGCGATGAAAGCGAAATTCTCAAAATCCAACTCTGCCAAAAGCGTGGCCAATCCATCGCGCATAGTCGGGGTATAAGGCGGGATCGCCAGCGCCGTGTCAGACAGTGAGATTTTGAAGACGATTAGGAACGGAACCAAAAACAGGACCAAGAGCCACGCATAGGGAACCGCAATCAGGGCAGCGCGGCGCATCATTGATCCAACAAAACGCCGGCGGTCGCGCTCCATGAAATCCAAATCTTGTCTTCCCAGGTGATGTCCCGGCGCGCGAGGCGGCGGGTGTTGGCGGTCTGTGCCTTGATTATATGACCGCCAGGCAATTCAACGTGATAGGTGCTGAGGTTGCCGAGATACGCAATGTCCAGAACCTTGCCCTGCAACACATTTGGCGCGTCCTTGGGTTTTTCCATAGTGATCGCAATCTTTTCAGGTCGGATGGCCAGATGCGCCTTTTGCCCATCGCTAAACGGGTTTTCCGATGCGGCAATGATCGGGGTCTGCCCTGCGGCCCAATCCAGATGATACTGGTCCTTGCCCGCGGGCTTGGCTGTGGCTTTGATGATGTTCACCTCACCGATGAAATCCGCAACGTAAACTGAATTAGGGTACTCATAGATTGCCGCAGGGGTGGACACCTGAATGATCTTGCCCTCG
>TARA_R110002094_G_scaffold76108_1_pt1 | contig 19515 bp, 18 predicted proteins | sample TARA_R110002094 | Tara Oceans TARA_R110002094 (sample SAMEA4397409) | marine metagenome | biome: Polar Biome; feature: [MIX] marine epipelagic wind mixed layer (ENVO:01000061); material: water (ENVO:00002006), including particulate matter (ENVO:01000060) such as... | depth 10-100 m
TTCAGCGATTCTTGTCGTTTTTGGACGGAAAATCCCTAGTACCCCCTGATCGTGATCAACGCGCTGCTGTCCTACCTGGTGGACGGCGGCTATTTGAAAGCCAATCCGCTGTCCCTGGTCCGGCGCCGTCACCGGACACTGCAGCCCGATGCCAAGGAAACCTTTTCCCAGGAGCGTTACCTGGACCAGGCCACCTGGGGGCACCTCAAGGCCTACATCGCGGCCCTGCCCCAAGAAACTGAGCGGCAGATCCAGCGCTTCGAACGCACCCGTTTCCTGTTCCATTTTTTGTACCTGCTGGCGCCGCGGGTGTCGGAAGTGGCCAGCCATCCGATGAACAGCATTAGGGAGAACCGCGGCCGCTGGTGGTGGTTTGCACTGGGGAAAGGGCAGAAGAGGGCCAAAGTCCCAGTGTCAGATGAAATGCTGGACGCCTTGATGCGCTACCGGGCCTTCCTGGGTCTTACCGCCCTCCCCGATCCGGACGATCTGAGCCCGATGCTGCGGAGCCTGAAAGGCACCAAGGCGATCAGTGCCAACATGGTCTATCGGATCGTCAAACAAACAGTCACCGCGGCGGCGGAAGCCATTGAGGACGCCGCGCCGGTATCAGCGGCCAAGCTACGCAAGGCCTCGACGCACTGGCTGCGCCACACGGCGGTGACCCATGCCGACGATGCCGGGGTGAACCTCAAGTATCTGCAGGCCTCCGCGCGGCATGAGAAGGTGGAAACGACGGCAATTTATCAGCATGCTGAGGATTACATCTGGCATGAGGCGTGGCAGCGGCTTCGATTCTAGATTCCTGACTGTGGGCAGTTATTTTTTTGATTTTCCCTTGAAACCTTCCAAGCCCGCCCCCATCGATAAACTGCAGTCCGTAAGGAGGCCGGGGATATGAATGCCCGATAGATTTCAAATTCTGTCGCTCAGTGGTGGTGGGGTACGGGGGCTCTATACGGCTCGCGTTTTAGAAGAACTCGAGCATCGATTCGACACATCCGTATCAAAACATTTTGATATAATATGCGGGACATCCATTGGTGGCATTTTAGCCTTGGGCGTAGCGGCCGGCCTTCCCGCGAGCTTCATTCGCGAAAAATTTCAAGAAAACCTCACTTCTATTTTCCCCCCTCAGCCTCTATGGCGGAAACCAAAACAGGCTATATCTGCACAGTACTCACCCGAACCATTGAAATCCGTCCTTGAAGAAATCTTTGACGACATAACGATAGGGGATCTAAAAAGCAGAGTCTTAGTACCTGCGATAAATTATACCGTAGGTCGTGTCCGTGCATTTAAAACACCGCACAACGCTATGTTTTACCAAGATGCCCAACGCACCTTAGTTGATGTGGGTCTCGCTACCAGTGCCGCACCTACCTACTTCCCATTGCACGAAATTGATAGCTCTCGGTACGTCGATGGCGGTCTCGTTGCTAACAACCCGGTTCTCATGGGAGTCATTGAAGCCTACCGCGCTTTGAATGTTCCATTAGAAAATATTTCGGGTCTTAGCATTGGAAATATGGGGCAGGGTCTAGCGGTAAATCATGAGAAAACGAATAACCTCGGCTATCTGGGATGGAACGCAGGCAGGGATATCATCTCACTTGCAATGTCCGCTGGAGAAAAGCTCTACTACGATATGGCTAGAATGCTTCTGCAGGATAGACTTGAAATAATCGACAGCGAGGCTACGAAAGAACAGGCCGATCTCCTTACCCTAGATAATGGCTCACTTGCAGCAGCGGAAATCCTTCTTGCACATGCTAGCAGTGAGTCTGGTAGACGTGTAAACGACGCCTCAATCAAGAGTTTATTCACTCACAGTGCGAAAAAAGTGCCATTCGTAAAGGACCAGGCAGGGGACAAATGAAATGCCAAAATATGATGTGACCAAGCTACTCTACGCTCGATCTGAATCGGATCGACTGATCAACAAGCTTAATGTCGACAGTACTCGAATAGCGGCCATGAAGGCTGCCAGAACTAAGGTGAGGAATGCAGTAAAATCTGCCTTCACTTCAGCTAAGTCTGAAGAAAAATATCTAGCCAGGATGAGTCCTATAGAAAGAACTGCATTTAACAGTATAGAGCCCAGGTTCTGGCCGCAAGGATCCCTCGCCTACGGTACGCAAAACAAACCGTGCCACATTCCGCCACAACAAATTGATATAGATGATGGAGTGTATCTACCAATTGAGGCGCTCCGCGAAAAACCTATCGTCTTCAAAGAAGTTTTTTTTGAAATCGTAGATACTGCCCTCAGCGCTCTAGCCGTTGCTGAGGGATGGACGTTTAAAGGAGAGAAGAATACGTGTGTACGCCTTGAGTTGGACGCGATAACACACTTAGATGTACCACTATACGCAATTCCAATGGAGCGTTTTGATGATCTCCAGAAAGCCATGGGGCGGGCCGTTCTAAATCAAGAAGGTGTAGTGGAGGATAGTGACTTCAGTCTTCGGGCTTTATTAGGTAAAGAAGAAGTCTACCTTGCTCTTCGCGAAAGTCCGCATTGGAAGCGAAGCGACCCTATACAAATACAGGAGTGGTTTGAAGGTGAACAGAAAGTCTTTGGTCATATTTTTACCAGGTCATGCCGCTACCTAAAAGCATGGAGAGACTTTACCTGGCCCAAAGCCGGCCCAAGCTCAATAGCCCTGATGATTTGTGTTTGGGAAACGTTCCGCGACTCCACAAAGGAATTCTATACAGACAGTGAAGCGCTTTTGGCCGTTTCTCGAGATTTACCGAAGCGATTACAGGCCGGCGTAAAAAATCCTGTCGCGCCTGATGAGACTATATTCCCTAGAAATATTGACGAAGGCGAGTTGAGCTCAATACTTCAGAAAGTCAATTATTTCTCTGCCAATGTCACCGAGTCGATTGAATCCGGATCGTCGGCAATTGGAGTTGTACAAACGTTGATTGCTCACTGGGGCGAAAGAGTACCTCATCGCCCGGATTGGGTAATGTCAGCTAGTGCTGCCGCTGCTTCAGTCGTAACATCCACTCCAGCTCACCCGCAGCCTAAACCAGATGTAGGGACAATGCGATCAGGAACGGAATTTCGATAAGCTTGAGTGTAGACTCACACAAAGTCATGAAGAGCATACACTTTGCTCTGGCGGAATCCGGATTTATAAGAAGCGCGTCAGTAGGTAAGAATATTTATGAGAAGACGATTTCAAAGTCTAACGTCGACTTCCCGATCAAGATTTGCATAATAGACCCCTATTTTAGAAAGAAGCCAATCGTACTTTTAACTGATCGCCCAAAAGACCTCCCAAGCCTGCTTCCTCATGTATTTTTCGAAAAGGCTCTTTGTTATTTAGATGATAGGGGCGTTGAGTTTGATCGTTACAACCCTCGCTATAATGTAGCTTTGATGCTCGCAGCTCTTGATTCTCTATTGGGTCAATTTGTCTCAGACCAAGAAACGTTACAGTTCGAGCTACGAAGAGAGCTTCCCGCGTACTGGCGGCGCGATTATTCTGACGCTGTCTTCATGGCTGCCAACGATAGCAAATTCTTATTCGAGCTCTTTACTCGGACGGACTTGAACGGTGTTTCAATAGACGAAATCATTCTAGCCGATAGCGCCCATAGTGCAAAGGCTTGGCAGAATAAACGGCGTGGAAACAAAGTTACCAAGTTATCTGGCCCTGGATTTCTCTTCGAACTTCCACATGATGTTTCCATCCCTCCTGTCAACTGGCCTCCAAGCTCGATCGCCGAGCTTGATCAATGGTTGAATCATGCTCGTACTTGCTCAGTACGGCATAGAGTTCTGAATGCAGTTTTCACCTCATTGGCAGAGGATAGGTGTTGTTTCGTAGTATTCCAGCTACACCAAATGCTTTTTGGAGGTCTTGTTTCATTCACCAACCCTACTGCAGTAAATGCTATTAAGCGAAATTTCAGACTGACAAAACAAGGAAGTCGCGGAAAGAATAAACAGTTCCTTCCAGATGCTAAACGGATTTCCACGCTGATATCTCGCGTAGACAAGTTAGAGCAGGGAAGTACGTTTATGAGGTTTGCAATAAACGATGCTAGGCTCACGTCAATTGGAACTCGAAACACAACAGCGGACAAGAATCTGTCTGGTGTAACTATAGCGGTCATCGGATGCGGCACTTTAGGCGGCTATACCGCCAGCCTGCTCTGCCAGGTGGGTGCAGGAACCGGTGGAGGCCGGATAGAGCTATATGATTGCGATTACTTAACAACCGAAAACTTAAGTCGGCATTTACTAGGTGTGCCCTATGTTGGCGAAAATAAGTCAGAAGCCATCGCACATATGCTGTCAGATCAATCCGCTGGTGATCTCAATATAACTGCCCACAGTTATAATTTTGAGGTTGAAGATGTCCGATTATTGAGTCAGAAGTTCGATCTGGTTGTGGATACAACGGGTGATATCGGGTTTTCCACATCGTTGTGTCACCACTTGCATCGTATTGAGTCTCCGGTTCCCGTCATCTATGGATGGATCGACGCTGGCGGACTGGCGGCGCGCACACTATTGGACGATTACAGACCGCGGGGTGGGTGCTATGGGTGTCTGAAACAAAGATCACCCGATGGAGTAGTAGCTGAACGCTTCCAGCTGTTCAAGTCAGGCGCGGTTTTGCCAGAATGGAAACCTCGCCCCTGCGGATTAGGCGGTTATATGCCTTTTTCGTCTCAGGCCTCTGTAACCACAAGTGGGTTAGTTCAAAATCTCTGTATCGATTGGGCTAACAATTCGCCATCACCACGCTTCAGACATATTTCTCTAGACCCGCGTGTCTGCCAAACAAAAAATGCAGACATTAAGTCTCTACCTGATTGCCCATGCTGCCGCACCGAGTAGTGTCGCGCCCCGAGGGAGGGTATATCCTATTGCGGTCTCAGGTATTAAATGTCCTAGAATCCTTTTCTCAGTCGGAAGACCAGCACGAGTCAGGCGGGATTCTCCTGGGGAGCTATCGCGGAGATCACATTGAGGTTGTTCATGCTACAAATCCTGCACCATCGGACGATCGATCACCTGTTAGTTTTAATCGACTTAGACAATGTCACCAACAGAGCGCTGAGGAAATGTGGGCCGCCTCAAACGGTACTGTGACTTATATTGGTGAATGGCATACACATCCAGAACTGACCCCCAACCCTTCACAAATAGACCTGAATTCCTGGAAAAATCTACTTCCACAGAGGCCTATGGTATTACTGATACAGGGCTATAATGAGATCTATATAGGTTTACAAACAGCAGATAGAAAATTTTGTCGAGTAGGGTGAATTTTCATCATTGTGCTTCCTGCACTCAATATTTCAAGAATTATATGTGGAATCTATAGGCATATACTGCTCTTAACTAATTAGCTTCTCGACACATTGTGTACTGCCCATTTGTTGACCGGTCTGTAAAGTAATTCCCGCGCAGTAGACTGTTTGATTCTTGGCTAACCTTGAGAATAGCCGCCCCGATATGTGGGTCCTGCTTGTTCTCTGCATTCGCAAGACCTATATTACGATAAATATAGTACAAGCCAGGACGGGATGATTGGCTATCCTTGTGAGGCAGTACCATTAATGTTTCAGATTCCGATTCATCCGAAGAAAGTTCAATACTCACTTTCAAAAGGTTTTGTTTAATGAACGCAGTCGCCGTCTTGGCTCCTGATTTTTCACCCCAGTTCCAATGAATTTCAACAGCCCACTTCCCGTTCAGGTCGGGAAATATCCAATCGTTTAACTTAGGAACTATACGCCATAATACTCTCCATCCCCCTATCGCCATCGAGAGTAGCACAAGATTTAGGACCGCTACTCCCTTGAATGCAGTTTCAAGAGAAGCCACACCAGATATACCAAGTAGTAGCGAAATCATGAGCACTGCAGCAGTATATAAGCCCGCAATCCACGCTATCACTGTTGTTACTGGAAAAAGATTAAACAACGACTAAACCTCTCTCAAATACCACCACCCCGTCTCTGTCACTCAGCAGACCCGTACAAAGCACCCCTTCTATGAGAGACCCAAATCTCGCTGCCATGTAACGAGATCCTACGTTACCCTGTTCAATGGACGCGCGCTGCTTTTCCGAAGGATAAGGAGCAAAATATTGATTTCGCCTTACCAGCTCCCACTGATCCGAAACTATTTGAAATCCATCATGGCAGGGGCTGCTATACAGGCTGCAATCGGCAATTTGTTGGGGTAGACCTAGTCGTACAGGAATCGCTGCATCGGCGCACATTGACGCAATTGGTAGCAAGTTCAGATCAGCAGTTATTACGACCCCTACACCACAGAATTCGCTGTGTGGAATGAGTCCGCGAATCCGCAGTAGGAGATCTTTTAGTCGCAGGGTTGAGGTCATAGAATTTTCTTTAAACTGAGTCTACCGTATAGCACTGATGCAGATCGGTACGCTTCCCTAAATCAATCCAGTGCGTTCGCTTTCAAGATCATTGAGTATCCGAAATACTATGCATTTAAAAAGTGGCCAATATTTAGTTTCCGGCTAGTAGCTTTTGAAGGCTCCGCAGCATACCATCATGTTTTTTTTGGTTGATCTTTACAAGCTTCTGAATGTTAAGCAGCTTCCACTTTACGGCAGACATTTCTTCCAATCCGGGAATGGGATAGAGCGACCAGTCTGGCTCCCCTGCAGTCAGGCTTATCATGAAAGCCTTATCGTCTTCAGTCAGGCAGGCATTCACGGTTCCTATGAGCTGCTCTCTTGTCGCTTCAAAATCTGCGTAGGTAAACGGTGCCAGTGTCATACCCTGAAACTGGTCTTGAAATGGCTGCCGCAGATCCTGGCGGTTCGGGTTGAGCAGCTCATGAACCGGTCTGTTATGACCTGCCAACATCGCCACAAACCCCAGCCTTATCTCATCAGTAATGCCCCCCTGCTGGAATAGCTGGTGAATATCGAACAGGTCCCGTGGGTGCTGTCTGTCCAGAGCTGCACAAATCTTCCCGCCATACAGCTCTCCTTTTGAAACGACGTTGATTGCTGCAAACAGGCCGAACTCATCCTGTACCGCCCTCACCACTGCCATGTTCACCGGTGGCTGTAGGCAGCCCCGGATAATGGTGTTTACCTCGACTTTAATCTGGGCAGTTTCACCCCGACACAGCAGCTTGGTTTCCTGCCCGTCACTCTGCGGCAGTAAGCTCGCCTTGATCGGCATGCCACCACCGTCAAGTCGCTGCTTTATCTCTTCAAGACCTGCGGTGATTCCCGCCATGGCGGTCTCCCGATCCTCCACCGGGGTATACGTCAGGTCGATATCCACAGACAGTCGGGGCATTTCATCATGAAAGAGGTTGATGGCAGTACCGCCTTTTAGTGCAAAACACTCTACCTCCGCGACATGGGGCAAGACATGAAGCAGCAACTCCACCTGCTTTCTATATCCCTGAGCTATCACAGTGACGCCAGCTCCTGAGGTACGCTGATATGGAACTCTTTGATGAATACGCCATTCGGTGTGATGCTACGATCCCCCTTTCCGAGATCAACATTCTCCAATGTGACGTGGCTCAGCCATTTGTGATCGGCTTTCCTCGCCAAATACAGGAAAAGCCGTTTCACTTTCACAGAGGTACAGCTTTCCAGAAGCACCTGGACGAGGTGCGGTCGAAGGTTAGCCAGCCCTTCCATGAGCTGGTAGCACTCCACCAGACCCATTGTTTTGGGCGCTAAATACAGGCACTCCATGATCGCGCGTTCGGGCACAGACTGGCGGAGTCCACGGGATGTACTCTCTATAGCTTTCAGGTCTGGCCGGTCCGGTATGAACCCGGTCCGTATGTGCTCTATCTTCACGCCCCAATCCTTTTTGCTAAACCAGGCGGGAAGACTGACACCTGCTATTGAGAAGAGCTGTATCCGCTCCTTGTCCAGATAAAGGTAGTGGCCATATCCTCGGCGAGTTAGCGCCGTGACACCGCCGACATGCACGTCCAAGTCAGCCTGTTGCTGCAACGCCTCCAGCGCACTCTGCCAATCAACGCGCTCACCGGGCCTCGCGTAGGCACCACGCCCTATCGCCTCCAGCCAACCACTACGCACATAGTACTGCTGGAGATTCCGGGATACGCCTTGGTGTTCAAGCCAGGGAGCCAAACATACAGCGCCAGGGCGGAGCTGAGTCACAAGGTTCTTTAATTTGTTTGTATTATGCGTAGTCATACTACCTATATAGTCATTTTTTCAATGACTCGCAAGCGCAACCTGCTCTTTGGCCATGCAGAGCTCATTAAAATATCCGTCACTAAGGTAGTTATGCTACCTGTATTGTTATTATTTTAATGTAAAGATCACCACAATAGAGGAAAGCTCATCGTTTCCGCCAGTTGTTGTTAATGATTCTCGATATCATTATACTTTTGCGCCCAATAATTCACTCAGCGGGTTATCTATGGCCCCGATCTTGAGGACGCGCGATGACACCTCCACCCCAATTCTCCCGTAATGTACTGCACCTGCCGGTGCTTATCGCCGCTGCAATGGCCGGTACCCCCTTACTGGCAGCCGAGCAGATCGAGGAAGTGATTGTGACCTCAAGTCGTGTGGACAAGCCTCTGAGCACCATCCCCAATACGGTTACCGTGATCGATCAGGCCACGCTGCAGCAACAACTGTCCATCCAGAATGATATTTCCACTGTACTGGGCAACCTCGTCCCGAGCTTCTCCCCCGCTCGCCAGAAGATGACCAACGCCGGTGAAACCCTGCGGGGACGCAAACCCCTGTACCTGATTGACGGCGTACCCCAATCCAACCCGCTGCGCAACGGTGGCCGCGACGGGCACACCATCGACCCGACCCTGCTGGAGCGGGTAGAGGTCCTGCATGGAGCGAACGCCATTCACGGGCTGGGGGCCGCCGGCGGCATCATCAACCTGATCACCAAACGTCCCAGCGAGACGTTCGAGCAGCATGTGCGGGTCGATAGCGCCTTCCAGGGCGAGGACATCGGTGAGAGCGGCGACTACGGCCTCAGCTATAGCCTGTCCAACAGTTTCGATGCAGCCGATATACTGGCCGGCGTCAGCTACCGCAGTACCGGAATGGCCTACGATGCCGATGGCGAGGTGATTGGGGTCGACAATACCCAGGGCGACACCATGGACTCGGAGGCGCTGGACCTGTTCCTGAAAACCGGCTACGACTGGGACGATCAGCGGGTCGAGCTGATGGTCAACCACTACGATATCGAGAGCAACCATGAGTGGATATCGGTGCCGGGTGATGTCGCTGCAGATATTCCCAGCGGGGCCGTCAAAGGTGAGCTGCCAGCCGAAGGGGCCCAGAACCAGGTGACCACCATCAGCCTCAATTACCTGAACGCGGACTGGTTGGGTCAGGAGGTGCGAGTGCAGGCCTTCCGGCAGGACTTTGAGGCCACCTACGGCGCCCAGATCACGCCTATTGCCACCTTCCAGGATCCATCCTACGGCCCCGATCTGGTAGACCAATCACAAAACAATTCCGAGAAGACAGGCCTGAAGCTGACCCTGTTTATGGACGAGGTCGGTGGCCTGCCCCTGTCGGTGGTGTACGGCATGGATGTGCTGCAGGATGAAACCTGGCAGGCCCTGATCCAGACCGGCCGCACCTGGGTACCGGAAACCAGGTACGAGAACCTGGCCCCCTACCTGCAGCTGGAGTACACCGGCATCGAGCGCATGACCCTGACCGCCGGGGTCCGGCATGAGAAGTCCGAGTTGCAAGTGGACGACTTCACCACCCTCTACAGCTATGGCAGCCAGTTCGTCACCGGCGGTAACCCCGACTTCTCCGAGACCCTGTACAACGCCGGTGGTACCTACCAGTTCACCGACACGTGGCGGGTCTTCGCCAACTACGCCGAGGCCTTCTCCATGCCTGACGTGGGCCGGGTATTACGGGGGATCAACGAGCCCGGACAGGACGTCGAAAGCTTCCTGGACCTGACCCCGATTCTTACCGAGAACGCTGAGATAGGCCTGGAGTTCGACAACGGTACCATCAGCGCACAACTGAGCTACTACACCTCCAACTCGGACTTCGGTCAGCGCCTGCAGCGAGGAGATGACGGGATCTATACCGTGAAGCGCGAGAAGACCGACGTTGATGGCCTTGAGTTCCGGGCGGACTGGGCGCTGGGTGAGGCCGACGTACTGGGCCTGCGGTATGCCCAGGCCGAGGGGCGTTTTGATTCTGACCAAGACGGTAGAGTGGATTCTGATCTGGGCGGCACCAATATTTCCCCCGACCGCCTGAACCTCAGCTGGGAGCGGCGCTGGACCGACGGCCTGAACACCCGGCTGCAGCTCAGTCACCTGTTTGACCGCAAGGTGAAAGACAGTGAGGACGTCACCGTCAACACGTTCGATGGCTACACCACGCTCGACCTGATTGCGAACCTGGACCTGTTCGGCGGTGTGGTAAGCGCCTCTATACAAAACCTCACCAACGAGGACTACTACACCTATTACTCCCAGAGCAGCCCTAACGACCTGCGCAACTTCAAAGGTGTAGGCCGCAGCTTCGGCGTATCGTACCAGCGTTACTTCTAATCAACTCGTTCACATCATGACGGCAGGCAATGTAAAGACTCGCCGCCCACCCCGGCCGCGCCCGGGCGGGCTGTGGCGCTGGCATTTGTGGGCGGGCCTTGCGGCGCTGGCGATCCTGCTGGCCAGCGCTGTTAGCGGCACCGTACTGGTGTATCAGAAGGAACTGATCCGGCTGACCGTTACCCCGTCCGCGGCACTGCCGTCCGTTTATGGGCACGACGACATCGCCATTCAACTACACCAACTGGCCACTGAACGAAACGGAGTCACCCTCAGCCTTAAAGCACCGAATGCGGATGAACCTTACTGGACTGTGCGCCACGAACACGCTCTTGAATTGCTGGACCTGGCCACGCTCGAACCCTACCCGGACGACCTGGGCGCGCTGGGACTGTTAAATCTACTGCGCGAGTTTCACGTTGAACTGCTGGCCGGCTCCTGGGGACAAGGCCTTCTGCTGGTTTGTGGGATGCTGGCTTTGTTTCTGACCATCAGTGGTCTGGTGCTGTGGTGGCCGGGCCGCAGGGCGTTTCGCTGGCGCTGGATTATGCCGGGCAATTACAGCGCCTCGCGCAGCCTGCAATACCACCGCCACGCCGGCGCCCTGGCCAGCCCGTTGCTACTGATCACCCTGCTCACGGGTTCAATCATGCTATGGCAAAAACTCATCGTACCCCTGCTGCCGCCGGTACCGACTTCGACCCAGGTGGCGTCGGATTTCAGCGCTCAATCCACTGAAATCCCAGCCATCGCCCGGGATTACCGTCTGGCCCAGACAGCGGTACCGGACGGCTGGCCGACCTATATCCGTAGTTTCGAGGAAGCGGGCGTGGTCCATACCAAAGTGCGTTTTCGGTTACCCGGGGAATGGCATCTGAACGGACGCACCTCAGTGATCATCAACAACAGTACTGGGGCGCTGGTTATCAGTGAGCGCTCGGATGAGTCCAGTGCGACACGACGCCTGGTCAATCAGCTGTACCCTCTGCACTCTGGTTATGGCATGCATTTTGGCTATCGCCTTTTGATTCTACTCGCCGGCATCGCTCTGGCCTGGCTCGCCTTTACCGGCGGCAGCCATTACTACACCCGCTGGCAGCACCGGCGGAAACGACGCCTGGTATCATCCTGATTGACTCGGGGCGCCTCGCTGTGAGGCCCAGTAGTAACCGTCGAGATCATCAAGGGCCTCCTCACGGGCAGCGATCGCGAGTGCTTTGGCCTTCCTTTCACCCAATTCATTGACTGAAAAGGACTGGTGACCTTGCTGGCCATTCCCGATTGGCCAGGTGGCCTCCCAGTACCACGACGCGATGACTTTACCGTTCGTCAGCGTGTACTTCTTGGCGTACCGGTAGACGCCGCTGATGCCACTGCGATTGTTGCTGCGCAGAGCGGTACAGAACTCACGCCGCGTCAGTGGTTCGGGCAGTTCCGATAGCAAGGCATCCCGATATGCTTTCGCCTGTACCAGGGCTTTGCGTTTGCCTCCCCAACGCTTGTCCGGAAAGTTCTTAACGTAAACCACCCCGCGGCGAACCAGCTTCACACGCCAGCCATGGGTATAGAAACGTTCCGAATCCATTCGAGAAATGCCGTACATCGTCTTACTGGTATTGTTATTCTTGCGTCTTGTCTGCATTGCGCTTTCGTCACCTGATATTGCCCGAGCGATCTGGTTAATAACTTGATTTGCGAGATTGGACCTACCCCATGAGCTATCAACCATTCTTGTGATGTGACGATAAGCTCGCGCAAGTACAAATCCCAGCCTAGATAGACCCAATCGTATCGAGCGAGTTCCGCTCTCTGCCTGCTTCCCGAGAATGGGCGCGAGTAACTCACCAGCATTAAGCGCTGTAACATGTTTGCGGTCGCAGTCGCTGATGCGTTGCTACAGCAGGCATAGTCAGGTCTGAGTCAGGTTCCAGTAGGACTATGAAACCGAAGTATCCGTGCGCACTCATCGAGCACGTCGTCACCGTCTTCCAACGGCATTGAGTTCCGAGCGGTACTAGTTCCTTGTATATCTCAGTGCTACCGGTAGATAAATTGAATTCAAATCGACATAATTGCGCGGTTTTTAATCAATGGACAATGGAGTTCACATGAGCGACACCACTAACGCGCTGGTAAAAGAGATCGAAGCACTGCGCGCCAAGCTCGGCAAGGCGATCGAAGCAGATGCTAAAGCAGGCACCAAAGCGCTGGCGACCCAGCAAAAGAGAACCGCTGCGCTGCGCAAGAAGGTTGCAGCGGCCACAACCCGTGCGACCAAAGCGCGCGCTGCCGCCAAAGCGCGTCCGACCGCAGCCAACAAAGCCAAAGTCGCCAAAGTGCGTGATGAGCTCGCGGCCCTGAAAGTCGATCTGAAAGCCGCCAACGATGCTAAGCGTGACATCAATGCTGGCATTGCCGCCGCCAAGAATCTGCTGCGCGAGCACAAGGCTGTCGAGAAGGCGATTTCTGGCGCTCAGCGTGCAGTGACCAAGGCTGCCAGGAAGAAAGCGCCGGCCAAACGCAAGCCGGCTGCTAAGAAGACCGTTACCGCCAAGATGCCTGCGGCCAAGAAAGTCGCGAAGCAGAAAGTGGCTAAGCAGAAGGCGCCTGCGGCCAAGCCCGCCGCTGCGAAGAAACGTGCTCCAGCAAAGCGCAAAGCGGCCGCGAAACGAAAAGCCGCACCGAAGACCGCGGCTCCCAAAGCGATCGCTCCTACCCAGGGCGAGTAAGGTCCATTGCAGTTACCGGCCACGGATCCGTGGCCGGTGACTTCTGCCTTCCCCCGCACACCATCACGACTTTTTTCATCTCCTGACGAGTGGTCAGGCAACAACATCGTTTCGCGAACGTTGCCAACACCCCTCACATCACTATCTCTGCGGTTATTGATTTCTCTATCTGATGGGCCGGGGTCTCGGGGCCATTGAACGGATCATTGGTACGCTAGTACCGAGTTGAGCCGTATTTTTGTGATTGCCTTCCGATATCTTCACGCCAATCTGAATTACGTTTCCAACCGAGAAATCTCTCTGTTATAACAGGCCGCAGTTCCTTGACGAGCGCATCGTTCAAGGAACTATCACTGTTTCAGTAGCGCCCGATTACGGGTATTCAGGATACGGCCATGATCCAAACGTATTGGCCGAGGAGATGATAATAGTCATTCGGTAACCGCCGGATGTAAGGGAGAGCCTTGTGGAAACCATCAAGTTCGGCGACATCGCCGTGTCCGATAAGGACACGGGCATTCAGTTCAAAGTCACACTTGGCAGTACCGCCGATATTGACACCTCGGATGTTCCACTCCTCATCGATTTTCTCAAGCAACACCTGGATGAGAGCGCCAACCGACGATCCAGCTGGCGACTCCCCTTGACCAGTGTTCGGGGCACAGAGGCGGACGATCTGCGGGTGACTATCCTGTCCGGCGACGCTGAACAGCGGGTCACCGCCGAAGACATCTCACTCACGGGCATCTTCATTGAGTCTTTTAACCCGATCGGGGAACGGGGAGAAAGCGTTCATGTAGACATCGAGCTTGCCGGTTATCACGCAAGTCTACGTGGCTTGATCGTCCGCCAGGACAAAGCGATGACCCGTTGTGCTCTCCAGTTTCACGATTGTATGGATGCATAGGGCATCCCCTGCCCTCCCACTGAGCTCAGCGAGATATTCTATAAGCTCGAACAGATCTGGCTCGACAAGCAACTCACGCTGGAATGGCGGTAGTTTTTCTTCGTCATTCGTCGCGGCACTCGGATGCATGAATATTGAAGGGTGATCAATGCCAGCACCTCGAGATCAGTCACCTGGCCACAGCTAAACCTGTTCTTCCGATTATGCTTAGCGGAACTAACCGCTTTTTCTGATTTGATCAGGGCGCTAGACTGGCGCCTTTTTTGTCGAAGCATTCGGTCTCCATGAATCCACCCCAGCCAGATCAGCAGGATAGACGCCACACAAGATTACAAGCAGAGGTGGCCAGTTTCCTTGGCCTGGGCCCTCGCAATACGTCCCACCGGGAAAAGTGGCTCTCCGCTGTGGGAGCTTTTGTCGGGATACTCTGCCTGTGTCTGCTCGCCCCCCAACTGTGGGGTGAGGCCGGTGTCCTCATCGCCACGTCCATCGGTGCATCTACCGTGTTGCTGTTCGCCATACCCCACGGTCCGCTGTTTCAGCCCTGGCCCGTACTACTGGGCTACAGTGTGTCCGCCGCGATCGGTGTCAGTTGCGCCCGTTTTATTCCTCACCTCGCCCTGGCCGCAGCCTGCGCCGTCGGTGGCGCCGTGCTGGTCATGCACTACCTGCGTTGTCTGCACCCACCGGGAGGAGCCGCGGCGCTGGCCGCCGTGGTGGGTGGAGAGCAGGTCCGGGCACTGGGTTACGATTATCTGCTCAGCCCCATTCTCTACAATGCCCTGCTGATGGTTGTAGTCGCGCTCGCCTTTAACATCTGGTTCCGCCACCGCCGCTACCCCGCCTACCTCTCGCACATCGGGGCACCGGCACACACTGCAGCGACACTCACCCGGGATCCCACGGGTCAACACGTCACCCACGAGGACATGGCCTGGGCGTTGCAGAAGCTGGATCTGTTTGTGGACGTCTCACCGGAAGATCTATGTGAATTGTTCGAGCTGGCTGGAGAACATGCCCGCGACGGGGCTGCCACAGATGAAGCCGTTCTGCCGGGGTCTTATTACAGCAATGGGCTCACCGGCTTCCAGTGGCAGGTGTTGCGGGTCGATGCAGTGACGAATCCGACCAGCACATCCCGGACCCGCGTCGAGTTTCAGGTGGTGCACGGCCCCTCCCTGGGCGAGTACGGTTCACTACCACTGGCAACGTTCAGGGAGCGCGCCCGCTGACGAACTTCGTTCACAATCCGCACCAGCAGAAGACAGAGTGGCGTTACACTATCAACTGTGTTTACTTCAATTGTACGGTATATGTGTTGGACCCCAATCAATCGGAGCTTTAGGATAAGATAATGGGTAAATGAAGCCCTACTCAAGATAAGGAGGTCTTGTATGGTTTCGGCAAGTGCGAAGTTTATCGTTTCTGTATTGACCTATCTCACCGTGTTCTTTTCCGCTTTGACACTGTCATCTTGTGGCAGCTTCAGCACAAGGCCAGAAGACCGTAGTGGTGCGCCAGGTAATCACGAGATACCGCCTTCTGCAGTAGATAGTCATCGTTACAAGGAAGAGCAATTCGCCGCTAGAGTCGCAGCACTTGCCGAGGAAGAGGCGCATCTAGCTCGACAACGGACCCAATGGCTAAAAGCGGTGGAAAGAAGAGAGTCCGCAGCCAGGAACGCCATTGCGCAGGCCAATTTGAAAGCCGCTGGCTCCGTCTCCGAGGCCGAAGCGAGAAGAGCTAAGGCTATTCAACACGCTAAAGAGATTGAGTCGGCGGCGGCAGCCAGAGAGGCTGCTCTCTTGGCCACCTTGCGAGCACAACGGAGCTCTGTAGATGCGCTGCTAAAGAGTGCTGAGCCAGGATTGGTTATGGAAACATTCCCGGAGGAAGCGCTGGCGCAAATCTCTTCAGAATTTCAGTTGGCCAACATTACACGAGCCACGGAGCCTGACTATGTTGTTCGGCTGTCTGCGGATAAGCGAATCCCCAAGCCGGGCACTGGCGAGATGCGTATTTGGATCGGACATGAAGAGCACACACCAACTACCCCCTCTGACATGGTATCGGATTCTGCATCACTTCCTTCGACCGTGATCGGAGAATCGGCCAAGGTCGAGCCCCGGGCACCTGGGTTCCAAATTGATCCGCAAGGTGCCGAATGCTTGCAGATACACCCAGAGGGCTCACATCTACTCTATACGCTGAGACCGCAAGAAGAAGGTACACACGAGATCACTGCCCAGATCCGGTTGTACGACACACCTGACTGCACTGGCGCTCAGAGACCAAAGGCCGCCCCAACCCTTACTGTAACCGTATACGTAGATGCGGGACGCATAGTGAAGCGAGGATCTGGTGAGCTGATGGCAATCGTGTGGGATAAATTCAAGGATTTCTGGGGAATCTTTGTTGCTACTATCTTTGGGTTGTTACTATTTTTCTTTAGAAAATCGCTTAAGCGGTTGTTTGGGATTGGCGGTAGTGACTAGATCTCAGCCACAATTATTAAACGTAATTGATGCATTATCTTGTCTTGGGAGCTCGGATGTCCGCTTGTATATGGACTCCTCCGTTCATGCAACAGGTCATTGATCAGAATAAAGACGCTTACGTATATTCGGCCTTTTAATGGGGACGCTATCTCCTGACCCTCAATGTATGCGCACCCAGGGTCAACCCTTAAACAACCTGCTCACTAAATTCGGGTAAACCGTATCCCCTATCTAACGATCTGGGTGTGGTAATACAGCCCTGTTATTATTCGCAAATAATCTGACTTCAGCAGATAGGCCCTCACTGTGTTCAACACCATCGAAAGTCAGTTCTGTTTTCGTGCTCTGATATTAGATGCTGTCGACTTTTTTGAGCAAGCTGTTGATTACCTGTAAAGATCTCCTATGATAGAGAAAGAACTCCAAAAATGAGATTCGATATGAAACCGCTAGGCAAAGTAATTGTCGTCTTCACCAGCTTGTTCGTTGTCGCTTGCACGACCACAACTCCATTGAATCAAATTGACAAGTTCGGCGAGAGTACGTCTGCGCTCACAGAAAAAACGGACGAACTCATCACGGAATATAATGAGTCCCAGGTTGAAGTAGCCCTTCACTTTAAAATGCGTACGCACATACCCAATCGCAATAATTTGCAATTGGAAGACTTGGCAACTATTGGATATCTATTCGATGGTGACGAAAAGAAGGAACTGGCTATCTACAAGGCCAATAGCTCTCTTGGTGCATACGCTAAGTCCATCCGATTGCTAGCGCAGTCAGGCAACCGAGCAGACATAGCGAAAGCCTCAGTGAGCTTCGTGTCATCACTGGATGGTATGCAACAGAGCTACCAGGAACTCCTTGGTGATAAAAAAGCTACGTTCTTCTCGGATAGAGAGCTTGGTTTCATAGCGGCAGCTATCGATGCAGTAGGAAGTGCGATAGCTGAAGAAAAGAAACGTGGCGCGTTAAAAAAGATCATCACTGAGGCCGATCCTCACATAGCCACCCTGATTGACGAAATAGTGAAGCAGATCGACCAAATGGACTACAACTCACAATTGTCTACTAACCGGTCTCTTATATTGCAGTCCAAGATAACGGACTATAACAATCGTGTAGAGGCTGGCTACTACGCGACTAAGCCAGATGACCAATACCAAGAGCTTTTCCGTCTCTGGCGAGACGCTCAATCCGTCATCGTTACCTCAAAGGAGATCCGGAATCTCGTCGAGGCCCTGCAGGAAGTTAAGAAACAGCACGCTAAGCTAGCCCAGGAAGTGGGCGAGAATCGTTTCTCATCAGATGCAGTCGTAGCGGCGATCAAGGATCTAGAGAAGAAAAGGAAGAGATTTGAGGATTTCGAGGAATCCATCGTTACCTGCGATAAAGTCAAAATCAACGACGAAGGTGTTCCCGAGTGTGATGAGTCAGCAGAGGGGAATGCTGAAGGCGCCGATAATGCTGGAAACGGGGAGTGAAGGTAAGAGAGGGTGATCTGGTTTTTCATTGACGGTACGAATCACGGATCGAAGCAAAATCGCACCATCGTAAAACTTGAAGGATCGTAAGGATGACCGATATTCCACACAAGAAAATGATCAAACAGTTGAATAAGACAATAAATTCACTAGCCTCATCAATGACTAAAACTGACGATCTCGAGCTGCAGGCTGACATTGCAGAGCAGATGTCCACGTTGATGGTTCAGCGGACTAAGCTTACCCACAGGATCTTGAAGAATGAGACTAATCCGTTCAAGACGGCTATGAAATCTCTCGCAGATTTGACTAGAGAAGCCAAAGCCGCAAAGGAGGACGTAAACAAGGTTGAAAAAATGATCGGGAGCGCTTCCAAAACAGTAGACAAGGTTACCCGATTCATTAGCGGCCTTGCCAAAGTAGTTTAAACAGATCTATGAACTCGCAAAGAGCTCTCGATTCTGGCCTGCCTTTGGCTTAAGGATCGGAATCCACAGCGGTTATGATTTTGTCATCACGAACGGCAATTTGGAGTCCCCGACAGGGGTTTCGTAAACCCCTCGTAAGCGGTCGGTAAACCCGGCTTGAGCCCTCCACGAGGTGCGCCAAGATAGTGTCCACTACAAGTTGGGGTGTCATCACCCATTTTTAACCGGCCGTTTGAGTAGAGAGCACACCAGCTTCCAGTAGCAGGTGTTGCGGGTCGATGCAGTGACGAATCCGACCAGTACATCCCGGACCCGCGTCGAGTTTCAGGTAGTGTACGGCCCCTCCCTGGGCGAGTACAGTTCACTACCACTGGCTACGTTCAGGGAGCGCGCCGGGGTGCGGGTGCGCTGGCAACAGGTGCACTGGATCCGGGACACCGCGGAACAGTAGCCGGGCGGGGTGAGCGAAGCTATCCCTGATGCCACTGCTTGTTTCTCTTTGCGCCATTGACCCGCCGTCATCAATTCAGTGTGCGGCAGGCGCCTCAATGGGTCTTCGGCGGCACCCTGAAGGCCCACATGGACTGGAGATTCCGCTTTCTCGGCCACGGCTTCCCTGCGAGACAGACCTGTCGCATCCCTGACGCGGTTCGTCACTTAACCCGCACTACCATGGTCTGTGCACTGTGCTCCCGGGGCCGAAGGACATCTATCAGGCAACGACCGTGGCGGGCGCAAGCGCCTGCGACTTGTTTTATCCCTCTGGGGGAGGGGTTAGCCTGGCATCCGTTCTGGCTTGCACCAGGCATCCCCCACCTTTCGCTCGTTCGCATCCTGATGGCAGCTCGCTGTATGCGTCCGGTGATTACACCTTGATCGGAGGTGTCCAGTTA
>TARA_R110002094_G_scaffold153354_5_pt1 | contig 19147 bp, 33 predicted proteins | sample TARA_R110002094 | Tara Oceans TARA_R110002094 (sample SAMEA4397409) | marine metagenome | biome: Polar Biome; feature: [MIX] marine epipelagic wind mixed layer (ENVO:01000061); material: water (ENVO:00002006), including particulate matter (ENVO:01000060) such as... | depth 10-100 m
CAGCAAAGAGGCCTGTTACGTTAGTGCCATCAGCCTTCCTAGCGTAAGCAATGTCTCTGTCCTGTACATGTCCCATTACACAGCTCATCATCTTCTTAGTTATTAGTGCTCTTGCAGACGCTACAGGTCTCCCCATAACGCCAGAGGTGAAGTAGTGTGAATAGCAGACGCCATCAATCACTTCAACTTGCAAGAATGGTATCACTTCAAAGCCTAGTCTGTCAAGCTCTAGATGCTCTGTAGACAGTACGCCCTCTAGCTCTGCCTGCTTCTCCACAGCTCTCTCTATTCTGTTCTCGTGGTTGCCTAATGTGAATACTAGACGAGGCTTCCACACCTTATGCTTGTTAGTGCGTAGACGCTCCTGCTCGTCCCTGATGGGTTGTAGAAACACCTCCATTGCGTCTATGCCTGCATCAACGTCTGCTAAGTAGCGGCGGTTCTCAAAGCTCTTAGTACCTTTATCGTAGCTAGAGAGGCTAGGGAAGTCCCAGTGATCTCCTATGTGAACGATGACGTCTGGCTTAGTGTCTACAGCGTACTCACCGGCCCAGCGTAGGTGCTCTGTAGACTGCCTTGGCTTCACTTGTGTATCTGGTATGATTAAATGTCTCAATGTAAAGCCCCTTCGCTGTCTGCGTCTGCTAAACTTACGCTGTTAAGTGTACGAGTTAATGTGTCGATGAACGACTTAGATGCTTCTTCAGACAAGGAATACAAAGCTATATCAGCTATGACGTTTAGTAGTACGTTTAAGTTCTCTATAGGGTCTATAGGATTCTTGTCAATAAGGTCACAGGTGTACAGTACATCGTCATCTAACTCATCCTTGCCACTGATTTCTGATTCGTTCATCGTAATCCTCCTCCGCTCTTAGTTGTCTTGTACACACTCCGCAATGCCGCTCTGATGCCCCGTCTACGTCTTCCTCGAAAGGGTCTCCACATTCGTCACAGTATTCCATTATTGTTTCTCCTTAGCTTCTCTATCCGCTTTAGTCTTAGCATCGTGACAGTCTTTGCACAACACTTGTAAGTTATCAGCTTCACAGAACAGTCTCTCTACAAAGCCATGTAAGTCTTCATAGCTTCTCAAGCTTCCTGCTGGCTTGATATGATCTACAGCAATCTCCTTACCCTTCCACCACTTTCTACACTTCTTACATTTATACTCGTACTTGTGTCGCTGTCCTGTGACAGTCTTAGACGCTGCCTTCTTCACTTGCTGTATAACAGGATAGCTTATTGTTGCTCTACGTAGCACAGAGCGTATGAATTGCCAATAGCGTGCCTCTGTCCATGTAGCTCCAGCTCTCGTGCGTTTAACTAATTGCTTAGGCATAGCTGAGTTCCTGTTTAGCTGTCACCACTTGCTCTGCATTGAAATACTCCTGACACTCTGGAGCTTTGTATTCACATACTGAGTGCCACTGTCCCTGTGAGCACCCTTGTATTAAGAACATTGTAAAGCCTATTAATGCTATATTGCTCATTCGCCTTGCTCCTTTGCTGGTGGGGATTCCCCCAGTTGTGCACGATATCATTATCAATGTTTTTGTGCGTTTTTTATGTGACTGTCACCTTGTACCCTAGCTGGGTTTCAATCTCTTCCTTCGTCATTATTCGGGGAGTCTTCTCTTCATAATACTTTTTAGCCGCATTCATACGGATTTCTTGGTTGTTAATCTTCCACCGTAGAGCCCCTATAGTGCGCTCACAACAAGCGATAATAGCTTCAAGTTCCTTTGGTGTTTTGTATTTTAGATCACTCATTCGCCTTGCTCCTTAGTAATGCTACACTTAGGCGGCTCCCACAGCTGTCCTGCTTCTCTCTGGAGCCACACGAGTCTAGCGTTCTCTAATGCTCTATCCCAGCCTATTTGATCTACACAAATCTCCCACAAGTCTCCTTCTTTGGTACAGCCTTGCAAGAGGTCTCTAGCGCCTACATTGCCCATCCCGTCAACGCCTATGATGTTATCAACAGCGTCCCCTACGATGATCTGGATGTAGAAGTTTAGCAAACCCTCCCAAGGCTGTATAGTGTATTCAATGTCCTTTACAAAGTTGTAATGAACACCCGCGATCTGATTAAAGTCTTTGTCTATCGAGGCCATTACAGCCTTCCCTAAGTACAACGTAGAAGCTGCTGTGGCTATAGCGTCATCGGCTTCACAGCCATTTATAACCACAGCATCGTATGCTTCTAGTAGATAGTGTCTCACCTCCTGAAGTAACGTTGGCCTGCTGTTGGGGTCTCTATTGCCTTTATAGGGCGCGGTGACGGCTACATCATGTCTAAAGTTCCCTTTGCCTGTTAAGTAAACTATGTATTCCATCTCAGGATACTTAAGCAGCACTCCTGATAGATAGCTGTCTAGGTTACTCTTGTAATAAGAAGCTCCCACTTCATCTCCTTCACAAGCACAGGCAATTCTATAAGCTATGATGTCTCCGTCAATTAATAGCATGCTACAGAGCATCCTCCATTGACATGTCGAGCGAGTCAGGCGAATCGTACACCTCAAGCTCTGTCACGATTAGCTTCAGAATTGACGCGCTACGTCCTGACTTACCTGCTGGGCTTCTCCAATCATAATAACCTAGAGCCACCTTAGCTTTAGAGCCATTACCTACAAGCTCACTAATCTCATCACCTGCTGTGTTATACGCTCTGATGGGATTGACACTTTTGCATGTTACGAACTGCCCCATCTCTGGTGCGTCCTCCTTCGGTGGCTTAATCTTAGCATCTATTCCGCGTTGCTGTAATGCTTCTACAGCGCCTTCAGAGAGATTACCAAGGTCTACTTGATACTTACCAGACATCTCATTCTTAGTGGCTAGGTTAGCCCAATAGATTGTTGTGTTCACTGTAATTGGTTTAGGCTTATCTGACATTGTTACACTTCTCCTGTGTTAGTGTTGTGACATGGTAGCATAGTTCTGTACTGCTGTCTAGTATTCATTGCATTTTCTCCATCAATCTCATCAACTTAGCTCTCATCCCCTTGTTAGCCTTCTTAATCTGATTAGCTCCTGTGTAATACGTCCGTCCTCCTGTGCTGCTCCATTCTAGTGTACCCTGCTTTGAAGAATGTATAACCTTCTCCTGTGCGCGTTGTTTAGCTTTGTAGTTCATTCGCCTTGCTCCTTTTTACCTCTCGTAAGGTACGCCACAGTGTTCTCGTACTCGGTGTACGCCTCGTCTAGCTCATCATCATACTTGTCACGCGCCTTTGTATACACTGCCCATGCCTTAGCTACGGCCTTCCTGTGCTCTTCTTCATTCATGCTCCTTCCTCCACTATTTGCCTTATCTCTACAGTTATATCAGGCCATTGCTCTGATGCGTTTTTCTTATACATCTCAGCCTCTTCACGAGTTTTGCATAAGGGATAGTGCTCACCTCCGTTATATATTAGTTGATACTTAATCATTGTTGCTCCTTATCATATGCAGCGTAGTAATGCTCTACTAATCCGAACACATCTAAGCTCTCGTCACCTATTTCTAAGCTTAAATGAGTAAACCCCTCAGGTACTCCTGAGTCAAGTAGTGTGTATATTCTCAAAGCAGCGCCTGTAGTTGTGTTATCTACGTCGCTCCAAAAACCATCAAAAACCCAATCATATTCTCTACTTTCTTCTTCAAAACCACACACGCGCTTTATATAACCTGTCCAGCCTTCTTCTGGAAGAGCTTCCAAGCCTTTTACTTTTGGGCCATGCCCTATAGCGCAACCCACAGTTCCACAAGTATGGTGAGTCTCGTAAGGTGATAGGCCATCAGAAGCATAACATGTCATATCAAACTCTGTGTAATCCTGTGGTAGGGCCGCTAAATAATCCGCAAGTTTCTTTAAGTTCTTTCTATTCATAAAAGTGTGCATCAATGTGTCTCCGCCCAGCTATCGCCTATTTTGTATTCACCATCCAAAGGACAGCGCATGTTGTAGTAATCACCAGCGTCTCTAATAGCTTGTACGCCCATCCTTCCTACAGTGTCTGCCAAGTATTCTGGAGCCTCCACTTGAAGCTCATCATGCACGTTAGCGACTACACGTACCATATCATATAAGCCATTCTCACGCAAGCGATCAGAGAAGATTATTAAGGCTCTTTTCATCACTACAGCGCCATTGCCTTGGAGCAATGTATTCAAAGCTCTGTAAGTTTCTTTAATACGTAAGCGTCTGCCGTCTAGAGCTGGCACAGACTTGTTACGCTCTGCAATCTTCTGTATCTTATCTATCAACGCCTTAAGAGCTGGGGTGTTCTTTAGAAACTTCTTCTTCAACGCTGCCCCTTCTTTAGAGCCTCCTTCAACAATAGAGCCTAGCTTGTCTGCCCCTGCTCCGTACAAGAAAGCATAGATGAACGTCTTAGCTTGGTCGCGTGTAGACAGTCCTGCTGCGTTCATGTTAGCTGTGTGAATGTCAGCGTTCAACAGTGTGTCTATATAGTCCTGATCTTGCATGTAGTGCGCTAACATTCGCAGCTCTAAGCCACTAGCGTCAAAGCCTATGAGCTTATGACCTTCATCGACTATCCAGCACTCTCTACACCTCTTGCCGTGTACAGGGTCTTTAGAGGCTGAAGGTATCTGAGCCATATTAGGATTAGAATGCGTCATACGCCCTGTGACAGCTCCACAGCCTATCACCTTGCCTCTCACTCTACCGTCAGGCTCTACACACTCTAGCCACTTACCAACTAAGCCTACGAGCTTCTGTAGCTTTAGATACTTAGCTATCATGCGTGACTCTTTTGTGTCCAGCTCTTTGAGCACAGTTTCGTCTATCTTAATACCACCGCCTTCTGTCTTCTTCGTAAACTTAACACCTATAGTGGCTAGGCGCTCTGCCACCTGCACTCTGCTGCCCACGTTAAAGACTTCAACGCCGTCTGCTAAAGGCTTGCCAGAGGTCTTGTGATAACGCTTAGTCACAATCGGTGGGAACATCTCTTGCATAATAGTTTCAATAAAGCTCATCTCACTGGTAAGCTCACCGTAGAACTGATTAGCTTTGCCGATGTCTAGCTTGAAGCCTGTGTCACGCTGCCTGTGAAGCTCTACAGCGGTCTTATGCTCAAGCTCTACACAATCCCCTGTGAAGCCCTCCTTAGCTAAGAGAGCTTCTAGGTGCTTCTTAAGCTTAGTTGTAATAGCAACGTCCAGCTTACCATACACAACCATCCTAGCCTGCCAAGCTTCTTCAGTCTCTCCCTCGGCTGGTGCGTCATAATCTGTGAAGTCTCCTTTTGGGAAGCCTAGACGCTGGCCCCATGCTGCCAAGCTATGGCCGCCGCTAATAGCAGGGTTATACAGGCGACTGAGTAATATTGTATCGACATGTTTAAGTTGTCCTGTGTCCACATTCCAGCACCTGCGAAGTAAAGGGAGGTCAAAATCAATACCATTGTGAGTAATAGTGCAATCATAGCTTTGTAGCCTCTTAGAGACAGCCGCGCCGTCTCTGTCAATGAATGTGTTACCGTCTGAGTCTTCACCAGCGCATATCCAGATGTGGTCGTGCGTTGTCGTAGTTTCTAGGTCTAATGTGTACTCTTTAGTCATCGCTGATTCTCCTCAATTAATCCTTGACAGCTTACACAATATAGTGTACAATCTGACTGTCTCCGGCGCCAATGCAGCCCCACTATAGCAACTCTATTGAGCGTCATACTCCTCCCTGTCTACGTCTATGTCATAATAGTCATCCATAGTAATATCATTCCCTACTAAGCATAGCTCGCAAGTGTCTAGCGGCTCATTAGTTAAGCTATCGACTAATGACATTTCATAGTGATTTAGTAGTGTGTCACAGCATTTACATCTCATTATAGTGCTTCCTCTGTAGTGTTGTATTCAGTCTCTAACATTCTACCAGTAGACTCGTCAAAGCGCAAGTGTCCTGCTACGCCTCCACCGCCGCCAAAGCGCATCTTAAGCCCTCTGACAGTAGTTATATTACGTTCTTCAGGGTCTTCAGCCTGTCTGTTACCTTCTAAGGCCCATGCAATATTAGAGAGCTGGATAATAGCGCCTGAGCCTCTGGCCTCCACAGCCTGTACTCTACGCCCCTCATCGTGTCCTTTGCCCTCTGACGGCTTACGCAAGTGACACACGTTAATCAAGGTGACATTAGTGGACTCCACCAGCTTCCTAAGCTCGTGCATTGTAGCGTCAATAGCCTCACGCTCGCTGACATTACGTGAGTTAGCTGTTAAGCCCACTAGTATACTAATGTGATCTAGCACAATGACGCTGCAATCCTTAGCCCTTGCTAAATAGTTCATCTTCCCTATGACGCTCTCAACAGTTATGTGGCCCTCATGGTCTAAGAAGAGGAAACGTCCATCTTCAAAGACGTCCTTATATGCTGCCTCCTTATCAAGCTGTCGTTGCTCGGGTGTTACATCGTCTAAGAAGGGCTTTTCTATCACACGAGACTTGTCGTGTAATATAGCCTTCATCTGTTCTACAGTGGGCAAGTGGAAGCGCTTGTTAGACTTAATGGACATCATTGACAAACCAGCCACTTCTATGCTTTCCTCAAGCGACAGCACGCCGATGTTCTCTTTAGTGTCGTCATATATGCCTTTGATAATCTCCTTAGTGAATGTACTTTTACCAACACCGGAGCCTGCTAACACAGTGATAATCTCACCTGCTCTTATGCCGTAGCTCATCAGGTTTAAACCATCCCAAGGATACTTAGCAAACGGCATCTGAACAGGAGCCATAAGAGCGTCATACATGTCTAAACAGCTAACTACACCGGACGGTGTATACTCTTTAGCATCCCACCAGTCGCGTTTGTATGCTTCTATCGCGCCTGCTTTGAGATAGTCACTGGCGTCTTTGTAGTCTGGGTTACTGTGCTTAACTATCTTAGACTTCCCTGCAAACAGCTCTGCCACCTGTAGCGCTGCTTCCTGTCCTGCTACGTCACTGTCAAAGTCTATGACAATCCCGTCAAAGCTGTTTAGATACTCATAGGCCTCTTTACAGCTCTTTAGAGCAGCACTAGCGCCATTCTTGATAGAAACGCAAGCATACCTACTGCCTTGAAGCTGAAAAGCTGCTAGTGCGTCCTCTTCGCCTTCTGTGATAGTAACGTATAAGCCGCCTTCCTTAGCAATATGTTGCCCAAATAGTACAGCCTCCTTCATGTCACCAATACAGCTAAACTCTTTATTGGGCTTCCTTATCTTAGCCGCCACTAATGACCCATGAGCATCGTAATATGGGTAGACTATAGAGCCTTTTACCTCAATACAGCTGTATGAGTTCATTGTAGGCGCTGTGATGCCCCTGTCTGGTCTGTTAGGGGCACTTCTGAGAGCTATTAAGCCTTCCAAGTCCTGAAGTGTAAGGGTGCCGCTGTAAGAGGGCTTAGAAGGCTTCTTAGGGACTGTTTCATTATATAATCTATTGAGTGTATCAGCCTCAGTGTCACCGCTAAACTCTAGCATCTTAGCTGTACTCTTCCACTTATCAGCCTCGTCACAGCCTGCAAAGCAGAAACCAGAACCGTTATCATTCTTAGCCAGTCCGTCACTGCTGCCGCAATCTGGGCAGGGTAACCTTGTTTCTATAAAACTCATGTTGTCACCTCATTTAGTTGTTTACAATTGTTTAAATACGTGCTAAACTCCGATTGTCTCCGCCGCCGCTGCAGCCCCACTATAGCAAGTGATCTGCAAGGCTTAGGTGACTGCTATCGTACATTATAACGTCCTCGTCATAGGCTCTAGAGTCTAACTTACCCGCAGCGTAGGTTAACAGAGCTGTGATGGTGATTGCTGTCAGTAGTATTAACATTAGTATTCCTCTATGTTGTATGTTTAATGCGCTAGTGTGATAAAGGCGTGCGTGCCCTCTATGTAGATCACTGTTGTAATGTCTTCTATGTCTTCCATAGTATCAGCGCTGTATTGCTCTTGATAGTCTTCTAAGCTTGTCCATTCGGCCCAATCGCAACATAGGTCTATAACGTCAAGCTCCCACTGTTCACCTAAGTCGGCCTCTGCTTCTTCCATGTAGTCGAATAGGGCACGCAAGCCGTGATAGCTAAAATTGTCAGGTCGTATAGCATCAAAGGCATTCTGAAAGTTGTAAAAGTTAATTGTAGTTATCATGGTTATATAGTCCTGTTATGGTTGCTTAGTGTTTCTACTGACTAAGCCGCAATTAAGCGGCTATGTTGTCTGTGTTATTGCACGATAACAGCACTGCTGATACTATGCAAATAAACTGTTATTCTAGCGTCTATAGTTAGTGTGACGGCCTAGCTCTATAACTGCGAGCGCGTATGATTCTGTTATATTATAGTATTCTGCATAGTATTCAACTGTCAAGAAGTTATTAAACCAGTCTAGATAATACTGTTCTGCTAATCTCTCATTAAATAGAGCGTCTTTGATGGTGGCTTGGTTAAGTCTGTCCTGTATGGTTAACATAATATAGTGCTCCGTTGTCTAAGGTATTTAAATAGCTATCAGCTTAATCAGTTGCTTGTGCGTCTCAGGTGTAAAGAAGAAGTCGTCTTGATTCATTGTAGTAGCTCTTTTGGCCTTACTACCGCCTTTATACTTTAAAGATCCCAATCCGGCACCGTCTAAGAATCTCAAATCAGTAGTATCAAAGCTTGTTATATCTGTCGGCACTTTGAATTCGCCTTTAGTTTCGGCTGTGTTGAATGCTATAGCTACTCTATGACCCTCGTTAACTGCGCGCGCTGTCATTGCTATGGTTTTCTTGCTAATAGCCGATCCGCTATAGGTAAGATCTAAATTCGCAATCGTATTCTTTTTAACCCTAGCGTAGATTTTAGTGTATTCATAGAATTGAACATTAGGCATCGACTCACAAAAGCTACCGAAATCAACATCACTAGTGCCATTTAAGCGTATAGCTAACTTACTCCCGTGCTTCTTGTATGCCGTTGTTATTTCAGCTCTCAGACGTCTATAGAATTCGATAGGACTAACCAGCATTAATATTGTTTTTCGGGTGGCGGCATTGTCGGCAGTACTCATGCCTAATTGACCAGACCCTTTTAAGCATGGTGCTTTACAGCCAGCACCGTCCGCAAAAGCACATAGCGTGGTTGTAGCCACCTTGTCCGCTGGTTGCAAGTATAACACCTTGGTAAAGTGCTTCTCACTGTTACCTTTCTCGATTTTAGTTGAGCTTCCCAATAATGGATTCTTACTATTAAGGTAGTCCAGATTGGCTAAAGCCCATTGCTTAGACCATGCGTTGATTTTAGTGCTTGCTGCTATAGCTTCTTTAGTTATCATTGTGTAGTGCTCCGTTGTCTATATGTGTTTATAGTGTGTTAATTATAGCTGCTATTTCAGACTGGTTCAAGCCTGTATTATAGCTGATTACCCCGCCGCCCTCGCCATCGCTCAATAGCTTTTTAATGTCGTTCAATACTGTGTCGCTAACTTCAAGTTCTACTATGGCTTTAGGACGTATTAAGCTCGTGGTGTTGCTAAGATTAGCTATAGCGGCCATCTTGTCAAGCTTAAAGAATCGCTGGCCGTTCATCTTAAACTCGCTGCCATCTTCTAAGCTCTTAAACTGTATTGATACTTCTAACATAATGTACTACTCCTGTTAAATAGTGCTTTTCAGTTGGTTTGCATTGTATGCTTCGTCTGATATACCACCTCGAATACCTACCTCAACCCAATAGTTACAAGTAAGGTCAGGAGTCTTTGCATAGAGCTTAATCCATCCAGTCTCCTGTACTTCAGAGATTATTATTATCTCACTATAACCACTGCTCTTAGCAGCACGTAAAAAAGAATTAAACTTAGCACTAACCTTAATTGCTGCTTTCTGCTTCGGGCTAACTGTACCTAGTTGTGTGAATCTCATTGCTGCTGCTCCGTTGTCGTTGTTAATCATCATAAGCACCGTCTAGGAAGGCTAGTACAGTATCCTTAGCGCATTGAATCTTTATAATATCTGGCACGTCCCCGACATTGTCTATACTACTGTCTATTATCATCACCTTATCGCGGCTACCATAGTCCAGTGTTTCTGCCCACTCTCTAAAATCTGCCCATGCTCTGCGCTCTGCCATTGCTTGCTCTGTCATTGTTGTGTCTCCGTTGTTTGTGTTGCCCTCTTGCGAGGGCTTGAGTGGTTATTAAGCGGAAAGTTCAGCGGCTAGGGACTGATCGACTAGAAGAAAACCTTTGGCGCAAAGCTCTTTAATGGTGTTGGTGGATGATTTGCTAATTAGAAAGTCTGGGACTATTGCAAAGCTTTCATCGAATTGATGAGCTACTGCTAATGGCGCATTATTTAAGCCACAGCCTAGCTCGATTTTATTTAGACATTTTCGGCCGTCAAACGTAACAACATATAATATATCAGCGTTTTCTGTTAAGAAGTATTCAGTCACTCCGCAACGCTTGTTGGATCTTTTTTCGCCTGCTATATTGTTCTCGTATCCTTTAAATATCCAGTTACCTGCTTCTTTTGCTGCTGTTAGTGCTGTATCTAAGTCTGTGAAGGTTTCTTTGATCTTAATTGAGTTATTCATGGTAGTGCTCCGTTGTCTGTGTTGCCCTCTTGCGAGGGCTTAAGTGGTTTCTTTTACTGAACCCAGCTGGCTCTAATTACTGCGCCGACTTCTGCTTGATTAAAGCCTATAGTCTCCCCAATGAGGTACCCGCCTTCTCCTTGGCCTAATAGCTCCTTAACCTTACTAAAGACCTCTTGAGTAACTACCATTTCAACCATTGAGCTTGGGTTCACTTCTATGGGGTTGCCTAGAGTTCTAGATACAGCGGTAAGCTTGCCAGTCTTATAAAAGAACGTACCATTCAGCTCAAAATCTCTACCAAGCTCAAGGTTATCAAATTTAATGTATTGCGATGTGTTGGACATGTTGTAGTGCTCCGTTGTTTGATTTGATTAGTACTGTTTGCTTACTATAGGGCACAAGCTTTTTAGAGCTGTGTATAGATGGTCGTCGTTTAAGTATTCATAGAGTTCTTTACAGACCCAAGAGGATAAACCAGTTCCCCAAAGAACATCAAAACAGAACCTCCGCTGCAGGTCTTTAGTAACATTGGATCGATTAAACTCACCAGCCTCATATGCCCTCACCAGTTCTCCTTTAGAGTTATGTGAAGTCAAGACAGTATCAATAGCCTGCTTTAGCTCTATGTAGTGTGCTTTCGTCATCTTCATGTGGTAGTGCTCCGTTGTCTGTTTGTGATTGCTTAGTTGATGTACTACAGTATAGATACTCTTCAGCCCATGTCAACACCTTATTTAATCTATTTATCAACACAGCTACAGGCCAGCAACCACGCCGCTTCCAAGCTCTAACAGCGTTTAAGCTCTAACTAATAGTAACACAGCTATAAAGGGACAACGTGCAACACAGAGCCTCTTAGAGCTTTACAGCTACTATACAACTATACAACTACATAGGATGTTAACAGAGCTATACAGAGCTATACAGTCTATACAGTCTATAGGGTACCACATCGACCTTCACACTCCAGCGCCTGACCAGCTCCTCAACTCTGTGTTGGTGCATAGGCGGTAGAACTACAGTGTCTGTGTCGTCTGTGGCGTCTGTGGAGACTGTGTAGCCTGTGAAGTAATCAGTTACTAGATAGTGGGGGTGCGTAGTCTATAGAGGGCCGGAGGGGTTATGCAGCTTCGGTGATTGTTACGGTAGCCACTGAGACACAATATAGGGCTAATTAGGCTTTATAGGGCAGAGAGCTACACAGGCTCCACAGAGCTTCTAAGGCTATGATAACTAAGGAGAAGCAGCGGCGGCTGCGGAGACGTTAGAAGCTGCTGAAATCCGCATAGAAAGGGAAGCTGTATAGCCTATGCAATTAGATGAGAATTAGCTTGACTTCTGAGGCGAAGTGTGCTATAGTGTCTCCTCAGTTTAACACACTCTATATAGACTCTGTACTTTAAAGTCTTCTATATAGCTCTCCGCTCAACAGAGAGAGGGTTATTAACAATTATCTTTAACCCTCCTCTAGAAAACAACAGCGTCTCTGCTGTGTATGTCGTTGCTTTAGTCCTATATACCTTGTGTTAACTACTTACTACACAGACTATATAGAGGCATTGACATGACAGATGAGATTGTTAAGACTAAAAGGGTGGGCAGACCTAAGAAGACTGAAGTAGCTAGTAAGAAAGTAGGAGAGCGTAAGAAAGTGGGTAGACCTGCTGGTGACGCTGCTGCCATTAACGAATACAAAGCTAGAATGTTAGCGTCTCCAAAGTCTGTTAAAGTGCTAGATAGTATATTCAATGCTGCCCTAGACGATGACCACAAGAACCAAGCAGCGGCATGGAAGCTCTTAGTTGATAGGTTAATGCCTCTCAGCTATTTTGAGAAGGATAAGGGCACAGGTGGCAAGAGTGCTGTCACTATCAACATCTCAGGCTTAAACGATGTTAAAATCTCTGAGGATATAGAGGACGTAGACTATGAAGAAGTTTAGATTCTTTAGTGTTGATGAGTTTAAGTGCTCACACACAGGAGAGAACAGAATAGACGAAGGCTTCATAGACGTCTTAGATGAACTCCGCTCTCTCTGTGGGTTTCCTTTTCAGATTACGTCAGGGTTTAGGTCTCCTACGCATCCTATAGAGGCTCGTAAGACTAAAGCAGGTGTACACAGTGAAGGCATTGCTGCTGACATTGCTGTGTCTAATGGACGTCAGAGAGCTGTTATAATTGAGAATGCTATAGAACTAGGATTCAACGGTATTGGTGTCGCTAAGAGCTTTATACACGTAGACAGGCGCAAAGGCCCATTAGTTGTTTGGACATATTAAATGAGTGAAAGCTTAAATATAGAGCTTCTTCCTTGGCAACAGGAGGTGTGGCAGGACGACTCACGCTTTAAAGTGATAGCAGCGGGTCGTAGAACGGGGAAGTCTCGTCTAGCGGCTTATATGCTCCTATTTAATGCTCTGTCGTCTAACAAGGGTAAGGTGTTCTACGTTGCCCCTACACAGGGACAGGCTAGAGACGTTATATGGGACATGCTGCTAGAGCTAGGCCAGAGCGTCATAAGCAATTTTCATGTTAACAACCTCTCTATAAAGCTTATCAACGGCTCTACAATCACTCTCAAGGGCGCTGACAGGCCAGAGACTATGCGTGGTGTTAGTCTACGCTTTGTTGTCTTAGACGAATACGCTGACTTTAAGCCAGATGTGTGGGAGCTTATTCTACGCCCTGCCCTATCAGATTTAAAAGGCTCTGCTGTCTTTATTGGCACGCCTATGGGCCGTAACCATTTCTATGACCTCTACAGCGAAGCAAGCTTAGGTAAACTAGAGAACACTACAGCGTGGCACTTTACAAGCTACGACAACCCCACCTTAGACCCTAAAGAGATTGACAGCGCCAAGGGTGGTATGTCTAGCTATGCCTTTAGACAAGAGTTTATGGCGTCCTTTGAGGCCAGAGGCTCTGAGATGTTTAAAGAGGATTGGGTGACGTTTACTAAGAAGGAGCCTAAAGAGGGTGACTATTACATAGCTATTGACCCCGCTGGCTTTGAAGAAGTAGGCAAGAGCAAGTCTAAGAACTCACGCTTGGACAATACAGCTATAGCTATTGTTAAAGTGAACAATGACGGCTGGTGGGTTAAAGAGATTATCTCAGGTCGCTGGACAGTGGAAGAGACGGCTTGGAAGATATTTAAGGCTGTCGAAGCTAATAAGCCTGTAGGCATTGGCATAGAGCGCGGCATAGCTAAGCAGGCTATTATGTCTCCTCTACAAGACCTAATGAGGCGTCATGGGCGCTACTTCCAAATACAAGAGCTTAGTCACGGTAATCAGAGAAAGACTGACAGAGTTATGTGGGCGCTACAAGGGCGCTTTGAAAACAAAAGAGTTAAACTAAACAAGGGAGAGTGGAACGCACAATTCTTAGACCAGCTCTTTCAATTCCCTGACAAGCTGACACACGATGACGATATAGATGCTTTAGCGTACATAGACCAACTAGCTATACAAACCTACCACACTGATTTAGAGTGGGACGAACACACACCTTTAGACGACCTCTCAGGATTTTAATATGGATTTTAAAGACTACGATATGCAAGAAGACACATTAAGCTCTTGGGTAATGGTGAAGGCTGATACGTGGCGAGAGCATTACGAGAGTAATTATCAATCTAAGTTTGAAGAGTATACACGCATATGGCGCGGCATCTGGTCCTCTGAAGACAAGACAAAGAACAGCGAGCGTAGTAAGATTGTAACGCCTGCGACACTACAGGCTGTAGAAATTAACGTAGCAGAGCTAGAAGAGGCTACATTTGGCCGTGGGCGCTTCTTTGATATTAAAGACGATGTTGCAGACCAGAACAAGACAGACATTGACGGCTTTAAGAAACAACTAGAGCAAGACTTTAAGAACTACGGCATTAGAAAAGACATATCAGACTGCCTTATTAACGCTGCTGTCTACGGAACTGCTGTAGCTGAAGTAGTGTTAGAAGAGGTTAAGGAGATGCGACCAGCCTCAGAGCCTATAATGGGCGGTGATTTAACAGCTGTAGGTGTTAATGTTACAGACAGAGTGGTAGTTAAGCTTAAGCCTGTACAGCCTCAGAACTTTCTAATAGACCCTGTAGCTACTTCTGTTAACAACGCTGTAGGCTGTATTATTGACGAGTATGTGCCTAGACACTCAGTTGAGCTACTGCAAGAAGCTGGTGTGTATGCAGACGTAGAGATAGCCGTAGCCTATGAAGATTCTAATCTAAACGCAGACAACGAATTAACTATACAACCTAAAGACAAGGTGAGGCTTACTAAGTATTTTGGATACGTCCCTAGAAGCCTTCTAAGCGACGCCAGCGAGGATTATGAAGACGTAGTAGGGTTGATAGACGAAGACCCCTCAGAGGGCGCCTCAGAGCTTGTAGAGGCCATTGTAGTGATAGCCAATGGAGAGACAATACTAAAGGCTGAAGAAAACCCCTATATGATGGAAGACAGACCAGTGATTAGCTTCCAATGGGACGCCATACCTAACTCGTTTTATGGCATGGGTGTCGTTGAGAAAGCATACAACAGTCAGAAAGCTTTAGATGCTGAGATTAGAGCTAGAATAGACGCCCTAGCCTTGACAGTGCACCCTATGATGGGCGTAGACGCTACACGCATCCCTAGAGGGGCTAAGCCAGAGATTAAAGCAGGTAAGATGCTCCTAACCAACGGCGACCCTGCACAGGTGCTGAAGCCTTTTAACTTTGGCTCTGTAGATCAGATAACATTCGCACAAGCAGGCGCCCTAAACAGCATGGTGCAGGACGCTACAGGCGCTGTATCAGCCACCTCAATGTCCTCTATTACAGGCACACAGGCCACTGCTGGTGGTGCTTCAATGTCTATGTCAAGCGTTATAAAGCGTCAGAAGCGCACCCTAATTAACTTTCAGGAGTGCTTCCTAGTGCCTTTTATTAAGAAGGCAGCATGGCGGTATATGCAGTTTGAGCCTGATTTGTATCCGGCAGCAGACTACAACTTTGTCATAACGTCCTCTTTAGGTACTATGGCGCGTGAGTTTGAAGTGAGTCAGCTTACACAGCTTTTACAGACAGTACAGCAAGGCTCTCCTGAGTATTCTGTGCTTCTACAGGCTATTATAGACAACACTAACATTAACGATAGAGAAAAGCTTAAAGAGACTATAAAGCAGTCTGGTCAGCCTTCAGAAGAGCAGCAAAAGGCTCAGCAAGAGTCTCAACAAGCTGAATTAGCGTTTAAAGCTAGTCAGACAGCAGCGCTTAACGGCCAAGCAGAAGAGTCTATGGCTAGAGCTAAGAAGTACGATGTTGAAAGCAGAGGAGTTCCTGTGAAGCTTCAGAACGACCAAATCAAAGCTGTAGGCTCCCTAGACAGTGATGATGATAAGAACTTTGAGAAAAGAATGAAGATAGCTAACTTAGCCTTAAATGAGACGTCTATGAGACTCTCTAAACCGCCTGTGGAGGGCAATACCAATGGTAGTAACTAAACCTGAGTTTGATAAAGCAATGAAAGAGATTAATGAGTTTGCGGTGCAGATGAATAAGCGGCTAGATGCGCTTGAGGCTGTTAAGGAAGCTCCTGCACCTAAAACAGCAACAAAGGCTAAATAAAGCTTGACTTTTAAACTAAAGTGTGGTAGTATAGCGCCTATATCATACTTAGATATAAATAGCAAGAACTTTCTGTCCTAACGAGGATAAACAGCATGAGAGATGTAGAACTAGAAGCCTATTGGTCTGATATTAGAGCAATGATGGAAACTGACGGTTGGCGTAGGCACTGCGAAGAGCTTACAACACAGTCAACCATCATCAACTCTGTAGAAGCCACGCAGTCTGCTGATGATATGTGGATACGCAAAGGGCAACTAAGCGTTATAGCTACGATATTAAACCTTGAAGCCACTGTAAATGCTGGTGAAGAGGCGTATCAAGCTGAGTTGCAAGGCGAAGATGACTAGACGTATCTTTGATTTTAAATGTTCTGATGACCACGTTAATGAATCCTTCATAGACGAGTCGATTACAGAAGTTCCTTGCAAAACGTGTGGTAACGTAGCATTTAGGATAGTCTCACCTGTCACAACCATGTTTGATGCAGTTTCGGGGGATTTCCCCACTGCTACAATGAAATGGGCTAAGAACCGGCAGCGTAAGATTAACCAAGAGAACAAAGCCAACTCTGACTAGAGAGCTTTGTAAGGACTTCTCCACAATGGGTAATGCCCACGGAGTTTAATAATGGCTACACTAATTAATGACGAACAAGAGCGTCAGCAAGATGACATCCCTGATACTTTAGACGACTTTGCCGTAGTTGACGAACCTACACAAGCTGAGGAAGTTGAGGAAGTACCAGAGAAGTATAGAAACAAAACAGCGGCTGAATTGGTTAAGATGCACCAAGAAGCTGAGTCTCTATCAGGACGTCAGAGCAATGAAGTTGGTGAACTGCGTAAAGTAGTTGATAATTTCATTACACAGCAGACAGAACTCTCACAAAGTACAGAAAACAATGACGAAGAAATTGACTACTTTACCGATCCTGAAAAGGCTATAGCTAAGGCTATTGAGAAACACCCCTATGTTAAAGAGGCTCAAAAAGCTTCTAAAGAGATGGCAATAACGAGCACACGCGCTGCGTTGTTAGAAAAGCATCCTAAGATGGGAGAGTATTTCCAAGACCCTAAGTTTGCTGAGTGGGTTCAGAACAGCACTTCTCGTACTAGCCGTTTAAGAGACGCTAACGAGAACTTTAACTATGAAGCGGCAGACGATGTTTTCTCACAGTGGGAAGAGCGTCAAGACCTGATTAGTCAAACGATGTCCTCTGAAACTGACTCACGTAAGGCCTCTAGTAGAGCTGCTGCCACTGGCAGTACACGCGCAAGTTCTACAGGAAACGGAGGAGGAGGTAAAATCTATCGTCGCATGGACATTATTAAACTTATGAAAGACGACCCTAACCGATATGAGAAGCTTGGCCCTGAGATCAGGAAGGCTTACGCAGAGGGACGGGTTAAATAAACCGGAGAAAGTAAAATGACTACGAGTACATTTCCGTCACAAGGCGGTACAGTTGACAACACAAGCTCTGCTAAATTCATCCCCGAACTGTGGAGTGATGAGATACGTGCAGAATACGAAGCCAATCTAGTCCTAGCTAATCTCGTTAAGAAGATGAGCATGAAGGGCAAGAAAGGCGATACGCTACACATTCCTGCGCCTATTCGTGGCAGTGCTAATGCAAAAGCTGAAGGAACAGCGGTTACGTTGCAGAACCAAACTGAAAGCGAGGTTATTGTTACGATTGATAAGCACTTTGAGTATTCAAAGCTTATTGAAGACATTACAGGCGTTCAGGCGCTAGACAGTATGCGAAGGTTCTACACTCAAGACGCTGGCTATGCGCTGGCAACTCAAGTGGACACTGACCTACACGTACTAGCTAAGTCTCTTGGTGACGGTGACGGCACTTCTTATGCTCACACCAACTCATATTACGTTGACGCTTCTTCAGGCTTAACTGCGTATGCTGTGGACACTGTTGTCCCTGCTGACGTCTTTACTGACGCTGCTTTTAGAGCGTTGATTAAGCTTATGGACGACACAGACACTCCAATGTCTAATCGTTTCTTTGTAATACCACCTAGCCTACGCAGTGCTATGATGGGCATTGACCGCTACGTGTCTACAGACTTCGTAAACGGCCAAGGCGTCCAGAATGGCAAGATTGGTAACTTGTACGGTATTGACATCTTTGTCTCTACTAACTGTGCAGTTTCTGAGACTGCTGCTGCTAACGGAGCTGTCTCTGGTGGTGATGTTCGAGCTGCTATTATGGGTCACAAAGACACATTTATCCTTGCAGAGCAGATGGGTGTACGTTCTCAGACGCAGTACAAGCAAGAGTTCTTGGCAGACCTACTAACGTCTGACCAGCTCTACGGTGTTAAGACTTTCCGCCCTGACAGTGGTTTTGTTTTAAACGTCAATACATAAGCACTCTCCTGTGTTTATCTTGGGAGGGGCTTTCGAGCCTCTCCTATTTTATTTAGCTTGCGGAGCCTTTAAATGACAGCGTACACCAAAACTACTAATTTTGCAGCCAAAGACTCCTTGCTCGTTGGAAACTCTAATAAGATTATTAAGGGTTCTGAGCATGATGTTGAATACACCAACATAGCAACGGCTGTTAATTCCAAAGCAAATACATCATCCCCTACATTTACTGGTACAGCCACCTTTGAGAACATAGGTTCTGTGGCTCTAGCAGACGCTACAATAGAGAATTCAATCATTGGCGGCCTCACTCCTGCGGCTGCTACGTTTACCACCTTCACCTTAGCCTCTGGCGCTACCGTTACAGCTATATTAGATGAAGATGATTTTGCAAGTAACAGTGCTACAGCTATTGTAACACAGCAGTCTGCTAAGGCATACGCTGACACTAAGATAGCTACTTCTAGCCTATTAGACGAAGACGACTTTGCCTCTAACAGTGCAGTAGCAGTGCCCTCACAGCAGTCTGTTAAGCCTACGCTGACACTAAGGTAGCAACCTCTAGCTTACTAG
>TARA_R110002094_G_scaffold78340_1_pt1 | contig 19074 bp, 22 predicted proteins | sample TARA_R110002094 | Tara Oceans TARA_R110002094 (sample SAMEA4397409) | marine metagenome | biome: Polar Biome; feature: [MIX] marine epipelagic wind mixed layer (ENVO:01000061); material: water (ENVO:00002006), including particulate matter (ENVO:01000060) such as... | depth 10-100 m
CATACTGAGGCACAAAGGTGTCATCAGCTAGCTCGTCAAAAGCAGGAGCATCATCATACACAGCCAGCATACCATACTGGTTTCCGTATGATGCCTTGAATGGAGTGATGCAGTTGACTCTAGAGTGCAGGTTGTTGGTGTCTTGAGTAACCAGACCTTGACCACCTCCAGTAGTAAGGAGTGGTCTGTAACCTAGGCAATCCTCATTCATCCAAGCACCTTCATTGAGGTGCTTGATCATCTTCACACTAGCATTGAGTGTTTGGTATGTCTGTGCTCTGTAGCCTTCAGCCATTCCCCAACCTTTGTAACCTAGATCAAACTCGTCAGGGTATCTACAGGTTGAAGGAACCTTGATACCAGTCTTGTTCTTGAACTCCAGGTTGACTAGCAGGTCAGCAGTATGATCCTTAGATGTGATAACAGCACCAACCTTAGCCTCAATGTCCTGATACTCTAGTGATGTTGACCATAGGCGGAACATACCAACTGCTATGTTAGCTGGCTGATCCTGGTAAGGAGACATGAAGTGTTGTTGAACAGGCCATGGACCTGAGTCACCTCTCTTGCTAGCACCTGGAAGGAAGATAGTCTTAGGAATAGCTACTACCGCACCACCAATGAATGGCATACAGATGGAGTGATCCCATCCATTGTTGACGTTGGATGCACCAATGTTGATATCATAGATTTGTGCGTGTTGGCACGAACCTGTAGTCATAACAGATGCAGCAGCTACAGTGTATATAGTTGTGACTGTTGCAGATCCACTAGTGATATCCTTGATGTGGATCTCCATAACCCAACCATCAGCATCCATAGCTCCAGTAGTGTATACATACTTGGACCTTTGGACAAACGTGATTGAGTATACTCTGCCTGCTACTAGAGGAGCACTGCTCAGTAGTCTGAAGTATTGAGGAATACCAGCACCTACGTTAGTAGACTTGTATAGCTCAAATGCTACATGGCCAGATGGTGTGATCTTAGCACTGGCTACAGGGATCCTACGTCTATCAGCTTCATCAGTGACAGTCTCAGCTACAGTCAGATCCTTTAGCTGAGTGCCTTCAATGGAGAATAGAGTCTGATCGTATGCCTTTAACTGGTTACGATTGAATGCGGTAACAGGATGGAGGAATACAGTTCTACCTGCTGCTACTGTTTCAGCAGCACCATCCATAAGACTGTCATATGGAGCAGCACCAGTGTTTACACTTCTACGATTCTCTGTGCCACCTAGATCTTGTTGGTCCTGTGCCGCTGCTGTGTCATCATTAAGTTCAGGCTGGAACACACTAGGAACCTTCACCTGCATCATCACAGTAAAGGAGTGTTGATCCCTATGTGATAGTGTTGCCGCTGCACCAGCTTTGAATGGCTCAAAGACGCTATCTAGCTGTGAGGACAAACCACGACCGAAGAAGCGCTCGCCTTCAACAAGGCTCTTGGTGATGTGTTGTCCGTCAGCTAGTAATACAGCGTTACCATTGATGAAGTTAGCATCAGTAATATAGCCAGGATAGCCATGATGGATAGTGCATGGTCTCTCTGTAGATCCAGTGACTAGATTTGCACAGATAGGACCACCATCATTGAGAGGCCAGTTACCATTAAGATCACCATCAAACTCAGTGATCCTGCGGTTCTTTTCAGTGTCAATCTCAGGCTGTGTTCTAGCTGTTCGCCACCATCTGTAGTTCCATATAGCTGTTCCTCGTGGTGGTGACACACACCAAGCACCAATCTCAAGGTCAGGGTATGAGCTATTGTCTTGGTAGAACGACTGCTGACCGTGCATATCAGCGCGGACTTTGCAGGTAGAAGCGTATGAGGCTCTAGCAGAGCACTCGTTTAGTAGAACAGTGTCTCTCTTCTGACCTGAAGCGTATGTGATACCGTTGATTAAGTCCCATTCTCCGATGATGGAGAAGTTAGCATGACCAGCATGAAAGTCAAATGTGTCTGCTAGAACACCATTAACATACAGGTAGAAGGAGCCAAGACCGCCATTAGTTGTAGAGTCATGGACTACAGCAATGTGATAGTCTGTATCAGGGACATAACCAGAAGGTAACGTATAGTTGAGGGAGATACCACTACCCTCCATCCAATAGGTTCCAATGGCGCCACCAGCACTCTCAACCAACCCAATGTTAACAAAGATGTTTGAGTTGTTAATCTGACAAGAGAAACCACTTAGTGGGAATACTGTGTATTGTAGTGCTGTGAGTGTGTTGCAGTTGTAGGCTGTTCCTGCTAGTGGTGTTTGTCCTGATGTGTTGAATCCATTGTTCCATAGGAACTTGTTGGCCATCAGAGTATAGTCAACGATGTATACTCCTGGTGTTCTTACTGGGTGATTAGTCCAACCAGCAGCCATAGTTGAGAACCTGCTAGGAGGAGTGGTAATGATAGCCTCCTTATCACCAGTCCTAAAGTTAAACTCAACAGTCTTACTAGTAGCCCTAGTGAACTGATAGCCTGCATCATGTCTGATCAGTCCGTAACTCAGTGGAGTCCTACGGATAGTTCCTTTACCATGAACAGACTCAACCAATCTCTTGGTAAGACCACCTCCTGTAGCTTTGCATAAAGCCTGCCCAACGACAGGCTCATGTAAAGCTTTGTAACCCATCCTTCTCTTCAACCTACCATCAGGTAGTGAGAAGTTCTGGATCTCTCTTGGTGCCGAAGCAGGAGCACGAGAGTCCCTAGAAGTCTTGTTCTGACCTCTAAGGATGTCTCCTCTATCGATTGGTCTTTTAGGCATTATACATCAAACTCAGGGTAGCCATCTGGACCTTGGATCATACCAATGCCTTCATGCTCAACGTCACTGTTCTCAGTGATGTCGTCTGACATTTGGTATTCCTTAGTCATGCGCTCAAGTTCCATCAAAGCACCAGCTCTATAGAAAGCAGCCGTGTCTTCCTTCTGCCACTGTGCAACGAACCAAGCAGCAGCATTCCATAGGGCAAAGCTATCACTACGAGGAATGTCTGACACGTCAGTATCAGCAACCATCTTCTTAGCATCACCAAAGTATTTGAGGAAGAGAACTTCTCTGTCAATGTAGTGAGGATAGAAGGCAAGGAACTTGTCGTTGCTAATGTTGAGAGGATCAACCTGGACTGTATAGATCCTGTTGATGGTAGTTCCTACTCTACCTTCCTTGATGTGTCTTTCGAACACAGTAGGATTCTTGTATCGAATCGTGTTCCTATTTGTGCTATCATCAGAATGTAGCGAATCTGATCTGATGAAATCGTCTGGCACCTGGAGGAACCTTTCACCAATAACAAACTCACTAGCTACCTGTGAAAGACCAAGTGCAGTTAGTGTGTGCAGAGTAGAGTCAACAGGGATACTGAAGGAAGTAGCACTGACCCATGTGCATACCTGGTTACCATCGTAGTCACCTGTAGTGTGACCTGTCAGTGCAAGAACAGCACCAAACGTGCCGACGTTGGTAGGCAACACAACAGTATTACTCTGTGAGGATAGCAGAGATACTGTGATGATCGTCGGATTGCCAATAGTAATACCAGTGATTGTTAACACACCAGCATCACCTTGGTGTCTGTGCCTAAGCTGTAACGTAGCAGCTAGAACAGAGTCAATGCTCTCTACAAGAACACCATCAGTTTCAGAACCTCCTACGTCAACAAGCTCTCTTGGCAACATAGGAGTGCCAGAATAGGTGCATAACACCACGGATGGAGACGACAGAGTGAACACACCAGAACCATATCGCTTACCAGCAAGACTAGCAATAGCTGGCTCGCCTACCGTGAACTCTTCCTGTCTCTCAAGGAATGGCCAGTTCTTCCTTCTGTTGACAATCCAAGTGACAGCGTCATTGATACGTCTGTCAATGGCCAAAGCGTTAGCACTGATAGTGATATCAATACCGAACTCCTCACTTAGTCTAGTTCTTAGTGAGCCGAGATCATACGTTTCTAGAGCCATCGAATTGTTTACTTCAGACTTCCACTGGATCCATGCGTCAGCACCAGCAATGACTTGTCCTGCTGCATCTACATGGATGATGTCGGAATGGTAAGAGTAGTGATTAGTTTCAATTACTCTATACTCTGGATCTGACCAACCTGCTTTTAGTTGAGCACCACGAACATTCTTGGTTTGGTTGATTAGTGGAGTAGTTCCAGTGGTGTCATTATACTCATGCAACAAGTAGGTGATCCACCGGATCTTAGTTGACGCACTGTAGTCGTCGAGGTATGCTCTAACGGTAGCAATGAAACTTAGGAAGTTACCATAGTAAGCTAGATCGTTTCCAAACTCTAGTGAGTCAGTCTCACCTTGATACCACAACACGAACTGGACATCGAGAGTGTGGCCAAGCGTGGCGTAGTGGGCCACCATGGCATCAAACCTAGTCACAAAGTTTGCATACAAACTACCTGCAACTCTATGATGCCAGAATGGCCATACAAGAGATGGACCTAAACCTGATGAATCAACTGAATACTTGAAGATGTCAATCTCTCCAAGCTCATCATAAGCATCAGATGCAAGTTGCATCTCAGGACCAAACTTATCTGTGACATGCCCAGTGGTATTGTTGGGTAGGTTAGCTCCAACACCACCGGCATTCAGAACCTCTCTGGCGTCATTGTCATAGTTGTAGATGTATCTACCCGTCTGAGCATTCTTCAATGCTGCTGGTATGTCGGCGTAATCTCCTCTACCTTCCATATTGGACTGACCAATAAGGACCATAACTTTTTTGACTGCCATAGTGCTAGCTTCTTAGACCGTAGAACTGAGCTGTAGCTCTCTCCATAGCTTCTTGCTTAGTGATAGATGCACCTCTATCTACTATCTTCCTCGCGCGTTCAAGGTCTTTGATGGTAGCTTCACCTTCTTCCTTCTCAAGAATAAGCACGGCTTCCTCGTAGACCTTTCGCTTCTTAGCTTGGTCTGCGTAGATCTCCTTAGCAATCCGAATGATGTTACCCTTGTCGTTAGCTCTCTTCGCCTTAGCGTCGTCAGGGCTAATGTAGTCAACCTCCGCAGTGACAGTGGGCTTACGCATAAAGTTCTTACGAGAAACCTTATCATTAGCCACGACAGGTGCAATGGGGACATTGGGATTGGGAATGAAGTCTTGGAACCTAGAGCCAGGAGGAGCAATAGGCTTAGAAGGATCAGCCTTCACATTGAAAGACGACCGTTGATTGTCAGTGCCAGGGACACTAGCACCATAGTCTAAAACTATTCTAGCCATGGAATCCCTCACGCGGAACATCATCCATTGTGTATTTGACTGTCAAGTTACCTAGTAGAGTAGTGGTCACTACAAGTATCAAGTTAGCCTCAATAGCTGACTCTGACCATCTAGCCGGATGTCCTCTGGGTAAGAAAGCATTAACTTGATCAGTGGGAATAGCAGCCAATGGTTGAATCATTGTTGCCGAAGGAGCGCCAACACCAGCCCACCAAGACAAACTGCGTGCAGCAGTAGTAACTTGACCGTGACCAATCGTTGTGATAACTCCTGCAATCTCAGTTGCTAAGATGAACTCACATGTGCCACCGAAGATGGTATCCATAGTGATCCCAACAATCTTTGCACCTTCACCTAAGGAATCGGTTAGATGAGTGCCTGATGCGATCACCTTATGGCCAACTGGCTGAAGCTGATTAAATGTCTTTTGCCTTAGTGCGAAGTTCATTGTGTGTATGTTGTTAGAGGGAGAGGCTATTAACCTCTCCCTCAATTCGGTTAGTAAGCCTTACCGTGAACGCCAGTAGTGGCGGATCCCTTACCAGCAGCCATGCCAATAAAGTTTACCCAACACCACGAAGTCTCGTTAGCGACGGATACCTCAAGATTGATCCCGAAAGGATTATCGTGAGTAGCATTAGCAGCGTCAATGGCTTCACCATCAACGTCACAAGTGACAACAATGCCAGCAGCAACAGCAGCATTGAACAGAACTTCAGCCAATCCATACGAGATAAGTTCGCCAAACTCACCATCAAGGATATCAGAAGCAACCACACCAAGAGCAGCAGTAGTGCCCGGAGTCGTGGTATCAGCAGGAGAATCCTTTACAGTGATGTAAGGAATCTGTTGCTCAGCAGCTTGAGTGCCGCCATTCGGAGTGTAGTCATCAGGTTCACCAACAGTGTTGAGGAAACTGACAGCAGGATTGTTAGCAGCAATCGAAGACCAGGAAACAATAGTTCCCTTCTTCATCGTTGCGCCTTCACCATTCTTGACCATGATGCGGCCAAGCTGGGTGTTACCACCAAGAGAAGTGCTCATAGTATTACTCCGCGACCTTGATAACGCCTTGGAAGCGCGAATTGTTAACGGTCATGTTACCAGCAAGCAAGATCTGCGCGATCTGTGCATCCTGATCATAAGGAGTCACGAACGGAGTCATGACAAAGTTACGACGAGTATGCAGAGCAAGGCTCAGATACTCACTGTTGAGGAAGTAGAACAGGTGTTCAACATTCGCTCCACTAGATCCAGGCGTTCCTGCACCACCAGTGATGTTGGTGCCAGACTGGATGTTCTCATCCCACATCATCGTGGCTCCCTTGAACTTCAGGTTATTAAACCCAATGTCAACGAGCGACGTATCCGTAAGACGCAACAGACTTCTGTTGTCATCCTCGTAGCGTTGGAACATGTGTTGATCGGTGAGGATCAAGTCAGGTTGCGACAGTCCCTTCGTCACGTTGTAGTAGGTCTCGCCAAGGTTCTTGTTCAGAGCCGTGGTAGACGAACCAAGGTTAGTGGTAAAGTCCTGGTAGTGGTTCTGCCACCAAGTTTCTACCGAACGATCGATACCACCGACGATACCTTGTGAGGCACCAGCAAGGTCTTCAACCAGTTCATCAAGACCAAGGAAATCTCTTGCGGTATCCTTAGTAGACGTGTTAGCCAACAGCTTTTCAGCAAGCCATTGCTTCAACGACATTTCAGCAATCTTGATCTTAGTCTTCAAGAGATTGAAGACAGCAGACTCTCCAGCGTTTTGAAGATCCTCAAGACCACTAAGACTGATAGACGCTGCTGCTTGTCGCCAAGCGAACTGCGCGTTAGTAAGTTCCTCAGTCGGGAACACATTCAGACGATCGTAACCCTTATAGGCTTGGACCGTGCTGTTAGTGGCATACATCAACGGTTCGTCGATTCGCTTGCCGCCATTCTCTACTCGCACTCTACCTCTCATCAACATCCAAGCAGCCAAAGGATTGGCCTTGAAAATGTTATCAGCCATCCGCTTGCGGATAAGCTGAAGAGTGGTAGTAGCGATGTTGTTTTCAGTCAACGTCATCTAACTATCCTCTATTGTCTCTATTGACCCTGTGCTCTAGCGGCATTGAAAGCTGCAAGAATCGCGTCATCCATGTGCGGCGTGGCTTTTGGATCGTTGATTTGCTTTTCAATATCACTGAAATCAGTGGTCATGTTCGGTTCTGGAATACCAGCGTTTTCGTTTGTTTCAGTAGTAGGAACTGCTGGAGGCGTTACTACTGCTGGATTCTGTGAAGCTGGCGGCGTGGCTTGCTTACTGAATCGGTAGGCATCTTGTAGATCCATGTTTGGATACTTACCAAGGAGTGCTGCCATTCCTTGTTCGTATTGTGGCATGTCTGGATTCTTTAGACGAAACAGCTCAACCTCTTGGCGTGCTTGCTTGTCAATAAGTCCTTGTGTAGCAGGATCAGTTTGATACTGCTGTTGTTGCTGTTGCTGTTGTGGAACTACTGGAGCAGGAGTAGCAGGCTGTTGTCTAGTCCTACCCGTCTTAGCTCTGAAGTGGTCAAGCACATGTTGTGACAACTGAGGATCTCCTGAGATCATATCAAAGTTGTTAGCTTTCTGCTGTAGTGCTGATACTTCTGCTGCTGTCAACTCAGGTGCTTCTGGTGTATCTGGTGCTACAGGAGCAGGAGCAGCAACAGGAACAGTAAGAGGATCAACACCAACTACAGGAGCAACCGGCGTTGGTGCTGGTGTCTCTAGAGCTTGCATTACTCCTGGTGCTGCTAGAGGAGTAGGTGCTACTGGTGCTGCTACTGGCGCTGGTGCCGCTGGTGCATTAGGAGTTGGAATTGCGGTCATCGTATTGGGTTCCTATGTTTAGTTCTTGGAGGACTTTCTTCTGATCTTCTGGTGTAAACTCATCGTGAGGTTGCACCACTCTGGAAGACAACACTTCTCTTTGTTGATCTTCCTGGGACATGGGTTGTGGTGTATACCACTTTAGTTCTTCTTTACTCAGCATCTCTTCCAACTCCAGCTTCGTAGGCTTCTTTGACATCTCCCATAGTTACGTCGTCTACAGCCGAAGTTTCCTTAGGCTTACCAACATATCTAGTGGAGTCATAGGAAAGACCATGCTGTTCACATAGTGCATCTCTTTGAGACGAAGAGGTAATTTCAATAGGCTTGCCATTGAAGTTCTCTTCCTTATATGGTTTGAATACTCCTACTCCTACTAAACCTATCTTCACTGGCGAGTCCAAACCACAACAGGTCGAGAGGGTAGAGCCAGTGAAATCTTTGAGAGCACAGAAGTGCTCGAAGACTTTACCACACTCACAGATGTGGTCATATCTTGGCATTACTGGAACTGTCCTTGTCCACCAGGGACAGATTGAACAGCTGTTCTATCACCTGATGTTTCACCAGATGCTTGAGACTGTGCGTTAGGTGTAGCTTCTTGACCAGCGGCAGCAAAGGGATCTTGAGAGAGTTGGACTCTCTGTGCCTTCTGTTGCTGTTCTTGTAGTTTCACTTCGTGTTCCTGCCTGTGTTGCTGGAGTGCATCACCAATCTCTGGTGCAGATGCCATGAGCTTCTGACCATTCTCGGAGTTAACAAACCTATCTAGCACTTCCATGTGAGCAGCATGGTTATGCTCCTCTAAGACAGGTGCTAGCTCTCCGACCATCAAAGCGGCAAGCTCAATGGTTTGCAACATCATTTGTTGGTCTTGGTCTCCGATAATCTTTCCACTGTCAGAAATGCCTGCTGCTTCAAGCATTCTGCCGTAAAGAATATCGACCCTGATGGTAGGTCCATACAGTTGATACAACGCCATGCCTTGCTGCAATAGCATAGCAATCTTTTGCATGTCCTGAGAAGAGTCTGACTTCCTAAAGGAATTAACTCTAATACGGATCTCAGGTAGCCAGCTAATGTCCTCTGCACTAAAGGCTACCCAATCAACTGCACCTGCATCACCGCTGACCCTGTAGACCCATTCGATGCCAAGGTCATTCTTAGCTAGAGCACGAGTGATCATAGCACACTTGCCAACTACTCTGATCAAGAACTTCTCTACACTATCTACCTTCTCATCGGTCTTGATCTGTGTTCCTTGATCAACAAGGCTAGCCTCAGTTGCCGTTCGAATACCACTGCCTCCTCTTCTATTCTGACCAATCCCGCTAACTTGCTGGATATAGCTTTGGAGGAGATTGACAAGAGTGTAGTTATCTCTGCCAACGAAAGATGGTTGAATGAGGTTGATGGCTCCTGGTTCACTGACCTCAACAAGCTCTCTTGATCTACCTTTGTAGAACTGCTGACGGAACTTTGCAGGGTTCTTAATCTTGGAGGTATCCGTTTCATACAACTGCCTATCGTTCTCTACCAGCTCAGTGATTCTACTCATGAGCCAATTGATGCCCATTTGCATCTCCTGCCAGGCACCTAGTTCTGAGTTAGGAAGAGCGTCAGGGACGGGGACTAAAACCAGTCTAGTAACAGGGAAGGTATTAAACCCTTCACCCATAACCTCTGACCATGGAGTTAGTTCACGGATTGGTTTGTCCTGTCCTTCAAGCAATGTGCACATCTGCTTCTCAATGAAGAACTTGCCATCCGAAGAGATCATACGACTGATCCAAACTTCGTAGATGGTAACTAGCGTCTCTTCAGGATCACCTTCAGTATTCCTAGTAGGATCATCCCAGTCACCGTCATCAGAGATTACCTTATTGACTAGGTTACCAGTAGTCGGCATGTCCGACATCTCAGTAAGGTGAGCTTCTACATTAGGTCCATAGACCTTATGGAACTTCAACTCTTGTAGTGGTTTCCTATAACGGATCGCCACGAATCTAGCGTTGTCAGTATCTCTATCCTTGGAGATGTAGTCAACGATTAGCTGTGTAGGAGCGATGCGAACATGCGATGGCGTTCCCTTATCTCCCCATGGGACAGGGCCACGATCACCAGCCTCCATCTCTTCATTGGCTCCTTCAGCTACCCTGTTAGTGACATCCTTCATCACTCCTTCAGGATAGGTCACAGCATCCATCACCACCTTCTTCATCTCATCAGCAAAGCCAACCTTGTCTAGAGTGTTGTTGATGATGGCATTCCAGGTCTTCTCTTTACCTGAGTGTTGTGGTGCGGTAGGAACACTGTCGATGCTAGGGTTCTTAAAGAACAACGTAGGAACCAGTGTTCTTACGTGAGCATGTGCTAGGTTAACAACCATGCGAACACGGTCTTTATCCTTTTTCTTCTTGACATTCTCCCAATGCTTTCCTTCAAGAAGATTTCGTAGGTTACCCATGAAGCGGAAGTATTTATCATCCTTCTTCAGTGAGTAATCTACCATACGCTTAAGCCAAGCGCCTCCTGCCTTGTCAAGCTTCTTAGTCGGTGTCAGTTCTTTAGTTACCATGAGGTTCCAATACAGTCGCAGTCAAAAGACTCGTCGTTGTCGTAAGCATCAGCGTCTTCTTCGATAGAGCCGTATACTGCATCGAAGGTGTCTTCTGGTTCTACCTCTGTCAATGCCTCAGGTGCATTGAAGAACAGAGCTTCAAGGTCAGCTAGCGTATCAAGAATGTCGTCGTGTGTCGATCGAGGATAGGTAGTCATTTCTTCGACTAGCCAATCCCTATTCTTGATACCTTCTTCTACAAAGAAATCTCCTCTCTCAACTCTAGGTTGTAGTGCGAGGATACGCTTACGCTTACTAGATTTTCCTCGATTGACTTCAACCCAAGGAACATTGATCCCAGTCTTAGCGGCGTTTTGTTTGTATACTTTGTTGAGAGTTCTCTGGAATCCGGTAGCCTCAATAGAGACCTTGAGTGGATTCCATTTCTTAGTGAGTCCTTCAACGTGTGCGAGGAATGAACTGGTAAGCAGTTTCTCTCTGACGATCTCTCTGGTATACATCCTACCAAGAGAATCGAATTGTGCAACTGTGATAACCCACCAGTCGCCAAGCTCTGTATCCTCAACTGCGATGTCGCAGGACATGAAGGTAACGAGAGACTCAGGTCTTGGGATGTCATACTCATCTAGTTCCTGGATGTCAGAGAACTTGAACACCGCATCTTCCTCAGGAAGTGGGTTGTTCATGTATTGACACGAGAAGATGTAAGAACCGTTCTCATCACGGATCTCTTCTACTGCATCCTTATTGAACCTCTCAGGCCAGATAGGTTGGACATCATCATAGCCAGCAATCTGTTCACCGCCTACATCTACCTTCTCAACAACTTGACGATGGTAGATCCAATAGCGAGGCTTAACTGTCTTTCCTGCTTCCTTAGCGCGTCTTCGTCTAGCCTTCTCGTCCTTAATCCTTCTACTGTAAAGATCATCGAAGTGCCAACGAGTTCCGATAAGTCGGATGATACTATTAGCATCGTGTCTAAGCTGAAGCGCATTCTTATACCACCTATCAATCTTGTCGCGGTATTCCTTAGTTGTGGTGTTCTCATCATTGACCGGGTCATCGAAGATCATACGATCGTAGTGCTTAGACACCAACGATGCACCAACTGACATAACCTCAATGTTGCCTTCCTTGCGACCAGCTCTATTAGAGCATGGGAAGTCCAACCTGTGAGTAAGCCACTTGCAACGATTCCTTACAGCCTTGGAAGCAAGGTCGATGCAATACTCTGGGAACAACCAACGGAAGATCTCATTGGTCTCAATGCACATCCTGATGTTAGCGAGGATGTCAATGGCGTTATCTAGCTTGGCGTTAACAATAAGAAAGCGTAGCTCTCCATCATTGATAAGTTCCCATAGCGTGCCACCTTCAGTAAAGCAACTAGTCTTCAGGTGTGATCGTGGCAACAACCACAACGAGAACTTCTGCTTGATGCGCTTCTGCCAGCGGTCACACATGTCCATGTGCAACGGGTTCTTGGTGTCCTTGTTACCATAGACACGGCATTGGAAAAACCAGTAGTCAGTTTTACAGCGGTCACGAAGAACTATGCGAACCGCTTCAAGGTTCCCATCGTTAACGCCAATAGTAGAAAGCCAAGTCTTGATTCTCTCAGACTTAGCAGTGCTATTCTTGGATCGTCTTTGTCGGCCCGTCAAGGGCTTCTTCAAACTCGGTGTCGCGACCAATATAATCCTCTCTACCTACTGCCATGGTTCTAGTAGAAGCTTCCACTAGGACAGGTCTTTCAATCACATCTTCTAATGCGCCTGCTAGCTTGTCCATGTTAAACGCTAGGTTCACTTGGACTGGTGCTGGTTGGTGTGTCTTGTCCGCGACCTTGTCTGTTTCACCTCTAGAGGTTCTACGGATAGTCTGCGTTGATTCGATGATGGATGCTAGAGTCTTAAGATCTCTGGCGTTCATGGATCCATCACGAGACTTGTTCAATAGTCGTTCTGCCATCTGCTCTATTGAGCCGGCGATCCTATCGTGTCTTTTACCTACGTCGCTACCATATAGCTCTGATACACCACCGACCTTGCGGAACTGTTCAAAGACGATAGCATCTCTCTCCTCTTCCCATCCAAAGATGAGTGACCATCTATCAATCACTCCTACATCTACACATAGCTCAACTGCAATCTTCTCAGCATCTACATACTGATAGAACAAGCTACGAGCCTTCATCTTAACAAGGTTACTCGTTTGTGTTAAACGCCCTGTAGCTTGTAAGTAGGCAGTAACCGTAGGATAGTTGTCAGGATCATTACGATCGAATACAACTGGTGTAATATCCTTCGGCCTGCCTTGTCGTGATTGCTTCCGATTGCTCATGGAATGATGACCATAGTCCTTTTAGAAAGTCCTCGTTCTCGTGTCCCATGCTTGTCAATCAGAAAGGACCATGGCCAGCCTAAGCTTGCACGGTCTGCTTGTCCCTGTCAACCGCCACAGGTAGCGGCACAGGAGATTCTTTTTCTGTCTTCTCTACGGCAGTGTCAGCACCGAGGATAGGTCTGGCTACCTTCATGGGAGTCCAATGGTAGGTGTTGCCCACAGTGATATCAGAGTTGAACTTGACACGGCTAAGGTGTCGATTTCCGATAGTGGAGAAGACAACCAGATCGACAGAGTCATCGTCATAAGCCGTTACGACGATGGCAGGAAGGATCTCAGGAGTTCCAAGTCCTTGGCGATGGTTCTTGTAAATTACGATGTCAGCGATCATTGGTTCATACGGTGAGGAAGTTGATTCTCCCACAACGTAGCACTTGACCGGAACGTCGTCAACTGGCTGTTCCATCTTTTTACCCTCCTCCACCGACACCGGACAAAGCATCTGCTCCAGATGTCTGCCGTGCTTCTGAAATAGCATGGTCCATATCTACATCAATAGGATATTGAACTGCACTTGGATTAACACCAGCAACCAATATTGCGGTGATATCAAACCTCACACCTGTGAGAGCATACAAACCTCCTGGAGAATCTACTGTGATATCACAGATATAAGCAGTCCCTGTATCTGCAACTACCGCAGTTGCCTTACCTACTAACGCTCCATGTATTCCACTAAAGAGTGGACCTCTGACTGAGACTAAGTCGTCTACTGCAATTCCTGGTGCCATTACGATTCCTTTGATAAGAGTTTAGCAGGACGCGCCCTGCAACAGACCACGACGGTAGCAGCCATCGGGAGGGGAGTCAAGCCGGGTAGGGCTTACAAAGCACTTTGTCCTACAAAGCAATTGACTCAACGGAAAGCATGGCTATAATGCCTACTATGGATAGAATCCTTTTCGTTATCATCCTCTTAGTAAGCACGCTATTTGCACAGCAGCCTGCTCCTCCTCCTTTCAACAGCACTAACTACATCGGTGGTAATCAACACTCTCAAGTAGCGTTCCCACTATACGGTAAGCAAGTAGCAAACTCATTCGCTGCTACTGCTGCAATTGCACCACCGTTTGGTCCTGACCCTGGTAGTGAAAGAAGAGTCAAGCAAGGTAATGTTCTTGCGATGGCTAGCTACAGTCCTTATGTAGACGACACTCATCCTGCTCCTTTCGTTGCTCTACAGATCATGGGTTCATTGCCATTGCCATTGCCCATCGTCCCTGCTACACTTCCTGGTTCGGCTGTGGGACATGACCAAATCTTCTCATGGGGAACACCTCTTGTTCTGTTTCCTGCCTGGGTATCACCAATTATCCAGATGCCGTTTGCTCCTAACAACTCGTTATGGATTGCTACGATGAACATCCCTGTAGGCTTTTCTGGCTATGTGGTCTCTAGTCAATGGGTTCGTTGGGATCCTACAACGAGTCTCTACTATCTGTCGAATGAGCATCATACTCGTATCTCGACGTAGTTGATTGATACACTAAGACGTATGAACTTGTTTTCTACGTTTTAGTAATCAGCCAAACCACGACAGGTCCACAGAGGTGGTGAATAATGATTGAGGATATGAGGATACTACCAAAACCTGGTGTAACAGTCTGGATGCGTAGTGGTGCTAACAGACCTTTGAAGGCTACTATCAAAGACATTGATGAGTGGCATATTGCACTACACTTTTCTAATGGTCAGTATAATGACCCAAACAGTGCTGAGTTTGGTATGAACAAGGAACGTATCTTGTATCATCGCGCCTTCTGGGAATCGTTAATAAGGATTGAACATGGAAGATCTTGAAGACGGTAGTGTTGAGAAGGATTGTAGGCTTCACGGTGGTGGTCCGAAGGTGTTATTGATCAGTAAGAATAAGGCTTCTGCTGATAAATATGTCATGGACTTAGCTAGAAGGTTTCCTATGAGAGACTTTCTATTAGGGAAGAAGTCCACACCTCCTCAGGATGGCGAGGATGCTCCACAATCGACGATCGATGGTTAAGCTGGTTGTGTCAAGACTACCAATAAAAATTAAATTGGGTCAATCCTGCGCAATCTGACGCATACACCAACATGTATATAAGTAGTTGAGGGCCGGCCTGGGTGGCGGTTCGTGTTTTGTATGGGTGGTTGTGGCTTTTTTGCAATCGGGAAAGAATGCTGGCACCGATTTCCAGCTTTGGCACGGTCTTTGCTTTACTTTATAGTAGTGAGTCCTTTGTTATCGTGATTGCTTTGACATACAGACCACATGGCATTGGTAACCACACTGCTACTCAGAGTCCTTTGCCCTAGCTGTGTAGTTGGTGATCCAAAGTCCTTTGTATTGCAGTGGTTAGGTGACGGTGAGATACTTTCGAAATCCGTCCTCACTTCGCTATTAAAGGTGTGACAACCATCATCCGATGGGTAGTCTTAGAGTGTGAGTGTTAGAGTAAGTTACCTTCGCAGGTAGCGCCCTTGAAGACCACTCACGAGACAGTGTGACCGAGCGGAAAACAAACCGTGGCTCATACCCATGGTGGCCGGTAGTTTAGCTCTGCCAATGCTCGGCGCACTGTCTCATTTTTCACGGTCTAATCACCGTGGCTCTTTGACAACCCAGAAGGATACAACGATGGCAACAGTCACAATCGATACCCCACCAACCGTGATACTTCGCGGTGAAGTGAGGGTAAGCAAAGCAAAGAACAAACTAGGCCGGAAGCTTAGCAAGCTAGCGAATGCTAGTGAGGCTCTGATAAGGTCACCGCAAGAACAGGTCGAACACTGCCGAACGGCACCGACTAGGATTGCGGAGTTACTAGCTTTGCGGTCTACTCTTCCCAGCTATTCTAACCCTAGGACTGGGAGCGAGCACAAGGCAGTAAGTATGCGGCAAGAGATTGCTGAAGACTTGCGGGAATTGTGCTTACCTGTCTACGGTATCACGTTGGACGATGGCGAGGATGGTTACACTGTCTTTGCATCTGCTAACGTGCTATCTGACTACCAACGCGAGTCTATTGCGTTCGTAGTTATTGCAATGCCGGTCATTCAACGATTTGGCCGTATTGCTACCATTCGCAAGAGTGAGGTAGACCAAGAATACCTTGAGCAGTTTGCCGCTAGTAGGGCAAACGATCATGCTATGGGAAAGGCACAAAATGCCTTTCGCTTAGCTAAGCTTGAAGGCGATAGCGAGGCCATGACGGTAGCATACTACTGGTTATGGCATGGTTCGTTGAAGGTCTGCAAGGATCCATGCTGCAAGTGTTCCACTTGTAACGAGGACCGAACAAAGGCGAGAGCAACAACGTCTGTAATACAGGCAGGGTTGTTAGAGTCTTTGGCAGAAACCTACTTAGAAACTGAATCGCGTAGCTACTTCAACGGTAGCCGTATGCCCCACCGCATGAAGGCATTGCCCTCATCTGATGGAGTAACCGACTACTCGCGAGAGAGTTACGACGAAATGCGAGAACGGTTAGAGATGAATTGACAGGACAAGTCAGAAAGGTTATTTTGACCTTTCTGGCTTTTCTTGTCTCACTTCGCTCTTACTAGTGTTGAGAGTGGTAAAACACTCTAACGGAACGTAGCGAAAACATGGATACTACTGAAACAGTCGTCCATCCTAACCTTGAATGGTGTAAGGATATTCTCCGCAAGAACAAAGGCGATAGGATCACCGAAAGTGATCTTAGGACTGTATGGTGGGATGGTATTATGAAGTGCTATCTTGTCATGTGGTCAGGAATGACGCTAGGAATCGAAACGGATGGTCACATTCATTCGTAGTCTGATGGCATTAGGGAAAGCCTAGCAGTCCCTACCAATGCGAATGAGTCTATACTACAAAGTAGTAAAGATGTATGCTCCGCACGTTAACAAGAGATCAAGAGCGGTTAAGACGTTGTTGAGTCTTGAAGATGCGCAAGCATACTGTTCTAGACCGGAGTCAGGACTAGACCACAACGGTGGAAAGTTCTTCTACAGTTATGATCAAATGAGTCTAAGAGAAGCACGTAAGGCTCTTAGACGATAGTCCCTAATAAGGGAATATCAATACAAGTGCTCAGTCTCCTTTGTGACTACTGTTCACTCCTTGGTGTTCCCTTAATAGTGACTAGAGTTTGTGGCTTGACCACGTAAGTTAGTTACTAGGTGTGGAGGGACATACTACGTCTCGAACTGGAACAGCGCGTGCGCTATCTAACTGAGAGCTTAATACCTGTCTTAGCCGACTAGTGTTTGCAGTCAAGTCTTCACACCATTCATTCACAAAGTCCTAGGTGACAGAGATCGCCGTGATAGCTTCTCTCTGTCGTGGTGTTAGCCTCTATCTAAGGAAATCCTGTTTGATAATCCTGCTAACATCCCTAGGCATCATCTCTACTAGTGGCATCTCTTAAACAAAGCAACGTCGGGTTGTTAGTCGGTCGTGATGCCACTAGTGTTTGTATCCTTAGCTCAGTTGGATAGAGCACTAGCCTTCTAATCTGGTGGTCATAGGTTCGAATCCTATAGGATATACCAAATGGAGTTCGGCCTTTCAAAGCTCTGCTCCGCACACCATACTCTGTCGTGGTATAGTGACAGAGAACCTATCAATTGTGGGAGACTATGCGGAATGGTCTACACTTTGGCGAGACGTTAGACCGACACCTAGTCATGTGTATAAACTGGCTATCATTGCTAGCTAGATTTGCTAGTTAGTTTTGTGCCTTTGTATAGTGAATCGAATCTTAAAGGCACTAGGTTCCGTTGCCGAAAGAACGGATAGTTTTGCAGTTTTGAACAAACGCACGATCATAGCATCGAACCGTATCCCGGTGCTATGGTCGTTATTTCACATTCAAACCACAACGGTAAGAGAGTCATGGCGAAGAAGAATGTTGATCGGACGAAAGTTATCTTTACGTTCTTGATTCTGTTCATCTTAGGCTACATGGCTATGTTCGTGGTTTAACTGACATGCAAGATACCGTTGTAAGGTATGCTCCTGTTGAAGTGATGAAGAGAGGCATTATGATGCCAGTCATATCAACTAGAGCGTATCCCTCAGGTCAGCATCCGAAACACTGTCCGCTTGTGAGCGGCTGTGTGGCCCTGGAATTGGTGACGCATCTCGGAAGCCGTTGGTTCGGTTTCTTCGACGCCTGGATCAACTCAGAGCTACGCATGGTCGTGCGAGGATGCAACCCGAAGTTCGAAGGAGGCCCGATCAACTGGGAACCTGTTCCTGGTGATAGGATTGACAAATGAACGCAGTAAAGAAAGACCCACCAGAATGGGTTAAGCTAAGGTTGATACGTGCTGTAGAAGAGAAAGAATACAACATGTGTGTCAACATCGCTGAGTTACTTCGTATGTGTTGCAACATGCGATACCACGAAATCTGCGAGTATGTCAAAGAACATACGAAGCTAGAGGTTGCTGAGTGGGATTCCTTCCTACAACAAGGTGATGAAGATGGTGACGACTAAACACACAAGAGTAGGTATCCGCACTAAGTGGTTACCTCCTACAAATCACAGACCACAACGCATCAAAGCATCATTCGATGATGGCAGGTCTGTTGTGGTTTCTTCTGATAGTCTGGAAGGTAACGAAGCAGAGAAGCACGCTACTGTTGCTTACAAGCTTCTAAGAAAGCACATCGGTGGTGATGCTCTAATCAACCCGGTAGCTGCTGCTTTTGGACAAGACAACTACTGGACATGGAGCTATGCCCATAACAAAGACTGAATCGGTTAAAGAACCAACACTTGAGGAAGCTCAGAAGTTTGTTGGTGGAACCGTAGAGATGGTTTACTTACCACATGGTGGACAAATGCTTGTCAATGAAGAAGGATTGTTACGCAATCTGGAAGTCAACGACATGGCTACTAGGATTGCTGGTAAGATGATTGTTGGTGATGTTATGATACTCACTGGCAAAGCTGTCTGGACTTGACACATTGGCTATGGTTGTCCGCGACGGACGTAAAAA
>TARA_R110002094_G_scaffold9815_13_pt1 | contig 18886 bp, 18 predicted proteins | sample TARA_R110002094 | Tara Oceans TARA_R110002094 (sample SAMEA4397409) | marine metagenome | biome: Polar Biome; feature: [MIX] marine epipelagic wind mixed layer (ENVO:01000061); material: water (ENVO:00002006), including particulate matter (ENVO:01000060) such as... | depth 10-100 m
GCAGTGTCAATGCCTCCGCTGGCAAATTCGTGTCGGCAACCCAGTGGGAGCTGGGTTCTGCTGCTGCTGCCATTTTTTGCGCCCAACTGGCTTTCATATGCTGATGAAGCGCCATGTCGGCGAGCCCGGCTATGACATTGCCGCCACTGTCATGCATGACTGTATAGGTCGGGGTCGCACCATCTGGAATGATGCTGCCGGGAATGATCGACAGACCGTCTTGTGTCAGCCGCTGCCGCACGGTTTCGCCAGCGGCATCCTGAGCGAAGACCGATGCGAATTGCACGCTGGCACCAAATGCGGCGAGATGCCGAGCGACATTTGAGGCCACCCCGCCGAAGGTTTGCTGCCAATCGCCTGGATGAGATTGACCTTGGTGAAACTCTGTCCTGAAGGTTCCGACCCGGTCTATCAGCGCGCCGCCGAACACACAGAATGAAGCAGACAACTTGGCCTTTCCTGGATGGCTCACTGCAATCACGAACCCATCCATAGTTGAAATGGCCCATTGTAACTATGGTCCATAGTTAAACAGGGCAACGGCCGGCCAGCCTTCAAAACAAGATTCTAGCGCCAGCCGGAGCCCTTCAGCCGTTTCAGACGGCGTTCCAGAATCGTGACATTTTCTTCGGCAGATCCGTTTGCCGACAAGGTGTTGTGAACCGCCGTCCAGAATTCGCTGATAACCTCGTTGTAATTCTGCATGGTTGTGGCCGATGGCAACGGTACCGCATTCTCCAGAATGCTTTTCCAGCGCCGGATGCCGGGTTGAACTGTGGTAACGTCGGGGTCATTATACAAGGCGGTAATGGTCGGCAGTTTGCCCTGTTGGATTGCAAGCTGCTCCTGCACATCACTTGACGCCAGGAACAGCGCCAGTTCGGTCGCTTCTTCCGGATGCGGGGTGTAGCGCGACACTGCCGCATTCCAGCCGCCCAATGTTGCAGCCGGGCTTGAACCGCCTTCGCCGATCGGCAGACTGGTCATTTCAACCAGATCCTTCAGCGGTGAAGCTTCGGCTCTGCTGCGGTTGAATTCGTCTGAATCAGCCCGCAGGAACACAGCATTTCCCGCTTCCCAGACCTGTCTTGCCGCCGCTTCATCATAGTCAACAACTTCCAGAGGCACGACATCGCCAATCCAGGCCAGCACTTTCTTCAATGCTTCCGCAGCGCGCGTATTGTTGATGGAGATGGTTCCGTCCGGTTCAACTATCTGGCCGCCGCCATGGGATTTGATCCACTCCAGAGCATTTGCCGCCAGGTCCTCTCCGGGGGCTCCGGCAAATACAAAGCCGACCATATCCCTGTTGCCGCTGGCCCGTTCCGCTTCCTGGATGTTTCTGGCTGTGTCGACCATCTCGGTCCAACTGGCCGGCACAAAGGCGACGTGCTTTTCCAGAAGGTCCTTGCGGTAATACAGCGCGGCTGCTTTGGCGAACATCGGCAGCGCGACCAGCCTGCCATTGGCAGTCTGGGATTCGATGGTGGCCGGAAAATGCAAGGGGATGATGTCTGCAGCAGGCTCTGCCAGATCAAGAAAATGCTCAGCCAGTTGCGGTGCCCATGTGGAATCCGTCAGATAGACATCAATGTCCTCATTCTGGGCTGTCAGCCACAATGAATAGCGCTCGAACTGATCGCTGGTGTAGCGCGGCAGGGGAACGATGCTGACCGAATTGCCGGTGCGGTCTTCGAAAACTGCCAGATTCGACTTCAGGATTTGAAGATCGCGGCCCTCAAACCCGGTCACGATCGACAGTTCAGCTGCCTGAACCGTCGCGGAAGCCAGAGTAATTACAGTGGCTATAACGGTGGCAAAAACACAGATGACTGCCTGCATTGCAATGCGTATTCTCATCCACACTTCCTCTCGATTGTAGCTCTGGGGCTGCATGATTGCACGGCAACTGATATTTGCCAGGCCTTGTTTGCGTTCTCTATACAATGCTCTTCAATCAATTGGGAGATTGTATTGCAGCTTTCTTCGCGCCAGAAGCCAGGCGCAGCCCGGACGGTATCGCGCGGGGCACTTCCAACATCTTTGAAACCACTTTCACCGTTTTAAAGCGCTTTGGCCGAACACTGGTATTTGCGACCTTTTTGCAATATAACGGTTGGACGTTAGTGAGCGTCTTGTCCGCGAAGCAAGCGGGGAATATTGCCGCGCAACTCATATTGGCCGTTGACGGATCGTTGGGGAACTTTTCCAGTGGTAAATTGAAAGCGCTTTGAGCGACTATGATCGGCAGTCGGCGGGCCTGCCTGCATAAGCCCTTCGGAACCTGAATATGTGAGCCCATGAATCTACGCGAATTGGCCGATCATCTAGGTCTGTCCCAGACGACAGTCAGCCGTGCCCTGAATGGCTATCCCGAGGTCAAGGAAGCCACGCGCCTGCGGGTGGCGAAAGCTGCGACGGACTTTGGCTACAGTGCCAATGCCAGTGCCAGACGGCTGGCAACCGGACGCGCCGGCACCATCGGAATGCTGCTCACAGCCGACCAGAATTTGTTGCTCGATCCGCATTTTGTCGAATTTCTCGCCGGGGTAGGGCAGCATCTGGGCACCATGGATATTGACCTTCTGATTTCGGTCACGACACAGGAAAAGGAACGGGAAGCCTATCGCCGGATTGTCCGGGACGGGCGGGTGGACGGCATTATTCTGTCGTCGCCGCGGATTCAGGATCACAGAGTGCAGGACCTGCTGGAACTGCAGTTTCCCTTCGTGCTGCATGGCCGCTCGGATGTGGAAGGCGCTTATGGCTTTCTCGATATTGATAATGAGGGGGCGTTTGCCAAGGCGGCAGGCTATCTGCTCGATCTTGGCCACCGCCGTATCGCTCTGTTGAATTACAGCCCCAAGGCCATGATGTTCGCCCGCCATCGCGAGCTTGGCTACTGCCGGGCGCTGTCTGACCGGGGCGTGGACTTTGATGCTGATCTGCTCTGTGACGGCCATATGAGTGAGGAAAATGGTTTCAGCTTCACCCGCGCTTTGCTCGATCTGCCACAGCCGCCAACCGCGATTTTGTGTTCCAGTACCCTGATGGCACTCGGCGCATCGCGCGCGGTCGAAAGCAGGGACATGCGGGTCGGCGAGGATGTGTCGCTGATCGCCCATGATGATGTGCTGCCGTTTCTCAAAGCAGATCACATGCGCCCGGCGCTGACCACGACACGATCCTCGATCCGTCTGGCCGGAGCCGAGATCAGCAAAATGCTGCTGCAGAATGTGCGAAAACCGCAGGACAGGCCGCAGCGCACGGTCTGGCCGGTGGAACTGGTTGTGCGGGATTCAACAGGACCGGCCCCGACCCGCTGACAGCGAAGTTTCACGCAGTATCGCCAGACAGGGCTGATTCCCGGTTTACAATCGGATTTAATCAGCGCTAGCACAAACCGAAATGGTCAAAACCATTTTGGACAAAAATAGAACAAATTAATAAAAATCGTTTTTTGCCAATAGGATAATTGAGTGTTGCCAAATCGGAACAAAACGTGTACATATTTCGCAATTGCAACAGCAGCGCGTGCATGAAACAAAGAAGGTTCCTATGATTAATTCGCTTAGAGTCGTCGACGGAGACGGAATGGAAAGTAAGACAAAAGCACTGGATGCCGCGCTCGGACAGATAGAACGCGCATTCGGCAAAGGCTCAATCATGCGGTTGGGGCAGGATAATGTGGTTGAGATTGAAACAATCTCGACAGGCTGCCTGGGGCTGGATATTGCGCTTGGTGTCGGTGGTTTGCCGCGCGGACGAATCGTCGAGATTTATGGTCCCGAATCCTCGGGCAAAACCACTATGGCGCTTCATACCATTGCCGAAGCTCAGAAAATCGGCGGCGTCTGTGCCTTTATTGATGCGGAGCACGCTCTTGATCCCATTTATGCGCGCAAGCTCGGAATCAATCTGGATGATTTACTGATTTCCCAGCCCGATGCCGGAGAGCAGGCGCTGGAAATTGCTGATACGCTGGTTCGGTCCGGTGCGGTTGACGTGCTGGTGATTGATTCCGTTGCCGCTCTCACACCGCGTGCCGAACTGGAAGGCGAAATGGGCGATTCACTGCCCGGTTTGCAGGCGCGCCTGATGAGCCAGGCATTGCGCAAGCTGACAGCCTCCATCTCCAAATCCAACACAATGGTCATCTTCATCAACCAGATCCGCATGAAGATCGGGGTGATGTTCGGCAGTCCTGAAACCACCACCGGTGGCAATGCACTGAAGTTTTATGCTTCGGTTCGCCTGGATATCCGCCGCATCGGCGCGATCAAGGACCGCGATGAGGTTGTCGGTAATCAGACACGTATCAAAGTCGTCAAGAACAAGCTCGCGCCGCCCTTCAAACAGGTCGAATTTGACATCATGTATGGGTCTGGCGTTTCAAAAACCGGAGAATTGCTGGATCTGGGCGTGAAAGCGGGGATCGTCGAGAAATCCGGCGCCTGGTTCTCCTATGACAGCCAGCGACTGGGGCAGGGCCGCGAAAACTCAAAGCAGTTTCTTGCTGAAAATCCGGATATGGCCAAGGAGATTGAAACCGCAATCCGGCAGAATGCCGGGCTGATAGCTGAAAAGCTACTGGATGATAAATCAGCCGACGATGATGATGACAAGGGCGGTGCTTTAAGCGCTTAGGTTCTGGGCGTGGCGAACGTGTCTGCCAGCTTCCAGAGCCAGTCTTGCGGCAAGGCAGGCAACACGGCGTGATGCAGTGCAGCGGGCGTGCAAAACCGGCCAGATAGTCCGGGTCTTCATGAAACGATTTCAACGCCGCCCTCAAGGGGCGGTGTTTTCGTGTCTGGCTCACTGCTCCGGCTGGGCTCGGACTGTCAGCCATCGCCTATGGACACATATTCACCTGATCGCTAAAACACCCGTCGATCTGAACTATCCTTGATCATGAGAAGGATGTGCCGAACCGGGCACGGTGCCGCAAGGCTGATCCTGCCGGTTTGCGCGCCTCTTCGCAGAAAATGAAAGAAGTCCCATGGCTGGCGTCAATGAAATCCGCTCGGCATTCCTCAATTTTTTTGAGAAAAACGGTCATAAAATATTGCCGTCAGGCCCGCTTGTGCCGCTCAACGACCCGACCCTGATGTTCACCAATGCGGGCATGGTTCAGTTCAAGGATTATTTTACCGGTGCCGCAAAACCTGACGTGCCACGGGCTGTCACTTCGCAGAAATGCGTGCGCGCAGGCGGCAAGCACAATGATCTGGACAATGTCGGCTACACTGCGCGCCATCACACATTTTTCGAGATGCTGGGCAACTTCTCATTCGGCGACTATTTCAAGGAACAGGCGATCCATTATGCCTGGTCGCTGATCACCGAAGAGTTCGGCCTGCCGAAGGACAAATTGCTGGTCACCGTCTATCACGAGGATGATGAGGCGTTCGATCTGTGGAAGAAGATCGCCGGACTGCCCGAGGACAGGATCATTCGGATTGCCACCCATGACAATTTCTGGGCGATGGGCGATACCGGGCCCTGCGGGCCGTGTTCGGAAATCTTCTATGATCACGGTGAGAAAATATGGGGCGGGCCTCCCGGCAGTCCCGACGAAGATGGCGACCGGTTTATCGAGATCTGGAACCTGGTGTTCATGCAGTATGAACAGACCACGCCGGAGCTGCGCGTCAATCTTCCCAAGCCTTCGATCGATACGGGGATGGGACTGGAGCGCATCGCCGCAGTGTTGCAGGGCGTCCACAACAATTATGATATCGATCTGTTCAAGTCCCTGATTGCCGCCAGCGTTGAAGCAACCGGCGTTGCGGCTGACGATGCGCATCAATCCAGCCACCGGGTGATTGCAGACCATTTGCGCGCCACCAGTTTCCTGCTGGCCGACGGGGTCATGCCGTCCAATGAGGGACGCGGCTATGTGCTGCGCCGGATCATGCGGCGGGCGATGCGTCATGCCAGTCTGTTGGGCGCAGAAGACCCGTTGATTTACAAACTGGTTCCGACCCTCGTGCGGGAGATGGGCCAGGCATTTCCGGAATTGCAGCGCGCCGAAGCGATGATTACCGAAACCCTGCGCATGGAAGAAGTGCGATTCCGCAAAACCCTGTCGCGCGGCCTGTCGCTGCTGGATGATGCCAGCCGCACGCTCAGTGCCGGAGACACATTTGACGGGCGCACCGCCTTCACGCTTTACGACACCTATGGTTTTCCACTTGATCTGACCCAGGATGCGTTGCGGGCGCGGGAAATCAGCGTCGATACGGCTGCATTCGATACTGCTATGGCGGAACAGAAAACCCTCGCCCGGGCAAACTGGGCAGGTTCGGGCGATGCGGCCACCGAAAAGGTCTGGCTGGAACTGGCGGATGATCTGCCGCCGACCGAGTTTCTGGGTTATGAACAGGAAAAGGCCGAGGGGCGGCTACTGGCGATTGTCAAGGATGGTCTGCGGGTCCAGAGCGCCGGCAGCGGCGACACGGTTCAGCTGGTGTTCAACCAGACACCGTTTTACGCGGAATCGGGTGGTCAGGTCGGCGATCAGGGCGAAATCCTGTTGGAAGGCAACATCCGGATTCACGTCAGCGACGTGCAGAAAAAGGCCGGGGGCCTGTTTGTCCATGAAGGCCGGATCAGCGAAGGCGATCAAATCTCGACCGGTGACACCGGGGCGCTGCGCGTCGACACGGCGCGGCGTGCCGAAATCCGTAAAAACCATTCTGCGACCCATCTGGTGCATGAAGCTCTGCGGCGCGTGCTTGGCCCCCATGTCGCCCAGAAGGGTTCTCGTGTGGGGCCGGACGGCCTGCGGTTCGATTTTTCCCACCAAAAAGGTGTGTCGAACCAGGAAATGGCCAAAATAGAGGCGATTGCGAATGACATTATTCTGCAAAGTGCGCCGGTCTCGACACGGCTGATGGCAGTTGATGATGCCATTGGCGCCGGCGCTATGGCGCTGTTCGGAGAAAAATACGGCGATGAAGTGCGCGTCGTATCGATGGGCCGCAACAGCGATCCTCAGGCGGATCAGGAAACTTATTCTCTGGAACTGTGCGGTGGCACCCATGTGGCCAATACCGGCGAGATAGGGCTGTTGATCGTGACCTCCGAAGGCGCCGTGGCCTCCGGTATCAGGCGCATCGAGGCGCTCACCGGTGCGGCGGCGCGGACCTATTTGAAACAGCAGGAACAGCGTTTGCAGGAGGTAGCCGAAGTCTTGAAATCGACCCCTGCCGACGCGGCCGCACGGGTTGAAGCGCTGATGGCGGAGCGCAAGCGCCTGGAAAAGGAACTGGCCGACGCGCGCGCCAAGCTTGCGTTGACCGGCTTGTCAGAGGCCGCGATTAACAAGGATGGCTTCAAATTTGTCGGGCGGGTTGTCCAAGGCGTTTCGCCAAAGGATTTGCGTGGCTTGGTCGATCAGGCGCGCCAGAAGCTTGGCAGTTCAGTCGTTGTTCTGATCGCGCTGGCTGAGGACGGCAAGGCGGCAGCGGCGGTTGGCGTTTCGAAAGACATGACCGAGCGCTACAGCGCGGTCAATCTTGTCAAAATTGTGGCAGATGCGCTTGGTGGACAGGGTGGCGGCGGCAAAGCCGATCTTGCGCAGGCAGGCGGTCCGAACGGGTCTGATGCCCCTCGGGCACTCGCAGCAGTTGAAGCTTTATTGGGCTAAGCGGGGTTAAAACTGTTAGTCCGCTCTGGTGCCGGTACGCTGCAAACCGTCGGATAACGCCGGATTTCCAAGATTTACGGGTGAATGGTGCTATCGGCAGTGAAGTGATGTGGCCGCGATGTAGACGGCTTGGGAGAGCGCATTCGAGTGGATATGGGTAAGTATTCATACCTTGGGCTATCGCTCGTTAACTTGGTTTACTGCAAAATACTCTGTGAACAAAAATCAACTTTCCATTTCGGTTAATCTACGTTTGAATACGGTCCAGATGAGACATCTGTCTCGTCTTCCGGGAGGAAGAAAATTTTTATCTTAATGGAGTAATGGAATGAAGAATTCATTTTTTGCAGGCATTGCGCTTGCAGCCAGCTTGTCCATGGTCACTGCAGCCAATGCTCAAATTTCGATCGCAACGGCTGGTCCGATGACCGGTCAATACGCATCATTCGGTGAGCAGATGCGCACCGGAGCCGAGCAGGCCGTTGCTGATATCAACGCCGCAGGCGGTGTTCTGGGACAACAGCTGGTTCTGGAAATCGGCGATGATGCCTGCGATCCGAAGCAGGCTGTGGCCGTCGCCAACCAGATGGCAGGCGCTGGCGTGGTGTTCATGGCAGGCCATTTCTGCTCAGGTTCGTCAATTCCGGCCTCGGCGGTTTATTCTGAAGAAGGCATCATCCAGATTTCGCCTGCTTCAACAAATCCGAAGCTGACCGATGAGCGTCCCGGCGGCGCTGATGGCGGCACATATCGCGTGTGTGGCCGTGATGACCAGCAGGGCGCAACTGCCGGTGCCTATCTGAACGCCAACTTTGCCGGTAAGAAAGTGGCGTTTGTTCACGACAAGACCGCTTATGGTAAAGGTCTGGCCGATGCCACCAAAGCTGCCTATGAAGCCGGCGGTGGTACAGCCGCGCTTTACGAAGCCTATACGGCTGGTGAAAAGGACTACACAGCCCTTGTCACAAAGCTGAAGCAGGAAGGCGTTGATGTGCTTTATGTCGGCGGCTACCACACGGAAGCCGGTCTGATGGTGCGTCAGATGCGCGATCAGGGCATGGATACGGTTCTGATTTCCGGCGATGCGCTGGTCACAGATGAGTATTGGGCAATCACCGGTGATGCCGGCGAAGGCACTTTGATGACCTTCTCGCCAAATCCTGAAAACAATCCTGAAGCTGTCGAAGTTGTAAAAGCACTTAAAGATGCGGGCAAAACGACAGAAGGCTATGTGCTGTATACCTACGCAGCCATTCAGTCCTGGGCTCAGGCTGCTGAAGCCGCCGGTTCAACAGATTACGACGCTGTGCGTGAAGCTCTGAATGCTGGTGATTTCAATACAGTTCTGGGCAGCTTGGCATTCGATGGAAAAGGCGACGTTTCCCTGCCGGGTTACGTGTTCTACGAATGGTCGAACGGTAAATACACCCAGATTAACTAAATCTGATCTGAATGTTTCAGAAAGGCCCGGTTGCAAAACCGGGCCTTTTTTGTGATTGATTGACTTTATGAAATCAGCTCTCGACACACTTCTGATCGGACATGCGGATGACAGCGCCGTTCGCAGCGGTGTAACGGTCCTGCTGTGCCAGCGGCCGATGCTGGCCGGCGTCCATGTCATGGGGGCCGCACCCGGTACGCGGGAAACCGAACTGCTTGCGCCGGAAAACACTGTCAGCCACGTTGATGCAATTGTACTTTCGGGCGGTTCGGCATTCGGGTTGGACGCGGCCAGCGGCGTGGTGGAGGTGCTGCGCCAGCAGGGGCGTGGTTTCCGGGCTGGCGATCAGACCGTGCCTATTGTGCCAGCGGCGATTCTGTTCGACCTCGGCAATGGCGGCAAAAAGGACTGGCAGGGTCCGTCTCCCTATACTGCACTGGGACGCGCTGCGATCAATTCGGCGGCGGAGACATTTCAGACCGGCGGTGTCGGTGCGGGCTTTGGTGCCACCACGGCCAATCTGCGCGGTGGGTTCGGCTATGCTGAAACCGTTCTTGCCGACGGTGTCTGCGTATGCGCCTATGTTGCCGTCAATGCTGTCGGTCAGGTCACGATGGGCGAGGGGCCGCATTTCTGGGCGGCGCCGTTTGAGCGGAACGGTGAATTTGGCGGTCTAGGCGCCCCCGAATTGACCCCGGACATCGCGACTATCCGGGTCAAGACGCCGCAAAAACGTGCGCTCACTGCCGCCGAAAACACCACAATCGGGGTGATTGCCACAAACGCGACGCTGTCCACAGGGCAGGCCAAGCGTCTCGCCATCAGTGCCCATGATGGCTATGCCCGCGCTGTCTGGCCGTGCCACACGCCGATGGACGGTGATGTGGTGTTCGCGCTGTCAAGCGAGGAGCTGCCTGCGCCCGACCTGTTGATCCTCAATGCGCTCGCCGCCAGCACCACGGCGCGCGCCATCGCCATTGCAATATACGCAACGGTTCCGCGCAAAGATGACACATTGCCAAGCTGGCAGGCGAAATTCGGAGCCTGATATGGCATCACATTGTCTGTTGCGAGTTGCTGTGTTACGCCGCTTTCATGCCCTTTTCGACACAATGTCACCCAGGATTGTCTCATGTCCCGTCCCGTATTGATTGCGCCTTCCATCCTTGCCGCTGACTTTTCCCGACTGGGCGAGGAGGTCCGGGCAATTGATGAGGCAGGCTGCGACTGGGTGCATGTCGATGTGATGGATGGTCATTTTGTGCCCAATATCTCATTTGGCGCAATCGCGGTTGAGGCTGTCCGGCCGGTCACCAAAAAAGTACTGGATGTGCATCTGATGATCGCACCCTGTGATCCCTATCTGGAGCAGTTTGCAAAAGCGGGCGCCGATATCATTACCATTCATGCGGAAGCCGGGCCGCATCTTGACCGGTCCTTGCAGGCAATCCGCAATTTGGGAAAAAAGGCCGGCGTGTCACTCAATCCAGGCACGCCGGAAAGCGTGCTGGACTATGTGCTGGACCAGCTCGACCTCATCCTGGTGATGAGTGTCAATCCCGGCTTTGGCGGGCAGGCCTTTATCCCCGCAATGGCTGACAAGGTCCGTCGCATAAAAGCCATGATTGGAGATCGGAATATTGATCTGGAGGTAGACGGCGGAATGACGCCGCAAACTGCGCCATTGGTGGCCGCTGCCGGTGCCAATGTGTTTGTCGCCGGTTCTGCAGTCTACAAAGGTGAGGGGGTTGCTGGCTATCGCCGCAACATTACTGCCATTCGCGACGCTGCGGAGGCCGCACAAAAGGACTGAATGCATGAGTTCCATCAAGAATTTGTTCAATAGTCTTGTTGCCGTTGTCGCCGGATCTTTTGCCTCTGCCGCATATGCGGGCACTTTGGCGGAGCTTGGGTCCACCGGCTTTTCCGATGATGGTGCCTATTTTGCATTCGAGCAGTATGGCATTCAGGATGGCTCGGGCTTTGCCTATGCCAGCTTCACCATTGTGGATGTGAAAACCGATTCCTGGGTGCCAGGGACACCGGTCAAGGTCCGGCTCGATGATGAAACCCTGTCGGCCAGCCAGGCACGCAGCGCTGTTCAGAAACAGGCGTCAGGGCTGCTGGCGCAATATGGCGTAAAATCCTCCAATGGCGTTCTCGTGGTGCATAATCCGGCGAGCGAATTGTCGGCTGATCCGGAAAATGTGCGGTTCTTGCCGGTGAAATCCACCATGCAAAGCGGAGTGCCGATTGAGGTTCAACTGGATGCGTTCGAACTTTCTGCCGGCACGGAATGCGAGGTGCACGGGCAGACATTCGGCTTCCGGCTGCTATTGTCGGTCCCCGGCAAAGTTCGGATTCTGCACGAAGATTCCGGAATTCCAAAAAGCCGCGGCTGTCCGCTGGCCTACCGCATCGACCAGGTCTATGCTCACAGACTTAATAATCGAGATTTTGTACTCGCCATTATGCTGGTCATGAACACGCCGGGTTTTGAAGGACCTGATGGCAAGTATCTCGCCTTCACCACACGGATGACTTGGTAAACACCGGACTGTCCCCGTTTGAAACGTATTTTCAGGCAATCCGGCCGTCATCGGGCTAGGCCGGATCGCCTGAAGACATTATTTTATAGCATTGGTTGTATACAGATAATCGGCTTCTGCGGAGTGGCAGGCGATACATCCACCTGACGCATTGCCTTTGGCCACACGGCCTGCCAGCTGCATGCCCTTGGGATTTTTGTCGAGGGATCCGTCCGGCAGATATTTCGCCCAGAACCAGTTCTTGTTTTCCGCATCATAGCCATCTTCGCGTTTGAACATCACGGTGATCGCGGCCAGATGTTCGACGCCGTTTTCCTGGACCTGTTCGACCGATACGCCTTCAGGACCATAATTGCGCTTGATCACGAGGTCCCCGGTGTAGCCGTCAATGGTGGCTTTGGTGTAGAAGGTTTCAAGAACAAATCCGTGGGGCTCGATACCCTTGTAGGGAAGCGCGCGAATGGCGCCATCGCCCGCCATATTGGCATCCACCATTGCCGTCCACAGCGAGGCTGCATAGCTGGTGTCTTCGTCATTACCAAATGGCGCCATCTGACCAACAGACAGGGTCGCCGTGAATCCGACGCCCAGCGCAAGCGCTACCCCGGCTGCCGTCAGTCCAAGTTTCTTCAGCTTCATGTTCATTCTCCCTCTTGCGGCGGAATACGCCATGGTGAGACCCTAGCGATCAAGCGAACACGATATAATTCAACCATTCTCACATTTGCGTGTTGTGGAGCTTGCCGCATTGGCAAACAGGGCATTTCAACGCATCTTTGAAGCTGCAAGCCAGTTTTGAGGTCGATTTTTTCATGCGTTGGTCGCTGTTGTTCATTGCCGCCTTTGTCACAGCTGCGGTGATCTATGCCCTGTATCCCTATGTATTTCCGCGGCAGGGAACTGATGTTTCCGCATCGCGGATCTGCGTTTCCAATCACAGCGGGCAATCTCTGATTGTCACGGCGGAAGCAGATGCCGGAGCTGAAATCACTGCCCGGTTGAACGATGGCGAGCAGCTTTGTGTGGCATCGCCCGTTACCAATGACACCGGCACTGTCAGGGTGTTTGAAAGCGAAGATGCGGTGGAAGGCTGCTCCCGGCTTGCCAAGTCCGGACAGGAGGAGCGCTTGCTGCGCTACAGCTCGTTTGACAATTGTGAATGGGCTGAAAGCTGAATCGCCCCTGCGTTTAGGAATTGAGGCGGACCGCAGGCTCTGTTAGGAAACCCCGAGACTTTTCCAATGACAGGACTTTTCCATGATTCCCCGCTATTCCAGACCTGAAATGGTTTCAATCTGGTCGCCGGAAACCAAATTCCGCATCTGGTTTGAAATTGAAGCGCATGCCTGCGACGCGCTGGCCGACCTGGGGGTGATTCCGAAAGCCGCGGCCCGCACCATCTGGGACAAGGGCGGTTCGGCGACGTTTGACGTTGCAAGGATTGACGAGATCGAGCGGGAAACCAAGCATGACGTCATCGCATTTTTGACGCATCTGGCGGAAATTGTCGGCCCCGATGCGCGCTTTGTGCATCAGGGCATGACGTCTTCCGATGTTCTGGACACCTGCTTTAATGTGCAATTGACACGGGCAGCCGATCTGCTGCTGGCGGATCTGGACGGGCTGCTGGATGCTCTTAAGAAGCGTGCCTTTGAGCACAGGATGACAGTCTGCATCGGTCGCTCTCACGGGATCCACGCCGAACCTGTGACCTTCGGGCTGAAACTGGCTGGCGCTTATGCCGAGTTTGCCCGTTGCCGCGACCGTCTGGTGGCAGCCCGCGCGGAAATTGCGACATGTGCCATTTCCGGAGCCGTTGGAACCTTTGCCCATATCGAGCCGGCGGTTGAAGAACATGTGGCGCAGGCCATGGGCCTCTCACCAGAGCCGGTCTCAACGCAGGTAATCCCCCGTGACCGCCATGCCATGTTCTTTGCCACACTTGGAGTCATCGCCTCGTCGGTTGAGCGGCTCTCCACGGAAATCCGGCATCTCCAGCGCACCGAAGTCCTGGAAGCCGAAGAGTTCTTTGCACCGGGCCAGAAGGGCTCATCCGCCATGCCGCACAAACGCAACCCGGTCCTGACCGAGAACCTCACCGGGCTTGCCCGCATGGTGCGCAGCTATGTTATACCGGCCATGGAGAATGTGGCACTTTGGCATGAGCGCGATATCTCGCACTCTTCGGTGGAACGGATGATCGGTCCGGATGCAACCGTCACTCTGGACTTTGCACTAGTCCGCCTGACCGGCGTTATTGACAAGCTGCTGGTCTATCCGGACCGCATGCTGGCCAATGCGGAAGCCATGGGCGGCCTGATTTTTTCACAACGCATCCTGCTGGCACTGACACAGGCCGGCCTGTCGCGCGAGGATGCCTACCGCCTGGTGCAGCGAAACGCGATGAAGGTGTGGGACACTTACCAGGCCCGCAAACCGGTCGCTGCCGATCAGTTTATGCAGGAATTGCAGCAGGATGAAGAAGTGGGCCAGGCGCTCAGTGCGGATCAGATCGCACGCGAATTCAACATGCAGACCCACACGCGTCACGTCGATACGATTTTTGGCCGTGTCTTCGGGGAGGGTGCATGAAAACCGGCGATCTCGACATTCTGATCCTTCCAGGTCTTGGCGGCGGGACCGAAAATCACTGGTATCACCGCTGGAACGGCAAACTTAAAACAGCACGCATCGTTGAACAAAGCGACTGGCACAAACCTGACAAGGACCGCTGGGTCGAAACCATTGTCAGCGCTGCAAAGTCAACCGACAGACCGGTGTTCATCATCGCGCATGGTCTTGGCGCGATTGCGCTTGCCCATGCTGCCGATCAACTGTCTGAGGCCAATGTGGTCGGAGCATTTCTGGTGGCAGTTCCGGACCTGGCATCGGCAGAACATCTGATTCCGGAAGCTTCTCAATTCCAGCCGCTTCCAAACGCGCCATTGCCGTTTCCCTCATTGATGGTGGCAAGCCGGAATGACCCCTACTGCATATATGAGAAGGCGGAAGGTGCGGCGCTGGATCTTGGCTCGTTGTTGATTGATGCGGGAGACCATGGCCATATCAACCATGACAGTGGCCATGGCCCCTGGCCGGAGGGCCTCATGGCACTGTCAAAATTCCTCAACCGGATTTAGCTCACTCGGCAACTTCGGCAAGCAGCGCCGTTGCGCCGCGTGCAATGATGCTGGCATCCATATTCAGCGCAAACATGCGGTAACCCATAGACCGGGCCAGCTTTAACTGTTCCGGGAGAAAGGTGAAAATACAGGGAATTTTTCCAGCCGCAATCGTGCGCTCGGCGATTTCCTTGATGACATCGATGGTTCTGTCACCAAACTGTCTGATCTCTTCACCGTCGGTGAAGGTTACGGACACGTCGGACGGTCCGACAAAGATGCCGTCAATTCCGTCGACCGCAAGAATGGCGTCCAGATTGTTCAGGGCTTCGCGGGTTTCGATCATGGCGATCGCGAGGGATTGATCATTCGCCTTTGACAGATAGCTGTCCGGGTCGGGTTGATCGGACATCAAAATGGCCCGTGCCGGGCCCCAGCTGCGGCCGCCAACCGGCGGAAATTTCATGGCAGCGGCGAAGGCCTTGGCATCTTCCGGTGTATTGATCATCGGGGCGATTACAGCGGCAGCGCCCATATCCATGGCGCGGCTAGCCGTGCCCCATTCTCCAACGGGAATGCGAACTATGGCGCGTTTGCCCAGCATTTTGCAGGCTGTCACCGTGGCCAGAACACTGGCAATGTCGTGGAACCCGTGCTGCATGTCCAATGTTACCGTTGGATAGCCGGCGTTCAGCAGGGCTTCGCTGACCAGGGGGTGGGGAATGCCGCTCCAGGCCGTGATAATTTCCTTGCCGGATTTGAGGTCTGATACAAAATCCTGAGTCATCAATAATGTGCCAATTCTTTAGTGTGTCAATACGACTGTTTTTGTGAATCTGCTATTTGGCATCTTCAATCTGCTTGACGGCTTCGCCCAGAAGCATCAGCATTTTCTCCCGCAGTTCCTGATCCGACACGGTTACTCCGGCCTCATCGAAATCGGCGCGTATTTTGCGGAAAACATCCTCGTCGCCCGGCTCGTCAAAATCTGACGCGATCACTGCGCTGGCGTATTGAGTGGCTTTTTCTTCGGCAAATCCAAGTTTTTCTGCTGCCCAAAGGCCGAGCAGCTTGTTTCTGCGCGCTTCTGATCTGAACCGAAGCTCTTCATCGTGGGCGAATTTGTTTTCAAATGCGTCTTTGCGACGGTCAAAGGTAGTCATATCGATTCTCTCCGCGGCAGTAATTCCGGTGCAATCGCTTGATTGTGTGTCCTGCATATCGTTGCCGGACCATTGTCTGCAAGAGACAATGACCGAAATCCCTGCAAAAGTTTGAAAATACTGCCTCTGCGCATCGGCCTTTTGCGGCTCGGCGATTGTCACTGGCCGTTGTTTCCTCTAGTGTCGCGGCAAATCATGAAAGCGGATATCCTGGCGATGGCCGCCCCTTTTTCCTTACAGGCTACAATCATATGAACCGTCGACGCCGAATTTACGAAGGCAAGGCAAAAATCCTCTATGAGGGCCCGGAACCTGGAACGCTGATTCAGCATTTCAAGGATGATGCGACCGCGTTTAATGCCAAAAAGCACGAAGTGATTGATGGCAAGGGTGTGCTCAACAACCGGATTTCCGAGCATATTTTTGAAAACCTCAACCAGATTGGCATTCCGACGCATTTCATCAAACGGCTCAATATGCGCGAGCAACTGATCCGTGAAGTGGAAATCATTCCGCTGGAAGTCGTGGTGCGCAATGTAGCGGCCGGCTCGATCGCCACGCGTCTTGGTCTGGAAGAGGGCACAGCGCTGCCGCGTTCGATCATTGAGTTCTACTACAAGAATGATGAGTTGAATGACCCCTTGGTGTCAGAGGAGCATATCACCGCCTTTGGCTGGGCGGCGCCGCCTGAAATCGATGACATCATGTCGATGTCCATCCGCATCAATGATTTTCTGGCCGGGCTGTTCATGGGCGCCGGTATCCAGCTGATCGATTTCAAGATCGAATTCGGACGGCTGTGGGAGGGCGAGATGATGCGTATCATTCTGGCGGACGAAATTTCGCCCGATTCCTGTCGCCTTTGGGATGCAAAAACCAAAGACAAGATGGATAAGGACCGGTTTCGCCGCGATATGGGCGGCATGCTGGAAGCCTATCAGACAGTGGCCCGCCGACTGGGCATCCTCAATGATAATGAACGTCCCCATGGCTCCGGCCCGGTTCTGGTGAAATAGGTCTGATTTATGAAAGCTCGCGTTATTGTGACGCTGAAGAATGGTGTGCTTGATCCCCAGGGCAACGCTATTGAGGGTGCGCTTGATGCGCTCGCCTTTCAGGGCGTCCGCTCTGTACGTCAGGGCAAGGTGTTTGATGTGGAACTCGACACTGACAACGCTGATGAAGCCCGTGCCGAACTGACTGCGATTTGTGAAAAGCTGCTCGCCAACACGGTTATCGAGGACTTCCAAATCAACCTATGAAATCAGCGGTTCTTATTTTTCCCGGGTCCAATCGCGATCGGGACATGATCAAGGCATTGGAAGATATCAGCGGGCAGAAGCCGGCGCTGGTGTGGCACCAGGAAACCACCATTCCGGATGTCGATCTGATCGTATTGCCCGGCGGATTTTCCTATGGCGATTACCTGCGGGCCGGTGCAATTGCCGCCCGAGCGCCGGTGTTGCGGGATCTGCAACGTCACGCTGCACGCGGAACCCGGATTCTGGGGGTCTGCAATGGTTTTCAGATCCTGACCGAGGCCGGATTTCTGCCCGGTGCGCTGATGCGCAATGCCGGGCTCAATTTTGTCTGCCGAACTGTTCAACTGGTGGCAACCAACACCGCCACGGTGTTTTCGCAACACTACCGGCAGGGAGAGAGTTTCCCCTGTCCGGTGGCCCATCATGACGGAAATTATTTTGCCGATGCACGCACTCTGGACGAGTTGGAAAGCAATAATCGGGTCGTGTTCCGTTATGCCGATGGAACCAATCCGAACGGATCGCTGAACGATATTGCCGGCATCATGAACGCAGACGGCACAGTCATGGGCCTGATGCCCCACCCGGAAAATCTGATCGAGAATCTTCACGGCGGCGTCTCCGGGCGCGGCATTTTCACCAGCCTGCTGGAGGCAGCATGACACGAGCAGCACTTTCCCTGTCCGCCCCGTTAATCGCCCTGTTGCTGGGGGGGTGTCTTCAATCGCAGAGCTCTCAACTGGAATCAGGACCCAAATATGAGCTTGCGACGCTGGTAAGCGGACAGATTCGCCAATGCTGGTTTGGCTCCGGCGGTTCCGGCTTCTCGGCCTATGCGGCCGAGAGTGATATCAATCCGCAATTCAAGCGCGCCAGAATTCTGCTGCTGCCGAAGGACGATCTGGAGGCAAAACCGCTTCTCGTCATTGAAGCTGTCAACAAAAATGCCAGTCGAGCCACCATTTCCTCCTACGGTCCAATGATGCAGGGCGCTCAGGGCGCGCGCATTACTGCGGATCTGAAACGTTGGACCAGCGGATCACAGGCCTGCAGCTGATGTCGAAATCATTTGATAACAACGCTCCCATTTCATCGGAGCTGGTGGAGAGCCACGGCCTGAATTCCGATGAATATAACCGTATTCTGGAGCTCACCGGCCGTACACCTACACTGACGGAACTGGGCATTTTTTCGGCGATGTGGAATGAGCACTGCTCTTACAAATCTTCGAAAAAATGGCTTAGAACCCTGCCGACCACCGGACCTTGCGTGGTTTACGGCCCTGGCGAAAATGCCGGAGTGGTTGATATCGGCGACGGCCAGGTTGCGGTGTTCAAGATGGAAAGCCACAATCATCCCTCATTCATTGAGCCCTATCAGGGGGCGGCCACCGGTGTCGGCGGCATTCTGCGCGATGTCTTTACCATGGGTGCGCGGCCGATTGCTGCGATGAATGCCTTGCGGTTTGGTGCACCGGAACACGCAAAAACGCGCCATCTTGTGGCAGGTGTGGTCTCCGGGATCGGTGGTTACGGGAATTCCTTCGGTGTTCCGACCGTTGGTGGTGAAGTGAATTTCCATGCGCGCTACAATGGCAATATTCTGGTCAACGCCTTCGCTCTGGGCGTGGCCCGCCGCGATGGCATCTTCACCTCGCAGGCTGAAGGCGTCGGCCTGCCGGTGGTTTATCTGGGAGCT
>TARA_R110002094_G_scaffold72747_2_pt1 | contig 18685 bp, 12 predicted proteins | sample TARA_R110002094 | Tara Oceans TARA_R110002094 (sample SAMEA4397409) | marine metagenome | biome: Polar Biome; feature: [MIX] marine epipelagic wind mixed layer (ENVO:01000061); material: water (ENVO:00002006), including particulate matter (ENVO:01000060) such as... | depth 10-100 m
GTTGAGGCAAAAGATCATGTTCATATAGTAGGTGTAACTCACAAGCACATTAATTATGGTGAACAAGTTATTGCCGAACAAATAAAGCACTGTGCTGTTTCTACTGAATTACTAAAAGACTTTTTAAAATCAGGCTCTGGTATCGGAGAGAAAATAGCTGGGCGCTTAATTGAAAAATTTGGGAATGATCTAATCTACCTAATAGAAAAAAAGGATATTGATAAGTTAAGCTCAGTAAATAAAGTTTCGAAAAGTTTAGCCACAACTATATGTAATAGTTGGCATAAGCAAGCAGGAAAATTAAAGCTCATAGAATTCATCAACAACATTATGGCTAACGCTAGCTCTTCTGTTCGAAATAGAATAATGAAAATAGCCAAAAAAGCTTATACTTTTTATGGTGAAAACACAGTGAGTAATCTAAAAGAAGATCCCTATAGAATATGGGCTTTCAGTGGATTTAACGATGCTGACTTATTTGCCCAAACGATGAATATAGAAAAGTCAGACATAAGAAGGCTTCTTTGTGCCGTAGAAGAAATCTTATATAAAGGATTACATAATGGCTCAACAAGACTCTCACCTACAAATTTAGCTCAAGGTCTAGATGACATAATAGGAAAAGACTTAACAGTAATAGCCATATACCAAGCACTCAATCAATCAAATAGGTTTCCAGCTCGGTTTATCGTTTCTCAGCCCCAAAACACCTTTGATTTACCAGAAAATGAACAGGTATATCATCGTAAGGTAGCACTACCTGCGGCAGCAGAAATGGAAAACTATATTGTTGAGCAAATCTTAAGTCGAATTCATAAAGGTATTAGCTCAATAAGCATACCTGTTGGATATTTGAATAGCTATTTGTTACCCAATAACTATAAACTTAGTCATAACCAAAAAGCAGCCGTAAATATGGTAATGCAGCAACCAGTATGCTGTATAAGTGGTGGAGCAGGAACTGGCAAAACTTCAGTGCTATATTGCATTCACGACATTATCAATGCTGATGGTGGCAGCGTATTACAAATAGCACTTTCAGGTAAGGCTACCAGAAGACTTGCTCAGCAAACCAATCAAGATGCGATGACTATTGAAGCACTGCTTACTAAGGTCAAGCAAGATTCTAAATTTTTAGACTCATATACCCTGCCTTTAATACTTATTGATGAAGCAAGCATGGTTGATCTTCAGTCAATGTATAGAGTTCTGATAGCGCTAAAAGAAAAACCAGCAAGAATTGTATTTATTGGAGATTGGGCACAGCTTCCCCCCGTTGGACCGGGGCTTATTTATCATCCGTTAATGACATCCAAAAAAGTTCAATCGATAGAGTTAACAGATAACTTCAGATCGGTTAAAAAAGTAAGTGATGCTACTGAAAATATTAAAAATGGTTTACCTGTAGAACAGAGTAAAGAAGTTAAAGTCTTAGAGGCAAATACCGTTGAAGAAATGCTAAACATTGCTAAAAGGCAATTTGAATTGCATCTCAACTCAAGCTCTCTTCATATTATTGCAGCACGAACAAAAACTGTTGCAGCTCTCAATTTTTCCTTGCACGAATTACTGTTGAGAGGTAGAAAACCTATTCCGTGCGCCCCTCAATTCAAAGTTGATGACTCTGTTATCTACAAAAAAAACAACGATGAATTAGGAATTGTTAATGGCTCTACAGGCAAGGTTATCAATGGAGATAATAATTCAATAACAGTTAATTTTGATTGTGAAGGTGTTGTTTCTATTCCCACTGAATTATTAAGTGATAAGCTTATTGGAGAATATTATCTTCAACATGCTTATGCCATTACTTGCCATAGCGCACAAGGTTCAGAATTTGAGACGGTTATTGTCGTAGTAGAAGATAAACCAATGGTAGAGCGGTCATGGCTATACACTGCGGTTAGCAGAGCACAAAAAAGGGTTATATTGGTAACCTTTAACAACTCAATTAAAAAAGCCCTTAAACGAAGCTTTAAGTTTGAACAAATAGATGTGGGGTTTGAATTATGAGCAATATTATACCTTTTAATTCTACCGATAATAATAACGCAAAAGTTGAAAATGACGTTAAAAGTCTTAGAGCCTTAAAAGCACAAATAGGTCTGGTTGAAGTCGTTAAGAATAAATCTAATAACTTCCCAATTATTTTATGTAAAGGCACTGGTTACTTACATCAACACGCTAATGAATTCCTGATCATCAGAGCAAAACATAAGAGCTTCTTTAATAAGAAAATAGTTTCTCCAACGAAAGCAACATTGATTAATTATGCAGATCATATTAGATACTGGCTAAATATTTGTGCCTATTTAGAAGAATCCTATCTTCAAGTTGACGAAAATTTTTTCGAAGATGTTCTCGATAGAATGAGAGACGAAGGTACTGATGAATCTTCCATAAGACAATATGTTGGAACATGGCGACAGTTTTATGATTTTTTGCATTTATCTCACGTAGACTGCAACATGATATTACCAGACAAGATCAAGAATAAACGAGACAAAAGTGAAGCCGAAAATAAAGGAGATTTATTAAATTACACAAAAAAATCCAACAAAGCAGAATATGATCATGATCCGCTTATTGACGAAAGCCGTTTAAAACAAACTAAAGACTACTCTTCTCAAGTGCTTTCCATGTCACAAATGCGAGAGCTAATTAGCGAGTTACGAAAGATAGATGTTGTATACGGTGTATTGGCAAAAGTACAGTTCGACACGTTAATGAGAATCGAAGAGATTCTAAACTACGTGCCTTATCAACAAAATAGATTAAACCCACATTTTATAAGCTGGGGACAAATGCACCTGCAAGGTATAGATTCTCAACCATTAAACTTTGTTGGTAAAGGTCAAAAATCTAGAATACTTGATATAGATATTGAAACATTAGCGTTGATAGAAGAACAATATATATCAGCTAAACTAGACAACAATGATATTACTATTTACAGTAAACGAAAAAGTGTGTTCTTAGATAAATACTTGAACTCTTCTGACGGTAAAAATAGTAATTTCACACCAACAAGTGATGTACTTTGGCTTTCAGAAAGTGGTTACCCTGTTTCAGCCTATATGTATCAGGAAGCTTTTAGGAATGCTGTAAAACAGCTTAGAAAAAGAGGGATTATACAAACAAACTTAAGAGTACGCCCTCACGCGATGCGCCATACAGGAGCAACGTTAAGACTAGTAAAATATCATGATGAAACTGGCGTTGAAATTGAAATTCACAATGACGGTCCAATACACCAATTTTTAAAAGATCTACTTGGTCATGAAAAAATGGAAACTACTCATAGATACATTCGCACAGTTACCAAGTTAAAAATTGGATACCTAGCAAAGAAGACAATCATCACAAACGAAGAAGTATGGGAAAAAGAAATTCATAATAATCCAGCATTAAAAAAAGGCGTTGAAGCTATAAAAAACAATTAATGTTCCAACGTACTTTTCATCAAAGTGGTTAAACTAGTATCATTGGATTAACCATAACTTCTGATGGTCAATTTACGCATTTAAATGGAATGCTCAAACACATCATAAGCTATTTATAAATCAACGTTAAAAACATAATAACGAGAAATTTAATGAAGCAAAAATTCAAACTAACAAAAATAGCACTACTACTTTTAAGTGCAGGTGTGTTATCTGCTTGTTCAAAATCACCTGAAAATGAAACTACTTCAAATACAACAGCCCCACAATATCTAGAAAGTGAAAACAGATTAAATATCTATTTTCCCGTAGAGCTTACATCAGACCTCAGCCACTTAACTGACAATCAAAAGCAAATGCTTGCCCTGTTAATTGACGCATCTAAAATAATGGACGATCTTTTCTGGAAGCAAGCATTTGGCGAAGACAAAAAATCCTTTTTAGCAAATATCAATAACCCTAAAGTAAAAGAATTTGCCAAAATTAACTACGGCCCTTGGGATCGTTTAAATGGTGATAAACCATTCTTAAGCGGTTATAAGACGAAAGCGCATGGTGCGGAATTTTACCCTAGCGACATAACTAAAGCTGAATTTGAACAACAAAACTTCAATGACAAAAATGGATTATATTCAATAGTCAGTCGTGATGCTCAAGGTCAATTGACTAGTATTGCCTATTCTGAAATCTATGACGATGAGCTAAATCGTGCAGCAAGTATATTAAAAAAAGCGGCACAGTTAGCCGAAGATAAAGAGTTTTCAAACTACCTAACCATGCGTGCGGAAGCATTAGTAACAGATAATTACCAACCTTCAGATTTTGTGTGGATGGATATGAAGAACAATCCGATTGATGTGGTTATTGGTCCCATTGAAACATATGAAGATCAGCTTTATGGCTACCGTACAGCCTTTGAATCATACGTTCTTATAAAAGATATGGCATGGAGTGAAAAGCTTGCCAAATACGCTGAACACCTTCCTGAATTACAAAAAGGCTTACCTGTTAATAAAAAATATAAAGCTGAAGTACCAGGTTCTGATGCTGATTTAAATGCCTACGATGTTATTTACTATGCAGGACACTCTAATGCTGGCAGTAAAACAATAGCTATTAATCTACCTAATGACGAAGAAGTACAATTAAAGAAAGGTACAAGACGATTACAACTTAAAAATGCAATGCAAGCGAAGTTCGATCATATTCTTATGCCAATAGCTGAACAACTAATTGTCCCTGAACAAAGAAAACACATCACCTTTACCGCTTTTTTTGCAAATACGATGTTTCACGAGGTTTCACATGGGCTTGGCATTAAAAAGACAATTAATGATAAAGGCACTGTACGTCAAGCACTTAAAGAGCATGCATCGGCATTAGAAGAAGGTAAAGCCGATATTCTTGGCCTATATATGATCCGTCAGCTTTTAGATAAAGGGGCGATCACTGAAGGTCAACTTGAAGATTATTATGTTACCTTTATGGCTGGTATCTTCCGTTCAGTGCGTTTTGGTGCTAGCTCTGCGCATGGCAAGGCAAACATGGTGCGCTTTAACTATTTCCAAGAACAAGGAGCTTTTAAACGTGACGAGCAAGGTTTCTATGGCGTAAACATTGAAAAGATGGGGACAGCTATAGATAGCCTATCTAACCTGATCCTGACCTTACAAGGCAATGGTGATTATGATGGTGTAGCGAAGCTAGTGGCAGATAAGGGCCTGATAAGCCCAGATTTACAATCTGATCTTGCAAAGCTAACATCAGCTAGTATTCCTGTTGATATTACCTTTAAACAAGGGAAACAGATTCTTAAACTATAGCCCTATACTTAAATAACTGTTTTCATGTAGATAAATGCTAAATAGTGCCATGCACTATTTAGCGGCTCTTAATATGATTTTTTGCTATGAATTTAAGAAAGTAAATCACTCAAGCATCGAGCATGAGGATCTTTGAACATCATCCTAATTAGTTGTTCCAATAAGTGGGCGTTGGGGGTGTCAATATATGACATTGAGGAGTATGTTTTTTTGTCATTGGTTGCACCAATGACAAAGCAACCTTGTGAAACCCATATCTTAACTTCTGACCAAGAAAGTTTGACTCTCTCATTGGAACCAAAAAGTTTATGTTTAGTCAATGTAACTCCATTGTCCGTTATCTGAGCATCTCCAAACCTAAGAGTATTATTGTCTTTAAGTGAAGTTAAAATATCTGTTAATAATCTAACACAAACCGCTTTCCAGATTTTATCTAGAAAACCTAAATAGGTTTTTTCTTTCTTAGTCTCAACAACACTTTCAGCGCTATCATCACCGAATGCTAACGTATATGTAGTTCCAGTTGGAATACCATTAACTGAATGCTTAACAGCCCCCCAACGAAGTCTTGTGATGGTTTCTAGAGGGTACTGCTTATTACCCCAACTAACTCCTTTACTTGATATGTTTAATTTATCTTTAAACACTGCACCGATTTCAGCACTGAAAGCTATATCTCTTTCCCATTGAGCTTGAGCTTCTTTATTTAAAGTTTCAGCTTCATTTCTTTGTTGAAACAAATCTTCAAGAACATCTGCATCATCGTTTACTTTTTCATACAATTCAGGCAATTCTGAAAATAGCTCTTGTAAGAGAGCTGTAATTGTCTGTGAATATTCAAACAACCCAAAGTTATTTGCTAAATCGACACCTAATCCTCTAATAACGCTAGCTATCTCATTACTATCACCATGCTCAATCCCCTGAGACATAAAGCTGATCTGTATTGGCTGAGCTATAGCATCCCAGTTTCTAGCCATTTCTTTGAGTTTATCTATAAGCTCTGGTAATTGCTCTGGTTGCTGTCCTGCAACTTCTTTAATGTATTCAATTAAAGTTCCAATATCTTGTGCATACTTTTGCAAAAAAGCTCTAGTCTTTACTTGGTAGCTATCAACTACATCAATAATTAGTTCGCTTGGGTGGTTAGTGCCTTTACAAGTGATTGCATCAATTGAAGATGTAAAATAAGTTACTAATTTATCTGTAGGTAAACTATCTAAAGAATTACTTAGAATTTGCTTGTACTTTCTGCGAAGTGTTGCAAGCTCTGTTTCTATATATTCTATATCTGTCGTATCAGGAAACCTTGATACATTTCGATCTTCATTTATATCCCTAATTACGTGCTCAAGTTCTATAGAACTAAAAGTGTCATCAATTAGTAGGTAGACATTAACAAAGTCGGATTCTGATAGTTTTCCCAAGTTGGATAACTCAATGGAAGCCATTACTAAATTTAGCTTTGCTAAAGCGGGGATTCCATCAACCCCAATCAAATCCAGAGGTTTATCACTTAAAACTTTTAAGTACTCTTTTACTTTCCTTGGCGAAAGACCGGGGAACCAGCCAAGTTCAGGCGCAATCCTAGTTCTTGGGTTTGTCAATTCAGATTTCGCCTTGTTGCAAATATCATCATCTAGCTCTAACGACAACTCTTCGGCAGCGTCAATGATTGAAGCTCTATGATCTCTAGTCGTTACACCCAAAATAAAAAATGGATTATTAGATAAAAATGACTGCTCTAGAGTGTGAAACATAAAATTATTCCTTGCCAATACGACTTAATTAAAACGGCTTCTGCCTTCAGTTCTGATTGTGGAGCTATATTTTTCAATATATCTCTTCGCTGAACTCATAGAGCTTGTTCTATAACGATATTCGGAGCAGCGAGAGTTAAAGTCAGCAACATAAGAATTGTACAAATCAATTTGGGATTGAGAGCTATTATTTACGTAGTTGCCAGCCTCTTCTAACCTGATGTTCTCAGCTAAACAATATCGAATTTGCGATGTGCCAAGAACCTGATTTTTACCTACAGACGGTTTACTCTCGGTGGGACGAGAAGAACTCGTTGTATTAGTATTTTTTGAATAAGAGCTGTTACTAGAGCGTTTGTTAGAAGAATTATCATTTTGACCAACTAAATATAGTACAAAAATGATGCCTAATAACCACCATATCCAGCTATATCCCCCCGTTTTTTCGGGTGAACTCTGGTATACCTTTGAACTAGTGTTACTATTAGCAGAAGAAGACTCATGAGCAGCAGAACTAGTTTGTTCTTTACTGATATCTTCGTCATTACTGATTGTTGACGCATTGTTTTTACTTTTATGATTAGCAATGAACGAGTCAATATCCTCATGAAGAGAGTCCAGTCCACTAAAACCTTTTCCATAACTCAAATTTTTCATTGTTATATAAAACCTATTCGATTTTCATTACTACCACTTTGTTTAGGTAAAGTTGAATATGCTTGATCTAAACTAGCCCCATCGATACTATCTTTACCATTTTTAGCAGCTAGCCTTGCAGCCTCTTTTATTAAGAATGAGACATCAGATAAGGGCCTCCCAACAAGTAATTGAACATATGGTTGGATATCCAAGTCTGAACAAGTTGGTTTGTCATTAAGTAAGTGATTTAAAAGAGAGTGAATTTCTTCTTTACTCGCGTAATCGACACATATTGAATGATCAAATCTTCCCCTCCTCAAAATGGCGGGGTCTAACGCATCTATTCTATTAGTCATGCCAATAATCAAAACATCATTTTCAGATGCTTCAGGTATTCTTCGAAGGAATTCTGCAACCTCTTCAATTTGATGATTACCAGAGCTAGAGTCTCGTTTTGATAGAAATGCATCCATTTCATCAATAACGATAACTGATGGAGCATTTTCAATCGCATTATCAAAAACTTCCGCAATCTTTTTGCTGGTTTCGTGTATGTATGGACTTGCTACGCTAGAAGCATCTACTTCAAACTTGGGCCAACCTAAATAATCTATCAGCTTATCCACTGCAAATGTCTTTCCACATCCGGGTGGACCATGCAAGGCGATAGCAGAAGGAAATGAAACACCTAAACGTTTATATTTTTCTCTATTTTCTACAATATCTACAATGTATTCGTTAAAGAAATTTTGCAGGTATTCTCGCCCTTCCAAAATGAACTTTCTGTCAGAGGTTGGTGGAGCAATTTCTATGTCTTGTTGTTTCGTTTCAGATGTCAAAGAGGAATGTTTTAGCCCAGCGCTAGAAACAATATCTAGCACATCTTCTTTTGATAAAAAGTTCGCTAAATTTCTAACCTTACTAGAGTCCATAATTGAAATGTGAAAACCTGATGTCACCCATTTACCAAGCAAACAATCATCAGATAGCTCTGATTTTGAATTTCCTATTGGCAAAATTAACGCCAAAGATTCAATGTAAATCGAATTAGACAGAGCTACATTTTCATTTTTTTCTCTCATTGCCCGATATACTTTCGCAAATATTATTGCATCGTTTTTTGACTCAGGTCCATTAGGAAATGTCAGAAAATCTATAAGCCCTTCTTTGATAAGAATACATTTTAAATCTTCTTTTCCAAATCTTATGTTATTTATTAGCTCTTCAGAAATTAGATTCGATCTTATCCACTGTTCGTATAAATTACTATCTACGATCAGTGCCCTCTGATTAAAATTAGTCTCTGCTAAAATCCAGCTTTTGCCGTCTGAATCAGACTTAATTACTTTCTTTAGCTTAATGTTTTCGACTAAGGGGGTGCCAATTGGCAGCGTTAAAGATTCCATAATTAACCTCTAACAATATTAGCTGCACTCATCATTTCATCCTCACCACTATTTCCAACTTTGATCGAATCTAATTGGTATACAACCTCTCTTAACTTCTCGATATCATTAGATGCCATAGCCTGTTGACCCAATTGGACAAGTTGATCATGCAGACTATTATCAATGAATAAATGACTATCTTCAGCTAACCACTTGAACCTTTGCGCAATAAACCAATCCTGTCTCCAAAGAATCATAAAGCTCTTAGATCTCAATTCCACTAAATGAGACTCAAATTCAGATGAATTATTTTCAATAGCTCTACGAGCCGTAATTACTAGATTGTCAAATGTCTGTTGTTCTGAAGGTCTAGCATACTCACGTACAAGTGAATCAAACATCTCAACAACTTTTTCTAACTCTATCTCTCTAATTGGTTTAAGGTGTTTGTTTCTAGCTTCAGCTAGAAGCTTTTTAGCATCCTGAATATTATCCATTGCCTGCTTAGCTGATTCAGGATCGCCTGCATCAGAAGCAATTTTATTTGCCTGAGTTATAATATTTTTTGCTTTAGTTAGCTTTTCATCACCAACTGAACTCTCAATTTCTTCAATCCGATTTAATGTACTTCTTGACTCTTCTTCGATCAGTTTATGAGCTTTTGTATAATCAATCTCACCATCTTGTCTGGAGTAAAAATTTCTTTGACTTTCAAATGCTCCACCGATACTAGGAATAGATACTTCAATTTTTACGTTCCCTGAGTCTGTTACCTCAAAGTCGCAAATAAGTTCGGCACCAGACAAAATAGCTCCTTCGTCAAAATCTGAGCCTCTTATCTCAAATAGACCAACAAAGCGATTGTCTGAAACTGGAGACTTTATATCTCCTTCCCATAACTTAAACTTAATGGACCCAGTACTATTAGCCTTTAGCGTTTCCTCAGCCTTATATATGCGTTGCCCTTTTATTGGAAGGTGATCCCCTTCTTTTACTAGATAGTCTAAAACAGGTTGCCCTCCGATTTTATCGAGGGTTTCTATTCCTACTGAGTGTGATGCAGGAATAGCATCAATGTTTGCAGCAGTTCTGGATATAACGATTGTATCTTCTTCTAATTTAATAGGTTGACCGTTAACATCAAAAACAAACAGCTTGAAACTATTTTCTCCACTCTTAGACAGAGGCAGTTTAGCTGAGGATGCACTAGTTAGCTCAATCCTACCTGTTGACCATCCTGTATCCATACAATCAATTTGCATTTCATAACTAGAATTTGAACTTCCCAATTTAACAACAACTTTTGCTTGAGTGTCTGGTGTTCTTGCTATGTAGTTGACTTTTAAATCAATCGATTCAGGGTTAGTATTTAAGCTACCTTTAGAACTTTTTCTACTGCGATTTTCCGAATTCCAATCAATCGATTCTGCAAAAATAGCAGCGCCTTCAGCTACAGCAGTCATTGGGTTTACATCAGTAGATGGAGATATACCTAGTTCAAATGAAACCTTATCTCTTAATGGTTTGTAATGTGTTGGTCCGCCAACAAAAACTATTCTCTCTATGTCGTGAGGCGACAACCCCGCTTTTTCAATGGTTTGTCTTGCAGCAGAAATGGAGTCTTGAATCTTGTCCTCAATTAATGAATTTAACTGTTCTCGCGTAATAGAGATATCTATATATATTTCTTCTCCATCAAGGTCAGATAAACCTATTTCTGACTCAGACAGGCTTACAATTGTTTCATCTTGAGTTGATAAATCAATCTTAGCTTTTTCGGTGGCCCACATACCCATTCGCATTAATGTTTTATATTTAGGGTCCGTACTAACTGATTCCGGCAGTTTAAAGTTACTCATGAGCCAAGGCTTGATAACGTTATCAAATAGTATCCGGTCAAAGTCCCGACCACCACACATCGCGATACCACCATGAGATAACAAGCTCACTCTTCCAGAGATACTTTCTGCTAGAGCAATATCTAAAGTCCCACCTCCCAAATCAAAAACAAGAAAGATTCCGTCATTATTTCGCTTCTTCATTACACTCATAACTGCCGCAACAGGCTCTTGCATTAACGCTACATTGACAAGACCAGCGTTATTAGCCGCAGATAATGTTGCATCTTTTTGCATTTGATTGAATGCAGCAGGAACTGTAATAACAGTTCCTGAATCTGAAGCTGATCTTATTTCTTCTGGTAAATATGAATAAAGAACTTTAACTATTTCTGCTGAACACTCCTCTGGAGTCATTACAAGATCGACAGCAGGAAGGTTAATAGGGGTACTTGTGCCTATTAATCTTTTGAATAGCGTTGCTGCATTATTTGGGCTTCTGGCTGCATTGTTATATGCTCTACTACCAACATATTTATTTCCTCTTTTATCGATAAAGAGTGCCGAAGGCGTGACATCGTGTTGCTCTGGGCTTTTATATAACGTGATTGACTCACCATCATATGAGCTAATTGCACTATTAGTAGTACCTAAATCAATTCCTACGTATTTCATAATTCAACCTTTTTTAACAACACTACGCCTTCTTTTTTTATACCGTTCTCGCCTATTAATACTGGCTCCATCATTTGATCTACAACCAAATGATCTTCAGCTTCAAAGTCTTCCATATTGATAGCAGATACAGCCATACCTAAATCATAGGGCTGACCTTCTAAGTCAACTAGTTTCAACCCAGCAGCATCCAAGTTTGATTCTATTTTCTTATGAAAATACCTCAGTTGCCCTTGATAACGCTTTGCCTCTCCAGCATCTAGTTTTTGGAGGACTTTGGCAAATGTTTTAGAAAAGCGCCAACCTTCAACAGCGATGTCTATTAAAGAGTTTTCAAAATCGGAAATATTATCCATATATTTTTCTACCTATTACTAAACCGATATAATTCAGTTACAAAACACAACCTGTAAAGAGATATTTTAAATCCAAAAATAGTGGTTTTTTGTATTTATCTTGTCTCAATTGGTTACCTGCTTTTTTTATCTCTAACCCATAACAATTTAGAATTGCTTTTTTTCAATTCAAATAAATCAATATTTGCGAATAAGTCACTTAACTTTTTAAACCCGTAATTACGTTGATCAAATGACGCATGGTTAGCTATGTGGGTTCCTACCGAGCCTAAATTCGCCCAGCCGTCTTCATCTTCAACGGCTGAAATAGCCTGTCTCAACAAGTTGATTAACTTGGTATCACATTTGATACTAGGAGGTTTGAGTAACTTAGGCTTTTCCTCACCGTTAGTTTCATCAATAAAAAGAAACTTAGAACAGCTATTAACAAATGCAATTGGCGCTTTTCGCTCACCAAAACCTATTACAAACTTACCATCGGCTAATACACGAGTAACAAGGGGAGTAAAATCACAATCAGAAGATACTAGGCAAACGGTATCTACATCTTTGGAATATAGGATATCCATAACATCAATAACTAAAGCTATATCCGTGGCATTTTTACCTTTAGTTAAATCAAACTGTTGAATTGGTTGAATAGCGAATTCGTGGAGAGTGTCCTCCCAAGGTTTAATACATGGACTTTTCCAGTTGCCGTAGGCTCTACGTATATTTACAACACCGTATCTAGCCAACTCAGATAGAATAGTATCAATCTTATTTGCGGGAGCGTTATCAGCATCAATAAATAAAGCTATTTTGTCCTTACCTTTCAAATCTTATCCCTTTATATTTATAGCTCTTTTTTATTTTTTAATCCCAAATAATATATATGATAAGAAGTATTTTACCAAGTAAAACAAGACATTTATTGATTTATAATAAAGCTTTAGTCAATTGCTTTAGCAATGTTGAATTTATGATAAGCAGCATGGATGCTGCGTCAAAACCTAAATGTTAGTTTTTATTTTATCCCCCGCCCTGCTAAACTGAAGTTAGCTCAAATTTAGTTGAACTGTATGGAACAGTTCACAAACCAAACTTTGACTTTACACTGGACAAAAATTCATGGATGAATGGTCACCGATGCATGGATGCAGCGAAAATAGAAAACACTTAGTACTTTTTGAAGTAATTTTAAGAGTTCTATTAATTTTTTCTTTAAACCTCATTCTATCTACGCCTCACCGAAAAAACTCTTATTCTCCCTAACATTTGCTTCATGAAGTTGCCCATGGCTTAGGTATTAAAAATACCATTAATGGCAAAGGCACAGTACGTCAGTCATTAAAAGAACATGCTTCAGCTTTAGAAGAAGGTAAAGCTGATATTCTTGGCCTGTACATGATACGTCAATTATTGGCAAAAGATGTTATCACTGAAGGTGCATTAGAAGACTACTACACAACATTCTTAGCCGGTATATTCCGCTCTGTACGTTTTGGTGCTAGCTCTGCTCATGGTAAAGCTAACATGGTGCGCTTTAACTACTTTGCTGAGCAAGGCGCTTTCACGCGAAATGAGCAAGGGCTTTATAAAGTTAATGTAGCAAAAATGACCGCTGCGATTGACTCATTATCAGAGTTGATTTTAACTTTACAAGGTAATGGCGATTACGATGGCGTTGAGCAACTTGTTGCAAAAAGTGGTGTGATTAACAGCGGTTTAGCTGAAGATTTAGCCAGTTTAGAAAAAGCAAATATCCCCGTTGATATTACTTTTAAACAAGGTAAAAAAGTACTGGGATTAAATTAAGCAAGCTTAGGCATAGCCAAGTTATACCTGTATCGCTCGATAATATGCACATGACTATATTGTCGAGCGATTATATTCCTTCAAGGTTATATTGTCTCAATGAAACCGATACAGCAGACCTACCATTGCACATTAATCTTTAGCGCTACTCAGTAACTAGGTAGTATTTTTAAATAATAGAATGCAACTTACTTCAAGCCTCTAAAACAGTACTAACTTGAGTAGTGCAACAGCAAATAAAGCACTTAAAATATCATCTCAAGCTTGCTTATTCATCAATCTAGCCATTATTTATAAAGTAGTCCCTGCATCGCTTAATCACAGCTAGTAAATCGTCGTAAATTAACATAATATTAACACCTTGAATTATCAATAGGCTAATTGGAGTTAACCTATGAACCTTACCAAGTTAAAGTCGACAGTTATTCGGCTTTCCCTTTTATTGCTATGCTTTTCCAACACCAGCCACGCAATTACCCAAGCTGAAGACGTCAACACGTTCACACTCAGTAATGGCATGAAAATCATCGTACTTGAAGATGAGTCTATTCCCAACGCCAATATGTACTTGTTTTGGAAAGTTGGCTCACGAAATGAAGTGCCAGGCATTACTGGCCTTTCACACTTTTTTGAACATATGATGTTTAACGGTGCAAAAAAATATGGACCGAAGATGTTTGATCGCACAATGGAAGCCGCTGGTGGTTCAAATAATGCTTACACCAGTGAAAACTTAACAGTTTATACCAATTGGTTTCCAACCGACGCAATAGAAACTATTTTTGACTTGGAAGCTGATCGTATTGCTAACTTAGCCATTGAGGAAAAAAGTGTTAATAGTGAGCGCGGAGTGGTGTCTTCAGAGCGAACTACTGGGCTTGAAAACTCAAACTTTAGAGCCATTTGGCAAGAAGTAAAAGGTGCCGCTTTTAGAGCCCACCCTTATAGTTGGTCTGTTATTGGTCATGCTTCAGATATTGAAAATTGGCGCTTAGAAGATTTAAAAAAATATCATGCTACCTATTATGCGCCAAATAACGCCGTTGTAGTTATCGCCGGCGACGTAACTACCGAGCAAGTAAAACAACTCGCCAAAAAGTACTTTGAGCCCATTCCAGCGCAACCGGCCCCCAGAGATGTACATACCGTTGAACCAGAGCAAAAAGGTGAACGCACGGTTTATGTCCACAAAGCATCCGTAACCACTCCTAACATCATGATGGCTTACCATGTACCAAACACTCAACATGAAGATTACTACGCTTTAGATATTCTCAACGATATCCTAGCCACAGGACAAAGTTCACGCTTGTATAAATCACTCATTGATGAGCAACAAGTTGCCAGTGATTTGTTTACTTATTTACCTGAAAGTATTGACCCAAATCTCTTCTACATTTATGCCGTAGCCGCCAAAGATATTAGTGCTGAAACGTTAAAAATGGCAGTAGTTAAAGAGGTGAATAACATTATTAAAAATGGTGTTAACGCCAAAGAGTTAGAAAAAGTTAAAAATACCAAACTGGTTAACTTTTATCGCACTATGGCAACCATTAATGGTAAAGCTAACACTGTAGGCTCATACGAGCTGTACTTTGGTGACTACAACAAGCTATTTTCTGCACCACAAGCGTATAACAAAGTTACCGTTGCTGATATTCAACGTGTTGCAAAACAATATTTAATTAAATCAAACCGCACTGTCGGTATTTTATCTTCTGAAAAGGACAGCAACGATGCGGATTTATAAGCTATTAACGACTTTTGCAATTTGCAGCTTCACTTTTTTTACATTGCAAGCTAATGCAGATTACACCTTACCTGAGTATCAAAAAGTCACTTTAGATAATGGCTTAACCGTTTACTTAATGGAGCAGCATGAAGTACCACTTATCGATGTCAATATTGTGGTTAAAGCCGGCGCTATTAATGACTCAATTGCGGGCTTAGCTTATTTAACCGCTGAAAATTTACTGCTAGGTACTGAACAACGCTCAAAAGCTCAAATCAATGAAACAGTAGATTTTATTGGTGCCAACATTTCCGCCTATGCGGGTAGTGAATCGTCGTATATTGAGAGCTCGTTCGCCGAGAAAGATCAAACAGAGATGTTAGCGTTACTAAAAAATGTTATCACTCATCCAAAATTTTCAAGCAATGAATTTGATAAAAAGAAAAAGCAGCATTTACTGACATTAGAGCAAAACAAAGAGAGCCCAAAGTCAGTGCTCAATAACTATTTTAAGCATATGGTTTTTGCTGACTCTAGCTACAATGCCATAACAACAGGTCATGCTGATTCGATCAGAAAGATAAAACTCTCCGATGTTAAGGCTTTCCATAAACAATGGTATCAACCGCAAAATGCGGCGATTGTCGTGGTCGGAGACTTTAATAGTCAAGCCATGTTAAAACAAGTCAACGCATTGTTTTCAGACTGGAAAAACCACAACAAAATAACAACAGCGGCAATAACACTACCAAAACCTTTAACGCAAGCAAAAGTATTGTTAGTTAACAAAGCCGATGCTATCGAATCAACATTTGCCATTGGCGGACTTGGTATTGCACGAAATACACCAGACTTAGTCGGTATATCAGTAATTAACACCATTTTAGGTGATCGCTTTACTTCGTGGTTAAATGACGAGTTACGTGTTAACTCAGGATTAACTTATGGTGCTAAAAGTCAATTTACTCACTATAGCCATGCAGGAAGTTTTGCTATCTCAAGCTTTACAAAAACCGCCAGTACGGTAGAAGCTATTGATCTGGCATTAACAACTTACCGTCGTTTATGGTTACAGGGGATTGATAATGAAACATTGGCTTCAGCTAAAGCATACGTAAAAGGTAAGTTTCCGCCTAAGTTTGAAACATCACAAGATTTAAGTAACCTCTTAGGACAAATGTACAGTTATAATTTTGACGAGCGTTATATCAACACGTTTGAACAACAAGTTAATTCATTAACCGTTGCCAAAACACAGCAACTGATCAACAAGTACTTTCCAAAAGAAAATTTACAAATGGTTATCATCGGTAAAGCATCTCAATTAAATGATGCTGTTGCCAAATATGGGGAAATACAACAAGTAGATATCAAGGATGTAAGTAGCCAATAGCACCCAAACTCGATACTTGAATAAACGACATTTTTATATCATAGTGGTCTGACTTGTTAAAATAATAATAAAAATTAAGTTAAGGGTGTTGGTGTGGAAACATTTGATTTTGTAATAATAGGCGGCGGCTCTGCAGGCTGTGTGCTAGCAGATAAATTATCGGCCAGTGGCAAACATAGTGTTTGCCTTTTAGAGGCCGGTAAAGCAGATAAAAATTGGCTGATCCACTTGCCCATCGGTATTATTGGCTTAATGCAAAGTCGTAGCTTAAATTGGCAATTTAATTCAAATACTGAAAAAACACTTAATCAGCGTGAAATTTTCACCCCTCGAGGGAAAACACTCGGCGGCAGTAGCTCCATTAATGCCATGTTATATGTTAGAGGTCAAAAACAAGACTATGATCATTGGCAAAGCTTAGGTAACAATGGCTGGAGTTTTGATGAGGTATTACCTTACTTTAAGGCACTTGAACATCAAGAGCGCGGTGAAGATGATTTTCATGGCATCAATGGTGCGCTCAACGTTGCAGACTCAGTATCTAAACCTGCAGTAAATGAAGACTTTATTCAGTCAGCAGTAGCCGCAGGCTATCCTGAAAACAATGATTTTAATGGCGCTTCACAAGAAGGTATTGGCTATTATCAAGTCACTCAAAAAGACGGTTTGAGGCATAGCGCTGCAAAAGCTTTTTTAACCCCTAATTTGCATCGTGAAAATTTAACTGTTATTACTCAGACGCAAGTTGAAAAAGTATTAATAGAAGATGGCATTGCCATTGGTGTTATTTACAAGCTGCACGGTAAAACGCTGCAATTAATGGCTGATAAAGAAGTTATTGTTAGTGCTGGCGCGATTAACTCACCACAACTATTAATGCTGTCAGGAATTGGTCCTAAAACTGAGTTAACAAAGCATAATATTAAGCTAATACATGCGCTAGAAGGCGTTGGCAAGAACTTACAAGATCATGTCGACGTACTGAATGTGGCTCAGCATAATAGAACCGAAGTATTAGCCTATCGACCAAAAGCACTCTGGTGGGGCGCGAAAGAAGCAGTAAAATTTATCACAAAGCGTACCGGTTTACTTACTACTGTTATTGCTGAAAGCGGCGGTTTTATTAAGTCAGAACCATCATTAACTGAGCCTGATTTACAGTTACATTTCGTTCCGGCCGCTATGGACAATCATGGTAGAAATCATAAACTACTTTGTAGTTATGGCCTGGCCTTACATGTTTGTTTACTTAGGCCAAAAAGTCGTGGCACAGTGACACTTAATAGTAATAGCATCAGCCAACATCCACGTATTCAACTCAATATGTTAGATCACCAAGATGATATTGATACGATGATTAAAGGCGTAAAAATCGCCAAAAAAATCTTATCAACGCCGCCCTTATCCAAAACACATGTAAAATATTTATTCCCAGATGAAGACTGTAATAGCGATCAAGCTATTCACCAGTTTCTAAAAGAAAAATGTAATACCATTTATCATCCTGTAGGTACCTGCAAAATGGGGCAAGACGAATTATCAGTTGTTAATGAGCAATTAAAAGTGCATGGCATCAAGCAATTACGCGTTATTGATGCCTCAATTATGCCAACACTGATTAGCGGTAACACTAACGCACCAACGATGATGATTGCCGCCAAAGCCGCCGATATGATCCTAGCTGAGCATTGCTGATTTAAAAACCACCAAGTAATGTTAGAAGCCGAGCTTAGATAAATAATTTGACCAATAATGCGCTTTTACTGATATTGATTATATCTGCAAGGATGCAGATATTTAACCTTTACCTAATACGCCTCTCAATTTTTCCCTAATGACTT
>TARA_R110002094_G_scaffold83504_1_pt1 | contig 18593 bp, 18 predicted proteins | sample TARA_R110002094 | Tara Oceans TARA_R110002094 (sample SAMEA4397409) | marine metagenome | biome: Polar Biome; feature: [MIX] marine epipelagic wind mixed layer (ENVO:01000061); material: water (ENVO:00002006), including particulate matter (ENVO:01000060) such as... | depth 10-100 m
AACCGACGCCAGTGACAGGCGCTTTGTTAAACCGATGATACTCATGATTTCTCCTCTGGCTAACTGCCGCCAAGCCTTTTTGACGATTTGCGCTGTCCGTCCGGGATATGAACCGAAATATTGGTTTGCGCGCCGATTGTTCTGCGGCCAGAACCTGTCGACGATCTGCACCCTAGCGGCAAACGCCAAGACGGCATTGACACAGATCAAGCCGCAAATCTTTACGCTGCTGAGACCAGTTACGGTCGTTTTCGATCGTGTGTCATGTATGAATTGTTGTGATTATCTTTGTCGCCCCGACTTCGATCTGCGGACAGGAAATGACTGGAGTTATTCCGAATCCGGACTTTGAATAAGGGTTGCGCAGACCAGTGCTGGCAATCATGTTTTTCCGGCTGTAGACAAAGCCCTGATCAGATCTTTCGGCGGGCAAAGCTTAAAATCGCGCCGAGGACTGCGAGGATTGCTCCGATCATCATTGCATCAAGCGATGCCGATGGGGTTCCCGTCGCAAGCACATAGGCTGCAATCGCTGTTCCTATCGCACGACCGATCTGCCTTGCAAGGGACAGGCTGCCGCTTGCAGCGCCACTGCGTTCGCGCGGAGCGCTTAGGATGATCAGACGGTTGTTGGGTGTTTGGAACAGGGCAAAGCCCACACCGCAGACAGCGAAGCGAACCGCGATTTCCACTGCGCTGGAATCCTTGTCGAGAAATGCCAGCCAAAGGAAACCGGCGGCCATAATCAGCAATCCTGCCGCGCCGGCCGGTCCTGCTGAAATCCGGTCTGAAAACCGACCCAGAACGGGTGCCAGCACAGCCGTTGCTGCAGGCCAGACGCTGAGGGTCAGCGCCATTTCCAGCGCGTTCATGCCTGCGCCAAAGATGAGATAGAAGGGCAGCAGGATAAAGCCGATGGATTGCGCGACAAACGCACATATGGATGCGGCGATAGACAGCGCAAACGTCGGACGCGCCAACAGATCAACCGGAAAAACCGGCGATGGCTTACCGCGCGATCTGCGCACAATCAGCACCATGCCAACCACGGCAATGAGGGCAGCAGGAAAGAGGGTTGCGCCGGGCCAGCCATTGGCCAGCCCATTGATCCACCACAGCAGGGCGGCCAGCACAAAGGCGACAAGGGCCGCGCCCGGATAATCATACGGCTTGTTGGAGGGCTGGTTGGGCGGCAATGTCAGCGCGCCGAAGATGACCGCAAAAAGGCTGAACACCAGCATCAGCGCAAACACGCCGCGCCAGTCGAACGCCACAAGAATAAGCCCTGCAACCGCAGGACCGATGGAGGATGAGATTGCCACTGTGGCCGCAATGATGCCAACGGCTGTGCCAATCCTGTCGTCAGGAAAAACCAGACGGGCCATGGCAAAGCCAAGGCTCATTGCGCCGGCCGTACCGACGGCCTGGACAGCGCGGGCAACCACCAGAACTGAAAAACTTGGCGCTAGAAAACAAGCAAGGGTGGAGATGCAAAAGACCGACAGCGATGTCAGAAAGACGCGCCGGTAGCCGACCACCTCCCCCAGCGCTGCCATTGGCAACAGCAAGGCCACGATAACAAATTGAGATATGGCGATGACCCACGTAGCACCTGACGCGGAGACATCGAAATCCGCCGATATGGCGGGCAGCGCAACGCTGACAGCCATGCTTTCCAGCACGGTGGCAGCGACCGAAAACAAGATTGCAATAAACGCCAGTGTTGAGCGGATTTCGCTCAACTGGGATGGTCCTTGTTTTGATATTTTGAGGGACATATCGTTAGTTTGGCCCCATGGACCGGTTACGCGGCTACAAGGGCCACATCATCAGGTTTCACCAGGACGCCGACTTTTTGACCAACCGTAACGGCTTGACTTGGATGAATGCGCGCTACGATATCGGAAGAACCCAGCTTGACGCGGCACTCCAGAGATTCTCCAAGAAACACGATTTCCGAGACCTCACCATCAATGGCACTGATGCCATTTTTTGTTCCTGGAGCCACGATCTGCACATTCTCCGGGCGCACGGCTATATTGACCGCTTCGCCGACGGTGGTTTCCACCTTGCCGGTATAGCCCATCACACCCCATTGCGTGTCAATCCAGCCGCCTTGAGCATCGCTCTGCACATCACGGATGGTGCCTTCGGCAAAATTACACTGACCGATGAAGCTGGCGACAAATCGCGAATTAGGTTTCTGGTAGATTGTAATGGGCGAGGCTTCCTGCACAATTTGCCCGTCGCGCATCACCGCAACACGGTCTGCCATTGTCAGCGCTTCGGTCTGGTCATGGGTCACATAAAGCGCTGTCATCCCCAGCCGTTTGACCAGATTGCGCAGTTCCAGACGGGTTTCCGCACGCAGTTTGGCATCCAGGTTTGACAGGGGTTCATCGAACAGAACCACTGGCGTTTCGCGCACGATAGCGCGCGCCAGAGCCAGCCGCTGTTGCTGACCTCCGCTGAGAAAGGGGGCCGGGCGCGACTCGTAGCCTGAAAGCTGAATCACCTCCAGCGCCTGTTTGACGCGGCTGACGATTTCGTCTTCAGAGATCTTTGGCCGTATTTCGCGCAGCGGAAAGGCGACATTTTCAAACACGGTCAAATGCGGCCAGATCGCATAGGACTGAAACACCATACCAAGGTTGCGGCGATGGGTTGGAACGGTTTTGCCGCGCACACTGTCGTGCACCATGGTACCGCCAACGGAGATGGTGCCCTCGGTTGGTCTTTCCAGACCAGCCAGACAGCGCAACGTTGTGGTTTTGCCGCAGCCGCTAGGCCCCAGCAGCGTGTAAAATTCACCCGCCGCAACATTGATCGATACACCGCGCACGGCATGCACAACACCCTTGTCCGAATTAAACCGGACATGCAAATCCTTGATCTCGATCATTGAGTGCCCCCACGCTGGTTGTTAAAGCCGATTGTACGCATTCCCAACGCCAAGGCGAACATGACCGTCATAAGCATGATGCCTATTGCTCCTACTGAACTGATATTTCCATTGTCCCAAAGCGACCAGATCATCACGCCAAGCACTTCATTATTGCCGCCCTGTGACAGGATCAGCGGCAGACTGATGAAGCGCACCGACAGCATGGCGACATAGATCCAGATACCCACAAGAGTGGGCATCAGCAGTGGCCCAAACACCCGCAGGGCAATGCGCCAGGGCGGGGCGCCGCTGAGTTTTGCTGCATCTTCCAGATCAGGATGAACCTGGATCATGGCCACGCTCATGGCCCGCACCGAATAGGACAGGAACAGGATGGTGAAGCCAAATATCAGGGCAAAGATGCCGCCAAATGTGCTGGCACCGGTCAGCGCATCGAACTGCAGCAGCAGCCAGAACAGCGCCAGACCCAGCACAATGCCGGGAATGGAGTGCGGCAGGAAGGACAGCACATCCAGTGCATAGCGGCCGGCAAACCGGGTGCGCACAATAATGTAGGAAATGACAAAGGCTATGATGGTGACAGTGGTCGCGGTCAGCAACGTCACCATGATGGTGTTGAGAAAGGCACGTGCCACCCGTGGCTGATTGAAGACATTTTCATAATGTTTCAGCGAAAAGCTCTGGATTGCCTCCCAGCTTGGCTGACGCAGATAGCCAACCAGCGACACATAGAGCAGCACCAGAAACGGCAACACAATGGTGACGAAGAGAAACAGCAGTGCCAGAACAAGGGCAGGTTTGCGCCACTTTCCAAGGCGCACCGACCGTGGGGTGTAGCCTTTGCCGGTGATGATGGAATAGCGTTCCGAATGCCGGACAAGCCGGAGATAAAAGAACGAGATCACAAGCGCGATGATGAGGTAGAAAATCGACGCGGCGTTGGCCTGCCCAAAGGCGGGAATTGTTCCGATATTATCAATCAGATTAAACACCCGTGTGCTGAACACATGCAGATTAACCGGCAGGCCGAGGACGCCGGGAATTTCGAAATTCTCCAGCGCAGTAATCGCCTGGAAAATGGCAATGGCCAGAACGCCCGGCAGAAGCAGCGCAAGGGTAATGCGCCGCGTTGTGCGCATCGGGCTTGCGCCGCTGGTCGCTGCCGCCTCTTCAAGCGAGGGATCCATACTGCGCATCAACGGCACCAGCATCAAAAACGCCACGGGCACCAGTCTCAGCCCCTCAGCAAAGATCAAACCCCACATCGAGTAAATGTCAAATAACGGACTGGCGCTGCCCGTCATGGCCATCCAGCCAGTGTTCAAAAAGCCGGAGCGCGGACTCATCAAAAGCACCCATGCGATGGCATGCAGAATGCCGGGCACTGCGATGCCAAGCGGGACCCCGGCATAAATCCAGATTTTTCCGGGCATGTCGGAGCGCTCGACTAGCCAGGCCAGAACGGCAGCCGTTCCAATGCCAAAAATGGTCGCGCCGACGACGTAAACAAGCGTGTTCCACAGAACCAGGTCGATGCGTTGCTCTACCCAGACCGCATAGAAATTGCCGAGCCCCATATTGTCGATGGAAAACTCATTGGGCAACCGCGACAGACTGAATGCGCCGACAACCAAAGAAAAAATCGGTGCCACAACCATGATGATGACCATAGCGAGAACCGCCCATGGAAATATCCGGCCAAGAAAATTGCGGCCTGCTGTTGTACCGTTTCCTTTACCGCGTCCTGCGCCGCCTGCGGTTGAGCCGTGCAGGTCTTGTTGATCAGATGCGCCGGGTGCCCGATCTGCCGAAACAGTGTCTGCCAAAACAGTACCTGCCAAATCCCGGTCTGCCATATCACGGTCTGCCATGTCATGCGGTCCCAATAAGAAGACCCCGGCATCCAATGCGGACGCCGGGGCGGAAAGGTAGTGTTATTTGCCGCCGGAGTTAGACCAAAGCGGGTTCCAGACCTCATAGAGTTTAGGCAGTTCGACCGTCAGGCCTTCGATGGTACGCAGCGCAATATCCTTGCCTGCATATTCTTCTGCAAGCGCAGCAGCGCCCTTGACCTGAAGCTCCTTGTGGACAGGCGTATCGCCACCTGCTGCAAGGCGAACCAGCTGGCCCTCCTGGCTCAGCACCCAGTTGATGAAGATCTTCGACGAATAGCGCGTCGGTGAATCCCGGAACATGCCAATCAGGTTGAAATATTGCGGTGCAGGCTCTGGGCAATGCCAGGCTATCGGTGCGCCACTGGCCATGATTTCAGCCGTTTCATCATTAGGCTGCGGCAGGGCCACATCAAACTCGCCAACGAGCAGCAGATTGGCTATGCCGCCAATGCCTTCTTTGCGCAGCTGAGGCTTCAAAACGTTGAAGAACGCTGGCAACAGCTCATTTGTCATACGCTCGGGGCCGTAATCTTTATGGGTCCAAAGATTAAGCGTCCACAATTGGGCACGGTTGGCAGCACCAACCCGGCCATCTTTGAGCGGCGAGTCTTCTGATACAAGATCCCACCAGGTTGCCGGCAATTCATCCTTGCTGACACGATCCGTATTATAGGCAAGGCACCATGTCGTATTCTGCATACCGGCATAAGTGCCATTCGCAGCACGACGATCTTCTGGAATGCCAGACCATGCAGGAAGATCATCCAGTTCTTCCAGCGCGTCCGCTTCGGCATAATCCACCAGTGAGCCTTCAAAACTCACGACAATATGGCGCACCAACTGACCAGACTTGTAGGCCAGAAGCGGCTGCACTGCGCGTGCCGCACCAGATGTCTCGGTGGCAATGATGTCGATATCCGGATAGCGCGCCTGAAAGACCGGAAGCCAGGCCGCGACATGCTGTGCAGTGTCGTTGGTGCTGAAGTCAATTGGTCCTTCAGCTGCCGCTTTGTCGATCCAGTCCTGTGGTATTTTGAAATCGGCAGCGGCAGCGGCACTTGCCTGCTCGATCAGCGCAGGCGCGATGCCGTTTTCGCTCAAAAATTGTTGGGCGCTATCGGTCATTTCCGCTGAAGCCGGCATGGCCATCAGCGTCAACGCTGTTGCCGACATACCGAGTCGCATACCCAGCCGCATTGTTTTATGAATTGTAGTCATTGTGTTCCTCCTCCATGAAATCACGTGCCTTGGCACGTATTAGCGCCTCGATTTTAAGAACAATGCGAAACGCAATTTTTGCAAACAAATTGCTGGCGATACTCCCATACCACCGCTGTTCAAGTCGTCCGCCATTTGTCTCCTTTTGTCACCTTCAACTCGTTTGGTTGGTGCGTGTCATGCAAAGCCAATCCCAATTTGCGCTGCTTTACATTCGGCGCTTTTGGGAGGCGCAATGCCCCATTGATCGGTTCGGCCTTTTGGCCAGGTCCAGTCGCTCGGTGTACCGATGCGGTAGGTGTCATCAACCTGTAAAACATCAGCTGTGTATTCCACGACATAGCCAAGCGGATCGATGAAGTAGGAAAACACATTGTTTCCAGGTCCGTGGCGACCAACGCCCCAACCCATCTCAAAGCCGTGGTCGCGCAGGCGCCCCGATGCAAACATCACGCCTTCCAGTTCAGGCAGCAGAAAGGCGATGTGGTTGAGCCCTTCTACCGGTGCCTGCGCCAACACCACCACATGGTGATCGCTGTTGCAGCGCAGGAACGCCATGACCTTGGACCGGTCGGTGAGTTTCATGCCAAGGACATCGACATAAAATTGCGCCAACCCATCCACATCAGCGGTATTGATATTCACGTGGGATAGTCGTTCGGTGCGGTCCTTCTGCAAGGCCTGCGGTGCCTTCAATTCGTCACCATGGATCAGCCGGATTGTGCACCCGTTAGGCTCGCGCAGATCAACCGAATATCCCCCGCCTGGCCGAGCATTCGGCGGCGGTCCGTCACTGATTGAACAACCGGCGGCCCGCGCCTTGGCAATTGTATCTTCCATCGATGCGCGCGACGAACAGCGAAATGTCACGGCCTTCAATCCAATTGCATCACCCGGAACCAGCGCCAACACATAAGGATCCGCTCCGGTCCCAGCGAAGAATTGAGCCTCGCCCTGATGGGAGACCTGTTCAAGCCCCCAGACATCGGCAAAGAATTGCCCATGCGCGACCGGATCGGTCGATACGATGTCTACGCTGACCAGAGCTTCAATCGGAAAATGGCTCAATGCGCACACCCGAATGTTGGCGGGGTGCGGTGCGCGTTCATAGAACGATCTCCGCATCACCATACAGATCGCGCTCCACGACCATGTTCTTCAACTCACCCAGACCGGTGCCACGGGTGATCACCTCATCACCGGGCTTCAAGAACACCTGAGGGGTACGCGCATTGCCCACACCTGCTGGCGTGCCGGTCAACACCACATCACCTGCGTTCAGTGTCATTCCAAAAGACAATTCGGCGATTAAAAGGCTGATATCAAATGCCATTTGCTTGACCGAGGCCGATTGCATGCACTCGCCATTCAAATAACATTCAATCTGAATCTCATCGACATCCAACTCGTCCGGCGTCACCAGCAATGGGCCTAATGGGGTCGAATAATCTGCACTTTTCCCGCGCATCCATTGTCCGCCATGACGGCGCTGAATATCCCGCTGTGAAATATCATTCGCCAGGCAATAGCCGAAAATGTGGTCTTTGGCCCTGGACGATGGAATAGAGCGCCCGGCAGTACCAATGACAAGTGTCAACTCTGCTTCATAGTCCCACTTCGCCGAACAGCGCGCATCATATGCGATATCATCATTCGGCCCGATGATCGCATTCGGTGCCTTGGTAAAAAATGTAGGGGCCGTGGGGCGCTCTGCTTCCTGTCCGTCACGGCGGCCCTTGTTCTCTTCAAAATGATCCCAGTAGTTCCATCCGGTGCACAGGACATCACGTTTGAAGCGTTGTATTGGGGAGGCCAGCTTTGCGCTGCTGACTGCCACTCTTGTGCGCCCGGACTCATCAATCAATTTCGAAACGGCCTTCAAGCCATCGTCGCCAGCCTCTATAAGGGCGGTCAGATCATTGAACACATCATCAAACAGCACGAAGTCCGCTTCGTGCTGCACGCCCGGACGTATCCCACCACTGGTATGAACACTCACAAATTTCAAGACGATCTCCCACTCAAATTCATTATGACATTCTGTATTTTTTATAGGATTGTATTCAATTTGACTTTTGTCAACGAATAATCGATTATTTTTACCTTGGTGCTATTTGTTGTGCAGAAACGACGCAACTCTGTAAAAACTGATTACGATTCTCTCCTGGACCTGGAAACGGTAATTGAATTATGACCCTTCACGACGTGAAACAAACGAGATCGTCGAGAATATATCTGCAGATTCGCGGTGACGTTCTCAGTGGCCGATTGATGCCCAGCACCAAGCTGAATGTGCGGGATATGAGCGAGATCTATGAGTCTGGTCTAAGCCCGGTGCGTGAAGCACTTAGCCGACTGGCAAGTGAGGGTTTGGTCGAGCACCTGGACAATCGCGGGTTTGCAGTTTCGCGGGTCAGCGTGCCGCAACTTAACGACCTTACACAGTCACGATGCTGGGTAAATGAAATTGGCATTCGGCGATCCATTGAGTTGGGTGACGCTGAGTGGGAAGAATTGGTCCTCGTATCCTGCCATCGCCTGAGCCGCTCAAAACGTAGTCCGGAAAACAATTCTGATATTCTGAATATCAAATGGAACGAAGCACATAAGGCGTTTCATCAAGCCCTGATCTCTGCTTGCGGTTCCGAGTGGCTCATAGAAACCTGTAGCCAATTGTTCGATGCTGCTGAACGCTATCGAAGTCTGGCGAGTTTGGCCGGTATCTCGCGCAGCGATCCGAGAGACGAACATCTTGAGATCATGACGGCAGCCATTGATAGAAATGCGGATCTTGCTACCGAACTCCTCAATGCGCACTTCCGGCACACGGCGCAGTTGGTTCAGACTGTCGTCGGGAGAATCGAGGCATGAATTCGGGCCGGAAGCTCACGCTCGACATTGTCATTTGCAGTACACGGCCAGGCAGGGTTGGTGAATATGTTGCCAAATGGTTCCACACAACCGCCCAGGCTGAAGGGTCGTTTAATACACGACTGATCGACCTTCATGATTTTGCGCTTCCGCTGTATGATGAAAGCCGTCATCCACGGCTTGGTCAATATGAGCATGAACACACGCGGCGCTGGGCACGCAGCGTTTCTGAGGCTGATGCGTTTGCATTTGTTGCACCGGAATATAATCACGGACCAACGCCGGCTCTGGTCAATGCGCTTTGCTACCTGAATGCCGAATGGGCGTTCAAGCCGGTTGGGTTCGTCTGCTATGGCGGGCGATCTGGAGGACTGCGCGGGGTGCAGGCCACGAAGCCAATCTTGTCGGCATTACAAATGTATCCGACAAAAAACGCTGTCGTTATCCCCTCGGTCAAAAGCCATATCAAGGACGGGATCTTCGAGGCGAATGACGGGCTTGAAAAAGAGGCAAACGGGCTGATTAACGAGCTCGGGCTGACAGTAGGTCCGCTTGCCAGGCTCAGGGCCGACAAAGCTTAAGGACGGCACAGCGGACGCCATTATGCATCAGGCGTCGATGCGCTCAATGAACCAGTTGGTCAGTCTGGTCCAGACCTCATCCTTTTCAGTGGCATCTTCACAGCCATGATTGAGGTTCGGATTGTCATTGATTTCGATGACGTAAAACGCGCCTTTTACCTGTTTGATATCAACGCCATAGAAACCGCCGCCGATGAGCTGCGTCGCCCGTGTCGCTACTTCCAGCAACTCCGATGGCGCCTGCGCAAGCGAGACCGGACGGTAACCGCCTTCAAGAGGCGCATGGCTGCCATTGTGTTTGACGATCTGCCAGTGTTTGGGGGCCATCAGATACTGGGTGACGAACAGCGGCTGACCGCCCAGCACGCCCACCCGCCAGTCATATTCGGTTGGCATGAATGTCTGGCAGATCAATAGATCGCTGTCTTTCAGCCAGAGGGTCGATAGTTTGAGAAGCTCGGCCATGTCCGCCGCCTTCTCAACGCCTTTTGAGAAGGAACCGTCGGGGATTTTCACCACCATGGGAAAGCCGATCACCTCGGCGGCCCGCTGGCATTCATCAAAACTCGACACGATAATCGATTGCGGCATGGCAATTGACGCTGCATCCAGCAATTCGTGCAGATAGACCTTGTTGGTGCAGCGGATCATCGACACCGGATCATCAATCACCGGCATGCCTTCTTGGAGGGCACGCCGCGCAAACCGGTACGTATGGTTGGAGATGGAAGTGGTTTCGCGGATGAACAGAGCATCATAATTTGCCAGTTTCGGCAGATCACGCCGTGAAACCGGCTCGACTTCAACTCCCATTTTTGCAGCAATCCGCGCCCAGTGTTTCAGCGAGGCAATGGAGGATGGCGGCAGAACCTCATCAGGATCACACAGGGTGGCAATTGAATATTTGGCGGCTGTTTTCGGTTTGCTTTCATTCCAGTTGCGCGATGTGTGGGCATCCATCGCTGCCAGAAAGCGGGGGCGCTCCTGCGGTGTCAGCTTGTGAAACGGAACCATCTGGATTTTTGCAATCGAGACCCGGTTGCCGGGTTTGACCGCAAGCTTCAATATCGGCGCGCGAAACCAGTCGAACAGCAATTTACCGAACCGCGCGAGACGCTCATCGCTCGAACCGCCGAAGAAAAAGCTGAGAGCGTCTTCAGACAGGCCCTCTGGACCGCTGAGACACTTGTTCAGCATATCTTCCAGCTCAGGAAGGGCGTGATCATAGAGTTGGCGCTCGGACAGATCGATCATGGTTTCGACCGAGGGAATGATGCGGTGCGCCCGCGCACTGGCCAGCAGCGAGGCGTAATAGCCGCGCTTTTTATAGGCATAGGATGCTGACAGATTGATGATGTTCGGCCGGGTGTTCCTGAACAGATCCGGGGCCGCCAGATATTCCTTTGTGGTAATGACCTTGTGCGGAGTTTCCGTGTTGGAAATATGGGAATGCTGACCGACGAGAATGACCCAAATGGACATTTAAATCTCGAGTTCCTTTCTGGAAAAACGCGGTGTATCCGCCCTCAGATGCATTTTTTGTAGCGTTTTGAAATTACAACGCAGCCTGGTCTGCATCGTCTGCCAACAACCGGCCCGGTGCAGCTGGCGGATATGTCCGGATATTTTTTTCAAATCTCAGAGCCGCTCCGCCATCGCCATAATAAGTCTCATATCGGCCAATCGGCTGATATCCGCAATTTTTATAAAGTGCTATCGCAAAAACGTTTTTTTCGTGAACTTCGAGACGTAAAATCATGCGCCCCCGCCGCAGGGTTTCAGATTCAGCTTCCGCCACAAATCTTTTGCCCAGTCCAAGGCCGATAGCGGCCCGGTCGACAGCAAGGGAATATAACCGCCCAACCCTGGTTCCACGCCTGAACAGAACCATGGCATAACCGAGAATTTTACCGTCGGCCTCCGCAACAATGACGTAAGCCGTTTCGCTGCCAATCAGTGTGCGAAACGACCGGTTGGAAATACGGTCCGTAGCAAAACTGCCGGATTCAATCTCGGCCAGCCGCAGCAAATCCGCACGACCGGCAGGTCTGAGAATGGGTTCAAGCAGCACCGACATGCACACTCACAATTGTCAAAGAAGGCGGTCTGGATGAGGATCAGCATTCCTCACTGGCCGTCACTGGACGAGAAATAAGGCGCTTCATCTGCAATGTAAATAAACCGGATGCAGAATGATCGCCCCAGCCGGAAAGACCAGTGGCCAGGTCTGCCCGGCCACTGGCTGTTTCACGCTATTGCGTCAAAGCCTCAATTCGTCGCCACCTTGCTGATGCGGCCATCCTTGTAAGGCTTATAGGGCTGATTTTGCGCCATGTAATCCGCCAGAACATCTTCAAGGCCGGGGCCGAAATCATAGGCGTTCATGCCGGCGGTTTCAAAAATACTGTAGCCGTCACCACCGCTGCGCATAAAATTGTTTGACACAACGCCATAGGTTTTATCCGGGTCAAGCGCAGCCCATGAGCCGTTTTCCATGACTTCGACCGATGTGATGCGGCCTTCATTGGGTCCTGTGGACGGATCCCAGCTGAATTTGATGCCTGCCACCTGAGGAAAGCGGCCTTTTACCTCTTCCACCTGGCTGACACCGTTTTCCAGCGCCGCCAGCACATCCGCGCCTTTCAACTGGAAGGTGGACAGCGTGTTCTGGAACGGCAGCACTGTCAGCACTTCGCCCATCGTCACCGGCCCGCCGTCAATTGAGGCGCGCAAGCCCCCGGAATTGGTAATCGCGATCTGGATGCCCTGATCGGCAACCCGGCCGAGCATCGCATCGGCAACCAGATTGCCCATTTCGCATTCTTCAACGCGGCACACTGCCCGGTCGCCTTCAATCAGGCCAGTGGCGTCAGACACGACCTTGTTGCGGATTTCCTCCAGCGGTTTGGCAAGCTCAGCAATGCGCTGCTTGGTTGCGCTGTCCTCGACAACTTCACCATCCATGACAATCGGCTCGCCGCTGGCGTTAATGACAACGCCATTATCATCGAAGGTCACATCCAGTGCGCCAAGATATTTGCCATAGGCATAGGCCTGAACCACGGCTGTTGGCGAACCATCCGGACCGGTCACCATGGTCGGATACGGGCCGGCAGCCTTATCTGAGCTGCTGGACAGGTAGGTATGGGAATGACCGCCGACAATCACGTCAATTCCGGCCACCTTACTGGCCACATCCTGATCTACCAGATAACCGGAATGCGACAGGACAATGATCTTGTTCACCCCTTGCGCTTCCAGCGCTGCCACTTCGCGAGCGACAGAGGCGGCCGGATCGGCAAATATCACATTCTTGCCCGGAGAAGACAGTTCGCCCGCATCAACCGGCGTCAGGCCGATCAGGCCGATTTTCTCGCCGTCGCGCTCGATCACTGTGGATGGCATCAGCTTGCCGGCCAATTCCGGTTCAGCCGAGACATCGGCATTCGACATCAGGACCGGAAAACCCACTGTTGCCATGAAACCGGCCAAAGTTTCCGGCCCGTCATCAAACTCGTGATTGCCGACCGTCATGCCGTCATAGCCGAGCTTGTTCATCATTTCGGCGGCAACCTTGCCCTTGTAATAAGTGTAGAACAGCGAGCCCTGGAACTGGTCGCCGCCATCCACCAGAATGGTGGTGTTACCCATGCTGCGGGCTTTTTCCACTGCGGTCACGAGGCGCGAATAGCTGCCGAAGCATTTGCCTTCATCATTGTCTTCCGCACTGCAGCCGGAATCATATTTGCTGATCGATTCAACGCGGGAGTGCATATCATTGGTGTGCAGCACGGTCAGCGAAAATTCCGCCTGCGCCATGCCGCCAAGCGCCAGCACGCCGGCCGCCGTGAGACTGAATAGGGTTTTCATCAAATCACTCCTTCAATGGGACAGAATAAAGATCACTCGAAATCAGACCGGCAATCGTATGGGCTCCCCGGACGCTACTGCCTTGTGCCACAGCATCAGCAAAGCTTTATGACAAAACCATAGTCCACAAATCCAAAGCCTGTGAAGAGGCTTCTTCACCATAGGCCTGCCATCACGCGCAGCCGGGCCGTTACCGGCTCTTGCGAAACACGCCGAAACAACGTCATGATGGCAAAGCAGATCAGGGACGGGGGCAACATGACACAGAAGCCACGCGCAATCCGCCGCGTACTGGACAGCCTGTATACGGGGGCTGGCATTGTCGCCGCGCTCTGCCTGCTGATGATCCTGCTGATTATTGTCGCGCAGATGATTGCACGCTGGATCGGCACCCCGTTTCCCGGCTCCTCGCAATATGCCGGTTATTTTATGGCCGCCTCTTCCTTTCTGGCCTTTGCCTATGCGCTCAACAGGGGCGCTCATATACGCGTCAGCCTGTTTCTCGGCGTCCTTGGGCGCTATCGCTTCCTGGGTGAATTATGGTGCATGATCATTGCCAGCGCTGCCGCTTCTTATCTGGCGTTTTACGCCATTCGCGGGGTTGGCCTGTCGCTCAAATTCAATGATATCAGCCAAGGCCAGGATGCCACACCGCTTTGGATCCCGCAAAGCGTCGTCGCCCTGGGGGCGGTTCTGCTGGCGGTCTGCTTCATTGATAATCTGGTGACGCTGATCCTCACGCGCAAAGACAATATAAGCGCTGAAGCGCTGGTTGGTGAATAATTCAGATGGAATTTGCAGCAACCGGCGTTTTTCTGTTTGTTCTGTTTCTGCTGCTCGGCAGCGGCGTCTGGGTTGGCCTGGCGCTGCTTGGCGTTGCCTTTGTCGGCATGGAACTGTTTACCTCCCGCCCCGCCGGCGATGCCATGATGACCACCATCTGGTCGGCCTCCTCCTCCTGGACCCTGACCGCTTTGCCGATGTTTATCTGGATGGGGGAAATCCTGTTCCGAACGCGCCTTTCAGAAGACATGTTCAAAGGGCTGTCACCGTGGATGGCGAAACTGCCTGGCGGCCTGCTGCACACCAATATCGTCGGCTGCACTGTGTTTGCCGCTGTGTCCGGCTCCTCCGCTGCAACCCTGACCACCGTCGGAAAGATGTCGATCCCGGAACTGCGCGCCCGCAACTACCCGGAAAAGATGATCATCGGCACCCTGGCCGGGGCAGCCACGCTGGGTCTGATGATCCCGCCTTCCCTGACCCTCATCGTTTATGGCGTCACGATCAATGAATCGATCACCAAACTGTTCATCGCCGGAATTCTGCCCGGCCTCGTTCTGGCGCTGATGTTCATGGCCTATGCCAGCCTCTACGGAGTATTTTCCAAGGATTACAACCCCACGCCGGAGCCGCAGATGACCTTTCTTGAGCGGGTCAAGAATTCGCGGTTTCTGATCCCGGTCATTGTTCTTATTCTGATTGTCATCGGCTCCATGTATCTGGGCTACGCCACCGCTACGGAAGCGGCCGCTTTCGGCGTCGTCGGTTCCATGGCTCTGGCCGCATTGCAGCGCTCGCTGACCTGGGAAAGTTTCACCCAAAGCCTGCTCGGCGCCACCCGCACCTCGGCGATGATCGCGCTGATTCTGGCCGGTGCCGCCTTTTTGTCGCTGTCGATGGGGTTCACCGGCCTGCCCCGCGCCTTGGCCAGTTTCATCGCATCGCTGGACCTGTCACGCTTTGAGTTGCTGATGGCACTGCTGGTGTTCTACATCATTATCGGCTGTTTTCTTGACGGCATTTCCAGCGTCGTGCTGACCATCGCCGTCGTTGAACCGATGATCCGCCAGGCCGGGATTGATGTCATCTGGTTCGGTATTTTTATCGTGGTTGTCGTGGAGATGGCACAGATCACGCCGCCGATCGGCTTCAACCTGTTTGTGCTGCAGGGCATGACCCATCACGAAATGAACTATATTGCCAAGGCTGCCCTGCCGATGTTCGGCATTATGGTGGTGATGGTGTTTGTGCTGATTTTCTTTCCGGATATCGCCACCTGGCTGCCGGAGAACATGCGCCAGCGGTAGCGCAATTTCTGGCAGACCCTTCTGGGATTCGCATCAGGCAGGACGCGATTTTACGCCGTCGGAAAACAGGCCCTTGCCATTTTGATCGATGATCTGGCGGCCTTTCAGCAAGGTGAATTTCACCGCCTCATCCTGACCGGTAAATGTGTCGGCACGCACGAAGCTCCGCTCATAGGTCTCGCCGTCAATTTCCTTCGTGATCGTTCCGGCCACGCGCCAGCTGCCACCGGCATTTTGTGGTGCCGGTGCAATCATGCAGCCCTCATAGGGTTCTGCTTCGTGGGCAGCGGGACTGCCCTCGCCGCCGCCAAACAGTTTTTTAAAGAATCCTGCCATGTCCTGTCCGTTCCTTTTCCTGGTAATTCTGACCGGAGTTTTCGGTCTGATTGGCCGCTACGTTTACGTTGCAAACCGGATGTGTCGCTACACTAAATCGTTTCTGCCCGACATTGAAGCACTGGATTGTGAAGATCACCAATTGCCGGATCAAGAACCGGCTTGCGCGCCCGCTATCCGTGGCTACACTTCTGCCGGCAGACTGGAAGACCATGACGCACTATGTGCCTGACCGCCATGCCGGTCAGACGGATCAAATAAAACCGGAACCGATCTATGCCAGAAAAACATATAATTGCCATGTGGTCCGGCCCGCGCAATCTGTCAACGGCGATGATGCGCAGCTTCGAAAACCGTGCTGACACCGAAGTCTGGGACGAGCCGTTTTATCCGGCCTATCTGAAAGACACAGGCCTGCCGCATCCCATGGCGGCAGAGGTGATGGCGGCGGGCAACACCAACTGGTCGGATGTTGTAAAAACCTGTTTGCAGCCAGATGCCGCGGCGCCGGTGTTTTATCAAAAACACATGACCCATCACATGGCGCCGGCCTATGACCGCAAATGGATTGGCCGGCTCTCCAATGCATTCCTGATCAGAGATCCGGCCCGTGTGGTCGCCAGCTATGGCCGCAAACACGGCGATATATCTCTGGCGGATATCGGCTTTACCGAACAGGCCGCGCTGTTTGATCTGGTCTGCGATCTGACAGGCAAGGCGCCACCGGTGCTGGACGCCACAGATATCCGCCGCAACCCGGAAGCTGCTTTGAGATCACTCTGCACCGCGCTCGGCCTGGAGTTTTCGCAAAACATGCTGTCGTGGCCTGCGGGACGCCGGGTCAGCGATGGTGTCTGGGCAACTCATTGGTATGACAGCGTCATAAATTCCACCGGCTTCGCCCCGCCGGAACAGACCGAGCCGGATGTGCCGGATATGCATCGATCGATTGTCGACGCGGCAATGCCGATCTATGCGCATATGAAGCAATATGCCGTCACTACATGATCTGGTTTTAATAGGGTCTGAACTCAAGCTGACAAAATAACTGCATTTTCCTGACACAGCCCGAAACTTCCTGCTATAGGGGGATCGGGTGTCGTTTGAAATACAAAACTTTGAGGCCGTCTTTCAGGCGGCGTTCATCTATGACGAAGGATGTTTTGTTGGACATTTCAAACAAGGAAATCCGTGCTGACAATGAGCGATTAAAGCGTGAGTTAGCGCAAGCCATTGCAGCAAGAGCGGCAGACGCCCGGACCGCCGGGGCGGCCAAACAGCACTCCAACTTCCTCGAAGCGATGCTGGAAACCATGCCTGTCGGAGTGGTGCTTGCACAGGCACCCTCCGGGCGCATTCTCATGGGGAACAAGCGCGCTGAAGAAATGGTGCGCCATCCTAATTTATGAATCGAACGATGTCGATTCCTATGGTGAGTGGATTGCTCATCATGAGGATGGCAGCCGGGTGGAAAGTCATGAATACCCGCTGTCGCAGATTATTCGCGGCGGCAAGGATTATTCCGAGATCGACGTTCAATACCAAAGAGGTGATGGCAGCACATTCTGGATGCGCATTGTCGGCAGGCCTGTATTGGACGACAAGGGTACACGCATCGGAGCTGCGGTGGCTCTGTTGGACATTGACAATGAGCGCGATCTTTTGAGCCAGCAGGAAATTCTGATCGGGGAGCTCAATCACCGGGTGAAGAACGCTTTCACCGTGGTCAAATCCATTGTCAGCCAATCCCTGCGCGGGGCCGAAACATCGTCAGATATCAGAGATACCATCGATGCGCGGCTTGAAGCATATGCCACAGCTCACGCGCAATTGATCGGCAGCAGATGGGATCGGGCACTCGTGTCGGATATTGCCCATGATACAATTGGCCGAATCGCCGAAGACCGCATTGCCATGTCCGGTCCTGCCGTGGAATTGCCCTCCAAGACCGCGCTGGCATTGTCGATGGCATTCTATGAACTGGCGACGAACGCTGTAAAGCACGGCAGCCTGTCGGTACCGGAGGGCCAGGTGACCTTGACCTGGAACCAGGTCGGAAGCGACAAAGCGTCGCTGGTTATCGATTGGAAGGAACAAGGTGGCCCCCCACCCGTTAAAGCCGAGAGAAAAGGATTCGGATCCAAAATTATCGATCGGGTATTGGTGGCCGAGACGTCGGGCAGCGTTTCAATCGAATATCCGGAAACCGGTTTCACGTGGCACTTGGAGGTGCCGCTCATGCAAGAGAGTTAATGTGATGGCAGATCAACCAAAAAGAATTTTTATCGTTGAGGATGAAACTATCATCGCATTTGAGATGGCGGACGCACTCGAAGATCTGGGATTCGAGGTTGTCGGTCCCTCAACGCATCTGGAACACGCACTGGCTTTGGCGGAGGCCGAGGACTTCGATGTGGCCTGTCTTGACGTCAATCTCGGGCCGGGAAAAACTTCGGCGCCGATCGCGCAAATTCTGAGTGATCGAAACATCCCCTATGTCTATATAACGGCCTATGAGCCGGATCAGATTGACTTCGTGGGATCGGATGATCGCGTAATGCGCAAACCCGTTTCCAGAAGCGAACTGCGCAAGATGCTGTTGAAGATGGGCAAATAGATGCGTCGGTCCCAATCCTGAGCCGCTTCAGGCGTCGTTCAGCACCATCCGGGTTGCAAGGGCACGGGGATCAATGTGAAGGTCCAGAACAGCTGGCCGTCCGGCGTTTATGGCGCGCTCCAGCGCTGCCGGGAAATCCGCGTTGCGGGTAACGGATTCGCCATAACCGCCATAGCTTTCCGCCCATTTGGCAAAATCGGGGTTGACCAG
>TARA_R110002094_G_scaffold145203_1_pt1 | contig 18346 bp, 16 predicted proteins | sample TARA_R110002094 | Tara Oceans TARA_R110002094 (sample SAMEA4397409) | marine metagenome | biome: Polar Biome; feature: [MIX] marine epipelagic wind mixed layer (ENVO:01000061); material: water (ENVO:00002006), including particulate matter (ENVO:01000060) such as... | depth 10-100 m
AAAAATAATTGGGACCATCCACAAGATGGTGCTCATGGTAAGGGTTGGAACACAGTCAAGAGAGAGTTTGTTAATGGACTCTCCAGGCTTGCTGATCTAGCCGAAGCCAACAACATTACTACGATCTTCGTTGATCATAGTAAGGAAGAGACAATCGAAACGGCAACAGCTACAATCGAGAAGGTTGTATGTGCTATGCCGGGACAGTGTAGGAATACTATCCTCTCTATCCCTGATCACATCTGGTTCTTAGGTTATGGTGAGAAGAAAGCAGCAGATGCTTTCGTTAACACTGTCTCTACAAGAGCCTTGTTTGTTACTGGAAGCGGCATGGTGGAGGCAGGATGTCGTGACCCAGAGGTAATTACCAAAATCATCATGCCTCTTAGAAAGACCAACACTTACAAGCAGATTGTAAGAAAACTTTACGGTCCCAAGGTTGAAGAACAATGAGTTACGCTAAACGATTGAAGGCGCTAGGTGGTGCCTGGAAGAACGACAAGGCTAAGAAAGGAGGTGCCGGTATCTCTGCCGGTAAGCACCAGTATGAGATCACTCGTGCTACCTTCGAAGAAAGCAAGATGTCCTATAATAAGGGACACATGCAGGTGTCTCTTGAGATCACGGTAGCAACTGGTGCTGACAAGGGTCGTAAGGGATGGATCAACGTAGACCTTGAGCAAGAGGCTACTACGAAGTTCCCAACGTCTGGTATCGCTCGCTTCAAGGGTCACCTTGAGACGCTTGGTATGGAACTACCAGCACAACTCAGTGAGAAGGCTATTCGTGCCTTGCTTGCAGAGATGGTTGGTATCGTCTTCAATGGTGCGTGTGTCATCAACGCCAAGGGTTACCCTAACCACTACATCAATGACCTAGTCCATGCTGCCGGTGAAGGTAGTGATGACGAGGATGATGAGGACGAGGAAGATGACGAAGAAGATGATGACGATTCTGAAGACTCTGATTCTGATGAAGATGATGAGGAAGATGATGATGACGACGAAGACGAAGACGACGATGAAGAAGAGGAGGAGGATGAGGAAGACGAACCTGCTCCTCCAAAGAAGAAAGCTGCAAAGAAGGATCCCAAGAAGCTAAGCTTTAAGCCTGCTCCTAAGAAGGCACCAGCTAAGGCTAAGGCACCAGTCAAGGGTAAGAAGGCTGAAGACGAAGACGAGGAAGACTTCGATGACGACTGGGACGAATAACAAAAACTGACAGCGACTCTTGACCGGGCGTTGTGCTAACGAAGCAGTGTGTCCCCAGCTACCCGCATACTGTTAGTTAGTGTTAGTTAGTTCTTAGTGTGGCTTGGGACCGGGCGGTTCCTAGCTGCACTGAGTTTTCTTTAGAGATACCCATGCTTGACCAACACAAAGACGACATTAAGCAACAGCTTGTTCAAGCAATCGATGTAGTAGACTACATCAAAACCACAACACATCCTGACTGGGATGGTAACGAGGACACTAAGCTTAGATGTCCAATGGCATCCACTAGGCACGAGTCTGGTGATGATAGCTCACCATCGTTTGCCATCAGCCCATCTAATGGAGCGTTCAGATGCTATGGTTGTGGTTGGAAAGGCACTAGCATCATCGGCTATGCAACTGACGCTGTCTATGGAGGCAGGTTCAAGTTTGCACTAGCTCAACTGTTTAGTAAGTTCATCAGGCAGACCATTGATATCGAAAGGATCAAGGGCTATCATGTTAACCTACTCAAGAAGCCACGTCTACTACAACGCATTGCTGCTAAACGCGGATGGACCGAAGACATAATCAGGAGATGTAAAATTGGATGGGACAGCGAAGCGAAGCGAACAGTTATACCTATCTTTAACCGGATCGGATATTGCCTGGACGTTAGGTTACACGATACCCTACATCGTGCGCCACTGGTTGACGGTAAGAGGGTATCATCTAAAGGCTATAAGGTTAGCCGAACAGGAGACTGGTTCCCAGTTTCACCTATCACTAACCCTTTCAAGGAATCCGAAGTCTGGATTGTTGAGGGCGAATCAGATGCTATCATCGCCTTACAAGATGGACTAAACTGTGTCGCCATGACTGGTGGTGCCGGTGTCTTCGCTGCTGTCGAGCACGATAGGCTCAAGGCGTTCGAGGATAAGGATGTGATCGTCTGTCTTGACAACGATAAGGCAGGGCAGGAGGCAGCAGAAGTCCTCACTCAGAGGCTCACAGCCGTTGGTGTGCATAGTCTAAAAAATATTGTGGTGCCTGAAGGCAACGATATTAGTGACTTCTATCTACGTCATGGTGGTAGTGCTCAAACGCTGAAGCAATATGCTAGCAACGCACAGTATCTCATCAGACCACGACGAAGAAATGTAGAGACGGTGCCATTGTCTAGCTCATCGCAAGCCCAATACATGGGCAAGACAATCAAGACTAATGTCATCGTCAGTGGTAAGGCTGATGCTCCACATGTCATACCTCAGAAGCTTAGTCTAACATGCCACTCACTAGAGCCATGCACTAACTGTCCTTGTAAGGCAACAGGTAAGAGTGACTACTTCGTCCATAAGGATGACCCTGATATCCTTGACTGGTTGTATACCAAGACCTTTGATGGTCAAGTCAAGAAGGAACTGAAGCTAGCTAGGTCATGCCAGCTAGACGTTGAGGTAAAGGAGTGGCAGAACATGGAACAGGTAACACTGATCCCCGCCATGTCTAACTCTAGACAGAAAGATGAAGGTGATTACTCGGTGCGTCGTGGTTATTACCTTGGTCATGGTATTGAGAGTAACAACAACTATCATGCTACGGCCACACCAACCATCCATCCTAAGACTAAGGAGTCTGTCCTTCTACTGGAGAAAGCAGCAGGCACATACGATTCGATTGACAAGTTCAATCTCAAACCTGATGAGGTAGCACACCTTAAGCAGTTGTTCTCTGATGACCCTAAGAAGATCATCAAAGACATCTGTGATATGCTGGCTCACAACCAAACTCATATCTATGGTAGGTGGGACGTTCATGCAGCGGTTGATCTCGTGTTCCATAGTCCAAGAGACTTTACCTTTGCCGATGTCAAACTCCCTAAAGGTTCTATGGAGTTGTTGCTATTCGGTGACACTAGATGTGGAAAGGGACAGATTGCAGAAGGACTCGTTGGTTATTATGACCTCGGTCAAGTTGTTAGTGGCGAAAATGCTAGCTTCATGGGACTATGTGGAGGAGCGCAGAAAGCGGGAGATAACTTCCAGCTTAGTTGGGGAGCTATACCACTTAACCATGGAAGGTTGGTTGTCATTGACGAGTTTAGTGGACTGGACAGTGCCACTATGGGAAAGCTCAGTCGTATTAGGTCTGAAGGAGTCGCTGAGATTAACAAAGGCGGTATCAACTCCAGAACAAGAGCGAATGCTAGACTCATATGGGTTGCGAATCCAGATAAGGGACGAGAGGTAGCAAGCTTTGCTAATGGTGTCAGTGCTATCATGGATCTCATCAAGGCGAACGAGGACGTAGCTCGCTTTGACCTAGCCGTAGTGGTTCAGAAGGGAGAGGTGGCTATCGAAGAGATCAACACCATTCACACTAAAGGCATTAAGTCTAAGTATACCAAAGATGACCTACGAAAAGTTGTGTTATGGGCATGGAGTAGAAAACCTGACCACGTTGTTTTCACTAGTCAGGCTACCTCATACATTTTTGGTGCAGCCAACAAACTGGCCTCAGAATATAGCTCCTCCATACCTCTTATCCAAGGAGAGAATGCTAGGTTTAAGATCGCCAAGATGGCTGCTGCTATTGCGGCACGGTGCTTCTCCACTGAAGACGGTGTATTCTTAAAGATCACTGAACGTCACGCTAGGCTAGGTGTAACACTCATCAACCACTTCTATAAGAAAGCGGCGATGGGTTACAAGCAGTTCAGTGACATTGAACTTGGCACTAGAGCATTGGTATCTATCGATGATCTCGATGGGTTCTTCAACACCTGGGATGCAGTCATCAAGACACAGCTTGTCGATGGACTGTTGACTTCAGAGAAGTTTGGAGTTAGAGAGATGCAGGACTGGTGCGATGTTGACGCCAACGTATCAAAGAAGTTCATCGGCACACTTGTTAGATGTCGAGCAGTCAAGCAGTTATATGGTGGTCTCTACGTTAAGAAGGCCAGCTTCATCGGATACCTCAAGGTAATCAAGAAGGCACTAGACAAAGATGGATAAGTTAAGGTTAGCATTCAAGCTCATCACCAAGGAAGCTAAGAGAAAGCGAGACGATGGTGAGATCCCTGTGTTCCTCGGTGCTCAAGGTATGCTAGCCTTGATGTATGATAGCATCACTAAGTTCTCTAAGTCAAATGAGGAGGAGAACGAAGCGCACTGTGTCACACATCTAAAGGATCTAGCAGTGAGTGCAATGTTTGCATTCATGACTGTGATGCCTGACCTTGATGACATCGATGCAGACACAGAGATCCCTGATGATCCTCCCTTTGAAGTAGAGACACAACCAGAACAATCAGATGACGAACCACAACAGGAAGAAGAAGATGACGCCAACGATCCAAGGTGGACTAAGGTTGCGGCTGGTGATGCCTTGCCTGGCACTCCTAGCTAGCTGCACTATCAGTGATAAGTATGTGAATGCTGATAGGCTCACATACAAAGCTGTTGCTCCTAGCTATAGGCAATACATCCAAGAGGATGGCAGACTTAGTGCCAAGCAAAAACAATCCAGACTTGATACAGTGGATACCTGGAACATCAGGATCATGAAGGCGGAGAGCAAGTAATGAACAACTCATTGAATGATAACCTACTCAACTCTACTGATATTCCTACTACTCTGGTAGATAGGATTGATGAGCGTGTGAGGATGCACCTGATGCGTGCTTGCTCTGACACTACATCACCTTCACTAGAAGAGGATGACTTCAATCAGATCCAAGCACAGCTAGCTAACCTAGACTCAGCTACTACCACTGAACTATACAACCAAACTATGGATTGGATCCAAGGTATGGCGGCTGGTGTAGTCCGTAAGATGCTAGGGACTATCTAATGGATCGCAATCGTATGGAGCGTTTGTTTAACGCTGCATGTGATGATGTGTTCGGTGAGGAAGACTCATTCTTTGGCGGCCTTGAACGATTAGGTAACCAAACAACTTACCGAAGAAAGTATACCTTCCCTATGTATACAGGGAAGGAGACCTGCACTCCACATGTGGTGATACCTCACCTAATGGACACATTCAGTGACTTCTTTGTATGTGGTAAGTGTTGGCACACCATCAGTGGTAAGGAACACTACAACAAGAAGAGGAGGAGGAGACGATGAGATCACTAGACATTGACAAGATGAGTAGGTGTAAGAACTGCCCTACTCTTGGTGACACACATGTGCCAGCCAGTGGCTCACCTATCGCAAAGGTAATGGTGATAGGTTGGACACCTGGAAAGAACGACATTGAGACAGGCCAGCCATTCAGTGGACCTAATGGTGAGGTGCTTGACTTCTTCTTTGAGGAAGCTGGTATACCTAGAGACCAAATCTACTTCACCAACGTGGTCAAATGCCACCCGGCAAGCGGAGTTATTGACGACGCTGTGCCCGGCATGTGCCGCAAGACTTGGTTAAGTAAGGAGATCAAACATGTTGATCCCGCAGTTGTTGTTCTGGTGGGTAAAGACACTCACTCCTATATCACAGGAGGTAAGGAGTTTGCTCACGCTTCCATCAGTAGGACTAAGAAGAGATCCTACTTCACCATTGACCATCCTTCCCGCTTCTTGCGTAGTGGTCAGATAGATACTTTCATCGGCACAGCCGACCTACTAAAGAGATTACATGGCGAATCAGATTGACGAGAAGAAGTTCAAGCAAGAACAAGAGGCTCTTATCAAGCACATTGAACCAAAGCTTGGTGAGATCAGAGACATGGTAGTGAGGACGGTGCCTCCTTCATACGAAAATGAAAGGTTCATCATGGAACTACTCAGAGTAGGTGTGTTCCAAGGCTATGTTCAGGGTGCAATGGCAGGGTTGATGAGCTATGGAGACTTTGGAAAGGAGACCCTCACTGAAATTGAGACATATCGAGAGAGCCTTAGGCAACTACTCAGGCCACTCCTTAGACGAATGGCGGATGATGAGTGTCAAAGCCAAGCGAAGGATAGTCCTCAAGAAGATAGCAGCAGTTGATACAGAGACTACTGGCCTTAATAGGCACAGTGAGAAGGTCGCTGTTACACACATGTCCTACTGGACGAGTCGTGGTGTAGGCTCAGCCTTTGAGGTAGACCACGTCAAGAAAGAACGTGTCCGTAGGATATGTGCAGACACCAGTGTAACTAAGGTGTTCTTCAATGCCAAGTTTGATATTGGTATGCTGGCTAAGGAAGGCATCGTAGTCAGAGGGCCTATCATATGTGTCCTACTGATGGCACAAATGATGTTGCCTGATGAGAAGCAGAAGAAGCTAAAGGTGTTAGCTAGAAAGCTTCTCAAGTATGCCTTCCTTGAGGAAGTGAGGATGAAGAATTGGTTGGACGCTAACAAGCTCACCAAGTCTAGCATGCACCTAGCACCTAAGCATATCCTAGAGCCATACGCCCTAGCTGATGCTGTCCAAACACTAGAGCTATTCTATTACCTGAGTGCAGGTATAGATGAGCACCACATGTGGCACGTTGTAGAACGTGAGATGTGTTTGATGAAGTATTCTGTTACACCGATGGAGGATGCCGGTGTCAGCCTGGACCTTGAGGAAGTGGACCGGCTACAGATTCAGGTAAGGAAGAAGCTAAGGGAACTAAAGAAAGGTATCGTTAAGATTGTTGGATACCCTGAGTTTAATCCTAACAGCTACCCTCAAGTATTGAAGGCTCTTCAAAAGGAAGGCATCTTCAAACCTTCACGTTTTACTAAGAAGGGTAAGCCTACTACTGATGGTGTTGCATTGATTGAGCGACCATCACCATTAGGTATGTTGCTTCTACAGTATCGTAAGCTAGTAAAGGCTGGCTCAACGTATCTCACGAAGTTTGACAAAAAAATCCTGCGTGTTTCTTTCAATCAAAACGGAGCCAAGACAGGTAGACAAAGTAGTTCTGACCCTAACCTACAGAACATTCCGAGACCTGATGAGGACTCGTTGCTAGGTCAGATCAGAAGAGTATTCGTTAGGAGACCAGGACATAGGTTGTTCTTCTATGACTACAACCAGATTGAGATGAGGTTGACTGCTCACTTCTCTCAAGAGGAACACATGCTTGACGCCATTAACAATGGTGTAGACTTGCATGACGTTGTGTGTAAGAAGATGTTTAATCTAAACCACAACAGTCCCAACTGGGGAGTGATGAGATATCTAGCGAAGACGCTAAACTTCTCAGTGCTCTACGGCACAGGACCGGAAGCCTTCATGTCTACTGTATTGAAGCAGACAGGCGGTAACATTAGACTCAAGATCTACGAGGCAGCCAAGTATATCAATGAGTGGAAAGCTAGTCACCCTGGTGTGATGCAGCTATTCGAAGACGTAGCTATGGAAGCTGCTAAGACTGGTGGTATCACCAATCACTATGGCAGATTCATTGAGGTTGCCAGAGGCAGAGCTTATGCTGGTGTCAACTACAAGGTGCAAGGTAGTGCTGCTGACTTCATGAAGATGAAGACACTAGAGGTATGCCGTCTGCTAGATGGCACAGACATCTTGAACATCCTCGCTGTGCATGATGAGCTAGGCTTTGATATACCTAAGCATGAGAAGATCTGGATTCCTCAGATCCTTGAGGTCATGCAAGACCTTACCTCCTTCTCTGTCCCACTAACCGTCAGTGCTGGTAGTGGTATCAACTGGATGGATAAGAAAGATATTATCCTACCAGCCGCTTAGATCTGGGTCATCATCTACGTAGATGTCATCCAGTCTAGTCAAGTCATCCCATCCTGGTGGTCTTAACTTGTGTTCGTCACACCACTGTGACCCAGTGTTCTGGTTATACCAGACTGCTGGTGTCATACAGGGAGTGTTAGTGAAGAACCTATGCAAGCAGGCTCTTACATTCTCCGGTCGGTCTAAGTCAGAAGCTCTCTTGCCATTGACTTCATAATCATTTATCACCTATAATAAGTCTCAACATAGGAGACACCACAATACCGGCAGTGTTCCTTGTATCCCTAACAGCCAACTGCATGTCAAAGGTAAGACCTAAGAACTGCGGTGGTGCTGTCATCCGTAACTCTATCCGACCACCATCTTGTGTTAGTAGTGTCCCTGGTGCTGGTATCATCAGGTGATCGGGATGAACCATTAGCAAACAACCTGGTGCTCCCGGTATGGGATGTGGTGAGGCCATGTTGTTAATGGAGAACATGAGAACAGAGAATTGATACTCTGGTTCTGGTGGTGAGGTAGGTCTAAGAGACCACGACGCACGAAAGGGACGACCGATCACAGGTCTACCCTCAGTGAGAACGATTGGTAAGCCACCTAAGACATCACATGATGACCTTGGATGCCTTACCAATGCACCAGCTACGATAGATGGTGACTCCTCCATCATATCTACTGCCGCTACCCTCTTCGGTAGTGGTGTTGCACAACTAACAAGAACAGACAGCAGCAGTAGGTATTTCATTTCTCGTCAAGCATCTTCTTAAGCTTCTTCATGTCCAGCTTAATGGTAGAGGTTTCTTCCATGGCTTTCATAGCCTTGTCTTCGACAACTTTCTTTTCAGAGTTTGACTTGAAGACACCGCCAGCAAGGATCAACCCAACGAATCCGGTCAGTGTTGCCGTCAGCGTCGAGTCGATGCCAAGGATCGCCAGCGTGATCGCGCCAGCTAGGCACAGTGCCGCGATCAGGAACATGTGGTTACTTGACAGGCTCATCCCTGATCGTCCACTGGTGCCGATCCTCCGCCGTCTGAGGGAATGTCATCTGCTTCTAGTCGTCGTTGGATGGCAGCCCATTGAACACCGAGATTAAGAATCTGGTGGTATACATCCGTCCAGTGCAGAGGATGAGAGATAGAACTCGTTACCATCTCACGGAAGGTAGCGATCTGTGCTCTCGCAAACTGTGCCTCTTGAGGAGTGACCTTGTCCTTAATCATACCTACGACAAGGATACTCTCAATAGTAGAGAGAGCCGTATTCGCAAGTGCTCGTTCTTCAGGTGTAGTTACTCTCGGAGTAGCACAAGCTACCATCAAGAGTAAGGGAAGCAGCAATAGATTTCTTCTCATGGGTTTACCTTCTCTTCAATCCTTCTGATGGACTCTGCCATCTTGTTGATCTTAGTATCCTGACCTCTAACTGACTTGTTTAGTTCCTTTAGTTGAAGAACTATTTCGTTCTTAAACTCGCGAGCCAAAGCCATGAATGCTCTGCCTCCATACCAGATAGTGATTAGGAAAGCAACCCAACCACTGATGTCTTTCAAATGTTCATAGTCCACAAAGTCTACTTACCTGGGTATTGGAGCCGCCAGTAGTTCATCATGCGGACTACATCATCCGCACCGTTCACGTCGCCATCTGCTAGAGCCTGATTGTGCAGGCTCTTGAAACTGTTGTGTGTCTTAGACCAGTTACGATACATACTCATACGTGTTCGTTGCGGGTCAATGTTGTATGCCTTGCCAATCATCAGTCCCATCACACCCATCTTAAAGCTCGGTCCTTCCTTACCATCAAAGATTGGATCAATGATCTTGGATGTGAACTCGGCTCCAGGTCTGAAGAACGTCTTGAACAGCGACTCATTAAGCACAATGTTGAGGACACCTAGTGGTCCTTGCGTTGATACTCTCTTACTAAACCCAAGTTTGTTTAACGAAAATGATTTTGAACGCTCACCAGCAAACCTTTCAATAGGTCTGTCATTGAATGAACTATGATTCATCAACTGCTCGATCGGTAGCTTGACGATGGGAGTAATACCATCCAGTATCATCTGCCCAAAGCTTTCACCACCGAGCATCTTGTAACCATCAGTGAATGGTAGCACACCATCACCAGTCTTAATTACATAGCTACCGTTATCTAACTTATCAATGATGATACCGTATCTTTTCTTGATCCAATCAGGCAGATCATTTTCTCCTGGTGGGTTACCTTCAGTGACACCAGTTTCAATCTCATGAAAGAACTGGTTCAAACGAAAGTGCTTAACAGGATCGGTTACCATCGTCTGCAACATACGAGGAATGTTATGTCTAGACCACGAGTAGAACGGAATAGCACGGCGCACCCAACTGCGCTCGAATGCACTCATATCACCGTAGTCATAGAACACACGCTTCATGTGCATAGCAGCCGCTTGGTAGCCAGTGATCACCGCATCCTTACCAATCTCTACCTTACCTTTAACTAGGCTGTCAATGAAAGCAGCCATCCTGAAACGATTCTCAATGTGAGACGCGGCACCTACACCTAGGCGAAGTGCTGCATTATCAAACAACCAAGAACCAGATAGCTCAGAGGAATCTCTGATACCAGCCTTGACAGACATCTTAGAGAACTCAGACTCCCTACGGATAGTGCCAAAGGAAGTGAACTCATTACGATGTAGACCACCTGACAACCCACCGTTAGCTACGAAGTTGTCATAGATCTCCTGTCCGGTATACACCTTACCATTAGATGAACCAATCTTGATGCTCTTCAAGGCTTCCATCGACTGAGTCTTAGTAAGCCCACCTTTACGGTGAGTGTCAATAAGCTTCAGGATTTCATGTGAGTCTCTGTATACAGCAGGGTCAGTGATACCGCCAAGGTATCCCATGAAGGCATTCGATACACCATTTCTAATGTGGTATGCTGGAATAGGAAACAACGTCCAGCTACGCCACATCGAGTGGATGTTATCCCAGATGCCAAGGAACTTCTGGAAGCCTGACTTAGTAGTAGCACCGAAGTATCGTTGAACTGCACCTGCTACCTCTTGAGGAAACAGAAACACTTCAGCATCATCAGTTAACTTTGAAGCATACTTCTTAACATCAACTCGAACAAACGCATCCGATGGATCACCGAGGATATCGTTGGGATCTAGTCTCCCATCGTCAATCATCTTTGTGATGTCGTCTCCCTTAATCCAAACCTTCTCAGCTTGAAGATCGACCATGGTATCCATAGTCTTTCCTTCACCAAGTCCTTCAAGCAGATCTAGTTTCTTTGTGTTTTGATTAGCGAGAGTCTCAGTGATCTTATCAAGATCATCCTTTAGAGCCTGGACCTTATGACTCTTGATGTCAGGTGCAGACTCTTGCAGTGCCTTGATAGCATTCCTTGTCTCAGTCAGTGCGTTAGTTGACTCAGCGATATCCTTCTCTAGTTGTAGATACTGCTTACTCTTGCCAATCTGAGCTTCCTTAAGTTCCTTAAGGGATCCAGACCACAACGCAACCTTCATATCCTTAAGGCCATCAACGATCTCTTGTCTGCCGATGGACCTTGAAGCCTTGTTAGCAGAGATAGCCATCGAGTAGATGGGATCAAGATAGAAGAAGTCAAGTCCTTCAGGCAATGCCTTAGACAAAGCTACCAAAGAGTTGGCTAGCTTCTTAGTAGGGTTGATCTTGTAACCATCCCTTAGACTCAACACAACCTTACTGATGATATCTTCTGGGTTCTCAATACCTTCCTTCTTTAGTCTCTTGAGAACTTCATTGACCTCTTGAGTAGTAAGGTCAGTGAATACTCTACCCTTAAGAGAGGACTCTAGATGCTTGAAGGTAGCTGAGTTCTTATCAGGGAACTTAAGCCATGCTTCATTAAGAGCTTCCTTAGCTCCAGTTGTTACGTTACGTCCAAACCACGACGAGTAGTAAGAGATGGGTAGGCCAGCTTTAGCCTGGGCCATGAACAGTTCGTCACCCTTGTCAGCAAGAGTATCAAACAACGTCTGTAGCTTCTTGTTAGCTAGTCGTGTCTTTGCGATTCCAATGACTCCCGTTTCAACGGCGTCAGTGCCAACGCGAGCAGGAGCAAACAGCCGAATATCAGGGATGTGGTTCTTAAGACCATCAGGTATAGATAGCTTAAATCCATCGTCAAGGACATTACCAATGGTAACGCGCTCGCCATACATAGCACGCCATACAGCGTTATCAAACGGAACATGGATATCGAGGACGGTTGATTCTGTAAGACCAATTTCTTTGAACCTTGTAGCTATAGTCTTGATCCTATCTTGTAGGTTCTTGACTTCACCAATGCCAATCTTCGCCATCTTGGCACCGAACGGATTACTTAACACTACCTTCCCAGTAGTGATCACACCAAACTCTTCAAAGTAAGCCGGTCCCTCCTCAAAGACTGCTTCAATCAAATCCTTTACATTGTGTTGCTTAGTTCCCAATACAAGAGTGCCACTAGGTGACATGAAAAAGGTGTGCTCTGGCCGGATGATAGCAGTGCCTTGGCCTGCTGTGCCAGGGATAAACCTACCTGTCTTGGAAGCCTTTAGAGGTATAGCCTTCTGCTTCAGGAGCACACCATAGTTGAGATGCTTCTTCTCTAGTGCTGCTCTGATCTTACTAGGATCATCAGGATTGCTAACAAGGATACCCTTCTTAGCTAGATCCTTCTCTGCTCCTGGTGTTACCTGGAACTTAGTAACAGGAGTAACCACCTCAGACAATGCAGGATGCTTACCAGTGACGAAGTCCTTGACCTCCATCATTCTCTTACCTTCAACACCTTCAAGCATAACCCTCGCATAAGGTTCTATGTCTGCTGCTGTCGTGGTTTGTTCCAAATAATTTTTTGCAACTTTCTCAAGGTGTGCATTTGGAGCAGCGTTACTATGGAATCTCATAGTGTTAGTAGCTTCATCCCAAACTTGCACCACTAGATCACCAGTGTCACTGATTAGCTTGACACGTCTAGCATCATTGATAGTCCTTGGTGTGAAGAAGCCAACCTTGGCTAGATCATCAAGGATCTTAGTTGATACCTTTTGGATCTCACTGAGCAGCTTAGGTCCATCAGTATGCCTGAGAACATTATCAAGAGTAGTCTTGATCTTAGCTCCAGGTCTCTTTAGCACAGCTTCAAATGCAGTGATGAATGTCTCTAGGTCAGGAGACTGCTCAGCAATCTCAGCCATAGTGATGAGAGCATTCCTATCATTACCTAGCTGTGACTTGAGGATCTTCCTGATACCTTCAATACGGATACCTCTAGACTTACCAACATAGTGTGGACCTAGTGACACAAATCTATCCAGTAGAGTTTGCATCGCTGGATCAACTACTACGTCAGCGTGTTGGATCCTTTCTACCTTACCAGATCTACGGACGAGACCATAGTTAGTAGCTACTGCCTTACCAAAGTGTTCTTCAAGGTGTGCCGCTGATGCGTGTATTGCAGGATCCCATACAGTAGACATCTTCTGTGTCTTACCTACATAGAAACCATTCGATGCTGCTTCACCTACGAAGCTACCAGCATGGACAGGCACAGCGTCATAGCCTTCTAGGATAGCGGCAGTCAACCTATCACGACCGCTATGGATATGAATCAAATCAGCTGAGTCTTTCACTACTGTGATAGGCTCAATCATTGGTTCCTCACCATTAGCAATGGCATCACGAATCCTCTTGCGTTCAAACTCAATGTTGTTTGCACGCTCAAAGTCTACAGGATCTCCTACCTGCTTGGCTAGATCCTCTGGACTGATCTGATCATAGCTAGCTCTAACGATACTCTTGTGTCCTGCTGTGTTGACTGCCTGCTCTAGTAGGTCATGTGCTGGGATGGACCTTACGTTAGCACCTACATCAATAGCATCCAGTGACCTAAAGGATAGACCACTGACACCTCTTGGAACTGCTCGCGCTGTCTTGGTATTCTTGAGACTAGCAAAGTCTCTGACTGCACCCTTAGGAATACCGAGAGCATCAGCCAATGAGTTGAGAGCTACCCTAGAGTTGTCTAGTGCATTGACACCTGACTTGAAGTCAGCAACTACTGACGGATTGACAATTTGAACAGCACCACTAGGTGATACAAGTAGATCCTCTGCACTCAATGCAGCAAAACCTTTCTTCTTAGCAGCCAACTGAGCAGCCATTGACTCAAGGTTTTGTAGGTGTGTGGAGTCAAAGTCATCAGACCTGTTGATTCTTGAGGCACCAGGATGTCTCTTCTGAACTAGATAGGTTTCACCACCTGACTCTTGACGTGCCCATGTTCTGTTACCCGGCAGTGCTTCAAGGTTAGCTAGGTCATCTACACTAGCCTTGGCATCCTGTGTCCGAACCACGACGTATCGTCCAAGGACTTTGGCTTCATGCTCACCGTGCCTGCCAAGTGGAGTCGCTGGAATGTTAGCAGTCTGGAACTCATCAATAGCAACTGGTAGCTCTGCTTCCTCTACACCAGATGGTGATAGTCTAAGCTTCTGCTCATCAGACAGTCCACCACCTAGCTCTACTACAGCACCCTTACCTTGAGTGAGAACAGGCTTGTATGTAGTGAGCTTATCCAGTGCAGCAATAGAGATCTCTTGGACACCACTGTGTCTAGTCTCCAATGCCTTAACGATAGACACGAGATCATTCCTAGCAGCAGCACCACCTTCGGCACCATAGCTATCAATGAACTGCTTGTAGATACTTTGAAGATCTCTCTCAATCTCCTCTACTGAAGCACCTGCTCTGTTAGTAGCAGCCTTGATAAGACCTGCTACATCTCTACCTTTCTGTGTCTTGACAGCAGGAGTGCCAAGGAAGTCAGCTACCTTAAACGCTGCTTCCTTCAGTGGCTTAACAATCTTACCACTAGCACCAGTGATACCCTGCATCAATGCAGCGGCACGCGGTCCACCTATTCCAAGGACAGACGTATCACTAGAAGGACTAGAGCCAGCACCGAACAAGCGCAAGTGATCTGCACTAAACGGCGATCCGAAACCGATAAGATGCCTTTGGCCCGTTCTAACTTGGTCATATACTGATCCTGCTAGTCTAAGGTTTTCAACGTCTACACCTCTACCTTGAAGCTCAGCGAGCATTTCGTTAAGCTCGGTGTTGTTCTTCTGTGCTCTCTCAAGACCAGCAATGGTTCTATGAGCCTTTGCTTCATTGTCTGCTGTCAGTGCTCCTGACTTTACAGCCTTCTTTGATTCAGCTAGTTCTTTAGTTAGACGTGCCGCTGAGATCTTCCATAGGTCATCAGAACCTTTGACTAGATTATCAGTAGCTCCAGAGATTCCCTTTGCAGCCTTACCAAGCTTGGTGAACTTACCAATGTTTAACTTGTTAAGTGGGTCAAGAGGGTTGATGATAGCAGCGGCAATACCTAAGGTAGCCGCCATTGCTGGAGACATACCAGAGTCTCTGAACAGATCAGCAAAACCTACTTGAGTCTCAGGGTTACCAATACCTTTGTTGAAGTTATACTTGCTGTCATTGCTAGTAACCTTGCCAATGGCCTTAGCCATGACTTCTTCAGCAGCACCAAGCTTAGCAATGGTGTGGTCAAAGAAAGAAGACTCTCTATCCTGAACACCAGTTCCAGGGATAAGCCTTTGCTGTGATCTTCTGATAGTGTCAGAAAGTTGACGCGACCTAGCTTCCTTGATCGCGCCTAGTCCATCGAAACCTGACATTACTTGTTAGCTCTCCTCATCGACATACCTCTACTAGAAGCTAGGAATGCGTCGAGGATAACTTGCAACTCAGCTTGTTTCTCAGGAGTCTTTGCAGATGTTACCAAGAACTTAGACATCTTAGTAAAGTCAGACAAGGGCATCCTACCAACTCTAGATCCTAGCACCCTATAGAACTTGGTCGCCTTAACTGCTTTAGCCCATTCAGTAGTGTTTGGGAAAGAGGCCATAGCACCAACAGAAGTATCAGCTTGAGCAGCAACAGAGATATCAATACGTCTCTCTTCACTCATAACCCTACCTCCACCAACAGTGAGGTTAAGATCCTGAAGACCATCATGACGTTCCATGACGTTCTCTCCTAGCTTCATTCCCAATGCACCTCTGATGTTGGCAGGTGCCTTACTCTCAATGATGCTAGCCCACTTAGCCATCTTCTTGTTAAGCTCAAAGGCAACTACCTTCTCGTTAGTTAGGTGCTTATGAACTCCAGGGTTTATAGCTGAGGTTGAGTTGATCTCTTTCTGGTATCTGTTGTTGATGACATTCGTAGATGCAATCATCCCTTCCTTGAAAGATTCCATGGTTCCACCTTTGGATAGCCATGCTTGCATATGCTCGTGCATCCTTCTTTCAGATGCCATAAGCTTCTCACCTACTACGAAGGCACCATCACGAGTCGTGGTCTCACTAAGCTCATGGTTCAAAGCCTCCATGTTTTCAAACTCATTGAACGACATCCTAGGGCCGTTGATGATATCTGTATTCCATAGAGCCTTAGTGGTCTCACTTGTTTGAAGGAGTCTTCTAGCATCCAGCGCAATGATGAACCGTTGGTCAAGGTGTTCCATGTCACCTTCTCTTACTCCTCTAGCTAACCCGGTAGCACCACGACGACCAACATATTGGGCATTAGACTGCTCAAGGCGTTGTTGGCCAAGCAAATCTCTAAGCTCGGCGTTGACCATAGGACCAACTCTACTACTTACTTGAGTAAGCATGTCAAGCTTCTGACCAGCATCAGGAGTGCCACCAAAGATCTCACTACCTAATTGATAGTCACCAGACGTTAGGTTAAGCAACCCACCTACCAGATCAACTGCCGTCCCAAGAACAGGGATACCACTAAGAGGACCGTTACGAAGAGTCTTCTCTTGCTCGAATGCAGCAAAGCCTCTAGCTAGTTCGTCTTGGATATACTGCGATACGTCAGTTCTTCTCTCTGATGTTCTACCATCCGCGAGGTTCTGTAACTCAGTGTTCTGTTGGATCTTTCTGTTGACAAGATCAAGAGTTCCTTGAGCTATATTGCCATGCTTCTGCACTAGCAGAGCTTTAGCCATCACTCCATCTTGTGGGAAGCTAGGCTGTGCATTTGCTGGTGTTGAAGCGAAACCAGGATTCTGCTCTTGATCCATCAATGGAGCAGTGCCATCCTGTGCAGCTTTAGCTTTCTTAAGCTCCAAGTCAGTAGTAGCAGTCTCGTTCTTGATTGCTTGTCCTTGCAACTTAGCAGTAGTCATAGCTAAGTCACCCTTGAGCTTAGCGTCCTCTCCTGGTTGCCTCCTCAGGATATTAAAACCCTGAGCAATGTTCATCTGGTGAGCTTCTTGTTGCCTAGCTTCTGCCACTGCATCAACAACAGCATCTCCTCTCTGTTGAGCAATACTTTCAGAGTCTTGTCTGATAGTATTGATAGCACTAAGAAGATCAGTCTGTGCTGGTGGTGGTGCGTTAGCACTAAGAGCAGCCAGTCTAGGATCCTGTGACCTAGTTCTATCAAGAGGTATTGGGTCTATGCCTTGTGGCGGTAGTTGAGTATTAGACACTGGTTTGTCCTGCTTGGTTGAATCCGAGACTAGTAGCTAGCATGTTTTCTACGAAGGAGTCAAATACAGCAACTCCTTGCATCTGGTTGGTTGGCTCTTGTCCCACTGGTGCTTCACTTTCTCTTAAGTTCTCAATCTCTTTACCAAAATTGTCAACGTTAGCACTGTAATCTTGTAGGTTAGGGCTGATAGCTTGGAAGATGTTTTGATTCTCTTCTTCTTCTTCTCCTGTGTCCATCTTTCCCATGTTACTAAGCTCGTTGTTGAAGCTGTTTGGTTGAAAGTCCTCGATGCCTGGACCTACTCTTTCCCACACATCATCTTCATTGTCAAGATTGTCAAGGAACTGTTCTCTTTGGAAGTTGTATTGTTGAACTTGCTGAGCAGTCAACATACCTCTCATATCTCCATTCAAGAGATATTGAAGTCTTGCTAAACCTACAGCAGCCTCGACTTGAAAAGCACTTTCATCATACCGATAATCACTTTGAGAAAGTCCATCAGCAGTGCCTCTATCAAGACCAAGCCATTGCCATCCATCGGACTGCATCCGATCGATGTTATCTTGGAAGTCAGATAGGAAGTTACCCATGGTTGCTACCTCTGGTTTCTAGCAGTAGCAGATGCGACGTTACCTAGAGCAGAGATCCAAGCAATCTCTACATCATCACCGAAGCCAAGTTGTGCAGACTCAATGTCACCAAAGACATCCAACGCACCAACAAGAGTTTGAGCTGCTTCATTCTCATTAGCAACACCAAGTCTAGCTCTGTCTTCTCTAAGACCAGCTTGTGATTGAAGCAACTGTGATAGTGCGGCGTTAATACCACCTCTCTGTTGCAGCAATCCACTCTTATAATTGGCTTCACCAAGCTTACCTTGCACGAGTGCCTGACTCAACGC
>TARA_R110002094_G_scaffold221372_1_pt1 | contig 18164 bp, 17 predicted proteins | sample TARA_R110002094 | Tara Oceans TARA_R110002094 (sample SAMEA4397409) | marine metagenome | biome: Polar Biome; feature: [MIX] marine epipelagic wind mixed layer (ENVO:01000061); material: water (ENVO:00002006), including particulate matter (ENVO:01000060) such as... | depth 10-100 m
TGAACTGATCTGGAGCATCAAATGGTTCAATGTAACCGTGAAACGCTCTAGTACGGTCCAGGAACCACGGTGACAAGGCAATTATCCGGTCCAAAAACGCAAGGAACCTTTGCTCCCGATTGGAGTTATCCCCGAAAGGACACCACCATGAGCACCACAAGAACCAGTTCCTCCCGCGGACCGGGATCGGCACAGATCACAGGTTTTTACGACGAGGACAGCGGTAGCATTCAGTACCTTGCTGCTGATTTGTCTACGAAGAAAGCTGCCTTGATCGACATAGTGCTGTCGTTTGATCCGGCCAGCGCCTCCATCAATAGCGACAGCGCCGAGGCCATTCTGCGCCATGTCGAGCACGAGGGATTGGAGGTTGAGTGGATACTCGACACACATCCCCATGCCGACCATCTGATGGCGTCATCATTTCTCAAGGATCGCTTGGGAAAACCCAATGCCATTGGCGAAAAAGTCACAGAAATCGCTGGCTTGTGGCGCGACCTCTATCACCTGCCCGATGCGTTTGACCCAGAGCAGGATTTCGACCATCTGTTTGCCGGCGGCGACAGCTTCCAGATTGGATCACTTCCGGCGCGGGTGATGTTTTCACCGGGCCACACACTCGGCTCGATCAGCTATCTGATCGGCACGGACGCCGCTTTCGTCCATGATACCTTCATGCAGCCGGACGTCGGCACGGCACGGGCGGATTTCCCCGGCGGCTCGGCAGACGTGCTGTACGACACCTTACAGGCTATTCTGGCCTTGCCTGACGAAACCCGGCTGTTCGTCGGCCATGATTATGGAACTGACGACCGGCCCGATCCGGAATGGGAAGCGACAGTGGCCGTGCAGCGCGCCGGCAACGAACACATTGGCGGCGGTGTTGCGAAACAAGCCTATGTTGATCAGCGCCAGAAGCGCGACGCAACGCTGGCCCTTCCGGATCGCATGTTGCATGTGCTGCAGATGAATTTGCGCGCCGGGCGCGCTCCGGATTCTGAAAGTGACGGACATGCCTATCTCAAAATACCGTTGAACCGGTTCTGACCAACGACCGGTTTAGAGGGACCCGTCTGGTGATCCTGTAAACCGGAGCCGGTCCGAACAACTAAATTTCGCTCAACAACGATCTTGAAAGAGACGAGCTATGGAAACGGAAACCACACAAAACGGCGTCCTGGAAAATTGGAGTGCTGAAGAAGTTCAAAAGGCATTTTCCGCCAATGAAATCATTCTGATTGACGTGCGCACGCCGCAGGAATTCGCGCTGGAACGCATTGATGGAGCACTGCTTGCGCCAATGCAGGCTTTCAAGCCGGAACACATGCCGGATCAGCAGGGCAAACCAATCGTGTTTCATTGCGGCTCCGGCGTCAGATCAAGGAAGGCTGCGGAAGCCTATCTGGCGGCCGGGTTTGATCGTATCGCCCACATGGCGGGGGGATTCGGAGCATGGAAAAAGGCCGGATTGGCCTATACCGGCACCGACATGGCCACCGGAGCGCCAAAGCAGATGCGATCCACTTCATAACCCGTTCCGTCGCCTTTAACCGATGCGCATTTGCAGCGTGGCTCAGTTAAAACGCCGCATGAAGTGAATGATTCTTTGTACCCATTTGTTACGGGCGGCTCCGGACAGATTTGTGACCGCCGCCCGTTTGCTGATTTCCGTGACAGTCGGATAAGGCGCAATGTAGCCGGCAATCGCGCCGATTTTCATCTTCTGCGAAATTGCCAGTGACCACATATTGATCATTTCACCGGCCTGATAGCCGACGATGGATGCGCCGAGAATCTTGCCTCTTTTGCTCACCACCACCTTGATCAGACCATTGGTTTTGCTTTCAGTCTGAGCGCGATCGTTTTCCGCATAGGGCCAGCGCAACACTTTAATTCCACGATGTTTTTTGCGCGCCTGTTCCTCTGCCAGCCCGACATGAGCCAATTCCGGATCGGTATAGGTCGCCCAGGGAATGATATGGCGGTTTTCCTTGATCGGCAGCCGGAATAAAATGGCGCGGATCACCAGACCGGCGTGATAGTTTGCCATGTGGGTGAATTGCAGACTGCCGGCAACATCGCCAATTGCATAAACCCGCCGGTTGGATGTGCGCAAGCCTTTGGAAACCTTGATGGCACGGTCAAAGCGGATGCGGGCATCCTTCAGCCCAAGGCCTTCCACATTGGGTTTGCGCCCGGCAGCGACCAGAAGATGGCTTCCGGTGATGACTTCTTCCTCATCGCCTGCCTCCAGCACCACGGCAATTCCGCTTCCGGCTTTCTCGACCCGGGCGATCTTGACCTTTTCGCGAATGGTGATGCCGTCCTGCCGGAGCTTGTCAATGACGATTTCCGTCAGTTCCGGATCGTCATGTGCCAGCGCCTTGAAGGCTTCGACCACGGTCACCTGCGCGCCAAGACGGCGATGTGCCTGGGCCATTTCCATGCCGATCGGTCCGCCGCCGATGATAATCAGATGGTCCGGTGCTTCGGTGCGCTCGAAAAGAGTTTCGTTGGTCAGGAACGGCACATCCTGCAGGCCCTTGATTGGCGGCACGGCTGCACTGGAACCGGTGGCCACCACGAAGCGCCGGGCGCGAATGCGCGTGCCATTGACCTCGACGATCCGCGGATTGACAAATTTCGCCGCCCCTTCAATGACGTGAACCCCCATTGAAGTGAAGCGTTCAACACTGTCATTCGGCGCAATCGCGCCGATCACGGAATGCACGTAGTCATGAACTTTCTGAAAATCGACAACCGGATCGGGGACATGAAGTCCGAAGCGGCTCGAATGGCGAATCACATCGGCGCTTTTTGCAGCCGCGATCAGGGCTTTCGACGGTACACAGCCATAATTCAGGCAGTCCCCTCCCATTTTACCTTTTTCAATCAGGACTACGGACACACCAAAGGCCGCTGCGATTGCCGCCACAGACAGGCCGCCTGAGCCCGCGCCGATGATGCAGATGTCAGGAGTGAGGATTTCGCCCATAATTCAAATCTTTCCAAAGTTTCAGGTTAAGCGGTCCTGCGGTTGCGCAGCCGTTTCAGTATAACTGGAATCAGTGCCAGCACACTGAGTGCCGCAAGCGCGGCGAGAATTTCCGGCGTGACCAGATCACTGGTGCTGATTTCGATGGCACATGCGCTGTTGTCGATGCAATCGGCATTGGCGGCTTTTTGCGCTTCAATAACACTGTCCAGTCCGGCGCCGATAAAGGCAAAGGCAAACGAGCCGGGAATAATGCCAATCAATGTCGCTGTCACATAGGTCGAGAGTTTGATGCCAAGCATCGCTGGTGCCAGATTGACCAGCCAGAACGGAAACGCGGGAACCAGGCGCAGAAACAACAGATAGTTGAATGCGTCTTTTTCGAATCCGGCTTTCAGTCTGACAATCCAGGGCCCGGCCTTTTCCCGCAGCGCCGCTCCGAATGATGTCGTCACTGCCAGAAACAGAAGTGTGGCACCTGCCGTTGCAGCAAGTATGGTGACCGACCCGCTGACCAGCCAGCCGAACAGGAAGCCGCCGGATATGCTCAAAATACCCGCTCCCGGCAGCGACAGCACGACAATCACAACATAGAGCGCCATGTAACCCAACAGAGTCAGGACGAAGTTCTCAGCGACAAATGTTACCAGTCTTTCCCGGTTTTCGATCAGGGCACTGATGGAGAGCGCTTTATGCCATCCCATGGAAAACGCAAAAATCATGAACGCCGCAATTGCGATCAGCGGCAGCCAGCGTTTCAAAATATCTGGTGTCTTGTTTTTCTTTGGGGCATCATCCATCGGCAATTGCTCATCAAGCGGTTCAGACAGCATCATAGGTGCCCCTTTTCAAGATCATCAAGTGTTGCGTGGTGACGTGAGTGTCCGAAGTGCCACGTTCCGACCAGCTTCTGGAGCAGGAACCAGCCTTTAAATAACGCTCTGCCCCTAAAACGAAAGCGGAATTAGCGAGTCTCACCCATAAGTGAGTTCACGCGCCATCGGGTCTCACGCAGCTGTGAATGACTCGCCTGGCAAAGTGATCGGGCCACACCTGTCGATTTGCGGAATTCTGCCGCCACATCAATTGACTTTTGACATCAAACTTGCCTATAAGCCCGCTGACTTGGGCAAATATCAGCTCCGTTGAATGCTGAAACAACTTTGCCTGCAGTATTTCCCGTCTCGCGACGTAGTGATAGACTTTTAAGAGGGCCGCTCTCATTGCGGCAATGGATCGATGAAACGTACCTACCAACCGAGCCGACTGGTTCGTAAACGCCGTCACGGTTTTCGCGCACGCATGGCAACCAGTGGTGGCCGCCGCGTTATTGCTGCCCGCCGGGCCAAGGGCCGCAAGCGCCTTTCGGCCTGAACACGGCTCAGCGGTGGAATCCGGCCGGGAGCGACCAGCAATGGTTGGCAACAGGTGAATGGAGCGGCTTAGAAAACGGTCTGATTTTCTGCGTGTGGCGCGGGGGCACAAACAAGTGCGCCGCGCCCTTGTACTACAGGCATGGCACCGCCAGCCGGAAGGCCAGGACGAACCCGCAAATGGTCCAGTCAGTGGCATCACCCGCCTTGGATTTACGGTTACCAGAAAAGTTGGAAACGCAGTTGTGCGCAACCGCGTCCGGCGCCGCCTCCGGGAAGCTGTGCGCCTGCTCGAAAAATCCAGCGCTGCAGCCGGACAGAGCTCGCAGTTTCGGCCTGATACGGATTATGTCGTGGTCGGCCGTCTGGCAGCTCTCACAATGCCGTTTGCTGAAATCCAGCATGATCTGGCCCGCGCGCTCGACAAAATTTCAGTTCAAATCCGCAACCGCCAGAGCAAACCTGGTAAAAAACCCGAGAAACCTGGTGAAGACCACTCGCCAATCGATAAAATTCCCCTTAAAGAGCAGGGCATCAATCCTAATGATGTTGCCTAACAGCTGGACCCTTCATGCAGGACAATAAAAACCTTATACTCGCCGTTGCGCTTTCCGCTGTCGTTCTGATAGCGGCCCAGTATTTCCTCTGGGGTCCGCAACAGGAAGATGCCCGTCGGCTTGCAGAACAGCGCCAGGCACAAACTGTTGAAACCGACGCAGGCACGCCGGCAACACCTGCGCCCTCAGCGGGCGGCAGCGTTGTACCCACGCCGGGATCGGCAGGCACCGCGCCCGGATCAGCAACCCCGCCAGCAGGCGCGGCACGCGAGACGGTGTTGCAGACCAGTCAGCGCGTTCCCGTTGATACACCGGATCTGGTCGGATCGATCAATCTCGCCGGTGGCCGGGTTGATGATCTTTCGCTGAAGAACTACCGCGAGGAGATCGATCCTGACAGTCCGATCATTCAGCTGTTTTCGCCGTCGGGAACCGCCAAACCCTATTATGCTGAATTCGGCTGGGTGCCGGCCGAGGGCGTTACGACTGCCGTGCCTGGAGGCCAGACCGCATGGACGCTGGTCGACGGCGAGCGTTTGACCTCATCCACGCCGGTCACTGTTGAATGGGACAATGGCGAGGGCCTGGTGTTCAGGCGGGTCTATTCGATCGACGAGGAATATCTCATAACGATTGCGGACACGGTTGAAAACAGCGGATCACAGTCTGTCTCCCTGTTTCCCTATGCTTTGGTCACGCGTCAGGGCATTCCGGAAACCCAGAATTTTTTCATCCTTCATGAAGGCCTCATCGGCTATATTGGCGAGCAGGGTCTCCAGGAAGTCGGTTATGACGATCTGATGGATGAGGGCGAACTGAAATACGCTCCTGAGACCAATGGCTGGCTTGGCATGACCGACAAATACTGGGCGGCTGCCATTGTCCCGACCCCGGGCGAGAAATACACGCCGCGCTTCTTCTATCGCAACGCCAATAATCGCGACTCCTTTCAGGCAGACTTTCTTGGTGAGTTGGTTGAAATTGCCCCCGGCAGCAGCAAGGACCATGTTTCGCGCCTGTTCGCCGGTGCCAAGGAAGTCAATGTTATCAACAGCTACCGAGATAATCCCGGCATTGAACGATTCGATCTGATGATTGACTGGGGCTGGTTCTACTTTATCACGAAACCGATGTTTGTGGCGCTCGACTGGCTCTACAAACTGATCGGCAATTTTGGTCTCGCCATTCTGGCTGTGACTGTGGTGCTGAAAATTTTATTCTTCCCGCTGGCCAACAAATCCTACGCCTCGATGGCGAATATGAAGAAGGTCCAGCCGCAACTGACCGAATTGCGTGAACGCTACAAAGACGACCGTGCCCGCCAGCAGCAGGCGATGATGGAATTGTACAAAAAGGAAAAAATCAATCCTTTGGCCGGGTGTTTGCCGGTCGTTCTGCAAATCCCGGTTTTCTTTGCCCTCTACAAGGTGCTGTTCGTCACCATTGAAATGCGACATGCGCCGTTCTTCGGCTGGATTCGGGATCTGGCAGCGCCTGACCCCACCTCCATATTCAATCTGTTCGGTCTCATTCCCTGGGATCCGCCGCAAATCCTGATGCTCGGCATCTGGCCGCTGGTCATGGGCGTCACAATGTTCGTGCAGATGCGTTTGAACCCGATGCCACCCGACAAAACCCAGGCGATGATCTTCACCTGGATGCCGGTGATATTCACATTCATGCTGGCCTCTTTCCCTGCCGGCCTGGTGATCTACTGGGCCTGGAACAACACCCTGTCGATCTTTCAGCAGTCCCTTATCATGCGCCGCCAGGGTGTGCCTGTCGAGATATGGAAGAACACCAAAGAGGCGCTCGGACTGGGTGGCAAGGAGCAGAAGGAAAAGGCTTGAGGGCCGTGAAATCATTCTTCTGCCGCATCCGCCAACTCTGATAGGCCCGGTGATGGGATTCAAACCGGGTTGTCTCTGAGGAGCGCGCTGTTTGCTCGCTCTTTGCAGACCTGATCTATTGACGGAAGTTACAGCAACCCATCTGATTCGAGATTGCAATGCCTGCAGACATTCCCGATCAAAGCACCAGCCCGGCGGATCTCGATGCCGGGTTGGGGCCGGACCCGGAACTGGCATTTCCTCTGTCGGAATTCCCGCAACTGGGCTTTCTCAGTCCACTGGTCGACCATCCGCGCATCAAAATCGGTGATTATTCTTATTACGATGATCCTGATGGTCCTGAGCATTTCGTGCAGAAATGTGTCAGATACCATTTCGATTTTATTGGTGACCAGCTGATTATAGGGCGCTTCTGCGCCATCGCCACAGCCGTGCAGTTCATAATGAACGGGGCCAATCATCCGATGGATGGCTTTTCCACCTATCCGTTTGCTGCCATGGGCCGCGGCTGGGACTTTGGCACCGGATGGCCGGGAACCGGGCGAGGTGACACCGTCGTGGGCAATGATGTGTGGATCGGCCGCGAGGCAACGATCATGCCCGGCACGACTATTGGCGATGGAGCGATTGTCGGCGCGCAGTCGGTCGTGACACGTTCTGTGCCACCCTATGCCATCGTAGCGGGTAACCCGGCCCGGATCGTGCGCCTTCGCTTTGATCAACAGGTCATCGACAAGCTCCGCCAGATTGCCTGGTGGAACTGGGACGCGGCAAAAATCACTCGCAATCTCGCCGCGATCTGCGGCAACGACTTGGACGCATTGCAACGAGCGGCGGAATTATGAGCAGCGAAAGCACACAATCATCCTCGGCTGAACCAAGCTTCACGCCAGAGCAAGTGGAGGTTGGCCGCCTCGCATTTGCCAGGCCCTGGCGCTTTGTCCTCGGTGTCGCCAAACTGGTTCAACTGCCACAGAATGACGGCATTGAAATTGCCTTTGCCGGGCGGTCAAACGTTGGAAAGTCAAGTCTTATCAATGCTTTAACAGGACAGAACGGTCTTGCCCGGACATCCAACACGCCGGGACGGACCCAAGAACTGAACTTCTTCACAAATGACGATATTACCATTGTCGATATGCCCGGCTATGGCTATGCCAAAGCCCCGAAAGGGCAGGTCGAGGCCTGGACAAGGCTGGTCTATTCCTATCTGCGCGGGCGGCCCAATCTGCGCCGGGCCTATGTGCTGATCGACAGCCGCCATGGCATCAAGGACACGGATCAGAAGGCACTCGATCTGATGGATCAGAGCGCCGTATCGTATCAGATCGTGATGACAAAGGCGGACAAGCCGCGTGGCACCGACCTTGAAGCCAGCCTGGAAAGGACCCGCGCCGCCATAGCCAGGCGGCCGGCGGCACATCCGGAAATTCTGCTCACTTCGTCCGAAAAAGGCACTGGCCTGGCAGAACTGCGCGCTGAGATTCTGCATCTTTAATGGTGGAGTTTCATCCCGCCCGACGGCATCACATGCTCGATATAGTTGGCAAGACAAGGCTGCCGAATGTGTCTCACCGGCGGTCCGGCAATCCGGGTCAAAAGCCTCAATGCAGCCGCAAAGTCATCTGAACGCTTAAATTTTCGTCATAAAGTCACCTTTGCCCTAGTCGAATCCGACTTGGGGTCTATAGAAATAAAGCAGGGGAGTGCGATGTTTCGGCATTGTGGATGAGCAAGTGAGAATTATGAGGAGGCTGAACTTGACGAAATTGATTGAGCGATTGAAGTGGTGTTCCGACGGTAGCCAGCAGCAAAACCGTGTCGGTCCTGTGGCTGTCTGTGCCACACTCCTGATGTCATTGCTGTTTATCGCCCCTGCAAATGCCCAGGTCATGAGCGAGTGGAAAAAGTCCACAGCTCTGGTTGGCTCGCCGCAATATCCTGATGATTTCACCCAGTTCAACTATGTCAATCCACAGGCGCCGAAAGGCGGCATTGTGCGGTTGTCGACGGATGGTACATTCGACTCGCTGAATTCCGTGCCGCAACGGGGAAATCTCGGCATCGGCGTTGGCCTGATCTACGATTCTTTGATGACGTCATCGATGGATGAAATTTCTGCCATGTATCCGTTGATCGCCACACAGATGCGCTATCCGGATGATTATTCAAGCGTAACGTTTCAACTCAATACAGCTGCCCGCTGGCATGATGGCGAGCCTCTGACAGCCGAAGATGTCGCATGGTCATTTGACACGCTGACCAAAAACAACCGGATTTATCAGAATTACTACAAGAATGTGACCGGTGTTGAAATCAACGGCAAGCATGAGGTTACCTTCAGCTTTGACCAGACTGGCAACCGGGAATTGCCGCATATTGTCGGTCAGTTGATGGTGATGCCGAAACACTGGTGGGAAGGCACTGACGAAAAAGGTGAGACGCGCGACATCACCAAGGGAACCTTGGAAATTCCGCTCGGCAGTGGCGCTTACAAAATCTCGCGAGTCGTGCCCGGGCGCACCATCGAATATGCCCGCGTCGAGGATTATTGGGCCAAAGATCTGCCGGTGAATGTGGGGCAAAACAATTTCGATCGCATCCGTTACGAATATTTTCGCGATTCGGTGGTTGAGATGGAGGCGTTTAAATCCGACGATTATGATTACCGCGTGGAAAGCACCGCCCGGGTCTGGGCGACCGGATATGACTTTCCTGCCGTTCAGGATGGCCGGGTGATCAAGCAGGCTTTCGATGATCGGGGGCGCGGCCTGATGATCGGTTTCATTCCCAATTTGCGTCGTGAAAAATTTCAGGATGCCCGTGTCCGCCAGGCTCTGAATTATGCCTTTGATTTCCAGGAGATGAACCAGACCATTTTCTTCGATGAGTATGAACGCATCGATTCCTATTTCTACGGCGACGAACTTGCCTCCTCCGGTCTGCCGACAGGACTTGAGCTGGAAATCCTGGAAACTGTACGTGATGAGGTGCCCGAGGAAGTCTTCACGACCGCGTTTACAAATCCGGTTGCCGGAGACAGTGGCGCCTATCGCGACAATCTGCGCGAAGCTGTCCGTCTGTTTCGTGAGGCTGGCTACGAGCTCAAAGACGGTAAGATGGTGAACAGCACTACAGGTGAGCCGTTTACGATTGAGTATCTGCTGAACAGCAACCGGTTTGAAAAAGTGGCGTTACGCCTCAAAGCCAATTTTGCCCGCATCGGCGTCGATCTGGCCGTGCGCATCGTCGACAGTTCGCAATGGGTCAACCGGGTTCGCAGCCGCGACTTTGATTTGATCTATACCGGCTGGGCACAATCCCTGTCGCCTGGAAATGAGCAATTGGAATATTTCGGTTCTGAAGCCGCCGATCAGGAAAGTGCACGCAACTGGGCCGGCATCAAGGACCCGGCTGTCGACAAGCTGATCCAGCGGATTATCTTTGCTAAAGATCGTGAAGAGCTGATTGCCGCAACAAAAGCCATGGACCGGGTGTTGCTGGCAAATCACTATATCATTCCCGGTTGGACGCTGCTGAAAACACGCACGGCGCGGTGGAATCGCTTCTCGCATCCTGAAACGCTGCCCTATTACAACGAGCCGGCGTTCCCCACTATCTGGTGGTATGATGAGGAAAAGGCAGCAATGGTTGAGGCTGCGAAATGAAGCGCTGCATTCGCCCAACCGGAACTGATGCCGTAATAACAAGGCGCGAAGGGCTCGCTCTGGCAGCCGGAGCAGCCTTCTCTCTGGCCGCTGGTCCGGTGTTTGCGAAAACTCCGATCAAAGACATTGAGGGCTTTTCGGGACAGGCCGCGCGTCACGGCCTTTCCATTTTCGGCGATCTGAAATATGCCGCTGATTTCCCCTATTTTGATTATGTCAATCCGGACGCACCCAAAGGCGGACGCTTCGTTCTTTCGCCTGGAAGCTGGTCCCACAACCAGAATCCGCAAACCTTCAATACCTTGAACGGATATGTCACCAAGGGGGACGCGCCACCCCGGCTTGAACTGATTTTCGACAGTCTGATGGGAGGTGCCGGCGACGAGGCAGATGCGGCCTACGGGCTTGTCGCCGACGGTGTCACGGTCTCGGACGATGCAAACAGGTTTCTGTTCAGCCTCCGCCCTGAGGCGAAATTTCACGATGGTTCATCCCTGACCGCCCATGATGTGGCCTATTCGCTGACCACATTAAAACATGACGGGCATCCGGATTTTACCCAGAGTTTCCGCAAGGTTACTGCCGTTGAGGCGCTGGACGAGGCTCATCTTCTCGTCACACTGGACGGCACCCAGTCGCGCGGTCTGATCTTCGAAGTGGCGGGCGCGCCGATCTTCTCGAAAGCCTATTATGCCGATCGGGAGTTTTCTGCATCGACAATGGACCCGCCGCTTGGCTCGGGACCCTATAGAGTAGGCCGTTTTGATGCCGGCTCGTTTGTGGAATATGAACGGGTTGAGGACTATTGGGCCAAAGACCTTCCATTGATGCGCGGTCAGGCAAATTTTGACGTCATCCGCGTTGAGTTCTATCGCGAACGCCAGACCGCCTTTGAAGCTTTCAAGAAGGGCAGCATGACCTTTCGCGAGGAATTCACTTCCAAGACCTGGGAGACGGAATATGATTTTCCGGCCGTTCTTGATGGAAGAGTGAAAAAAGTCCTGTTTCCGGCGGAACGGCGACCCAGCTTTCAGGGCAGTTTCATCAATACGCGCCGCTCCAAATTTTCCGATCCCCGAACCCGTGAAGCGCTGGTGCTGAGCTTCGACTATGAATGGGTCAATGAAAACCTGTTTTTCAACGCCTATTCGCGGGTTACGTCCTTCGTGGAAAGGTCTGTCTACAAGGCCGAGGGTGTGCCGGCAGGTGCTGAACTCGCTTTACTGGAGCCGTTTCGCGGCCAACTACCGGAAGCCGTATTTGGCGAAGCCTATGTTCCCCCGGTTTCCGATGGCAGCGGCCGGGACCGGACATTGCTGCGGCGCGCCTCTGAACTGCTGTCAGAGGCGGGTTGGCAACGCCGTGACGGCGGGCTGTTCAACGACCAGGGGCAGCAACTGACACTGGAAATCCTGGTGCGCTCGCCGGTTTTTGAGCGGGTTTACGGCAAATACGTCGAATCCCTGCGCGCCGTCGGCGTTGAGGCGACGATCCGGGTCGTTGACCCGGCGCAGTTCCAGGCGCGCTCGGCGGCGTTCGACTATGATATGGTGGGAACGGCAATGTCGCTGGGAGCAACGCCATTTTCGTCCGCCGAGCAATTGTTCTCGTCCCGGTCAGCCGACACGGAAGGCGCCAATAACTGGGCCGGTGTCAAAGATCCGGTGGTCGATGCCCTGATTGCTGAAGTTGAGGCGGCGGCAGACCGCGAAACGCATCAGACTGCATGGCGCGCCCTTGACCGGGTTGTCCGCGCTGGCCATTACTGGCTTCCCGGATGGTATTCGGATAGTCATCGTGTCGCGGTATGGGATAAATATGAATGGCCGGACAATAAGCCTGATTATTCTTTTCCTGTTGAAACCACCTGGTGGTCCAAGGCGACCTGACGCATCAACAGAAGCTTGAGTCGATAAATCTATGGCCGCATATATTCTCAAACGCATTCTGCTCATGATCCCGACGCTACTCGGAATTATGGCGATCACCTTTGCCATCATTCAGTTTGCACCCGGTGGTCCGGTTGAGCAGGTGATTGCAAAACTGTCGGGAAATTCCATTTCCGCGACTGAGCGGATCACCGGATCCGGCGGTGATTTCGGTTCGGTGGGAGACGCAAATCTGGAGAAGTCCGGACAAAGCGATCCGATTACATCACGCTACCGCGGTGCCCAGGGGCTCGATCCGGAATTCATCCGCCAACTGGAAAAGGATTTCGGCTTCGACAAGCCGCCCTTGGAGCGGTTTTTCACGATGTTGTGGAACTATGTCCGGTTTGACTTTGGCAATTCCTATTTCCGCGATGTCAGTGTCATCGACCTGATCAAGGAGAAAATGCCGGTGTCGATTTCGCTCGGGTTGTGGATGACGCTGATTTCCTATGGCATTTCCATTCCACTGGGCATTGCCAAGGCGGTGCGTGATGGCAGCCGCTTTGATGTGTGGACCTCTTCCCTTATTATTGTCGGCTATGCGGTCCCCGGATTTCTGGTCGCGATCCTGTTGATTGTGCTGTTTGCCGGCGGCAGTTTCTGGGACATTTTCCCGCTCCGGGGGCTAACGTCGGAGAATTTCGCGGAACTCGGCCTGTTTGAAAAAATCCTTGATTATTTCTGGCATCTGGTGCTGCCGCTGACCGCCATGGCGTTGGCGGCCTTTGCAACGTCCACCTTGTTGACGAAGAACTCGTTTCTCGATGAAATCCGCAAACAATATGTCATGACAGCGCGGGCCAAGGGCGTGTCTCACCGTCAGGTTCTTTACGGCCATGTGTTCCGCAATGCCATGCTGATTGTGATTGCCGGCTTCCCCGGCGCCTTCATCGGCGCTTTCTTTTCCGGCTCGCTGCTGATCGAGACGATCTTTTCGCTCGATGGTTTGGGGCTGCTGAGCTTTGAATCCGTCCTCAACCGGGACTATGCGGTGGTATTTGCAAATCTCTACATCTTTTCGATCATCGGTCTGGTGGTCGGTCTGATTTCGGACCTGACCTACACCTGGATCGATCCGCGGATCGATTTTGAATCGCGGGAGGTGTAGGGCATGGATGCGAAAGTCACTACATCCGCGACGCAGGCTGTTCCCGTCACGCCGGCAAAGCCAAGCCGTTTCTCGCCGATCAATCAGAGACGATGGCAGAATTTCAAGGGCAATGGCCGCGGCTATTGGAGCCTGCAGATATTCCTGGTGCTGTTTTTCGTCACCCTGTTTGCAGAATTCATCGCCAATGACAAACCGCTTCTTGTGTCCTATCAGGGCGAATTTCTGGCTCCGGTCTTTGTCGATTATCCGGAGGAAAAATTCGGCGGTTTTCTGCCGGTAACGGATTATCGCGATCCGTTTGTTCTGGAGGAAATTGAAGCCAATGGCTGGATTCTCTGGCCGCCGATCCGGTATTCCTACCGCACCGTCAACAATGAAATTCCAACGCCCGCGCCATCGCCGCCCTCCTGGATGCTGGACAAGGAGGAACGCTGCCAGCGTTATCCCGGTGGTGTTGAAAATCCCAGTTGCTCAATCGGCAACTGGAACTGGTTCGGCACCGACGATCAGGCCCGCGACGTCATGGCGCGGCTGATTTACGGGTTCCGCATTTCGGTCCTGTTCGGGCTGATCCTGACGATTTTCTCATCGATCATCGGCATTGCCGCTGGTGCGGTTCAGGGTTATTTCGGCGGTTGGACGGATTTGATATTCCAGCGCTTTATTGAAATATGGACGTCGGTCCCGACGCTCTATCTGTTGCTGATTCTGGCGGCGATCATCACCCCCAGTTTCTGGATTCTGCTCGGCATTCTGCTGTTATTTTCCTGGGTCAGTCTGGTGGCGGTGGTGCGCGCCGAGTTTCTGCGCGCCCGCAATTTCGAATATGTCAATGCCGCGCGCGCTCTCGGGGTGGGCAATCTGACCATCATGTGGCGCCATCTGCTGCCCAACGCGATGGTCGCAACCTTGACTTTCATGCCCTTTATCCTCAACGGCTCGATCACCACCCTGACCTCTCTGGATTTTCTCGGGTTTGGTCTGCCGCCCGGCTCGCCCTCGCTCGGCGAATTGCTGGCGCAGGGCAAGAACAACCTTCAGGCGCCGTGGCTGGCGCTGACCGGATTTTTTGTGATTTCACTGATGCTCAGCCTGCTGATTTTTGTCGGTGAAGCGGTTCGGGATGCATTTGATCCCAGAAAGACATTTTCCTGATGGCTGCGGACATGGCGCAAGACAAGGCGATCGGGCCTCTGCTGAAAGTGGATGATCTGCATGTCGATTTCACCGTTGACGGCAAGATCATCCATGCGGTGCGCGGCGTATCGTTTCATATCAATCAGGGCGAGACGGTTGCTCTGGTGGGCGAATCTGGTTCCGGCAAATCGGTCACCGCCCTGTCGGTGCTGAAACTGTTGCACTATCCGCCGGCGTCCCATCCCCGCGGCTCGATCCTGTTTGACGGCGAAGACCTGATGCAGACAAAGTCGAAGGATCTGCAGCACGTTCGCGGCAATAATATTTCGATGATTTTTCAGGAGCCGATGACATCGCTCAATCCGCTCCATTCCGTGGAGCGCCAGATTGGCGAAACGTTGAAATTGCATCAGGGCGCATCCGATGCCCAAGCGCGCACACGGGTAATTGAACTGCTCAATCAGGTCGGCATCCGCGATCCGGAAAAGCGGCTGCAGGCCTATCCTCACCAATTATCCGGCGGTCAGCGCCAGCGCGTCATGATCGCCATGGCGCTTGCCAACAAGCCGAAGCTGCTGATTGCGGATGAACCAACCACGGCGCTCGATGTTACCGTTCAGGCGCAGATACTGGAATTGCTGGCGGATCTGAAAACCCGCATGGGAATGGGGATGCTGTTCATCACCCATGATCTGGGTATTGTCCGCAAAATCGCTGACCGGGTCTGCGTCATGACCGATGGCGAGATTGTCGAGCAGGGGCCGACCGAGGAGATTTTTCAGAATCCGCAGCACAGCTACACTCAGCATTTGCTGTCCGCCGAACCGAAAGGCGATCCGCCGGAGCTTGATCCCAGCGCCCCTGCGGTGATGACGGGACAGGACATCAAGGTCTGGTTTCCGATCAAACGCGGATTTCTGCGCAAGACAGTCGACAACATCAAGGCTGTCGATGGCATTGATCTGACGGTTCGCGAAGGTCAGACCCTGGGCATTGTTGGCGAAAGCGGGTCCGGCAAAACCACGCTTGGCCTTGCCCTGATGCGGCTGCTCTCATCAAAGGGCAGCATCAATTTGCTGGGCAATTCGATCCAGGGGAAATCCTCCCGGGAAATGCGCCCACTGCGCAAGGACATGCAGATTGTGTTTCAGGACCCGTTCGGGTCCCTCAGTCCGCGCATGTCAATCAGCGCCATTATCGAAGAAGGTCTGGTGATCCATTTCCCCGATCTGACCCGTCAGGAGCGCGAGCAGCGCGTCTCTGACGTTCTCCATGAAGTTGGGCTTGATCCGCAGATGCGGCACCGCTACCCGCACGAGTTTTCCGGCGGCCAGCGCCAGCGCTTCGCCATCGCCCGTGCGCTGGTTCTGGAACCCAAATTCCTCATGCTGGATGAGCCGACCTCGGCGCTTGATATGAGTGTTCAGGCGCAGGTGGTGGATTTGCTGCGGGCCGTGCAGAAGCGGCGCAATCTGGCCTATCTCTTCATCAGCCATGATCTGAAAGTGGTCAGGGCGCTGGCCAATGAAGTCATCGTCATGCGTCTTGGCAAGGTTGTTGAACGCGGACCTGCGGCACAGATATTCGACGCGCCGCAGCACGAATATACCAAGGCCTTGATGGCTGCTGCCTTTGACATTACGGCAGTCGGTAGTGCTGAATTGGCAGTCTGAGGGAGAAAGTGTGAGCATTCTGGTCCTTATGGATGGCTGGAACCCGGCACCCTGGGCAGCTGCCTTGCAATCGGTTCTGCCGGACGAGCAGATTGTCATCTATCCCGATGTGGCGGACCCTGATGCGGTGGAATATGCTCTGGTCTGGGCGCCTGAGAGCGGTGTGCTGAACCGGTTTCCAAATTTGAAGGCCCTGTTTTCGCTTGGCGCGGGCGTGGATCATCTGCTGCGCGATAACAGCCTGCCGGAGGTTGCCATTGCTCGTATTGTCGATCCTGATCTGACCGGTCGCATGAGCGAATGGGTGGTGGCACAGGTGCTGCTGCATCACCGCCAGCAATTGCGCTATCTGGAGTTTCAGAAAAAATCCCTCTGGCGGGATCTGGAGCAACCGGCGGCCGCAGAAGTGTGCGTCGGTGTGATGGGTCTTGGCGAACTGGGACGCGATGCGGCTGACATTCTGCATCGGCTTGGATTCGCTTTGCGCGGCTGGAGCAGGACAGCCAGAACCGTGCCCCATGTCAGCTGTTTTAACGGTGCCGACGGTCTGGATGAATTTCTCTCCGGGACGGATATCCTGGTTTGTCTTCTGCCGCTGACTACAGACACCGAAGCTCTGATCGACAACACCGTGTTTGACAGATTGCGATCAGACGGGCCGCTCGGCGGGCCGGTTTTCATCAATGCCGGGCGCGGGCGCATTCAGGTCGAAGCCGATCTAGTTGCCGCCTTGCGCGGTAAAGTGCTGATAGGTGCCAGCCTTGATGTGTTTGAAGTGGAACCGCTGCCCCAGGACAGCCCGCTCTGGAGCCTGGATAATGTCATCATCACACCTCATGCGGCAGCGGTCAGCAGTCCCAAGGCCCTGTCGCATCTGATTGCGCGTCAGGTACAGGCGCACCGGGCTGGAAAACCCCTGGCCCATCTGGTTGACAGGGCGCGCGGATATTGAGGCAAGTCTGTCTCTGCTGGCGGTTTGGATTTCCTTGGGATAATCTCAACGGACACTGATGGGAGTTTGTATGCCTGATGCCCTGAACCGGCTTGAGTTGCTGGCGCGACTGACCGAGCTTTGCAAATCGGGCCCATTGGGCGCTGGCTGCTCTGGTGATGACCGGCATATTGTGGCGATTGCCGGCGCGCCCGCTTCGGGCAAATCTACCCTTGCCGAATGGCTGGTGAAAGAGCTGAACAGCGCTGACAGCGGCGCGGCTGCCTTGCTGCCGATGGATGGCTATCACTATGATGACCGGGTTCTGACGCCAAAAGGCTGGCAGGCGCAAAAGGGTGCGCCGCATACGTTTGATGTTGGCGGTCTTATCGCCATCTTGCAGCGGCTCCGGGCCAACCGGGAGCCGGTGATCGCGGTGCCGCAATTCGACCGGGACCTGGAAATCGCCCGTGCTGGTGCGGCGCTGATTGAAAAAACTGCCCGGCTGGTGGTGGTTGAAGGCAATTATCTGCTGCTCGACGAAGCGCCGTGGCGGCAGCTGGCCGAGCTGTTTGATCTGACCATTCTGGTTGAGGTGGATGAAGCTGAACTGGAGCATCGCCTGCGCCAGCGCTGGCTGTCGCACCAGCTGTCAGAGGCTGACATCAACCGCAAGGTGTTTGACAATGATCTGCCGAATGGCCGTCTTGTCTATGAAAAAAGCCGGGTGCCGGACATCTCAGGGTCTTTTGTGTAGAGCACATTCATAAAGACTCTAATGAAAATTACGCCCTTTCGGTAAATTTGCCGCCGTGGCGCGGCCCGCAACTGGGCTGGCAGTGGGGTTTGTGCGGCGCAGCGTCCTGACGTCTTTTTCAAACTGTTCGATGCGCTCCGCACGGGCGCGCTTGTCGCGCGCATCCTGCTGTGGCCGCCGC
>TARA_R110002094_G_scaffold208489_1_pt1 | contig 17879 bp, 12 predicted proteins | sample TARA_R110002094 | Tara Oceans TARA_R110002094 (sample SAMEA4397409) | marine metagenome | biome: Polar Biome; feature: [MIX] marine epipelagic wind mixed layer (ENVO:01000061); material: water (ENVO:00002006), including particulate matter (ENVO:01000060) such as... | depth 10-100 m
AAAGTCTCGCTACCCTACTAACAATCTTGACGATGTATTTGGCATTAAATACAGCAGAAACCCAAACAAACGAAGGAGCCAAAGTTAGAAAACAGCGCTTTATCAGCCATACAGTGAATTACATTAAGGACCTGTATGGCCCCTTCTTACATCAACTCAATAGACAATGGCATTACAAGCATGAACAAGAAATACATTTCTCTAGCTCGAGAACCGCTGAAAACCGAAAAGCAAATGGCAACCCCCACCAGCAGTATTCAAACAACTTAACGACGAATTTAACTTCACCTTAGATGCGGCAGCAGAACCAGAAAAAGCGCTATGTAATAACTACTCTACCGTTGTGAGGTTAGTGCCAGCACGCACCGGCACTCGCGCTTTTCACGAAAGTCTAGCTGGTGGCGAAGTTTGGTTTATTAAAGGTAGGCTCAAATTCCAACAAAACGTCAAAGAATAAAATGTCGCGCCATTTCCCTGTATGGTGTTTGTAATCGGACCAAATACAGAGCCAAGTATACGAATAGTTAGTAGAGCAGACTTAAAGGGCTAGAAGCTACGCAGTAAATATCGCATCAATATTACTGCGTTAAAACAGATAAACATACTCATTGCTGAACAAATTAAAGTAATGTAAAGTGCAGTACATTTGCGGGCTTTATTGGAGAGTTAAATGGCTACCACAAAAACTGCGACGCTGACTATTCGAGTCGAACCATGTTTGAAGGAAGCGTTACGTGCAGCAGCTCAATCTGAGCACCGTTCTATTGCGAATATGGTAGAAGTGATGATACGTGAGCATTGTGAAAAAAATAATATAGCCATAGAAACCCCAACAAAATCAGATCAACATAGGGAGCAGTAATAATGATCAAAACGGTTAAACAAGCATGTCGTTTTAATCCTGTAATTCAGGACTACAGAATGAGCCAAGGAATAGAAAACTTGGCTGACCTCATCACCGACGCAGGTGACGGAGGAGATTTCTTTTCAAGAAACTTTGTCACACACGGTATGGAGCAGCTATTCCGTGAAGGCATGCTAAGGTTATCTGGTAAATCTGATCAAGCTGTTTTCGAACTAACCCAAGCAATGGGTGGTGGTAAAACCCACATGATGATCGCCTTAGGATTGCTCGCAAAGCATGCTCACTTAAGACCTAGTGTTTTACCAGCAGACCTCAATAACCGCTTAGATTTTGGTAACGCTCGGATTGCTGCTTTCAACGGTCGAAACAATCCAGATAATTATATCTGGGGTGAAATAGCCACACAGTTAGGTGCAGCAGATGAGATAAAAGACTATTGGGTAAACGGTCCTAAATCTGTTGATCAACAAAAATGGAAAGACATTATTGGTGATACACCAACGCTAATAATGATCGACGAGTTACCGCCATATTTAGATAATGCTAGTACGCAAGTTTATGGCTCTGGCACATTAGCTAATATGGTTGTTTACAGCTTAAGCGCATTAATGAGTGCAGCTTTAGAGCTTCCAAACTGTTGTATCGTTATTGCTAATTTAACTGGTAGCTATAAGGCACAAACCAAGGCATTAGCTGATTCAATTTCTAATCTTCAGCAAGAAACTCGCCGTCAATCAATGACCATTACCCCAGTGCAATTATCAGGTAATGAGATTTATGAAATTCTGAAAAAGCGATTAGTTGATGAGATGCCTGATGAGTCCGTCATTAATGAGATAGCCGAAGAATATGCTCAGCAAATTAAAAAAGCAGAGGATGGCGGCTACATCATTGCATCCAGTATTGAGCAAATTGCAGAACAAATTCGTGAAACGTATCCGTTCCACCCCTCTTTTAAACACTTAGTTGCGTTATTCAAAGAAAACGAAGGGTTCCGTCAAACTCGTGGTTTGATGCAATTCACTGCCCGCTTACTTAAAAGCGTTGATCAAAGAACAACAGATGATGTCTTCTTAATAGGCACTCAGCACCTTGATTTGAATGATGAACAAGTCAAAGACGAGATAGAACGGATTTCACCTAAGCTAGTCCCAGCGGTTACTCGTGACATTGCTGATAAAGGCGATGCTATAGCAGAGGCAATCGATGCTGAACAAAGTAATGATGCTGCAACTCAGCTAATGACGTTATTACTTGCATCTTCGTTATCTAGAGCAGTAGGTGGTCGTATTGGTTTATCTGAAAGTGAAATTATTGAGTTCTTGGCTGCCCCTAATAGAAAAGCCGATGAGTTTCTTGATGCGATAAAAAACCTGCGTGAACATGCATGGTACCTACACCGTGAAGATCAACGTTTTTTCATTAAAGAAACGGAGAATTTATCCCGTCAGATTGAGCGCAATGCCAAAGAAATTCCTCAGCCGAAAATAGATACCGCTTTAATTAATCGCTTAAGAGGGATATTACAGCCAAACAAGCGTAATGCTTATCAGGAAGTGCAAATATTACCACGCATGGATGAGTTAAAATTAACTGGTCCACGTGTATTGATCGTCATAAAGCCAGATGGAAAAGTACCGCCTAGCGAACTGATTAATTTTTTCGAGTTTCAACAAGAAAAAAATAACTTATTGGTACTAACAGGCCAAGATAGTTTAATGGCTGAAGCGGTTGAAGAGCGCTTGCGCGAGCTTTATGCCATAGAACAAATTAATCAACGCCTAAAGGCTGGCGATACCTTGTACGAAGAAGCGCGAGACCGACTTGAAGAGGCTGAAGGTCGTTTTACTAAGGCACTATCAGCTGCATACAACACCATTTTATTCCCAGGTATAGACGAAATAGACGGTTCAGAGCGTTTACTAAAAGTCACTATCGACAATGGCTTGAAAGTAGGTGAAGGTGATCAATCAGCTGAAGCGCAGATTGAAAAATTAATGGCAGATCCTCGCTCGAATTATAAGTTAGCCGCAGATCTAAAGGACAAATTTAGTGAATTCTTTGCCTTGGCAGAATATGAATTATGGCCATCGGGCGCAAACAACCGACGTACTCCATGGAAAGATGTTGTAAGTAAAGCCAAGTGTAATCCTGGTTGGCCGTGGATGCCTGGTAGTAGTGGCATGGATACGCTTAAAACTGAAGCATTAAAACAAGGTCGCTGGCGCTTGGGTGAAGATGGCTATATTGAAAAAGGTCCATTCCCTAAAGAAAAAACCAGCGTTAATGTTTCTTTGCTTAGTACTAATCCAGACACTGGAGAATCACATCTCAGTCTAACACCGCGTAATGCTGGTGAAAGCCCTGTGATTTATTATTCAACCAAACCTGAAGTAACAGAAGCTGACGCACAAGTCGAAGATTTAGAAAGTTTCAGCTCAACGCAAGGCACATTGTATTTTTCAGTAAAAGATCCAAGTGGCAAATATGAAGTAGGCCCTATAACGCGTTGGTTGGCTGATTTAAAAATTCGCCATCAAGTAGAGCCGCTAGCAGACAAACGTAAAATCACCTTGCAATGTACCCCAAGTGCGCAAATGTTTTATACCTTAGATGGCTCCAATCCAAAAGACGGTAAAGCTTATGATGCGCCGTTTGAAATTGGCACTGACGCTGCCCGCTTGCTCGTTTATGCAAAATCAGGTGAAGCCAACAAAACAGCAGATTTTTCAATACCGCATAGTGGTGACAAAACTGTACAAGTAGATGATACCAAGCCTGCACGTTTAAACAGTACTAAACGAGTGCCTCTTGATAGCACAGACAAAGTATTTGGTGTAATCAATCGTTTTCGAGATCAAACGTCAACCAAATTTAAAGGCGTTAGAATAGAGATTGGAGAAGGCGAAAATACCGTAGGTATTCGATTTGGTGAGCGTCAGGTTACTGCCGCGATGATAGAAAACACTATTAACAGTTTACGCGATGTACTAAAGGAAGCGGATGCTCAGGTTACTATTTCAGTTAAAGACGGTATTGAGTTTGAAAACGGCTTTGAAGCTAAAGAATTCGCAAAATTAGTGGGTATTGAATTGAAACCTGGCGATGTCTCTCAAGATGAATAAGAAATTGAGGGTATACAACCAATAATGATGACACTAGTGAGGATAAAATAATGGCAAAGGCGAAAACATCCACAGAACAAGCGACGGCTAAACACCCAACGCTGGGCTTTGGTGTGCCTGCATCGAGTGATCCTCATCACTTTAAGGTCATTATTCCTAAAGCCAATAGTGGCAAAATTGAAATTCGTGAACATCTTGGGCTACAAGCACAAAGCGAAGAATTGTCAGTAATTGATCGCGTTATTCTCGATCGCCCTTGTTGGACGGCAATACGTTCTGAAGTTCAGCGTGCTTTTAATGCACGCTTGAAAAGCTACGGCTTAAAAACCAGTTCTTGGCAAGTAGGTGAAAATGTTGTTGACCGCTTACTAGGCAAAGAGCTTTGTGTACTAGCTTGGGCTGTAGAGGGCATGGATATTGATAATATCCCTGTAGCAATACGAAATTGGTTAGCACTTCAACCTGAAGAGCGCTGGTGGCTATTTGGCATGACAGCCATGAGTGCTGGAGGTATTGAAGATCGTGATGTCGGCTGGCGCATTGCTTTGCGTCATGCACTTGGTGATATTGTACAAACAGAACAAGTGGAACGCAGCCAAACATCCAATACTACTGCTAGCGCTTTATTGAAATCAGCGGGTACAAAATCGCAGCCATCCAATGATGAAAGCACAGAGTTACCGACAACTAATGACGTAAAAGAATCTTCACCTAGTTATGAAGCTTCAGTGACTGAGGATGACACCAATTCATTGCCATCCGATGAATCAACTCATCAAATCCTATCCACTGAAAATGACTTGTTTTTGTTTGAAGCTAAACAAGCTAAAGCCGCTGGGCATCCTATAGGTGAAATGAGTAAACCGGAGTTTTTGGTTACAAAAGGCTCTACTGCCAATATTGCACAAGCTAAATCACTACGCCCAGCTATTCGAGAGCTTCGTCAAAAGCTTGTAGATGATGGTGTGTTTGTAAAAGACGGCGATATCTATTCATTTACCTGCGAATACCAATTTAAAAGTCCAAGTGCAGCGGCTTGTGTGATAGCCGGTAACCCACGTAGCGGTATGGATGCATGGAGAGACTTGAAAGGCCGCAGCCTCAAAGAACTTGGTTTTGGCAAAAAGTAACACAGTATTTTAGCTTAGAGTAGAGTGATACTTCGAGGCCTAAAAACGATACATAAATACATTACAGAGCGACGCATTTCATCAGTTAATTTACTCATGTTCGCGCTGTTTGGAGATGAAAATTACATGACACAATTAACACCCTTTGCATTGAAAGATGCACCAGCATTGATCGAAGCTGTGTTTCCTGCACAAAAAGTATCTTTTGAAGCTCAGGCAGAGCGAAAAGCAGTAGCAGCGCAAACACTTACAGGATTGGGGTCATATTGGAAAGGCAGAAAACCGCTTATCCTTGTTCGTTCAGTAATCCTTGGAAGCCTTCTACCTAGAACCGTAGATGCAGAGAAAGACTTAGAAATCTTCGAAATGCTAATGGCTTTTGACATTAGAAGCCTAGCTAAGCGCGCACTGATTAAAAGTGACATTAAACCTGCTGAGATAGCTGCATCTATTAAATTACCTAACCCTTGGGATTATTTCTCCCATAACGTGAAAGCTGATGATAAATTCTTTAGTGAAGTAAATGCTTTACAATTTCCCATAGATACCAATAGGTTAGGCTTAAGTGTTCGTTGGCGACGTGATATAGAAGAAGCCGAAAAACTGGACATTTTATCTAGTTACCTCAATACATTAGTTGGTTACGAAACAAAAGCCTGTCAATGTAAACGTCCAGAAGAAGTCGATCAAGAGTGGTTATATTCTCATGTTTGGCCTAGAGTAAATTTGCATCTTGAGAGCTACGGTATTTCAGTATTTTCTATACAGGAGCTAATTGAGCAACTTGGAATCTTACGATTTGGGCGAATACCGAAAGTAAGTGATACTTTTAGTGGTGGTGGCTCTATACCATTTGAGTCTGCAAGGCTAGGGTGTGACACCTACGCTTCAGACTTGAATCCTATATCTTGTATGCTCACCTGGAGCGCATTAAATATCATTGGCTCTGGTAAAGATAACTCGCAACAGATTAGTCAGTTGCTCGATGACTGGAGCGTTAAAGTAGAAGATGAAATTAATTCTCTCAAAATTGATGAAGATGAAGACGGAAATAAAGCAAAAGCTTTTCTTTATTGCCTTGAAACAAAGTGTCCTGAAACAGGATGGATAGTTCCTTTATGCCCTAGTTGGGTTATTTCTACAAAACGTAAAGTTATAGCTGTGTTGATACCTGACTATAAGAATAAACGCTTTGACATAGATATAAAAACAGGAGCTTCGAATGTAGAGTTGAAGGAAGCTTTCAACGGTACTGTTCAAAAGGGATATTTAGTATATGACTTAGATGGTAAAACTTACCGAACAGCTATAAAAACACTTAGAGGTGAATACCGTGATGAGAATAATATATCTCAAAATAAGCTTAGATTGTGGAAAAAAGGAGATTTTAGACCTGCTGCCGATGATATACTTCAAGAAAGGTTATACGCTATTCAATGGTATGATCACCGTACATTAAATGACTCTAGACCCAATACTTTTTTTGCTTCTGTAACAGAAAAAGATTTAGAACGTGAAGAGCAAATCATAAGAATCATAGATCAAAATTTTGATGTAATGCAAAAATCTGGATTAATTCCAGATATGCACATAGAAAGTGGTAAAGAAAATGAAGGACCAATTCGCACGAATGGTTGGACGCATTGGCACCACATGTTTACCCCGAGGGTACTTTTATACTTGAGCATTATCCTTAAGAACCAAGTAAATGGTTTACCACAACTGTTACCTTTAATTGTTAGCAAATTTATAGACAATAACTCAAAATCATGCCGCTGGGCGACATCGCAATCAGGTGGTGATGGAGGAGCTAAGTCAACGTTTGATAATCAAGCATTGAAAACAATCTTTAACTGGGCAAACCGCTCATTTCGTGCGACCCCATGGAAAATTAGCGCTCCACGATTCGAAACAATCACATCCAATTGTAGTGTACGCAACATAGATGCTAGAAGTATTGATACAATTTCAGATATTTATATAACAGATCCACCTTATGCGGACGCTGTCCACTATCATGAGATTACTGAGTTCTTTATCGCATGGTTACGAAAAAATCCGCCAAAGCCTTTCGATACATGGACATGGGATTCTCGTCGAGCAATGGCAATAAAAGGAACTGGAGACGACTTCCGTAAGGGAATGGTAGGTGCCTATTCTGCAATGGCAGACCACATGCCAGATAACGGCATGCAATGCGTAATGTTCACCCATCAAGATACCAGTGTTTGGTCTGACATGGTCGGAATATTCTGGGCGGCTGGTCTACAAGTGGTAGGGGCGTGGTATATTGCAACAGAAACAACTTCTGAGTTAAAAAAAGGCGGCTATGTGCAAGGCACAGTTATTTTGATGCTACGCAAACGCCCTGTCGGCGAAAATTCTGGTTTTAAACAGCGTTTATTGCCAGCGGTTCGTACTGAGGTTAAACGTCAAATCGAAACCATGATGCATCTTAACTATGAAGTGAAAGATAAAATGGGTGAGCCAGTATTTAACGATTCCGATTTGCAAATGGCCGGTTATGCTGCTGCTTTAAAAGTATTAACGGCATATACCCATATTGGTGGTGAGGATGTCACAGCCTTTGCGTTGAAACCTCGCACTAAAGGCGAAGTGACCGTTGTTGATGAAATTGTGCAACAAGCGGCTGAAGCCGCCAATAGCTTATTGGTGCCAGAAGGTTTAACTACAGATACCTGGCAAAAACTCAGTGGTATTCAGCGCTTTTACTTGCGCATGATGGATATTGAAACAACTGGCGCCGCCAAGTTAGATAATTATCAAAACTTTGCCAAAGCGTTTCGTGTGGAAGACTATTCAAGAGTCATGGGGAGTATGGCGGCCAACAAAGCGCAGCTAAAACGTATCCCTGAGTTTGTCTCGCGTGATCTGACTGAAAGTAATGAGATCGGTTCAACTTGGCTTGGACATTTGATTATTGGCTTACAGCAATTATTAGCAGAAGTTGACCCACAAGTGGTGATTAGTCAATTCCAAGCAGATCTCCCAGATTTTATGGAGATACGCGTGTTATTGCTTGATGTACTAACCTTCATTGAAAATAAAGCCCCAGAAAAGGCGACCCGTGATGCCGCTGAAGTATTAGGTGCGCGTTTACGTAATATGCGGGCAATAGGGAACTAGGAATTTAATATTAAATTCAAGTAATTAAAAACCCATGGAATAAGGTTTAGTAAGATAATGACGATCAGACGGTTTTCTTCACGTACTCATAAGCTAGACAGCAGCTTTTTACTAGAGCACTTAAAAGGTGCTCGCAGCTATAAACGGATTGCGGGCTACTTTACTAGCTCGTTATTTGAAGTCGCTCATGAGTTAATAGAGGCTATTCCTGAAGTCAAAATTGTTTGTAATGTCGATATCCATCCCGATGATCTCAAGGTTGCTCAATTACGTGAATCTAAAATGATTGGTCGCTGGAACGAGCAAGATATAGAAACTGAGGCACTGTTAAACCGTGATCGCTATCGTAGACTAGATAGCTTTCTAGAGAAGCATGGTCAGGTTATTCGCGTTGCGCCTGACAGCATTTGTGGTTTTTTACACGGAAAAGCAGGCGTTATTGAATGCGTCGATGGACGTAAACTTGGCTTTATGGGCTCTATGAATGAAACCAGTAGTGGCTGGCAACGACATTATGAAATTCTGTGGGAAGATGATTCGCCAGAAGGTGTCGCCTGGATAGAAGAAGAGTTTGAGTTTTTATGGAATGCCGCAAAACAATTACCTAATGCGGTTATTAGAGAAGTCAAACGCAGAGGCTATCGTCGAGAAGTTGATTTTGAAGACATTGAAGATGATGATGTAGCCCCAGCGGCACTCATTGAGTCACCACTTTACCGACAAGGATTTTCATTACAACCTTGGCAGCAGGGCTTTGTCAGTGAATGTATTCGCCATTATCATAATCATGGCATTGTTCGCCTATTAATAGCCGATGAAGTCGGCTTAGGTAAAACGTTGTCTATGGGGACTGCTGCACTCAGCTTATGCTTACTTAGCGACAAAGAACACAAAAAAAGAAAGCCCGTTATTATTTTTTGTCCAGCCACCTTATGTGAGCAATGGCAGACTGAAATGATAGATAAATTGGGCATTCCTTGTGCTCGATGGCACACACAAAAGAAAGCCTGGTTAGACCCTGAAGGCAGAATAATTTCACCATCCGGCCAACAGTTTATTGCAAAATGCCCATTGCGGATTGGTATCGTTTCAACTGGCTTAATGATGCAAAGTTCCCTAGAAAAGGAATATTTACTCGGTATGCGTTTTGGCTTATCTATTTTAGATGAAGCACATAAAGCCAGAAGTAAGCAAGGATTTGGCAAAGACGCAGGGGAACATAATAATTTGCTTGCCTTTATGCGAGACATTGCGGCACGCTCTGATCATGTGCTTTTAGGCACAGCAACTCCTATACAAACCCGTCCTGAAGACCTATGGGACCTTATGGGGATTTTACACCAAGGCAGTGGTAACTTTGTACTAGGCAATGATTTTGCTAACTGGCACTGGCCCGAAAAAGTGTTACCAATACTTTCAGGTGAACAGCGAGTAACTCAGCCTAATTTTGCTTGGGAATTATTACGTTCACCATTACCTGACGTTGATTCTTCAAACGAGCCGCATTCTAGAAAATTATTTCGTTTGATTAGAGAAGACCTAGATCTTCTGAATATTAAAAAGTGGGATATTAAAAACCCACTGACTGATTTGTCAGATGACTCAAGGGATTACCTTGAAGATGAGTTGGATCGCGATATAGCAGGCGCGAGTTTTTTTCAAAGAGAGAACCCCTTTATTCGTCATATCGTTTTACGCAAACGAGTCACACTTGAAGATGCAAAGTTATTACCCCGCATTGGTGTAGACGTTCATCCTCAGAGGAACCTGTCGAAAGAAGAACATAGGTTCACAAGTTTATTTGAAGGAAAAGCACTTAGAACAAGCGAAGATTTTCAACAAGCTTATGCGGAAGCGCGTAATTTTGGTAAAGCGCTAGCTCAAAGTGGAAAAGGTAGTGGCTTTATGAAAAACCTCATGGAGCAACGAATTTGTTCCAGTATTGTAGCTGGCCTTAATACCGCCAAAATGCTTTTAGAAGGAAGAACGGTTCAAGAAGAAAGCGACGAACAGTTAATTGAAATAAAAGTTGATAAAAACTCAGATGAGATTGCCGTTCTTGAACGTATGATCGCTCGTTTAGAAAAAATAAAACAAGACCCCAAACTTGAAGCTATTATCCATTATCTTGAAAAAGAGCAATGGCTCAAGCATGGTGTAATTATCTTCAGTCAATATTACGACACTGCTAGATGGGTAGCAGACTCATTAGCTGCTCGTTATCCTGATCAACCTGTAGGTTTATATGCTGGCGCTGGCCGCAGTAGACTTTACCAAAAAGGTGATAGCGTTAATATTGAACGTGAAACCTTAAAGCGCATGGTTGCAGAGCATCAACTAGAAATTATGGTAGCTACTGACGCTGCCTGTGAAGGTTTGAACCTACAAACACTAGGCACGTTAATGAACATAGACCTGCCTTGGAACCCAACAAAACTTGAACAAAGAATTGGTCGCATCAAGCGTTTTGGTCAGGTACGCGATAAAGTCGACATGCTTAATTTAGTCAATGAAAAAACCGTTGATGAGAAGGTTTACGATAAGCTTTCAGAGCGGATGCAAGATCGCTACAACTTGTTTGGCTCACTTCCTGACACAATCAAAGATGAATGGATTGAAGATATAGAAACCATGGGCGAGAAAATGGATGAATATATCGACGCCCAAAAACAAGCTAATGGCTTTGATCTTCGTTACACCTCAACGATGGAACCTTCAGAAAAAGATTGGCGAGATTGTTCAGATGTTTTATCTCGTCGAGATTTTAGTGAGTTGATGACTTCTGGGTGGAGTGATACAAAGTGACCGTAAAAGTTTCACATATTACTCACATTGACAACTTAGCCAGTATTTTGCTGCAAGGTTGTTTATGGTCGGATAAAAAACGTATCGAGCTTGGCTTAGTTAACCAAAATATTGGTTATAATCATATTAAACAACGTCGTTTGGTGCGCCCTGTAAGTGTGGCTGCTGGTGGTACGATTGGTCAGTATGTGCCGTTTAATTTTTGCCCGCGCTCGGTAATGCTGTATGTAATCCATCGGGGGCATGATGATTTTTGCGGTGGACAAGATAGGGTATTACACTTAGTTAGTGATATAGAAACAGTTCGTTTGGGTAATCAACATTGTTTTTTTACTGATATTCACGCTGATTTGGATTATGCCGAACAAATAGATGATTTTAATAGAATAGCAGAGCTGGATCTTGATAAGATTATTAATGAACAGTATTGGCAGGATTTTAAAGAAGAGAAACAAGCTGAGTTTTTGGCATTTGAATCAGTAAATTGGACTTCAATCCAGCAAATAGGTGTAAAAACGCAAGATGTTGCTAATGATGTCATCGCATTGCTTCAGAATATGCAGCATAAACCAGAGGTTGTAGTTCGTCCTGGCTGGTACTATTAGAGGTTATTATGATCACATATCAAACAGGTAATATTTTACATGATCAGGCTGATGCTATCATCAATACCGTTAACACGGTAGGTGTGATGGGCAAAGGTCTAGCATTGCAATTTAAAAAAGCCTTTCCTGATAACTTTAAAGAATATAAAAAAGCATGTGATGATAAATCTATGGTTACAGGTCAGGTGTTATCAGTCCCTCTGAACTCGATTAACCCACCTTTTTATATTATTAACTTTCCAACAAAAGCACATTGGAAAGGGAATTCGAAGTTTGAGTACATCGAGCAAGGCTTAGAAAGTTTAAAGTCAGAAGTAAAGCGTTTAAAACTTAAATCAGTTGCCATTCCAGCTTTAGGTAGTGGCCTAGGGGGCTTACCCTGGCAACAAGTAGAAATAGCAATTCAAGATTCTTTAGCTGAATTACCTAATGTTGAATGGCGAGTTTATCCACCGCAGGCGGCTCCAAAGGCTGAAGTTATGCTCAATAAAACTAAGCGTCCGGCCATGACTACAGGCAGAGCAGCTGTGCTTGGTTTGATTGAGCGTTATGTATCTACTGGATTTGGTTATCGGTTATCTTTGTTAGAAGTACAAAAACTAGTTTACTTTTTAACTGCTGTTGGTGAACCACTGAATAAAGTGGTATTTCAAAAACATCACTATGGCCCATACGCTGATGTATTACGCCATGTATTAGATAAAATGGAAGGTCATTTTATTACTGGATACGCAGATGGTTTGAACAAACCCGATACATCGATTGAACTTAAGGATGATGCATCGAAAGAGGCTCTCAACTATTTAGAGCATCATACAGAAACAAAACAGCGTTTTGATAAGGTAGCCAAACTAATTGAAGGGTTTGAATCTCAAAATGGTATGGAGCTACTTTCTACTGTCCATTGGGTAATTACACAAGAGTTCGATAATGAAAACATTAGCAATGATGGCCTTGTGAAACATGTTCATAACTGGAGTCCTAGAAAGGCCAAAATGAAGCCTGCACATATTCTTGCAGCTTGGGAGCGTTTAAAGGATCAAAACTGGTTAGATAAAAAAGCACCAGCTCTTGTTCTGTAATTATTGGTCTTTGATTTAGTTAGTATTTTTAACAGATATAGGTGATCTTTTTAAAGGATTTTGAATGACAGGTAATGTTAAAAGTATTTTACATGATGAAACACCATCTTGGAATGGATATAACTATCAGGGAAAGGTGGGCCTTTATGTCTGTTTAGTAAATATTCAAAAACAAGCACAGTCAGAGATGAATTCGGCTGCTTGCTTAACTGGGGAACCTTGAATTTAATGGTGATCAATTCAAACACACTCTAATTTAATTCGGGTGTATACTTCATCGTCTCTACCTCGTTGGTTTTGGTTATGATACCTCCAACAAAGTGTTTTGAATAATTAGACCATTACAACCCCACCCATCAGTAATTTGGGCGAATAAAATTCCCGAGTGCAATTGTTTGTTAGCTCTGCTGCCATTCCTTAACAACTTCATTCCAATCAGCATTTCGTTCAACGACATTCCCGTCTTCATCTTTTCTTGTCCAAACATCCCAGAAGTCAGGGTCATCTGAATGTGGCTGCTGCTCTTTTGTTAAATTTTTCATTTTAACCAAAACAGGAAGCTCTGATGCCCACCCCATGAGTATTGCATGTTGAGATGGTAAAGAAGGCAGTTCACGTAGTAGTCCACGTAAATTATCTGGCACCATTTTGTGTACTTGCTCTTGGTCTCTGTCGTTACTAATCCGATGCAGAAGAAAAGTATTACATTGAGATAAAACCGTAGGTGATAACTCAGAGGGTCGTTGCGAAGAAATTACCATGCCAAGCCCGAACTTTCTTCCTTCACGTGCTATTTTTTCAAACACTTGGCAACATACAGCAGCGACATCCTGATTTTCAGAATCATCACGATAGCGCTTAATAAATGTATGCGCTTCTTCAGCCACAAGAACTGTTGGTAAAGATTTACTGTTTAGTCGTCTATAGCGTTGTAATGATTCAAATATAATTCTTGAAATTACAGCAGTAACTAGATGGGTGATTTCGTTTGGCACTAAAGAAAGATCAATAATTGAGACACAACTATCATCCTCACCATCTCCATCCTTACCTATATAATTTTCTAACCACTTAGCTAAGTCGACTCTCTGCTCTGCATCGTTAGTTATAGGTTTCATTCTTGTATCAGAGAGCATGGTTCGTATTCGAGCTACCAAGTACTCAACATATTGTTCACTGCCATTTTCTTGCGCTAATGCCTCTAAATAGGCTACTAGGTTATTTCCTTCAAATGGTAATGGAATATCTTCACTCTTAGGCAATAATTGATGCTCATTGCCACCGAAAAATTCGAAAGCTGATTTAATCGATTGAATTAATAAATCAATCTCAGGGACGGTTGCTTGCATGGTTACATTTTTTCTAGTTTCAGTCTTAGTTCTCTCATCTATATATAACTGCATATTTAAAATTGAACTACTTAATTGTGTCGCACCAGTAAGGTCACGATAATGTTCTAAGCTTGCTTTCCACTTTTTAATTAGCTCCCAAAACCCAATGGCAGGACCATAGCCTCCAAATGGCTTGCCTGAACTTTTATCATGATTTAAAGTTACTAACACATTGCCTAAAAAGCGTTTTATTTCGATATTTGAATCTGTTTCAAGTTCAAAGTCTTCATTCCGCATTGCTCTCAAAGAGCGCTTAAGCAACGGGAGTTGTGCTTTCGGGCTTGCTTGTGTGAAAGATGCCCACTCAGCACTATTCCAAAACCACGAAGGCACTTGTAGTTGATTTTCACCGTCACTAGCTTCAACTTTGAATACTCGACCTTTGAACTTAGTATCTGGACCTAAAGCGCGGGTATATTCACCATTTGGATCAAGCACAATAAACCGAGCATTTGGTTTCGATTCTGACTCCATAGCGGCTTCTAACGACCATTGAATAAGACCGGCAACGGAACAAGACTTGCCACTACCAGTATTTCCTAGTACAGCAATATGGCGGCCAAATAGGCGGTCAGGATCGACTGCAACGTTAGCATTATTCGCAAGCGGGCTTTGTCCGATGACAACTCTACGATTATTGCCAGATTCAACAATAGATCTAAGCTGTAAATCTGTTGGCAGTAAGATAGCAGAACCAATTGATGGAAATGATTCTGAACCTCGCTGAAACTTAAAAGAATCAACACCTTGCTTTGAAATTCGTTTTAAAGTCCCTACAGGATTTAGACTGATTTTTTTTTGTGGGAAAGGTAGATTTACTAAACCAAAATCTTGAATATCTCTTTGTTTAGGATAAGGCGAACGCTCAACGGCTAGCCACTCTATTTGCCCAACCAGAAAGCCATTATCACAAGATACTAAAACATAGCTGTTTACTCTTGGGAAGTTTCTAGGTGTGCCTGCATTTAAGGCGACAGAATCTGGTGAATCAACATCAAGGACTGCTCTAATTTCATTTGGTGATACAAAATCTACAGTACCAACTCTTAATTGTTCTCCTTGCTCTATTGGTAGTGAGCTCATTCTTCACCACCAATTGTGTTTTGAATGGCAGCAGGATATAAGCCTCTTGACTTCAAAAGCTCAGCCATTCGAATTGATGTGCGATCGATTGCGGCTTTAGGAAGGTAGTAATCAACTAATGTTTTTAAGTCTCCAAAATGACTTCCTAGTAATAAAGATATTTGAGCCTGACGCCCGCTATCCTTTATAAAACTAATGATTCTTCCAAGTGGATCACCATAGGCAATAATCACGATATGCGTTGAGGGTATCGTTAGCATATCTGTTAGAACTCGATTTATATGTTCGTCACCAAAGCTGTAGCCATAGGTTACAAGGGTGCTATTTGGCCGACATGTAGCTGATGCTAAATCTCTAAACAATTCTACATAGGGGTATTCTGATGTTTCACGATCTTTGACTGAATTGGGATAAATCATCAACTGTTGGTAGTTAGCTGTACCAGCACCTTCGACTTGTAAAAATGGCTCTACAGAAGCCGCTCCAAAAGGTAATCCAAAACGCCTTATAGCCCCTTCGTTTTCATACCAATCTAATGAACCGTGAAGTTTGGTAAAACGAGCTACACCTTCTAAATATCTTGGCTCACCACGTATACCAGGTGGGTTATAATGATAATCAACCTCCAAACGTGATGACCTGAAAATTGGTGCAATACTACCAACAAACCGATCAACTAACCTAAGGCTTGCTAATTCAGCACCCGTTTCAATTATGCGATCATAATTAGTCGTGAATATATGCAATCTATCACGCGTTGCTATTCGGCTTGAAAAACTCATCAAAAAATTAACTAAATAATTAAACGTTTCAGTTTTTTGTTCACGCTCTGCATCTCGGATTGATTTTTCACCATTGCTAACCGATTGAGCAAACAACTGTAAACATCGTGAAAGCTCTTCTCTTAGCTGATTCAACTCAGTCGGAAAATACCTATAAGGTGGGTTTGGGGGTGGAGGTGGAACTATAGGAGCTGGATTTAACGCGACTAGTATTTCTAAACCTTTGATTAATTCATTAATTGAACGAATTTGGTCTTCAATATTTCCCTTATCTCTACCCGCAGCTTTAGCTGTTTTTTCTACATAAGCGTCTATCTCTGACTTACAAACTTTAAGATCTTCTATCCACCCCATACCTTGTGGATTTTGCCCTGTTGCAGACTGCTGAACCGCAGTGCTAAGCCCTGCACCAACAAGTAAATTAAGGTGTTCAGATTGAAAAAGTGCAGTTAACCAGGGTTCGATTCTTGAGCGTAAAAAGTCTGGAGTAACTTCATCTTCAGCTTTTGCCCAAAAGCAGTTCCCTATAACTTTAAAAGCACCATTGTCAACGTTAGGAGCTAACTCTACTGGCGATTGGTCATCGCCTAACTTTAAGTATTGAGACAATTTACATATATCCTTATTTATTAGTTACACCCGAATAGGAGCTAACATGTATATAGTAAGTTATTCGCACGCTTAGTTACCGCAGCATCGCTCGCATTTTTGAATAGTCTCTTTTTATCAGAGCCACTAACTAATTGCTAGTAATAAGAAAATAGAGTTTAAATGTGTGGATTGAAAAATAAGTTAACGCCTATTTGTTTTTTCCTTTGAACTTCTTATGTAATTAAAACAATCATGTGGGTCAAGGTTCAATTGCTCACAATATTCATAAAACTCAGCCACGTCCATACGTCTCACTTGGGTTTCGATATTACCAATAATTGAGTGATGACGACCAACAAGCTCCCCGACCTGTCTTAATGACAGCCCTTTTTTTTCTCGCTCTTTTTTTAACCACGAAACAAAAGCTTCGTTAGTCGCTGAATATAGTTGTTTTTTCATAGTGTCGTGAATATATAGACAAAACACCTTGTCTCGATGTTCGCGACGATTTATGATAATGAAGCTTTATAGCTTTTAATTTACTTTTAAATAATGAAAATAAGGACTTATTATGGCTTATAACCATGTATGCGAAGATTGTGGAAAAGAGTGGGAATCAGCAAAGGAAGATGAAAGTTGCCCTAATTGTGGTTCAGATTCAACACAGAGCTACAACCAAGGGTAATTAACAAAAAGTGTGAGTATTTAATATACTCACACGAATTAAGCTTTAATGTGGTTCAACCAATTGGCCAATTTAAATTGGGCCTCCTTCCTTTCTTCCAGATAATCATGCTTGTTATAAATTCCTTCAACACCTTTCAACTTGTGATTGAGGCAGCGCTCGGCAACATGACCTGGCGTGCCTTGCTGAGCAAGCAAAGTACGGCATGTGCGGCGTAAGTCGTGAACAGTAAAATGAGGCATGTCACCCATTAAGTTGGGTGGTTGCTTCTTTTTGCCGGCTTCATGACCAAAGAGCTTGGTAATGGCACGATTAAGTGTGTCAGCTCCCATATGAGGCTTCTTGCTGGTTCTGCGACTAGGAAACACATATTCAGACCCAAAGGCTCGTACTTTTAACTCTTCAAGCCAGAGAAGTACTTCAGGTGCTAAAGGAACCGTAAAACCAACATTGGTTTTACTTCTTTCGGCCGGTAGATTCCATATCTCTTTTTCTAAATCAAACTCATCCCACTTAGCTTCGCACAATTCTGATTTACGAACGCCTAAGCAAACCAACAATAAACAGGCTAGGTAGTTCTCTCGACTA
>TARA_R110002094_G_scaffold98352_1_pt1 | contig 17597 bp, 19 predicted proteins | sample TARA_R110002094 | Tara Oceans TARA_R110002094 (sample SAMEA4397409) | marine metagenome | biome: Polar Biome; feature: [MIX] marine epipelagic wind mixed layer (ENVO:01000061); material: water (ENVO:00002006), including particulate matter (ENVO:01000060) such as... | depth 10-100 m
TGACGGTTATTCCAGAATGCAGGCCTTCTTCAAAGTCGTGCTGCCACAAGCCACCACCGGCATCGCGGCGACGGCGATCTTCTGCCTGATCTTTGCCTGGAACGAATATGCCTTTGCCGTATTGCTGACCTCCGGCACTGCCCAGACAGCGCCTCCCTTCATTCCCACGATCATTGGCGAGGGTGGCCAGGACTGGCCGGCTGTGGCTGCCGGGACCACCATCTTTTTGGTGCCGATCCTGGTGTTCACAATTCTGCTGCGCAAGCAATTGCTGCGCGGCATTACATTCGGAGCGGTTCGAAAATGAGTGCGCAGGATAACAAAACCGGCTGGCCGCGCTGGCTGACGCGCGGACCGATGGAAAATCTTGCCACTGTGGTGATTGCGCTGGGCTTCATCATGATGTTTCAGCCCTATCTGAAGGTGCTCTACACCTATTCCTTCATAACGCTTCTGGCGGGAACGGTGATGTTCATCATTGTCTCCAAATTTCCGGAGGCGAATGATGGCTGAAATCCGGGTTGAAAATCTGCGCAAGACCTTTGGTGATTTTGTCGCTGTGGAAAATTCTGCCTTTGTGGTTGAGGATGGCGAATTTCTGGCGTTGCTTGGCCCATCCGGTTGCGGTAAAACGACAACATTGCGGATGATTGCCGGGCTTGAGCTGCCGACAGAGGGGCGCATTCTGCTGGATGGCGAAGATGTCACCTTCAACCGGGCGCGGGATCGCGATATCGCCTTTGTGTTTCAGCTGTTCGCGCTGTATCCGCATTTTAATGTGCGCAAGAATATTGGCTTTCCGCTGCTCGCGCAAAGGGTTGCCAAAGCAGAAATCAAACAGCGTGTCGAGGAAACCGCCCGGCTGCTGCAGATCGATCATATTCTCAACAAATCCGTCTCCGGCCTGGCCGGAGGGGACCGTCAGCGGGTGGCGCTGGGCCGGGCCATTGTGCGCCGTCCAAAATGTTTCCTGATGGATGAACCGCTGGGCACGCTGGACGCGGAATTCCGCGATGTGATGGTGCGCGAATTGCGGGAACTGCACAACCGCATTCACGCCACAACTGTCTATGTCACCCATGATCAGCTGGAAGCGATGGCTATGGCTGACAAGATTGCAGTGATGAATCAGGGGCTTATCGAGCAGTTCGGCACGCCTTCTGAGGTTTACAACCGGCCGGCGACGATGTTTGTGGCCAATTTTCTCGGCTCGCCGCCGATGAATTTCATCCCGTTTGAGGGCGGACTGGAAAAGGGCTCCGGCACTGTAATGGTGAATGGCTCCGCAATTGATGTGCCGCAATTGCATGAGGATCTGGCGCCCACTTCCTTGTCGCTGGGCATTCGCCCGGAACACATCCGGTTTGACGATGCCGCACCGCTGCGCGGCTCGGTTTACGGCGCTGAATATCTCGGAACCACCCAGATTGTGGCGGTCGAACTGGGTGACGATATCATCAAGGCGCGGGTGCCCTCGGACCGCCTGGTGAGGATCGGGGAAACCGTGGGACTGACATTTGAAGGCCCGAAACTCTCGCTGTTTGAACAGGGTTCGGGACGGGCTATCCGAACCGCATTGCATGAGGGGGCCAGTCATGGCTGAGGTCAGGCTTCAGAATGTCAGCAAGTCCTTCGGCCATGCGACGGCGATCAAGGATCTCAGCCTGACCGTTGCCGATGGCGAATTTGTTGTGCTGCTGGGACCGACCGGTGCCGGCAAGACCACTACATTGCGGGTGATTGCCGGGTTGGAAAAAGCCGAAGCCGGCGACGTTCTGATCAATGGCATCAGTGTGCGCGACGAAGCGCCTGCGGTGCGCGATACAGCTTTTGTATTCCAGCAATATTCGCTCTACCCACATCTGTCGGTGTTTGAAAATCTGGCATTTCCGCTGCTCTCGCCGGCGCGGCGGATGGCCAAGGCAGATGTTGAAACGCGGGTGCGTGAGATTGCAAAAATGGTGCGGATCGATCACAAGCTGGAAAACCGCTCGACGCAATTATCCGGCGGCGAGATGCAGCGCGTTGCCATCGGCCGGGCACTGGTGCGTGATCCATCGATTTTTCTGATGGATGAACCGCTGTCATCACTGGATGCCAAGCTGCGCGCTGACTTGCGGCTTGAGTTGAAACGCATTCAGACCGATATCGGCGCGACGATGCTGTATGTCACCCATGACCAGATTGAAGCGATGACCATGGCGGATCGCATCGGCATTCTTGCTGATGGTGTGCTGGTGCAGATTGGCACACCGCGCGAGATATATGAAAATCCGTCCAATCTGCATGTCGCCGCGCGGCTCGGCCAGCCTCATATCAATCTTCTGCCGCCGGATCTTCTGCCGGGCACACCGGCGCCAAACGGGACAACGATCGTGGGGGCGCGGACGGAACATATGGATATTCAACTGTCTGCCAACGGCAAGGCCAATGCAAAAATCGACTGGGTCGAGCATCTGGGCGATCAGAACCATCTGCATCTGCTGTGCGGTGAGCACAAGCTGGTGTCGCTGGCCGACCCTGCGGCCCCGTTCAATCCGGGTGCGGAAATTGAACTGAGTTTGAAGAACCCGCTGTTCTTCGATGCACATGGCGAAAGGATTTTTACTTGATGCTTGAAAAAGACGACATAGTTGCCCTGATCGACGTCTGCGCAGACGTCATTGAAGCCCATGCCGACGAGCTGACCGAACTGGACAGCGCTATTGGTGACGGCGATCACGGATATAATATGAAACGTGGTTTTGCGGCAATGCGCGCCGATGCGGAGGCGATTTCGAAAAAGCCGTTTCCAGAGGCGGTCACCGCAGCGGGAATGAAACTTGTGATGACGGTTGGCGGCGCTTCAGGACCGTTGTTTGGAACCTTCTTCATGACGCTTGGCAAGCAGATCGACAAGGATATGGATCAGGCCGGTTTTGCCGAAGCCTTCTCCAAAGCGAGCGATGCGGTGGCCGCAAGAGGCAAATCCAAGGCCGGGCAGAAAACCATGCTGGATGTGCTCTACCCGGTTGCAAAGGCTCTGGCTGAGGAAAAAAGCACCGCGGAAATTACCGAAGTGGCAGACGCCGCCGTCGAGGCGACAAAACCGCTGACGGCCCAACGCGGACGGGCTTCTTTCCTGGGTGAGCGCTCTGTCGGTCATGTCGATCCGGGATCAAAATCAACGGCGCTGCTGATTGGCGCTGTTGCGCATTGGCTGGAGCAGCGGACATGAGTGAGGCGGCCGGGAATGTCGGTATCGTGATTGTATCCCATTCTCCCATGGTGGCCGAAGGCGCAGCCCAGATGGTGCGCCAGATGGTTGGCAGCGAAGTTCCGCTGGCCTGGTGTGGCGGCGATCCTGATGGCGGCCTTGGCACCAGCGTTGAAGCTATTTCCGAGGCGATCAACAAGGTCTGGTCGCCTGCCGGTGTCGCAGTGCTGGTGGATCTTGGCGGGGCGGAAACAAATTCGGAAATGGCCATCGAGTTTCTCGGCTCACCGAAAAACAACAGCGTCATCATCTGCAATGCGCCGATTGTGGAAGGTGCCATCATGGCGGCGACGGAAGCCTCTGGCGGCGCATCGCTGGCAGAAGTTGTTGCAACGGCACAGGAGCTCTCGCCGCTTTAAGCGGGGGAGATGGACATATGGTTGCGCAGACAGACATTGTCATCACCCATGCGGTTGGCCTGCATGCACGCCCGTCGGTGAAATTCACCAAACTGGCAAAGACTTTCAAAAGCGCGGTTGAAGTGTCGGCCGATGACACAGCCTCATGGATCAATGCCAAGAGCATTGTGAAGGTTATGGGCATGAAAGCCCCGGAAGGCACCAGGCTGCATATTCGCGCCGATGGTGTTGACGCGCAGCAGGCGGTGTCGGCACTGCGCGATCTGGTTGAGCAGAATTTCGGTGAATCGGATGCCAAACCCGGGGCGGACAAGGACGTTGCTGATGCCGGCTCTGCTTGAAATCAAGGGTCAGATTGCCAGTGAAGGTTTTGCCGCCGGCCCGTTGTGGATGGCGCGGAATGAAGCAGAACTGAGCTACCAGCCGAAAGACACGTATGAGGCTGATCAGCAGGCGCTGCTGGACGCACTTGCGCAAGCCAGCGCCCGGACAGCGGCGTTGATAGCGGATGCCGAGGGCGATGCCGTAGATATCCTTGAGTTTCAGCTTGCGATGCTGGAAGACGACACATTTTCCAGCTCCGCCTGTGATCTGATTGAGGCGGGGTTGAACGCCGATGTCGCCTGGCGTGAAGTGCTGGATGCGGAAATCGCCGGATATGAATCCTCAGAGGATGAATATTTTCGTGCCCGGGCCGTGGATTTGCGGGATCTGCGTGACCGGGTGCTGGCCGCACTGACCGGCGCCGATATGCAAACCATTCCGCAAGGTTCGATCTATCTGGCTGACGATATTGCCCCGAGCCTGTTTCTGTCACATGACTGGACCGGTGGCGGCATTGCCTTGAGGGATGGCAGCGTGACCGGTCATGTGGCCATGCTGGCGCGTCAGCGCGGCATTCCCGCAATTATCGGTCTGGGTGCCTTTGAAAGTCCACAGGCGGCAACGGCGCTGCTCGACGGCGACAGGCAGTCATTGATACTGGCACCGAGCGAAGAACTCATTTCCCAATTCCAACTGGCCCGGCAGCAATTCTTCAAGACGCGGAAAAACGCCGAGAAATTCGCCGATAAACCGGCCAGAACGGCTGATGGGACGGCAATCCGCATCCTGGTCAATATTGCCGATCCGGCGGAAGTGGAAACCATCCCCGTCAGCCATGTCGATGGGGTCGGGCTGATGCGCACAGAATTTCTGTTCTCCCGCGCAACCGGCTTGCCGGGCGAAGAAGTGCAATATCTTGCCTATAAGAAAGTGCTCGACTGGTCGGCGGGAAAACCGGTGACCATTCGCACCGTCGATGCCGGGGGAGACAAGCCGGTCGAGGGCTTTACGGAGAGCGAAACCAATCCGTTTCTGGGGGTGCGCGGTATTCGCCTTGCGCTGAAAAATCCCGAAATTTTCCGAGTTCAGATTCGCGCCCTGCTGCGGGCTGCGGTCCATGGCGAGTTGAAGGTGATGTTGCCGATGGTGTCGGTGCCTCAGGAGCTGGATGAGGCCATCCTGCTGTTTGAAACCGAAGCGGCATCCCTGGCTGGTGCTGGTATTGCTCACCTTATGCCAAAAATCGGCATCATGGTTGAAGTGCCTTCCGTGGCAATCCTGCCGGACCGGTTTCGCCGGGCGGCGTTCTTGTCAATCGGCTCTAACGATCTGACGCAATATGTGCTGGCTGCCGCTCGCGATAACGGTCAGTTGGCCTATCTGGCGAAGGCCGATGATCCCGCGGTGCTGGCGCTGATCGGCACTGTAGCAGACTACGGTGCCAGGCAGGATGTGGATGTGAGCCTGTGCGGCGATGCAGGCAGTGACACATCGGTGATCGAGAAGCTTCTTGCAACGGGACTCACCAGCCTCTCTGTAGCCGCCTCGCGCATTGGCCTGGTGAAATCTGCGATTGCGCAAATTGACCTGCGCAACAGACTCTAGGAACATGTCATGAGCCGCGAGCAGAATGACGATGCCATCCGGGTTTACAAGGAAAAGCTGTCGCTGCTCATCGACAAGCGCCCGTCCGGCACGCGGCAAAGGCTGGCGGATGCACTTGGCAAGAATCGCAGTTTTGTCACGCAGATCACCAGCACCGCCTATGGCACGCCGGTACCGGTTCGGCATCTGCCGACAATTTTCGCGGTGTGCCATTTCAGTTCTGACGAGCGCAATGCCTTTCTGGAAGCCTATCAGGCGGCTCATCCGGAACGCAGCACCAAACTCAGCGGCGGGGTGCGGATGCGGCATCTGGCGCTGATGGTTCACGATCTGGGCAGCGACCGCAAAAACCGTTTGTTCGATGAGGCACTGGCGGAATTTGCCCACAAGCTGGGCGTTCTGCACAGCGATCACAAGAAATGAAAATCTGGCCGTTACGGCCTGCGGGAGGACATCATGAAGAAATTTCTGAACAGTGTTGATACGATTTTGAGCGAAAGCCTGGCCGGGTTCGCTTCGGCGCACAGCGATCTTGTGACGCTTGATCCATCGGGAAAATTCGTCCGCAGAAATGAGCTGAAGCCGGGCAAGGTCGCCCTGATCTCAGGGGGCGGGTCCGGTCATGAACCGCTGCATGGCGGTTTTGTCGGTTTTGGCATGCTTGATGCGGCCTGCCCGGGACAAGTGTTTACCTCGCCGACACCCGACCAGATGATGGAAGCGGCTGCGGCCGTTGATACCGGTGCCGGGTCGCTGTTCATCGTCAAGAATTACGAAGGCGATGTGATGAATTTCGACATGGGCGCAGAGATGGCCGAGGGAGAGGTGCTGCAGGTCATCACCAATGATGACATTGCGGTTGAAGACAGCACTTACACCACTGGTCGGCGCGGCGTCGCCGGAACTCTGGTGGTGGAAAAAGTGCTGGGTGCTGCCGCCGAGCAGGGCCTTGATCTTGCTGCTTTGAAGGCGCTTGGCGATGAGGTGAATGGCAATGCCAGGTCTTTCGGTGTGGCGCTGACAAGCTGCACGGTGCCAGCTGCGGGAAAGCCGACATTTGATATCGGCGAGCAGGAAATGGAATTTGGCGTCGGCATTCACGGCGAGCCGGGCCGCCGCCGTGACAAGATGCGTCCGGCTGACGAGATCGCCGAGGAAATCTGCAGCACCATCATTGAAGATATGGGCGCGGCATCCGGCAAGCCGGCGCTGCTGTTTGTCAACGGTTTTGGCGGAACACCGTCGATGGAATTATATCTGATGTATAATTCAGCACGTCGGATTTTCGAACAGCACGGCGTGAAAATCGCGCGCTCTCTGGTGGGCTCTTATGTGACGTCGCTGGACATGGCCGGGTGCTCGATCACGCTGGTCGGTCTGGACGACAAGACCCTGTCCTATTGGGATGCTCCGGTGCACACGCCGGGTCTGCGCTGGGGCATGTAGCAGCTGCCAGAATTTCTAAAACGCCTCTGAAAGCAGCATTGCATAATCCGCGGCGCTGGCTTTGCGCGGATTGGTGGCGTTGGTGTGGTCCTGCTCAGCGAGGGGTGCCGCAAGGTCCAAATCGCTCCGGGTAACGTCCATTTGCGACAGCGTTGTCGGCAGACCCAGATCAGCTGTGAGCTGCAAAATGGCGTCTGCAAGGTCAGCGGAAGCGGGCAGGGCCATGGCCTGTTTCAACTCGGCATAGCGGTGCCCGACTTCCGGCTCGTTGTACCGCAGGACATGCGGCAGAAGCACCGCATTGAGCATGCCATGATGCAGCGTGCGGCCCGGCAGTCCTCCCAGCGCATGGCTCATGGCATGGACTGCGCCAAGGCCCTTTTGAAACGCCAGCGCACCATTCATCGCCGCTGCCATCATCTGGGTTCGTGGCTCGATCTGCGAGCCGTCATGTGTCGCTTGTCTGATATTGGCGGCCGCCCGTTTGAGACCATCAATGGCGATGCCGTCCGCTGGCGGGTTGAAGACCGCTGCAATATAGGTCTCAACACAATGGGTCAGCGCATCCATGCCGGTGGCAGCGGTCAGACGGGGCGGCAGTGTCAGGGTGAGTTCCGGGTCGCAGATGGCCGCATCGGGAATCAGGTACGGGCTGATGAAGCCCAGCTTGCGATGATCATTCAGCACGATGATCGCGCCGCGTCCAACTTCGGAGCCAGTGCCGGCAGTAGTGGGTATGGCGATCAGGGGCGGGAGTCGGTTGGTGATTTTTGCAATGCCGCCGTGAATGACCGCATATTGTGAAAGAGGCCCGTCATGGCTGGATGTCAGGGCTATGGCTTTTGCCAGATCAATGGCGGAGCCGCCGCCCAGAGCCAGCAAAGCATCACATTTTTCGTTCCTGTAGAGCTGAAGTCCGGCCTGCGTGGCGACTTCTGTCGGGTTCTGTGGCGTTTCGTCAAATATGACAGAAGATATATCCGGTTCAAGAACCCGGCTCACCCTGTCGGGCAGGCCGGTCGCCACCAGACCCTTGTCGGTGACAACCATCGGACGGGTGATGCCAAGCCGGCCGCATTCCTGACGCAGCGCATCGTCGAGCAGACCAGGACCAAAATGTATGCGCGTCAGATAGTTGATCAGGCTCATATGATCCCTCAGGAGAATGGATGTTTCACAATCCCTGTATACGGGCCGGAGACCCGGGCTTGCAATCCTCTTGCGCTCAGGTGGGTCCGGAATAGCGTCACTGCGTAGTGAGGTGTGCAAGAAAAAACCGCCCCGTTTCCGGAGCGGTCAGATGGAACAGACTGCTGTTTTTCTTCTTGTTCTTTTTCTTCTTCTTCTTGTTGTCAGTTTGTCGCGGCGACGCTGATTATGAAGCGTCCTTCTGGATGTTCGGGCGGTCCGCCTCAGAACCTTGCACATATTCAATGCCCATTGCCGGAATGCCGTCCGTTGCTGAATGCACCATCAATATCAGCGTTTCGCCCGGTTTGACCGGTTCTGTCAGAATGGCCGCAACATCGATAATATCGTCCTTGCGCAAACGCGAATATCCGACAATCGGACCCGGCGTTCTGTCCGCATTGCTGCGATGAACAACCAGCCAGCGCAGATCGGCGTCAACGCTGCCGGAGGTGCGCCTCACCACATTTTCGACGCTCCGCACATCCGCACCGGCCGATGGTGCGAGGACATAGCCGACGGAAAACGCCATCGCGGCGATGATGCCAAGTCCTGCGGCTGTGTGGAAGCTTTTCACGTGTCATCTCTTTTTTACAGAAAGACAGGCCCTTGCCTGCCGACACAGCAGCCACGCGAGAGGGTGCCTGCAAGTTTCAGACAACATGTTTTTTTTAAACCGAACGCCAAATCCATTGATATCTGCCGACATGACAAAACCGTTTAAGTGGAAAATCTGCATCAATTTCGCGACAATCACATTCCGCGCTTTATATCCTCCACCATAGATGCAAAATAAGTGGTGCTTTCTGGAGGGGAATGCGTGTCCCGCACGATTGATGACATTGAAAATCTGATTGCTCAGATTTCGCTTGGGGACAGAGAGGCGTTTTCTGCGCTTTATGATTTCACTTCGGCGAAACTTCTTGGGGTCTGCCTTCGTGTGTTGAATGAAAGGGCTGTCGCAGAGGAAGCCATGCAGGACACATTTATCAAGGTTTGGAAGAATGCCGATCGGTATGCCAGCAATGGGCTCAGTCCCATGACATGGCTGATCACGATTGCGCGCAATACTGCGATTGACCGGCTGCGGGCGCAAAAGCCGACTTCAGATCTGAATGATTATACTGACAGCCTCGCGTCGTCGCTGCCATCGCCAGAAACTTCTGCAGTGCATACCTCCGAAATGCAGCGCGTCACCAATTGCTTGAATGAACTGGACGAAGATCGCAGCGCAGCCATCAGGAGTGCCTATCTGGATGGCGACAGCTATGCTGAATTGTCCGCCCGCTTTGAAGTGCCGCTGAATACGATGCGCACCTGGTTGCGCCGCGGCCTGCTTTCCCTGAGGGAGTGCATGGACAGATGAGCGATCCGACCGAAAAAGATGAAAATGCCATGCTGGCCGCCGAATACGCACTCCGTCTTCTGGAAGGCGAAGAGCTGCGCGCTGTTCATGCGCGCGCGCTGAGCGATCCGGTTTTTGCGCAGCAGGTGGCGGACTGGCAGGAAGACATGGCCGGTCTGGCTGAAACAGTAGAACCGGTGGTGCCGTCGCGCGCCATCAAGCCGGCCCTGGAAGCGCGTCTGTTCGGCAAGGAGCGGAAACAATCGCTCTGGCGTCGCGCCGGTTTGTGGCAGGCGGTCAGTTTTGCCTCCGTGGCGGTCGCCGGGTTTCTGGCATTTCTGCTGGTCAGCCTGCCGGAGCCGCAAACCGGCGAACTGTACGTGACCGAACTGGCTTCCGAAAACGACACTCTGCGTATCCTTGCAGTCTATAATGACGCCACCAATGAAATTCAGGTGACGCGTACCGATGGCGGCGCGGCCAGTGGCAGGGCGCTTGAATTGTGGGGCATTGCGGAAGGCGAAAACCCGGTGTCGATCGGCGTTCTGCCCGAAACCGCGACGGCTCGGCTGGTGTTGCCGGCAGGTCTTGTGACCGCTCTTGACAGCTTGACACTTGCTGTCAGCGACGAGCCTCCCGGCGGGTCGCCGACAGGACTGCCGACCGGCAACGTTCTTGCGGTTGGCAAAATTTCCCGGACCTAGATTTTTTTAACCGGATTGCCACATTGCTGGCCTGCTGCCCGAAATTGTCACTTGCCGACTTGATTTGATTTTTTTTAGGAAAGTTGAAACTTCTTCGCCGCCGCTTCGTGGGTTCTTGCAGTACCAAAGCTGATTTTGGTCAAACCAAGGAGACGTCCCATGAAAATTCTATCCAAGCTTTCAATGGCAGCTGCTGCTGCCCTCATGACAACAGCGGTATTTGCAGCCAACCCAGAAGTTGGTGGCGCTGCCATGTTTGAAACCAAGAACATTGTTGAAAATGCAGTCAATTCAGCTGACCACACCACATTGGTTGCTGCCGTCAAAGCTGCCGGGCTGGTCGATACGCTGCAAAGTGACGGCCCATTCACTGTTTTCGCTCCTGTGAACGCTGCCTTTGAGGCGCTTCCCGCAGGCACAGTCGACACGCTTCTGAAACCTGAAAACAAGGCAATGCTGACTAAAATCCTGACGGCACATGTCGTTTCCGGAAACTGGTCATCTGCTGAAATCATGAAGAAAGCGAAAGCTTCCAAGGACGGTTCTTTCAATTTCGAAGCTGTTTCCGGCGATGCCCTGTCGGCTAAAGTTCGCAGCGGTAAAGTCTATATTTTTGACGAAAGCGGCAATGCTGCCGAAATCACGATTGCTGACGTGAACCAGTCAAATGGCGTGATTCACGTCATCGATAAAGTTCTGCTTCCCAAATAAATTCGCCCTTTTAGTTGTGAAGCAGTGAACCATCCCGGCTACAATAGCCGGGATGGTTCCAACCCAAAACCAACATCGCCGAAGGATAATATGATGAAACGCAGAGATTTCCTGAAAATGAGCGCCGCTTTGTCGTTAATTCCGGCAACTGGCTTTGCTGCAGAAGGTTCGTTTGAAATCACCCGGACCAAAGCTGAATGGCAGGCCATGCTGACGGAAACCGAATATCTGGTGATGCGGGAAGACGGCACGGAAAAGCCGAACTCAAGCCCGTTGAATCTGGAAAAGCGTGCCGGTATTTTTCAATGCAAAGGGTGCGAGCTGTCACTCTATGATGCGAAAACCAAATATGACAGCGGAACCGGATGGCCGAGCTTCTATGAAGCGCTGCCCAATGCCGTCGGCACCAGACCGGACAATACATTATTCACCACCCGCACCGAAGTGCACTGCCGCAGATGCGGAAGCCATCTGGGTCACATTTTCAACGATGGACCGAAGCCGACTGGAAAACGTCATTGTCTGAATGGGGTCAGCCTGACCTTCAAACCGAAAACCGAGGCTTGAGATGAGCCACCCCGGTCCCGGCCGCAGCAACAGCGGGCCGGGTCGGATCGAGATGCTGGTTGGCCGCTGGCTGCTGGCCGGATTGTTTTTCGCAGGCGCTGTGCAGAAGGTTGCTGATCCTTCGACTGTCACAGCACTGCTGGACCGGTTTGCTTTGCCAGGCTTTCTGGTCTGGCCCGCCGCCATCTTTAACCTGGCTGCCGCAATTTTATTGGCATCTGGAACTTATGTCATTCCGGTTGCCAGATCACTGGCGCTGTATTGCATCGTGACCAGTTTCTTCCACTTCATTCCATCTGATGGATGGCAGATGTCCATTTTCGTGAAAAATTGGGCCATTGCCGGGGGGCTTCTTGTTCTGTCCGCTGCCACAGGTGCGAGCCAGGCAAAATGAACTGGTATCCAAACACCAGGCTCACTGCCCGAACTTCCTGAAACCGCTCTGCGCTGCGCGTTTAGGATGTATTATCGCCGCGCCTGATTGCGCTGCCGGTTTGATGATCCGGGGCTCGGCGGCGCTGGTTTCCACGCCCATCAATCCTTCGATTTAGGCATAATCCTTTTCAATTTTTCTTGGTAACTATTGCTGCAGACTTCTCGGCTAGAGTGTATCGCAGTGAATATTACATGCCGTGCAGAGCGTCGGCAGTGTTGGAATTTGGAACCGTATGTTTAAGAATTTTCTCAATCTTTTTGCAAAAGGCGGCATCTGGTGGCTGCTTGTACTTTTGGCGATCCCAGCCGCTTTCACCTATTACGCCTGGCAGATTACAGACGACAACATAGAGAAATCCGCCGACGCCAGGTTTTCCAGCCTCGCTTTGGCGAGCGAGAGTGCGTTGCTGCACCGTATCGATTCCTATCAACAGGCGCTGCTTGGGGCGAAAGGGTTCCTCACTGGGTCCACTGAGGTCACAAATCAGGATTGGCGTACTTATGTCGCCGCCATCAACATCACGCAAAGCTTTCCGGGAATTAACGGAATTGGCCTGATTGATCAGGTCAGTCCGGACAAGCTTGATGAATTTACCGCCCAGGCGGGAGTTGCTCGGGGAGCGCCATTTGAAATTCATCCTGAGATTGATAATGAAGAATATTTCATAATCCGGCTTATAGAACCCTACAGCCTCAACAAGGAGGCTGTTGCCCTCAATATTGCTTTTGAAAGCAACCGCCGTGAGGCCGCGGTAGCGGCCCGCGATTCCGGGCGCGCTGTCATTACAAAACGTATTCTGCTGGTGCAGGATGCAGAAAAAACACCCGGATTCCTGTTGTTGTTGCCGAGTTATGATCTCAGCATGCCTCTGGTCAGTCAGGAGCATCGGCGCGAGGCGTTTCGCGGGTGGGTTTATGCGCCCTTTATTGCCAGGAACTTTCTCAACAATCTGACAGACAGTCAGGGCGATACACTGCATCTACAGGTCTATGATGGCAACGCGGAAAGCCCGGATGCTCTGATATTCGACAGCAATGCCGATGAGGAGCCGGCGGGCGCTGCAAAGCAACTGCTGCGCAAGGAAATTCAGATCATGGAGCAGACCTGGCTTCTTGTGTGGTCCAGTACGTCAGAATTTGAAATGCAGGAATCAAGCAATGAGCCATTCCTGATCCTGGCAATAGGTGTATTGTTCACAGGCGCAACTGCGGTTTTTCTGATCATCATGACGATTCGCGGCAGCAAAGAACTGACGACGCGTCGGGCCTTTATATTGCCCGCGGCGGCTTTCTTCCTGACAATTTCCGCCGGCGTATTTCTCTCGCAGGAATTTGAGACAAAAGACCGCGACGTCCTGATAGACGCAACCGTCAAAGGTGCCAGGAATTTTCGCAATGAGATCTTACGCAATGTGGAGAACCGCGTCCGCTCGCTGGAGCGGATGACAAGCCGATGGAAGGAACAAGGCGGGACGCCAATGGACGAATGGCGCGCGGATGCCAGACGTTATCTGCGAGAGCAGCCTGGTCTGAAAGCTGTGGAATGGGTGGATTCCAGCTATTATATTCGCAGGGTGGAGCCGCTGGCAGGAAATGAGCGCGCCTTGGGCCTCAATATCAAATTCAACGAGGAACGCGAACGCGCTCTGACCGGTGCGGCGGAGAGCGACAGCATCACGATAACGCAGCCATTGGATCTGGTGCAGGGGTATAAGGGGTTCATTACCTATTCCCCGCTGGGCACGGGCGATGCATTTGACGGGTTTATTGTTGGTGTCTTTGGCGTCGAAGAGTTGATGGCGGCGGCATTGCATTTCGCTGAAAGCGACGATTTTGCCATCAGCCTGTCCGCAGAGGGAAAAGATTTCTATCGCTCTGCAAATTACAAAACGCCGGACGATGATTATGCGGTCTATCAGGAAACCATTCCCCTTTATGACAAGGAATGGGAGCTGACGATTTTCCCGTCGGAAGGACTGGTTGCAGCGTCAGCCTCGTTTTTTCCGCAGATCACCTTGGCCACAAGTATCTTTCTCGCGTTTTTGATTTCGCAACTGATTTTCGCGACGCAACGCTCCAGACAGAAGACGATCCTGGTTCAGGAGAAAGAGAATGTGTTGTCGACTTTCGTGCGACATACGCCCGCTGCCGTTGCCATGTTCGATGACAAGGTTCGGTATATTGCGGCCAGTGACAGATGGTATGCGGATTATGGGTTGCAGGACCGTAATGTAACCGGCCAAAGCCATTATAAGCTGTTTCCTGAGATTGTGGAGCAGCAGCCACACTGGCAAACGCTTCACCAACGGGCCATTAATGGCGAAATCATCAAATCGGATGAAGAAAAAATCGTCCGCGAAAATGGCGCCGAGGAATGGTTGCGATATGAGTTGCATCCATGGAGCAAAGGCAATGGTGAGAAAGGTGGACTGATCATGTTCACCGAGAACATCACCGAGCGAAAACTTATGGACAAAATGAAAGACGAGTTCATTGCCACGGTAAACCATGAACTGCGCACACCCTTGACCTCAATCCAGGGAGCCCTTGGTTTATTGCGCGCCAAGATCGGGAACGATCTGGACGAAAAGGCCAAACGACTGCTGTCCCTGTCTTATGAGAATTGCGAAAGACTCACTCATCTGGTGAATGATTTTCTGGATATGGAAAAAATCGCCGCCGGGAAAACCTCGTTTCATCTGGAACGCACCGAAATGAACGCGCTTGTGCTGGCGATCGTCGAGCAGAATATGAGCTACGCTGACCGTTACAAGGTTTCGTTTGAGACCGAAGTTTCCGACATTCCGATCTTTTGCACCCTGGATCCGAACCGCTTCAACCAGGCTCTGACCAATCTGTTGTCCAACGCCGCCAAATTTTCCACGGAAGGTGGGCGCGTAACAATAGCCGTGGCAGCGCAGGGCGATGACAATGTCCGGATTTCAGTTCAGGACCGCGGCGTGGGTATTCCGAAAGCCTTTCGCAACAAGATTTATGAGAAATTTTCCCAGGCAGATGGCTCTTCCACCCGCTCGGCGGGTGGATCCGGTCTTGGGCTCAGCATTACCAAGGCGATTGTCGAAGCCTGTGGCGGTGAAATTGAACTTCAAAGCAAAGAGGGCGTGGGAACGGTATTTTCCTTAACGTTCAAGCGCGCTGAAATCAGCCAGTTGAGGAATGTCGCATGAGCGCCGTTTTAAAAGATATCATGCTTGTCGAGGACGATGCCAGTATCGCCGAAATCGCCATGCTCACCCTGGAAGATCTGGGTGGATTTAATGTGGTGCATTGTGCATCAGGTTTTGAGGCGCTGGCAATATTGAAGAAACAACGGCCACAACTCATCCTGATGGATGTCATGATGCCGCAGATGGATGGACGGGAAACATTCCGGCAAATCCGCGAGGAGATGAAAATTCTCGATCTTCCGATTATATTCATGAGCGCCAGAACCCAGACACATGAACAGGCGGAATATGCCAGCCTGGGCGCTGCCGGGATGATCCCCAAGCCGTTTGATCCGATGCAGCTGTCAGATGTTGTGCGCCGGATGTGGCACAAGGCGGTATCAGCTGGAGAAACGCCGGCTGATGGCACTGCAACCTGCTAAACCAAAGCGGATGTCTTAAAGTTTGCTTTGCGCAACCGCGTTTTCGGCCTCTTTTGTGGCGCCGGTCAAGCGCTCGATCCAGACCCATAATTTTTCTTTCAAACCTGGCCGCGTCACAAGGACATTTGCCGAGGTGGGGAATGGCGACGAACCTTCAAATTCGACCCGCACCAACTGGAATGTCTGATCGGGTTTGAAGGTGTTCTGAAATTCCGGTGGCACCAGTTGAGAGACGGGCAATATCTCGGCAATGAAGCCCAGCGCGGTTATGCGGCCGCTCTGCACGGTCACAGCCATGCCCTGATCCAGTTGAAACAGATAGGATGGCGGCAGATAGGCCAGCACATAGGGATCGCCGGAAATTACCGAGAGGATTGGATCGCCCGCCTTGAAGACTTCTCCGACCGATGGAACCTGTTCGCCGATACTGCCGCTTTTGGCGGCGGTTATGATGCCTTCACGATAATGCTGTTCCAGATTGTCGAGCGCCTCAGCGGAATGTCCGCGTGCGGTTCTCAACGCGTTGATCTCTTTGGCGAGGCCTGATTTTTCTGCGCTCAGCCGGACGAATTCGGTTTTTGCCGCATAAGCGGCGATGGTGGCCTCTTCGAATCTTTGCGACGTGACCACGCCCTCTTTCGCCGGTCCTTCCAGCTCTTTCACTGCGCGTTGCGTTTGCGTCTTACGCTGCTCCGCGAGAGGTAGCAGTTCGGTCACCAGGTTTTCGCGGGTTCTGAGCGCAGCCTCACGTTCCGCCAATTCCGCATTGCGCGTTGAATAGTCGGCAATCCGGTCGAGAAGTTCCGAAGAGCCAATCTTCAGCAGCAGGTCCCCCTGTGAAACCCTCTGGCCCCTGCGAACTGCAACTTCTTCGATGCGGACGATCGAGGTTGCAGCAACATGAGTGCGTTCACGCAGGATCAGACCGTCTGCGCGCAGAAAAATCCGGTCGCCCCATACATAATTGCTGATGCCGATCATCAGGCCTGCCAGAAGCAGCAGATATATAAAACGGCCCATTGCCCGGTTCTGGCGGCGCGGCTGGTTCTGCAACGTATCTGATCGTGGTCTTTGCCTCAATTTTCGCACTGTCTTTATCCTCTGACCTGATGGACTTTGTCAGGCACGTAAGTGTCTTGGTAAGACGCTCTGAAAACCCATTCCTGGATGTAGGCAGCAAGCCGGACGAAGCGCATATAGACGCCGTTAAACAGACTGTAACCCGGCAGATAGAGCAGCAATTGATAGCTGCGCGCCTTTGGTGTTGCGTAGGCCGCGAGCAGGAAGGTTGTGAGATCAAGCACAAACAAGCCGATCTGAGCAGAGGCCATCACTGTAAATCCGAAATCGCCATACAGCATGAACAGCCAGATGATATAGAATGGCAGCACTGCGGCTGACACCACATTGAAAAACAGGAAGTCGAGCTCATGAATCAGTTCGCTGGGCCTGAATGTCTTTGAGAAGGGGTTCATTAAATCGGCGTGTTTGCGGTATCTCAACCGCACGGCATCGCGCTCCCAACGAAAGCGCTGTTTGATCAGCGCTTTGGCCGTTGCCGGCACATCGGTGTAACAGATTGCATCTTCGGCGAAGGCAATTTTTCCACCGGCACGGCGCAGCCGCAGGGTCAGGTCCAGATCTTCGCCGCCGCCTGCATCAAGACCGCCGACAGCGTCGTAATCGACTTTGCGGAATGCGCCGAAAGCTCCGGAAACACAGGTGACCTGGTCCAGTTTGGCAGAAGCCTGCTTACCCAACGATATGGCGATCAGGTATTCAATCGCCTGAAAGGATGCAATCAGCGTGGCCGTTCGATTGCGCACCTGGATATTGCCGCAGACCGCAACCACTTCAGGGTCTTCAAATGGTCGCAGCAGGTTGCGCAGGGCATGTCGATCAAACGAGCAGTCGCAATCCAGATTGACAATGATGTCCCCCGTCGCCCAGCGCGACGCCATATTTGTTCCAGCGGATTTTCCGGCCCGTAATTCCGTACTGTGAGCCTGATTGATGAGACCGCGCCTGAGGAGATCCGCCAGCTTTG
>TARA_R110002094_G_scaffold9420_3_pt1 | contig 17288 bp, 17 predicted proteins | sample TARA_R110002094 | Tara Oceans TARA_R110002094 (sample SAMEA4397409) | marine metagenome | biome: Polar Biome; feature: [MIX] marine epipelagic wind mixed layer (ENVO:01000061); material: water (ENVO:00002006), including particulate matter (ENVO:01000060) such as... | depth 10-100 m
ATCCTGACAAGGGATGAATCTCCAATCCTACCCGATCAACCACGGCCTCAATAGCGGTATTGAGCACTTCGGTAAAAATGATAAAGACAATCGCCAGCACAAGTATTAACTGCTCAGTGCTACTAATATCAAAAAGAAAACTAATTGGCACGGATAAACACAGTAAAAGTAACTCTTGTTTAAACGCTGACTCATGTTGATATAACCATTTAAAAGCCCGAAAAGAATTTAATGACGCTAAGTAAATACGTTTTATGCCTTTGGGCTTATCTTTGTTGTTAAACACTAGTTTAAAATCTCCAAATTTTGTGAGTTAACTGTGGTGGTTCGGGCAATTGCCGATAGTGACTTACAGTGAATAAATGAATCTTTATCATTGATATAGGCTCTCGACTGAATTGACATAATACTGAGCAGAGTATCAAAAACATTATCGTGAGTTAGTGGCGCATCCGACATTTGAGCGAGGCAACTTAAACTAAAATCGGTCTGCTGCTTATCATTCCAATAAATCATTGGGATATGTGTTTGCTCTTCCGGGGAAAATGCATAGGGTAGGCCGTGTAAATAAACCCCTTTCTCTCCCAGAGATTCACCGTGATCTGAAATATATAATACTGACGTTTCCATTGCTTGCTCTTCGGCTAATGTTGCCATCTCAGTAATGACTTTTGATAGTACAAAATCAGTATAAGCGATAGTATTATCATAGGTATTTACCAGTTCTTCATGTGTGCAATTTTGAATATCGCTACGTTGACAGTCGGGGGTAAATATTCGCTTATCTTTAGGATAGCGTTTAAAATATGTCGGGCCATGAGAGCCAATCATATGCAGCACTATTAAGGTATTGTCCTGAGTAATATTTTTAAGCTTAGCCCTTAAGGGCTTTAGTAGAGCCTCATCGTAACAATACTCTCCGTCGCATAACGGGTTTGATATATCGGTTGCTATTTGTTCGCTTTTGACACGAGTACAAACCCCTTTGCAGCTGCCATTATTATTACTTATCCACAAAACATCAGCACCTGCCAAACGAATAATATCAACGACATTTTGCTGGGCTGTTGCGATACGCTTGTCATAATTACTCTTATCTAAGCGTGAAAACATACACGGCACTGAAACTGCAGTGGCTGTGCCACAAGAGGTCATATTTGAAAAAGACACAACGCCTTGTTTCTCAGTATATTGATTAGTCTCTTTCGGATAGCCATTGAGTGAAAAACTCATCGCTCGAGCGGTTTCTCCTAATACCATAACAGTAACATGTTTTTTATTATTTCCCCGTATAATCGAAGGGTTAGTGTCTAAGACTTGAAACTTTAATGGTGGATAAAAGTAATGATTCCTTATAAATTTGTAAGAAGAATCTATCATTTTATATGGGATGATATAACCGGCAATATCTTTGTTATTTCGACCGACAGAGGCATAGTTGGAATAGAATACAATGGCCACTAAAAATGCAAATGCGAGGCTGGCACTGAGCAGCTTTACACGGCTAAATAATTCTTGTAAAAATGGTTTGTAGGTCAGCTTTATAGAATAAATTAGCCAACAAGGGATGGCGGCAAAAATAATAAAAAAGCCCAGTGCGTAAAAGTTTACATAGCTTAGAGCTTCCGCTGTATCGGTTTCAAAGGTGTTTTGCACCATACCGTAGTCAAACACAATACCATAAGTAACAGTGGCATAAAATATTAGGGCTGACACTGTCACTGTCAGTATTAATATTGGCTTGGTTATCCATCTAAAAGCAAGCAAGCCATGTAAAAGTAGCATTAAGCTCAAGAGAAAAAACGGCAAAGAAATTAAGAAAAATATATTGTAGTTTTCTAGTGCGGCTATCGCTGTCGATGCTCTGGTGAGAAAGGGTAAATTTAATATTAATGCTAAATAGCTACAAGTAGCGAATAATAACTGATTGGTAGTTAAGGTTTTCTGATTAAAAAACTGCATGACTTTGTTCATTTTTCGTCACTCGAAAACAAGTCTGTGCTTATAACTGTAAGCGCAGCATAGCTGAGTCTGCTATGTGATAACCATAGCTTTACTGGCTTTTCTAGTTTGCTTGTTGCGAGCAGTAAGGTTTTAGCGCGGCGGAGCAGATATATAGCCGTCATCAGTGTATTGGCAAAAATATTATGAAATTTAATGGTCATAAAAACACCTCAAAGTAAGTGTTTCTATGTTATTGAATTAAGCTTAAGATTTGCTTAGCATAAGCTGATAAGTCGCCTAAATTCGCTTGAGAATTAACTTAAGATAGTTAATTAACAGCAACTTTGAATAAGCAAAGTTGCGCAATAATACCAATTTTACTAAGTTTCTGAGTGTGAACAAACTTAATAAACTTGGTATAAGCTATTATCGACTTTGTCAGTGCTGGCTTGCTGGCGATAGTGAGCGGTTGAATACGCAACTCGGGTTAAAGAGCTGTAAAGTTATCATTATTGTGGTGCTTTCATTTGTTAAAGGTATGTTGCTAATGAATATACCTTGTTAATTCGAAAGAGTGTTCACTGTTAATTGTTATATGATGATGGTAAAAGTAAGTTGATTTTTTGAGGTTAAATTTATCTTTATTTCGGCATTAATTTTTTCGCAATAAGATTTAACTATCGCTAGTCCTAAACCATATCGTTGTGAAGAGGTTCTTGATTGATCTTTTTGCCACAAGGGTTCAAAAAATTGCGCTAGATCTTGTTCCGTGTATTGATAAATACTGGTATTTGAAATACTCAATTTTACCTGTTCTGTATCATCATCTACATTGACTAATATACAGATTTGGCTTTTGGCAGGACTGTAATGTAAAGCATTACTGAGCAAATTAGTTAATACGGTTTCAAGTGCAAATTCATTGGTGCGTATGCTTTCAACCTCAGGACTTACTATTAATGAAACATCACGCTTTGTCTTGTTTTCTCGTTGTAAGATAGCATTAATAAAGCTTGCGATAGGAATAGCACTCTTTGTTAGTTCAGCATTATTGGTACTTTTTTGCAGTAATAAAATACTACTAACAATACTTTTAAGTCGTTCTGAAATATTCAAAACATCGGAGGTAAAAGTTGCCGATATTTGTTTTTCATCAGGAAATTTAATGGCGACTTCACTTAAGTTGATCAGCTCAGCAATCGGTGTTTTTAGTTCGTGAGCGATATCAGAACTCATTCTTTTTTCTCTAGCATACAAAATTTTATTTTCACTAAGAAAATGATTAATACCGCCCGCGATAGGCATTAACTCTTCTGGTAAATTATCAGTATTTATAGCATCAATGTCCGAATTGAGATTAATAGATTTTATCTCATCGTTTAGGCTATCAAGTGGCGTTAATCCGCGCTCTACCACTTTATATACGATAAATCGGACAGCAAATACGGTTGAGAGGGAAGATAAAATAAAAATAATATCAACAAACCAAAGTGTTTGATTTAGACTTTCATTACTGACCGCATAAGCTAACATCATAGGTTTTTGTTGTTTGGTAAAAGCGCCGACTGAAGCGGCAAACTCTTTTCTACTATCGCTGTCTATTTGCGGTATAAATTTTGTTGAAATCATTCTACCTGAACGACCATCAGGCAAGGTGATGTTGATAATCTTTGAGCTATGTAGAGCCACCTCAATCAGAGGGAGGTTATTAACGTCAAATAAAGTTAATGTTTTTGAACGCTCGAAAACTTTATTGTCGTACCATAACTGAAAATACTCAGGATCGATTGCACCGGAAAACTCAGGCATAAACTCATCAGCAAAATCAAAATCTATTTTTTTATTATCTTCATTTACTAAGGTAGTTAGTAGATGCAATTTATTACTCATTGCTCTATCAAACTCTTGACTGATCCAGGTATCTACACTGAGATCAGTGGCTAAGAGTATCGATACTAATAATACCGAAACAGAAATAGACAGATAGCGACTTAGCCTTTTTTTAATAGAATACATTAGTTATTTTCCACAAAATACCCAAAACCACGCTTTGTTTTTATCGGTAAATCGTAGCCTAACGCGCGAGTCTTTTTTCGTGTTGTTGATAAGTGTGCTTCAATAGAGTTTTTCGCGACAGCATCATATTGCCCCGCTAAATACTCACTCAGCTTTTCTGGACAAATAACCTTACCTTGATTAGAGAATAAACATTCCACTAGCTTGTATTCGTTAGGGGTTAAGTTAGCGTCTTTGCCATCACAATGTAATTGTTTTAAGTGTAGATCTAAAGAAAATGGTCCAACAGTAATGGTGGTGCTATTAACATTTAAGCTGCCACGTCTCATTAAGCATAATAAGCGTACGTGTAGTTCATCAAAAGAGAACGGCTTAGTGAGGTAGTCATCGGCACCGTTTAATAGGCCTTCTATTTTATCTTCAGTTAAATCCCTCGCAGATAAAATAAGTACACGCATATCTTTATTGGCTTTCCTAATGGCTTTTAAAATAGCGGTACCATCAACTGAAGGCAGCATAAGATCTAAAATGAGTAGTGAGTAATCACCTGCAAGTGCCATACTCAATCCTTCAGAGCCGTCACCGGTATCGTCAACGGTAAAACCAAGGTTAGACAGCCCTATTTTCAGACTTCTTCGAAGCGAAGTTGAATCTTCAATGATCAGTATTTTCAAGGTGAATCCAATAACATTTTCAGCTTAATATCATTAACATAACAAACTAAACTTAAGAATAGCTGATTTTTTGCTGAAAGAATGACGTAACTAAGTAAATTTTTAACATAAGATCTTGAGTAATTAAAGCTAATGTTTAGCGTGGGGTCTTTGATTTAGCCAAGTAAATAGCGCATAGGCCAGAACCGAGTAGCGTTCAGCGATTAGAATTATTTATATTAAGTTAAAAGGGGGCTTGTTAAGGCACTGCCTTTAGTTAAGTAGACAGTGCTTAATTGCGTAACGATTGCTTAATAATGAGGAGGAGGGGGTTCTACTTCGTCTTTACCTTGCTGATCAGGTGTGTTTTCTTTAATTCTATTCGCCAGTAGCGCTAATTGCTGTTTAAGTTCTGCAATTTGTCCTTGATGTATGGTTAACTCACGATTGAGTTGTTCAATGGCGTCATCCTGAAATGCATTTCGGGTTTCAAGCATTTCAATTGCTTGCGTTAATTCATTGCTTGGTTTCACTATTTATTTACCTGCCATAATTCGGCGTATCCTGAAGAGCTTTCAGTAATCACTTGGTTATTATCTCTAAAAGCAACACTATAAACAACAGCTCCGGCAGGTCTAATATCGTCTCGCGGCAAAACTCGCCAACTTGTTAAGCGCTCACCGGTAGCAATAGCCCAAACGCTGACTTTACGAGAAGGTGCGCCGGTTAATAATTTAGTACCATCAGGTGAAAACTGCACAGCACTAAAAACCTCTTGGCGATTGAAATAGTTTAATTTTGAAATTAGCTTACCGGTTTTTAAATCCCAAATATTGGCTGACTTTTTACTGTCAGCGGTAAAGGCGTATCTACCTTTAGCGTCTAGCGCCACCATAGTGACGCGGCTTGGATGATTAAAGCGATAAATAACTTGTCCCGACAAGGTGTCCCATACGTAAGCAACAAAGTCATTAGAGCCAGAGATAGCAATGCGGCCATTAGGCAGCATGTCAACGGCATTAATTTTTTCCTGATGACCTAAAAACTCTAAACGTCGGCCTGTGGCAATCGTGATGTGCTCAACTTTACCGTTACTTTGGCCAATAAGCAGATGCTCACCATTATTTGACACCGCAACATCACGAACAGTTGACTCAGAAATCGACCAAAAGCCTTCAGATTGACCATTCTCGATATTCCATAACGAAAAGTCGTTACGGTTAGCCGTTAAAACATGGCTATTATTATCAGCAATATCGGCAACCAACACTAAATTGTCGGCACTATCTTGTTGTTGAGACCAAGTATATTTCAGCGCGTTGTTATCTAAATCCCATAAACTGATGCCGTGATGGATGGACGAAACGACACTGTATTTTCCGTCATTAGAAATATTAGCCGCGTACGCGCCTTCAATAGCATGCTGCCATCTTTGTTCTGGTGCTTGACCTAGAGGCTGACAACCAGCAAGTAATGCTAATAAAAGCACTATATTGGACTTCAGAAATTTTAAGTTACAGTTCAGCAAAATATTAATACTTTTTTCTTGTGGCATTTATCGTTAGTATAAGCCGCATTGTTTCACAATTCACACATATTTAAATGACTTAGCGGGAATTTCCAACTGAGTAGTAAAACGGAGATGTAAATGAAATTTTTTAAACCGACTTTAGTCGCTATTGCTTTATTGTCAGTCATGGGTTGTCAAGAGTCAGCTAAACAAGAAGAAAAAGCTATTGCACTTGATACAGAAATACAAAAACAAGCCTATGGCCTAGGCGCTTCAATTGGTATGTACATGGAGCGTAACTTAGAAGAGCACGACAAAGTAGGCTTATCGCTAGATAAAGCAATTATCATCCGCGGCTTCACTGATAGCATGGCGGGTAAGTCACAAATTGAAAAAGAAGACATTCAAGCCTTGTTGATGAATCTAGATCAGGCAATGAAAGCGAAGCAAAGAGAGCAAGCCATAGCTAGCGCAGAAGCAAGCTTAGCCGAAGGTCAAAAGTTCTTAGAAGAAAATGCTAAAAAAGATGACGTACAAGTGACTGAATCTGGTATTCAGTACGTAGTATTAAAAGCTGCTGAAGGTGAAAAACCAGTAGCAACTGATACTGTTAAAGTTCATTATAAAGGTACTTTCATAAACGGTGAGCAATTTGATAGCTCGTACGACCGTGACCAACCAGCAGTATTTCCACTTAATGGGGTTATTCCAGGTTGGACTGAAAGCGTACAGTTAATGTCAGTAGGCTCTAAGTATAAATTTACTATTCCTTCAGATCTAGCATACGGCCCTAATGGCAAGCCACCACAGGTCCCGGGTAACTCAGTACTTGAATTTGAAATTGAACTATTAGAAATTGTTAAGCCTGAAGCAGCACCGCAGGTTGGCGATCAATAGAAGATATTTATCTTTAATACTTAAAAAACCAACCGCTTAGGTTGGTTTTTTGCTTTTAAGTATTCGGTTTTACCAACTCAGAACCGCTTACATTAAATTATCAACGTATTCGGCAATTGCTAAACTTGAGGTTAATCCGGGTGAATCAATACCAAATAAATTAATCAACCCCGCTACTCCATGCTTTTTTTTACCTTGAATATCAAAGTCTTTAAAGTCTTCATTGACGGCTTGTAATTTGGGGCGAATACCTGCGTAGTCAGGCTTTAATCTTGTCGTATCTAGCTCAGGAAAATATTTAGTGATGGCATTAACAAATTTCGCTTTTAATGATGGATTAATTTCATAATCAATATCATCTATATATTCGGTATCAGGACCAAATTTAAGCTGTCCTGCGATATCTAATGAAGCATGAATACCTAAGCCATGAGCAGAGGGAATAGGATAGATCAGTTGCTGAAATGGGCTTTTACCATGGTAGCTAAAATAGTGCCCCCGGCAATAGTGTACAATGGGGATATGGTGTGTTGGCATATCTTCAATTGCATGAGCAACGGTTGTTGCATGTAATCCTGCGCTGTTAATCAGCCACTTGCACTGTAGGGTGATATTATCTCTTTGGCTATTTAGGTTAACCTCAAACCCTTGCGAATTGGCTTGTGCCGAAACAAATTGTGTACGGGCAACAAATGTGGCTGCATTATTTTGTGCTTCGGCCAGTAAACTTTGCATATAGCTATGTGTGTCGATAATGCCCGTTGATGGAGAAAGTAAAGCGGATGATGCAGCTAGAGCCGGTGTTGAACATTTGAGTTGTGCTTTACTTTGCCAGATCAAATCATTTACGCCATTGCGCTGTGCCTGTATTTCAATGTTTGCTAAATCAGCCTCTTCTGTCACGCCATTAGCAACCAACAGTTTTCCAACTTTTTGGTGAGGAATATGACGTTGTAGGCAATATTGGTAAAGTTGATGCTTACCTTTGACACATAGCTTTGCTTTTAAGCTATTTTCAGGGTAATAAATACCGGCATGGATCACTTCACTATTGCGGCTACTAGTCTCTTCGCCAAAACTGGCGTTTTTGTCGACTAACAAAACTTGTGAATACTTACGACTTAGCCTAGCTGCGATGGCTAATCCCACAACACCAGCTCCGACCACTATAATATCTACACTATCCATAAATATAATCCTAAAAAACGGCTTGTGAAGGGGATAAATATTTCAGCTCATGTCGCTTGTGCCATATTTATTATCTCAAGCGTATTACGATGAAATAACCCTCTGATAAGTTTTAACCTTATTTGCAGATATATCAATACTCACTTGAGTTAATTACTGATAATGGGAGCGGCATTTACATGATTGTGATGCTGTTTGATCTGTAACAGTGCGATAGGAAGTTGCTGAATTAATGCTTGCGAGCCAAAGTAAATAATCCAATTGATATGGCTAACTAGCGGGAAATATCCTTGCCCCTGAGCGCCAAAAATCCAAAACTTACCTATCAAAGCATCGGCAATCATCGCTAACACTAGCCCAACTGCCACACACCACAAACGAACAGGGATTTTGGTTTGAGTACATGACATTATCAACCAAATAGCTGATAACGCTAAAATGCTCACTAATACTGAATAAGAAGCGGTAATAAAGGTAAAAACACTATTTGTTGTTGGCAAATGCATATCACGGTAGGTGACTAGCGCAACAACTGTGACTAGTAATGTGCTTATCACAAGCCATTTCTTTGAAAGTCCGCTTTTAATGGCCAAGTGAGCAATACCGATAACTAACATTAAATAGCCAGGGAAGAAGAATAGCACCGAGTCAGCTAAATAACTGTGCTTAATAACTTCATCATATTGATAAAAAAGTTGTGGAAAGTTTCTATTAACAATATCGCCAGCCGCGCAAAACAGCAGAGAATATAGACAAATTTTACTGAAACGATAGGCGTTGGCACAATTTTGTTTAGCGATAAAATTACGAATAGTGACAGCGTTTAAAATCAGTAGTGCCATAGTGAGTAATTCTACTATGCCAAAAAGCACTCGCTCAGTGCTACTTTGATTAATAGTAACAATATCTAACATGGCCAGTACGCTTTGCACTAGAGCAAAAAGCCACAAGCAAAACGCTACTTTGCTAAATCGCTTTAAGACAGGACCAGATGTTACATGCATACTCTTACTCGTTGTCTTGAGGTGATTTATCGTCATACCAGGTACTATATTTGTCGACTTGCCATTTCAGCCAATGGTAGAAATAGGCAGTTGCAAGCATGAGTACACCCCCAGCAAGTGCGGGCTCACTTATAAAGCCTAAACAACAAAAAGCAAAACCACTAATGTGACCCATCACTTCAACTCTAGAAGCTGATGCGCTATTAGGTTTAGCTTGTAAAAAATTGAAAAGAAACCAACATTTCAATATAAAAGGTAAACTTTGCCAGTCATCTGATTTTTTATCCATCATAAATTTCTTCCGATTCAAGGTTGAAAGATCAACAGTCCCTTGTCTTATATATTATGTCAGGCAATAAAAAAGCCTTACCGAAGTAAGGCTTGAAATGCTCGCTGTATGGTCTAGTAAACTAGCTTCTTTTTATTTGTTTCTTTATTTTTATTATTGTTTTTCTCTAGCGCGGGACAATTTATAGCAAAGGCTTTTTCTCTGTGCAACAACTTTAATAGAGCATATATTCCACGAATATTTTCGTATAATTGTTTAGGCAATCATCTACTGTCAGGATAATTTACAGTTGTAAATTAGGCAGTTAAGACAAAAGTTAAATTTCTGTAACGACAATTTAGCTAAAAAAGTTAATAAACTGTAAAAAAGTGTTATCTATCAAGTTGTAAGCATTTATTGGCTAATTACTATAATGTGATAAAAAACACATCGACTGGTGTACCACTAGTGTGAGTTTTTGGCGTTATTGCGGTAGTTAGTTGTTCATCAGAGCACAATTTTTTATTGAAATAAATTTCAATAAAATTAAATTTTTTCATAAAAGCACTCTGTTTAATAAGCTTGCTGCTTTATCGAGCAACTTTTTTGCTGGCTAAAAATAGACTTTATATTAAAAAAATGGCTAACAATGCTATCAGTTCGCGGAGATTTGATTTGGAACATAGATCAATAAAATTTGAAGTGATAGAATGCGCGCATATTATTGCGGAGAAAAATTTTCATGACTGAATTAAAGAACGATACTTATTTGCGAGCGCTATTGCGTCAACCTGTTGATTACACTCCTGTTTGGATGATGCGCCAAGCCGGTCGTTATTTACCTGAGTATCGTGAAGTACGTAAAGGTGCTGGCGATTTTATGAGTGTTTGTCGTGATGCTGATTTAGCGTGCGAAGTGACTATTCAACCACTACGTCGATTTCCGCTTGATGCCGCTATTTTGTTTAGCGATATTTTAACTATTCCTGATGCTATGGGCTTAGGGCTTTATTTCGAAACGGGTGAAGGTCCTAAATTTGAGCGCCCTATTACCTGTAAAGCAGATGTTGATAAAATAGGTATTCCTGATCCTGAAGGCGAATTGCAATATGTCATGAATGCCGTTCGTACTATTAAGAAAACACTGAACGGCGATGTTCCGTTAATTGGTTTCTCAGGCAGCCCTTGGACGCTAGCAACGTATATGATTGAAGGTGGTAGCTCAAAAGCTTTCACTAAGATCAAAAAAATGATGTTTGCAGAGCCGCAAACCTTACACCTATTGTTAGATAAATTGGCCGACTCAGTTATTTTATATTTGAATGCTCAGATTGCTGCTGGTGCTCAATCGGTGATGGTATTTGATACTTGGGGTGGTGTTTTGTCGCCACGCGATTATAAAGAGTTTTCATTACAATATATGGCAAAAATTGTTGATGGCTTAACTCGTCATAATGACGGACGCCAAGTGCCGGTAACCTTATTCACTAAAAATGGTGGTATGTGGTTAGAAGATATCGCAGCAACGGGTTGTGATGCTGTCGGTCTTGATTGGACAATTGATATTGAAAATGCCAAAGCTCGTGTTGGTGATAAAGTCGCACTGCAAGGTAATATGGACCCATCTATGTTATACGCACCATTGCCACGTATTGAACAAGAAGTAACAAAAATATTAACCGGATTTGGTGAGGGCGGTACAGGCCATGTATTTAACTTAGGCCATGGTATTCATCCTGATGTTGATCCCGCACATGCCGGACACTTTATTGATTCAGTACACCGTTTAAGTAAACCGTTTCATAAGTAAGTGTAATCGTTACGTCAGTGCTTTAGTCTTACTATAAATCACCGATATTAAATATTAGAGGAGCCTTAGGCTCCTTTTTTATTGGCAAAAATATCATGAGCTTTCTGGCACGGTAAAGCTGTGTTTATGAATTATACCAATCTACTAAGTTTGTTCCCACTCAGTGAAGTTTAAAAGGTTTAGCGGCACAGGTTCACAGTTCCAGACTGAACTTAAATACCTACATCGCTGTAGGCAAGGTATTGATTGAAGATAATGGTTATTCTCGACAACTGCTCCTGCGTTGTTCTAATGACTCACATCCCTGTGAGAACCTTATCGAAATCAATAACGTGGTCTATAAGCCTTTTAAAATCACCCTTGGGAGTTCATCAGTGGTTTGATAACCGCCGATAATTTCCTGCATATAGAATAACTATATTCACAAAATGATCGTTGTTCTCAAACCGCTAGTAAGCGCTGAGAGAGAACAAACTTAATAGGTTTGGTATTAGCCGACTTCATAAAGCTGTCGCTTGAGCAGTTATACTCTACTTTTGCTTATGGTATTAAATATTTATAGCCATCGGGCTCAATCAGCGATAGTTTAGCCACTATTTTATCGCTTAGCGATAAGGTATGCTTGAACTATAAATTGCTTATTGATGGACCTTATAATGACAAAAAATAAAAATATTTTATCTACCTTGATGATTGCTTTATTGCTTAGTGCTTGTGGCAGCAGCTCAAGCGATAAAGAGAAAAGTAACTCGGTCAAAGCTGATGAAGCTATAATGCAAGAAACTAAGAGTAATAATACCCAACAAGAGGTGACGAAACTTGTTGCCACACCTATTAATGCGAGTGATGATTTAAAAGGGCAGACAGTGGAGGACCTGAACAACAAAATAAAAGATGAATTTAGTGGTTGGCAACGTGGTCGTGTACAGTTTTTAAATCTAGAAGGTGGTTTTTACGGCATTATTACCGATTCTGGCAGGAAAATATTACCTTTGAACATGGCGAAAGAATTTGCTCAAAATGGCGCTATTGTTCGTATTAAAGGTAAAGTAAAAAATGTCATGACCATTCAACAATGGGGCACACCTTTTACTATTACTGAAATTGAGTTGATTGAACCGGGTAATAAAGTAAATCATAGTGATATGTAAGCTCTTTTAATCACATCTTTATGACAAGGCTAGTGGCAAGTTAGTGGCTGGGTAAATAGTGTTAAGGTTTTACCACTGTCGCTAACTTGTATTTGGTACAAGTTACGGTATTCTTTTTCGGTTATACCTTTGACTGCCATTTCACTGAGCAGTGCTGCCAATTGTGGCGTAGTGTTACTATGACCAACTACTAGGGCATTCTCTTTTTGTTGTAATAACTGTTGCGCAAACTGCTCTAGCTTTGCTGGTGAATATTGTTTAATCGCCAATTGTTGTTGTTGAGAAAATGGCGTTGCTGTTGCCATGGTACGTTGGTAAGGCGTGCTATAAATATGCTTTATTTGTGCATGCTCAAGTAGGGTTGCTAACTGCTTAGCTCTAAGTTCACCACATTGGCTAAGTTTAGGATCATCTTTGGATACTTGTTTTTCTGCATGTCTGACTAAATACAGGCTATAGCTATCTTCTGCTTGGCTAGGCAAAGCAAAAAATAACAATGCCGCTAGTAAACTATATTTCATAATATTATCAACTTTTGGTGAAGTTAAAATATAAAAGCATGGACAAAGCTATCACTGCTTTGTCGATACATCATCGTGATCAGAAAAGTCGGTTTAAGCCGTTTAATGCTGCTACCCTGAATGCTTCTGCCATGGTTGGGTAATTAAAGGTTGTTTCAACAAAATATTCAATGGTATTGCCACCGTTAGTTTGTTGCATTATTGCTTGACCAATATGAATAATTTCAGCTGCATTTTCACCAAAACAATGTATGCCTAGTATTTCTTTAGTTTCTCGATGAAAAAGAATTTTTAATGAGCCAACCAAGTTATTTGAAATTTGTGCTCTAGCTAAGTGTTTAAATTGCGCACGGCCCACTTCATAGGGAATTTTTGCTTCTGTCAGCTCTTGCTCCGTTTTACCTACTGAGCTGATCTCTGGGATGGTATAAATACCGGTTGGAATATCCACAGTAAGTTTTGTTTTACCTTCACCATCTAGCATAGCGCTGGCACAAATTCGCCCTTGATCAAAGGCTGCGCTAGCCAAGCTTGGGTAACCAATAACATCACCGACAGCAAAAATACCCTCGACTTCTGTTTGATAGGCTTCATTAACTTTTAATTGGCCACGGCCATCAGCTGTTAATCCTGCGTTTTCTAATTTTAAGTCGGCGGTATTACCGGTGCGGCCATTGGCAAATAATAAACAGTCAGCACGCATTTTTTTACCAGATTCTAAATGGACAATAACAGAATCTTTATTAGTTTCAACGCGTTCTATTTGCTCACCATGGCGAATGACTACGCCGTTGTTCCATAAGTGATAGCTTAATGAATCGGACATTTCATCATCTAAAAATGACAGCAGGCGATCACGAGTATTAATTAAATCAACTTTGACGCTTAATCCGCGAAAAATCGATGCGTATTCACTACCAATAACCCCGGCGCCATAGATAATGATATGACGTGGTGAGTGCTCAAGCGATAAAATGCTGTCAGAGTCATAAACTCTAGGATGTGAAAAATCGACATTGTCAGGATGATAAGGACGAGAACCGGTGGCAATCACAACTTGCTTCGCTGTGATGGTATCTATGGTGCCGTCAGTACGTAATACTTGAATCGTGTTGGCGTCAACAAACGATGCTTCACCGTAAAAATGCTCAACTTGATTACGATTATAAAAGCCGCTACGTAAATTAACTTGTTTACGAATAACGGCCGATGCGTGACTTAAAATATCTTGAAAGGTCAGCTGCTTGGCGTTTTGTCCGGCATTAAATAATGGGTTGGAATTGTATTCAATGAGTCGGCTAACCGATTGACGTAACGCTTTTGATGGGATAGTGCCCCAGTGAGTGCAACCGCCACCAACATTATGATAGCGCTCAATAATCGCAACACGCTTATCACGTTTAGCCAGATTCATCGCTGCACCTTCGCCACCAGGGCCTGTGCCTATAATAATAGCGTCGAAATCATAACTTTTAGTAGAGTTTTTTATTTTTTTCGTTTCAGCTTGTGCTTGTTTACTCAACGGTTGACCCTTTAATTCCTGCTTCAAGGATAAAAATTTTAGCAGGAATTAAATCTAAGGTAACTGTTTTTATGCTAGTTTTTCTACCATATTTTGCCAGCTACGTTGTTGTTCAGCTAATCGGCGCTTAATTTCTTGGTACTGAGCCATTACTTCTGAGTTTTCTACATCAGCCATTAATTGGTCGCGCTTGCTGGCGATTAACGCTTTACGCACTTCATAAAACTCATTAATTTTATGAATCAGTTCATCGTATTCATGTTGTAGCCTTTCTAATAATTGCTCAGCGTCAGGATGTGCGGCTATTTTTTCTTTACTACGTAATAAAATCATCGCTAAGCGTGCTTTTTCGATTTTATCTTCAGGTGTTATACGTAATTTGGATGTTAGCTTTAGTGATTCACAGGCCTTGATAAGCCACTTTGTGGGATCGAACTGCCACCAGCGAATCCCGTTACGATAGTCGTTTTCAAAAATATGATGATAGTTATGATAGCCTTCACCAAAAGTAAAGAAGGCTAAAAAACCATTGTCGCGCGCGGTATTTTTTTCTGTGTAAGTTTGTTTGCCCCAAATGTGAGCTAATGAATTAATGAAAAATGTTGTGTGATGGCTTAACACTAAACGTAAAAAACCAATAAGAAGTAAACTGCTAATTACATCGCCATGCCATAAACCAAACAATAAAGGTACGCCCACGTTCATTAAAATCGTTAAGAGTAAATAATGCTTGTGCTGCCAAACGACGATTGCATCTTTTTGTAGATCGCGAACGTTATCGTAATCATTGTATCGTTCTGGTTGAAAGTCTCTAATCATCCAACCGATATGTGAATGCCAGAAACCCATTTTAGCTGAGTAGGGATCAATATGGTTTTTATCGACATGTTTATGGTGAATACGGTGATCTGAAGACCAGTGCAGCGCACTGTTTTGCAAAGCAAATGCACCACCTAAAGCGTAAATCAGTCGTAGTGACCAATGCGCTTGATAAGTTCTATGTGACCAGAGTCTATGATAACCAGCGGTGATCGACATGCCACAATAAATAAAGCAAATAATTGCCACGGTGATTTCTGTGGCATCAAAGCCATGAGTGAACGCACGGTAAGGTACTGCGATTGCAGCAAATAAAAAGGTAATGCTGAATATAAAAACATTTAACCAGATAATAGGTGGTTTTTTCATTTAATTTCCATCTAGAGTTAATCACCGAAATTTTCGGTGTACACATGTACGCTATTTTAACTTTACTCATTGCTGAGTCAAGTGTTCAATGTTGATTTATTAACCCTGATAAAAAATTCAACTTAGTTAGATTCACGTAATTTACTAGTAATATTACCTATTTTCAGTATCATATCAACTCGATATAAAGTGAAAGTCATTACTAGGTGTACGGCTATGAGTGGTATTAGAGCACTGCAGAAAGAAAAAACACGTCGACAATTAATTGATGCAGCCTTAGGGCAGCTCAGCAGTGAACGAAGTTTTTCTAGCCTAAGCTTACGAGAAGTCGCAAAAGAAGCGGGATTAGCGCCGACTTCTTTTTATCGTCATTTTTCTGATATGGATGAACTAGGTCTGACCTTGGTTGATGAAGCCGGCTTAACTTTGCGTCAATTGATGCGACAAGCAAGACAGCGTATTGAAAAAGGCGGTTCAGTCATTCAAATTTCTGTTTTTACTTTTATGGAATTTATTGAGAATAATGGTAATATTTTCCGTTTGCTATTACGTGAACGCTCTGGAACTTCACCCGCTTTTCGCGCGGCGGTTAATCGAGAGATTCGTTATTTTACTTTAGAATTATGTGATTATTTACAACAAGCAAATAAGTTAGACGGAGAGGTCGCTTATCTACAAGCCAATGCTGCCGTTACTATTGTTTTTAGTGCAGGCTCTGACGCACTAGATTGTGACAAGAATGATTTAAAAGAATTAGCACTACGAACAATTAAACAGCTAAGGTTTATTGCTCGCGGTGCTTTTGAATTCGGTTTGCGTAGTGAAATTCGTGGCGAAGCGCGAAGAAGATCTAAAGGCGAGACAAAATAACGCCAGTTTCAATATGATGAGTGTAAGGGAATTGGTCAAACAGCGCGAAGTGTTCGATTTTATGAGTTTTAACTAGCTCAGTTAAGTTTTCACGTAATGTTACTGGGTTACATGAAATGTAAATGATACGTTCAAAACGACTGACTAATTCAACACTATCAGGATCAAGACCCGCTCGCGGTGGATCAACAAGTACAGTTTGATAATTATAACTTGTTAGATCAAAACCTTCTAAACGACGAAATACTCGCTCACCATTCATTGCTTGGCTGAAGTCTTCACTAGCCATTCTCACGATATCAACATTACCAAGATTGTTTGCCGAGATATTAATTTGCGCAGACTTGACTGAGGTTTTCGATATTTCAGTGCCGAGTACACGATCGAAGTTTTCAGCTAATGCGATACTAAAATTACCATTACCACAGTAAAGCTCAATTAAATCACCACCTGTACCGGTTGTTGCTTGTTGAGCCCAAAGTAACATTTTCTCATTTACCTTGGCATTAGGTTGAGTAAAACTATTCTCAACCTGTTGGTAATGAAACTGTTTGTCGCCTACCGTCAAGGTTTCCATGACATAGTCTTTATTTAAGATCACTTTTTGTTTGCGTGCGCGGCCAATAATATCGACAGGGGCAATTACTGATAAACGCACTTTTAACTGTTGCGCTTGCTCAATCCATTGTTCATCCAACTGTTTATGATAAAGCAGGCTGATTAATACCTCGCCGCTTAACGTCGCA
>TARA_R110002094_G_scaffold53566_1_pt1 | contig 17008 bp, 13 predicted proteins | sample TARA_R110002094 | Tara Oceans TARA_R110002094 (sample SAMEA4397409) | marine metagenome | biome: Polar Biome; feature: [MIX] marine epipelagic wind mixed layer (ENVO:01000061); material: water (ENVO:00002006), including particulate matter (ENVO:01000060) such as... | depth 10-100 m
TTGTCTGCGCTACTTGGACGCGACGGCCTCATTGCCTATACAGATCTAAACGCATACCACGGACAGATATCGAAAGCAGTCTACCTCCTATCTCCTTACATGCTCGGAATGTTTATATCTCGACATTCCGACCAAGTTATGTCCCATATATCAAAATATCGAGTCGCTTTAACGCTAGTGATGAGCGCTTTAGTTCTCCTTGAAGTAATATTTTATCGTAACACCACGTCCCTTATGTTCGCATGGAAGATTTTTAGTGCACCCTTGCTTCTGAATTTTCTCTCGCTGCCTTTTGGTATCGCTCAAAAATCCATTGACCGCGTCGCGGATGTTAGTTTTGGTATTTTCTTCCTACATGGCTACCTTCTTCCCGCGCACAAGCTTTTCTGGGCCTACGCATCTGGAGACAATACCCTCCCCGACGCGAATCTTCTCGCCTATTTTCTATTTATAAGTGCAATTGTTTTATTATGCGTATTTCTCATCAGCCTCATACAGAGGATCCTACCCAAATATAGCAAACAGTTAATAGGGTGCTAGAAGCAAAATAACATGTTCGGCTCACATTCCACATTCCGATCGAGGTGGAGCAAATGAAACTTAAATCTCTAGTCGCAGCTTCCTTTCTTGGGATTTTCATTCTGACCGCATACTTTGTAACAACGATGTACTCGTCACAAGAAGTATTTGGCCAGCAAGATCGCCCCATATATGTAGAAGCCACGAAGGAATGGCAGTGGGTACGCATCCCTGATACAAAGCTGATTGATGTGTTACCACCAGAATCTTTCACGCAACCCATAAAAAAAACCACGGGGCCGGGCGCCATTGTTGGAGCATGGAGTGGCGGCGCATTTGACACCAAACGTAATCGACTTATGGTGATCGGGGGAGGGCATGAAGACTACTGCGGTAATGAGTGGTTGGCATTCGACCTAAACGAATTCCGCTGGAAACTCCTTAGCGGTCCGTCAGATCTTACAGATTATGATGACACGTCGGGCAGAACACCTGACGGAAACCCAGCATCAAGACATACCTATGGAGGGCTCACCTATCTCCCATCGACAGACAAGCTATTAATGCACGGTGGAGCGCTGTGCAACCCGTCAGGAACACCGGATAACAGATGGTGGTTGGGCGACCCGGCTGATGGCGGCTGGTCATTCGGTGGTGGGCGCAATGGCTGGATTCTTGGATATAGTAGCGCCTACGATAGCTATTCTGACCAGGTGTTTGTATTTCGCAGGGGGCCACTATATTCCTATAGTATGGGTAGTAATTCTTGGACCCGATTAACTACCCATGGAGATATAGGAAAATCTAATCTGAGCTCAGATATAGACCCCAAGAGACGAAAGTTTCTGCTTATCGGGCAAGGAGAAATGTTGGTTTTCGATTTAGCTTCATACGAAAGGACTTCTCTGGAAAATCACAACAATCACCCAGTTGTTGCAGCGAATGCACCCGGACTGGCTTATGTTAAAAAGATGGATCGGTATGTTGCATGGTCCGGAGGTCAGTCAGTCTACCTAATACACCCTGAAACTTGGGAGATTCAACCCATAGAAACTAGTGGAGCGAACCCTCCGATGGCGGCCAAAAACGGGACATTTGGTCGATTCCGGTATAGCCCGAAGTCCAACGGCATTATTTTGGTCAATAGTGTAAAGGACGACGTATTTTTTCTGGCTCTCCCTGATGACGAGTTCAACGTACAAGAGAAACTGAGCACGGACGACCAACACAACGATGCGGAAAGAGGTCACGAAAATGCTGAACATTCAACAGAAAAAGTAACGTCACAGCGGATAGTCGAAACTGCGGGAGCACCCGGGAATACTGTAGAAAAAAATCGAGTGACATTTGGAAGCGTCTGGTGTCCACGCGAATATAACGGAGGAGAAGACTATACGCGTGTAACTGATTTCAAAAACCTGCCAAACGACCCCATAGGAGACGGGAAGAACAACTGCTACATGGAGGCATTCGATACTAGCGTCTTCTCTACAGACGGTAAACCTTTAAGAAACTGCGGAAACCTTGATCTAAAGCACTTCCCTGAACATACCTGCCACACGGTAGCTACGCCCTCGGAGTTTAGAGCGCTGTCGCGAAAGAACAAGCTCGTTGCCATCATTACGCAAGACCTGGCTATCGCTCAAGGGGAGGAACCTTATTTATCTCGGAACCAACAGAGCTTAGTGGTGATAGGTGTATTCGATACAGCGACCCGGAAACCCGTTCTGATAGAGCAAGGAAAACCAGTACCGTCTACCTTTTTCAACTGGAATGTCTCGTCACAAAGTTCACAACTGATCTTGATCAATTTACGCATGGTCGGATCACAGTGCATTTTAGTTAGTGATCGCGGTAAAGTACGTGAAATTACTGGCATCAGTCTCACTGGAAAATGTCGAGGTAGATTCATCATGGCATCCAATGAGCAAACGAATAGAACCTCTCGAGTAGACAACAAAATCTACCTGAGAAACATTATGGCTCGCTCAAGAAACAGCCATACGATCTATCTAGACCGGACCTTTCTCAATTGGGTTGAGGACAGCATCATTCTTGGATCTTGGACACCAGGCAAGCATGCAGCAAAATATACTGGGCAAAACGTAGTCCTAAAAAATAGTATTCACAGCAATCAAGGAGTCCACGGTCAACCCATAGTTGATCCGGCGTACGCAGAAAGTAAGCGGCCCTGGCTAGGCAAGGGAGGTTTGGCCCCTATATCACTAACTTCCTGCAATCGCGCTGTCATTGATGGCGTCACAGTTGTGAACCACATCATAAGAGGAAACAGTAATCCACAAGCCATTCAATGGCAGTTTAGAGATGCTCTGGGTGCAGGTTGCGATATGCCACGGCTCTATCGATCTCCGCCTGACGGGGGGGCGCATGAGCCCTTTTATGGCCCAACTTGGACCAACGGGGTTTTAGAGGAGCCCTCATCTGCCTGGCAGGCTTCATTTTGGGAAGCTCCGCCACTTTTCGAGTCCTATGTCATCAACAGCACAGTGATTCAAAGTTACGGTGCCGAAAAATCTGGGCACGGCGGCCACTACGCCCTGATGTCGAACGGCACGTATCCCTCTGTCAGAGACTCCAGCAGCGTATCGGAACGCAGGCCAGCTGAGTTAATTCCACCGGGTTGGATTGAACGGCAGCGAATACATGTTAGCGGTAACTGTCTTGATAATGGCGTTAATCCGAACTCTCTATTCAAACGCCATATCTTGCGTGGAATGGGCGAAAAAGGCAGGCACCGATACGACAACACGCCTTTGTTCATAGGCTATGGCTCGAATACATGCTCCGCCAATGAAGAAGTTTCGGAAAAAGTTAGCGCAGATGTGTCGCAATATCTGAGATCAATTCCGGCGCCACCATGGGAGTCTTGGCGTCGCACGACAGTTGAGTGAAAAAGATTTAGAACAGACTCGTCACCACAGTGCCCTAGGCGAGAACCGGAGGGCGAGCTCCGTTGGGGTTAGTAGCTGCGATCTCAAGGATCACGGGCTATACCACGGGCGATCTTGACCACAAATTCGGCACTGACGTACTCCACCTTGCGCTTGTATAGGGACGATGAAAACGTATGGTCTGCACCCTCTAGCCTATGAACTGAACAGGAGTCGGCGCTGAAACAAGGCCATCCATTCACCCCAAGAGCCTGTAACTCAAACTCACGGGCTGTTAAGTCCAAACCGCTGAGTATTAGGCATATCTCACCCTTGAACAGAACCATAGCGGACTGCATTCTGTCCTGGTAGGCGCCAAGCGGCCGACTCGATTCGGTCATGCTGCCTTTGACATAGCTCCTGGCCTCACTCAAACCGGCACGAACTTTCACTTTGCCCCCCAGAAGCTTCAACCAAAATTCCTTCGACAAGAGACGCCGCAAGTAATAGTAGCGAACCATAGTGCGGGCGCGCGTATCCTCGCTTTGCAGCCAGGGGTTCAGCAGCACCAACCCTGCTATACGTGAATCTTCAATGCTGTACATCATTGCAGCAGATGCCGCATCGCATAGGCCCCAGATCACCACACGCTCAAAACCCGCTTCTGCACAAAAAGCGTCACAGGCGGCCCTGATATCCTCGTGAATATGTTCAAAAGACTGTTTATCACCCTCACTGTCACCCATACCACGGCAGTCAAAGCGCATTGAGGCAATACCTTCACACGCCAAGGCGCGAGATAGCTGAACGAACTGGCGGTGGCTGCCCACACGGTACTGTGGCCCCCCGACTACGACCAGTACGCCAACCCCCAACGACTCTTCAGGTTGGTGCAAAACACCCAGCAACTGAGTATCCGCGAGCTGAATAGTAACGGCCCTTTCACACACCTAGAACTTCACCTCAGAAAGCGCCTGTGGATATATCTCTGGGACCGAGAACGTTTCGGGAATCTGCCAAAAAAGTGGACTGGGCAGTGCACGCAGATGGTAACTATCGCTAGGCCAGGTTGCGACCAAACTCGTTGTTCCTGGTGATACTTCGGACCCTCCGAGCTCGAGCCAGAGTGTACTTGACCCAAGCGCTATTCGATCTGAGACCTCAAGCGACTCAATCGAGGCCAGTAGGCGGTTGTTCAACGGATAGCCCGCCACCTCTACAGTTTCTCCCGCCGCAATGTGCTGACGCCAGTCGAACTTTTTGCCATCACCGCGCATGAGCGAGCCCGCTTGCTTTAGGCGCATTAGCTGTTTGACATAGCGCTTCCCACTAGCAATTGGGCTCCAGAGCAGCTGATTGCTTACAGGCAGCGCTTCATGCAGCCTGCGCTGATAATGCAGCTGAAGTAAACCGCCAAAGCGAACCCCCCACAGCATAAGGCTGTCGACGCCTTGCTGCTGTAACCAGCCGCCGGCCGCCAAGACATCTTCCAGCCAGGTTTCAGTGGATACGCTTTCGACATCACCTTCACTATCACCGGTACCGTAGTAGTCCAGTACGCAGCTGGTAATGCCATGGGCTGCAAAATACCGTGCCTGCCCCGCCATCACCGCCCTGGACAGATTCATCTCCTCGAACAGGGGGGGCAGGCAGAGAACCGCCTTGCGGGCTGGCAGAGGCCCAGTCACGGTCAAGAAAACCCTACCCATCGTCGACTCTATGAAGTGCCCATTGAGGATCATGATTACGGACGCCTGCGGAAATCAAGCTGCGGAGGGTGCCGCAGCGAAAATGCAACGTAAGGGCTTAGGGAAGACATCATGACCTGCAGGCGCCCGAGTTTAAAAAACAATGCTCCGCCCAGCGGTTCGGCGCCCAACTTTTCATGGGACGTAATAGAATTCTTGTTGTACACAGATATTCTGCTCAGTGATTGCGTAAACCCTTCTAACGAGAGCTTCCTGTTGGCCTCCTCCCAAGTACGAAGAAATATCCTGCCAATCCGGTGTTTAGGAAATACAAAAACATCAAAATCCCACACGGCATTGGCCGGGAGGATATAGGTGCAGCGCACCTCGTCCTCTTCGAATCGCTCAAAACCAAACCAGGCACAAGCCATTAACTCCTGCTCCTTTACCACAGCCAGGCATTGCACGTTTTGCTCAAAACGCTCTCGCAGATTCTCAACGGGCCGGGGTAGCTGCGCCAACAACTCGTCGTAACCATCCATCCACCTGTACTGAGCTGATCCGCTGGCTCCCAAACGACTCGCACCCTGCAGCGGCTGTCGATACACACGATACCAATACATTCCGTAGCGCGGGCTCAGGCGCGCTAGACTGCGGTGCACCGCCAGTGCGAGCCCAACACGCCATCCGTGTTCATCAAGATAGCGCTGCACCCGCGAACGAAACCCGCTCAAGATTGAGAACTCATTTGATTGCGGAGAAGGCGGAGGTGGAATCTCCACGGAATTCTGTCCCAAGGCGTAAAACGCTTCAGAAGCCAAGGCGATGTACCGCCATCTGAAATCCCCCAGTCAGTAATCACGGCAGTATCGAAACCTGCCTGCTCGACCACTTTCACCGTGCCCTCATCTAAATCCTTACCCCACACGCCATTGGGATAGGCAAAGTGCTTGACCGGTCTACCCACCCAGCGCTCAAGCTCTGCCTTGCTTTCACACACTTCCCACTCCTGCTCCTCAATGGACAGAACTTTGAGAATGGGGTGGTTCACACTGTGCGCACCAACCTCAACACCGGAAGCAGACAATACTTTAATCTGCGCCGGGCTCATCATCAGGGGGGCTTGTTCTTCTACTGAATTGTCATGGCAAAGCTCATTGATTCGCTCCGTCCGTTCCTGTGTCGGCAGATATTTGAGGCGACCCAACCATAGCTGGGCCAACTCTCGGCGCTGCGCCCAGGTTTCAAAATGTGTAACCTCGCCATCCAGAACCAATTGATTACGGAGGGGATCGGCAAACAGGTGCAGCAGCCTGTCGTTCCACATATTACGGCCATGACTGAAAGCGGTGGCAACATAGACCGTAGCGGGAATACCGTGCCTTGCCAGAATAGGCTGAGCCACAGTGAGGTTATTCAAATACCCGTCATCAAAGGTTACGCAAACTGCGTTTGCAGGCAGGGACCCACTGCGTAGCCTCCGTGCGGCCTCCTCCAGCGACATAGGGAGGAAATAGCGGGAAAGCAGGGCCATTTGCCGATCGAAAATGGCGGCAGTAGGCTCAAACGGGCGTAATGGGTCAAAATCCTCCAAAACCTGATGGTAAATCAGGATTGAAAGCTTGCCGTTTGAGACGAGCTTACCCAAGGTGGAAAATGCGGAGCCGAGCATGCTATCTCCCCCGGCTTTCCAGCCACAGCTCGAGCACTACCATTATCCAGATTAGCTCGCCATAGTAGCTAGAGTGGCCAGATTGATGGGCTTGAAGAGCCGTATCAATAAAATCGGCCCGAAAAATACCACGCTCTCTAAGCCTATCCAAGGCTGCACGAGTCAACTGCTGAAGAGCTGGCTGCTCTTTCATCCAAACGCCAAACGGCAGCCCGAAGCCATGCTTTTCCTTGGCCAGAGTAGCGTCGGGTAAAAAGCCGCGAAAACTTTTTTTATAGAAGTCTCGCAGCTTACCCCCTGGCAGCTTTACTCCTGAGGGTACCGTACAGCTGAAATCAACCACTTCTTTTTCGAACAGCGGATAGCGAACCTCCACACCCGCTTTATGACACATCCGGGAAACTTTCATCAAGTCGTTGTCGGCAAGCGTGAACTTCCAATCCAGGTACATCATGCGCTCCACTGGGTCAGCAGAAACACACTGGTTATAGCGGTCACGTTTTGCTTGGGCGGGCGCGCCAGTGTCTACCTGGCCGAGAAAAGACTCCTCAAACATAAAATCAGGGCCGAATCGGTTCAGCAGGTTCCAGCTATCCATCCGGTCGGGAAGAGGAACCGTAGCCTGTTCAATATAACTCCGCCCCTTGGAGAAAACAGGCACTGCACCCAGCCGTGTCTCCAGTACGGCGGAAATTGCGCTCCCTAGGCCTTTCGGTACCTTGGACCACGCCTCAAACAACTTTTGTTTGGCGTACCGTTCATTGCCCCCAAAAATTTCATCACCTCCGTCACCCGCAAGCATGACGGTAACCTGATGCTCGCTCGCCACCTTGGCGCACACATACGCCGCCATGGCGGACGAGTTGCCAAACGGCTCATCAAAGTAGCCGGCGACATCAGTGAAATTTTCGACAATTTCTGTGGGCTGCAAGTAGTGTTCGTGGTGCGTTGTACCGAAATGTTGGGCGGAGAGCCGGGCATACTCGGTTTCGTCGTAACCTTCTGCTTCGAAGCCAATGGAAAAGGTGGGCGCGCCGGGCTGTTCCGCAGCAAACAGGCCCGCAACCGTAGAGCTATCGAGCCCGCCACTGAGAAAGGCTGCCGAGCCCGGCGCTACATTACGTCTGACTGCGTCTTCTATCACCTGCCGACACTGTACCTTAAGGTCCTCGCCGGTGTCGGCGCTGTACTGATACTCCGGCTGGTGCAGGGTGCGCGAAAGCTGCTCCCCTTCCAGGTTGATACGCAGCTCTGCGCCTGGCTCCAACTTTCTTACACCTACATAGATAGTATCCGGCGCCGGAATACAGTGCTGGAAGCAATAGTTGTAGATCGCTTGTGGGTTGAGCGGGAGCACTGTGGGCGCAACTGATGATTCCAATTGTTTCAAAGAGTCCGTTAGCCACAAACGCTCTCCCTGACGGTAGACATAAAAGGGCACACTCCCCACATGATCGCTAATCAGGCGCACTTCGCCGCTTTGCTTATCCAGTACCACAAGCGCAAAAAACCCAGCAAGGCCGTCATAAAAACTTTCACGAGTTCGGCTGACAATCTCAAGCAGCCACTGAGCAGGAGCCTCCAGCCCATAGTCTTTACCGTAAGGGCGCAGACGGCCCAGAACACCTACAATGAATTTATCATTTGCGGCGAGAGCGACAGGACTGCTCGACATGCAGCGCAGTTGCTGCAGACCGACATTTTCTCCACCTGGGGCACCCGAAGTGGCAGTAAACCCCGGAAGCGCACCAGAGCCAACATCTGTTGCCGAATCAAGCTTCCACACAGTCGCGCATTCTCCTAGCTCGTAGTGCCGTATTGGGGCGCCGCAGTGATATTATAGGGATAAGGCAGTACGCCATAAATGGCGTCAATTACGCCACTTGGTGCCTCGCACACTCCCTCCACTTGCTGACTTTTCATGTTGTACGCAACTACGAGAGCGTTATTCCCGGCACCATACTTAAAGTTACCTTGCGATAGGAACTTCAATTTAGCCTTCAAGTTCGTTTTGCGGAGCCTTGAAAAGCCAATGTAGAACATGTCTCCAGTAATGAAGAGCCCCCGACACCAGCCCTTCGGCCGATTACGTTGTAAGCGAAAGGGGTCGTGGTTCTCGATGACCTTCCGCTTGGCGGGATCACATACAATCAACTTGCCATCCACGCGCGTGAAAACTAGCTGCCCTTGCCACCATAACCCGTCGTGGGCGCTAATATCCTCTCCTTCACCCAAGTCAATCCTATCGTTCACATCATCCAGGCACACTGCATCTTCTGTCGAGCAGCGTGTCACCCATAGCCGCCCCTCGAGTTCAAACAGGTAGTTTGGATGGCTATCGTGGGGCCTGGTAGAGTGCACAACCCGATAATCTTTATTGGGATCAAACCGGTGCCAGGGATCTTTACCTTGCGTATTGACAATTTGGTCGATGTTGCCTGTGTGTTTGTTCAACAGAACAATATTATCAAGCCCCGTGGAGGTAACGCCCAACTGCTCGCCAAAGACTTTAACCGAGTGAACGTTGTGAAAACAGGGATGCGAGTAGCAAGCCAGCAACTCAAATTCGGGCAACCGATACTTCAGTATCTCTGTGTCGGTTGGCAACCACAGCACATCGCCATCCAGGCAGGCCGCTGTAAACTGCTGGTTCGGGTGTTCAGCGGGGTAATGCTCGCCCCCATCGGACTTGCTCAGTACTTCCGTGAAGCTGCCACTTTCAAGGTCCAGCATGGCCAACACGGCGCGCTCGTAGTATTTGCCCTCGCCCAGCTCGAAGCCATTGGCGCGTAAACAGCCCCCGGAAACCAATAATCTTTTGAGTGTCACAGAAATATCCTTACTCTTGGCCCAGCCTTGCTAGCTTTTTCTTCAAGCCGGGCAGAGGATATCCAGCAGCATAGGCGATGTCAGCATGCTTTTGTGCTGATGCGAGTTGGTTCAAAGCGACATAAACCAAGCCGAGGTTGTAGTGCGCCTCAACATAGTTTGGCTGCAAGGTAATGGCCTGAAGCAACAAGACCTCTGCATCCTTATAACGACCGCTGCGGTAGCGATGAATAGCCCAAACGACCTTTGTCTCAGCCATGTTTGGAAACACTCGATCAGCACGTTCAAATAAGCAATCAGCGGTATGGACAGGGCGATCCATAAACTTCTGCTCACGGAACAAAGCTGACTCTAGATAGCGGCGTTCATAGCGAGAGTAGGCGTCAAGCGCCACCGGGTGATTCGGTATGGTGTTGAGTACAAACAACAAATCTCCCGGCATCGCGCCCGTGGCGCCTCTTACGAGATTTCGCACGTCCGGAGTCAAGTGATAATTATCAACTAAATGCAGCAATCCTCCCCGAAATGTACCGGTACTCGCTCGCGTCTCCGGCGCGTAATAATCGAACGGCTTACCGCGCTTCCATTCCATTTGATTGCACGAGGCAACCACGGTGCCAGCGAAACAAAACACCGCGCAAAAGAACAACAGATTCAGTTGACTACTCACTCTCCAAGTCATTACGTTACCCACCACCTACCAACGCTACGAAAATAAACTTTCAGTGTTGCGCACCGTTCGGATGCTTTTATCTAGTACGGACCGTAGTATTGCATCATTATCGGTTGATCGCGACCAGTTAGCACTCTGGCATATCGAGATTCTGGCTGGCCAGATGCGGTCGAAGCGCAGCAAAGAGCTGCCATAAATGTTTCCCAGCGAGATGTCAGTCGCGTGGTCCCCAATCTGCTGGATGAGCCTAAACAGCCCAAGGTTACCGAATTCACGTATATCCGAACTCATAAGGGCTGCTATATGTGACAATAATGCTGATTCTGATTGCCCGACGGATCGTGGGTTGGAGCATGAAGAATAACCCCAAAAGCTAACTTGATGATTGATACGCTTGTGATGGCGAAGTGGCGTCGGAAACCGGGAGGCAAAGTGCTGATACATTCAGGCTAGGGAATTCAATATGCCTGCTCTGACGAACGCCACTTCCTAGTGTACCATAACCTCGAGGCCGTTATGAGTCGGTGAGCTAACTACCACGCTGGCACAGTAGCTGAGAGCTTCTTCTCGCTGCTCAAGACAGGGCGAATCAAGCGTCGTGTCTACAATACTGGGAACGAGGCGCGGGCGGAGATATTAAATGACATTGAGTTCTTTAAAATCCGAATCGCCGGCATGGCCACAACAATGGCGTGTCGTCAGTTGAGCTTGAAAGGCCGTCTCTTGAGAAGCTGCCTGGGGTACTGGGGGGCTCGTCAGTGTCTAGGGATCTAGAGACCTGCCAAAGCACTTTTCTCCCAACCCGATTCGTACGTCCAACAACGCAGCCCCACAATCTAGACGACAATCTACACTCTGCACAAAAACTACAGAGGTAAGCAGTTTTGAGAGACAACATAACTTCGCTTGATCAGCTTGACCAGCTTCTCGCAGACGGCGGAGACAGTCGCTCAACTATCCTCGACAATCATCTTAACAAGTATCGCTGTTCAACCTCGCCAAGACCGGCGATAGTCCCATTGGGATCCTGTACAGCGTCGAACATATCTGAACACGGATATGGCAGCGCGCGAAGGGAGCTCAATCGGCTGCTTGCCGTCGGCGAGGGCCCGGGTTTTACTTTTGCTGTCGAGGAAAGCTACCGAAGGGTTCGATGCGAATTAAAATTCCTGCTTACTCGAGGCGAGGTAGATGGTTTAGACGTGGTTTTAACGCCGTCTGGAACAGACGCAGAATTACTTCCGTGCCTAATCGCCTCGCTCGGTCACGAGCGCAACATTTGTAATATCGTGGTAGGCCCAACAGAGTTGGGTTCGGGAACCACCCTCGCCGCTGCCTGCAAGTATTTTGACACACTCACACCTGCAGGCGCTGAGGTAAAGCCTGGAGGTGCAATCGCTGCCACACTGACCGACCGTATCACGGTGTCAGAAATTGTTGTTCGCGATAACGAGGGCATAGCACGACCCATTGCCGTCATTGATGATGAAACGAGACAGCTTGTGAAGCGGCGAATAGAGCAAAATGGCGACCAGGTGTTGCTTCACATCACGGCGCATAGCAAGACTGGGGCCCATGCCCCCAGCCTGGACGTCGTTGCGGAGCTCAAAAAGAAATATCCACAGCGCCTCGATGTAGTCGTCGACGCCGCACAGGGCAGATTCAGCCGTCGCGGCCTCATCAAAATCCTCCAAGACGGGTATCTGGTCATCACCACCGGATCAAAGTTCTATGGCGGACCACCCTTCGCCGGTGCGGTGCTTGTGCCGGCACAATTTCAAGCCAGAATCGAACAGTGTAGAGAATTTCCACCATCCTTCTCTGCCTTCTTTACGCGGTCCATGTTTCCCAGCGCATGGCGCGACTTGCGCCATGCGCTACCAGAAGGCGAGAACATAGGCTTACTTCTTAGATGGAGCGCTGCTATCGAGGAAATTCGCAACTACTATTCAGTCCCTTCCAGATTACGGTTGGCCGTACTGAGAAAGTTTGAGGCACTTCTACCAGAGGTATTCAGTAGTTCTGGCATTATCCAGCTTGATGCATTTTCAGCTCCAATCGTCTCCGATGATTATCATCGGTTCCTCCAATCAAAACAGACCGTATTCCCGTTTCGCGTGTGGTATCCCGCCGAGCATCGCTACTTTGGCCTTGAAGAATTGCGCATGATATTTCTTTGGCTAGGGTTAGACCTATCAGCCGCGCTTCCCAAGGCACAATCCAACGAACGCCGGGCACTGGCGGTGCGCTCACAACTCGGCCAACCCGTGCAGCTTTGCAATAGCGAGGGCTGCGATGTTTCAGTCCTCCGGATCGCCAATGGCGGAGCGCTAGTCGCCATGATTGCCGAGGATACGTCACTTGGCCAAAGCCTGGAGCATCGATTTGGCTGGCTGGAAGATCAGTTTCTAAATATACGCAGCAAGCTGGAAGTCATCGCACATCACTTTGAATCTATTCAGGCTCAGCTAGAGAACGGATGTGAGGACTATGAACGCACTTAACATCAGCTCGCACGATGACTGGAACAGTCCGCTGACGCTAGCCGATATCAGCCGCATGACCCGAGCGTCCTGGAAGCAGGATATATGGCAACAAGATGCGCCCACCGCAATTTTCCACGATTTGGCACGCATGAGCTGGAGAATCGCTCATTTAAAAGAGCGCTTTCCAGCCAATACTCTGCATGCGATCGCGATAAAGGCGAATCCTCTCGTCCCAATTCTGAGCGCCGCTGTAAAAGCCGGTGCAGGCCTCGAGGCTGCGTCTATTGAGGAAGTTTGGCTCGCCATAGAGGCCGGTTGCGCCCCCCATAGAATTATTTATGACTCGCCGGCCAAGTCGAGAAGTGACATCAACGAGGCGCTGAAATTCGGCATTTGGATCAATGCTGACAACGAGCAGGAGCTCACGCGCATTGACGAGTCGCTTGGGAGCCACCCTAATTATGCGGGGAAAGTGGGGCTCAGGATTAACCCCCTGGTGGGAGAAGGCAGTATCAGTATTACAAGTGTTGGCTCACGCAACTCCAGGTTTGGGCTATCCATTGAGGACAGCGACCGGATTGTCGGTTTGTACCAGCGCTATTCTTGGCTCACCGGCCTACATGTTCATGTCGGCTCTCAGGGAAGCCCGCTGGCCCATCTGGTAACAGCCGTAGAGCGAGCATTTGCTTTACGGAATAAGATCAACCAAACGCTCGCCGTTGATCGAATCGATTTCGTGGATATTGGGGGCGGCCTCCCAGCGCGCTACCTCACTGCTGAAACACCCCCAACACCTACAGATTATGTGAGAGCCTTACAGGTTCATGTTCCGCTGTGTTTTGAGTTTACTGGCAGCCTGGTCAGCGAATTCGGCCGTTCGGTGCAGGCTTCGTGTGGCTGGGTGGTTTCTCGCGTAGAATATACAAAGCAATTTGCAGACAAGCGAATTGCCGTGATCCATGTAGGCGCGGACCTTTTTATGCGCTCCGCCTATCAACCCGAATCATGGCCTCTGCGTTTTTCAGTCCTGGACTCGCAGGGTCACCCCAAAACAGGAGCTACCCAAGCGATACAAATTGTCGGCCCCTTGTGCTTCGCAGGGGATGTACTGTCCAAAGTGATTGACCTGCCGAAGATAGTAGAAGGCGATTTTCTAGTGATTCATGACGCGGGCGCATACACGCTAAGCATGTGGTCGCACCACTGCAACAGAGCCCTGCCTCAGGTGATCGGCGTATGTGATCACGACACCTACCGAATGGAGATATTGCGGAAGAAACAAACAAGGGACGAGATTTCCGCGATGTGGTCTGCGCCCAAGAGCACCTAGGCTAAGTGGGTAAAGTTCGGCTAAACCAACGCCATCTGTGCCAGTGCGCGGTCACGCTGTGCAGCAGGCAGATCAAGCCGGCCTATTATCTCTCCAAATATGTCCTTGCCGCCCTTCTGCATTGTAATTTGATGCATAACCCAGCTCGCCGCCGCGTTTGCCTCAAGTACTATGGGCCCTTCCGGAGTTACGGCTATATCAAATCCTAGTAGAGGTTCTCGACGGAGCTTTAACGCGGCTGCCCGTACTATCTGTAGGGCCTCTTCCCACATGGGAACTTTAAACCCATCGATTCCTTCTCCGCTGGCGGGACAAGTCACAAATCGATCGAGTATAAACTTGTTGCCGGGGCGCTTACCGTAGGCGCTCGCGAGCACACCTGAGCTCATATCAACAGGTGCCACGAGATTCCCCCCCATACCATTCAAAAATCCATCACCGAGACTATTCCCGCCTATCAGCTTCTGGGTCGCAGCAACAACCATTGCCTGCCCCTCGATAATTGCAGTAACTATGCGCAAGGTACTGAGCCCACCATTACCCGTAAGGCGCTGAATATCAGGGTGATTCGATATTTGGGGTTGTATAAGCAAACCATATTCATCCCGTTGCTCTAAAAGAAAATTCGCGAGTTCAATTGAAGTCATAAGTCGAGAATCCACTAGCCATTGCGAGGCCTTACGTTTTGCCAGTATTGCACCTATGCCTTTTAACCCTCTAGCCGGCTTGCAAAACAAGGCCCGCGGGCAATCAGGTGCGTCTAGAAAAGATGCGACTTGTTGCAGGTTATTGAGCAAAGTCCAGGACGAATTGCAGGAGTGTTTGACCGTATTTCTCCCCACGACTGCCAAAATCTCCGCGCAAGGTAGTGTCTCTTCACGGAGTTCTTCCGCGGTCCTCAGCTTGTCATCGGCAACTAGAGAACGTCCATCTCGCACGTTAATCTCCATCATCACTCCACGCAATGTGTCGGGGCGAGTATATGAAGCCCAAGAACGTCTCGGTCTATTGTGAAAGTCGTAGAGAAAAAAGGTCTGCGGCCCCACTCCCACTGTGATGCGTGAAAGCACCAGCTTCATAAAAATCTCAGGTAATCTAGCCGGCGCTACTCTCGCAACTTCCGACAGAGCGGTAATATAGTTTTTCATAAGGGATAACTAACCGAGCAGTTTAGGGCTGCGCATAAAATGAAAATGGGGCTTAGAATAATGATAAGCTTGAGTGTAGTCAAACTGAGGCTCTGCTATTAGGAACCATATAATAATGAAAAAATTAGGCTCAAAATTGCAGGAAAAGCTAACCGACCTTAAGGTCGAGTTCATTGCTGCCACTCTACGCGGCTTAGCTAAAGTAGAACTTCAACGGCATCCGCGGTGTATTATTGTTATAACTGGAAGTGTAGGAAAGACCACCACCAAAGCACTTGTCTCCAGCGTTCTTGCCCAGGCTCACAGAACACGCGCCACGGATGGCAATACAAATGATCGAACCGGCGTGCCTTCAACAATTCTCAATGAACCCAATATAGTAACGATAAAGTCTCTAGCGCGGTGTCTCCCCCGAGTACTTGCGAGAATATTCTCAAGGGATCCGAGAGAGGAGTACCTTGCACTGGAGATAGGGGCGAAGCGGCCAGGACAAATAGCGAAGCACTTCCGTGCATTCAAACCTGACATTGCAATCGTCACGACAGTGGGCGCCTCGCACCTAGAGACTTTGGGTACCGTAGACGATGTGGCTCACGAAAAAAGTAAGGTTATCACATCTCTCTCACGCGGCGGTATCGCAGTACTCTGTGCCGACGATCAGAGAGTCTCCGACATGGCACACTTACACGAGGGGAAAACACTGCTATTTGGATTTAATGTCAAGGCAGACGTCCAGACCATCAACTTTCAACGTGGGAAAAGCGGTCTAATCGCATTCATAGAAGATGGCGTAGGCACTCATGAACTGCATCTTCCATCCATTCACAACCGCCATCACCTTTACTCAGTTATGGCTGCTTGGTGCATTGGCATGGCTGCTGGCGTACCTCAAGAACAAATGGCCAAAGCGTTGACGAGCGCTGCGCCGCGACCAGGCCGAGGCTCAATAACCACAGGGAGCTCCGGGACACTTGTTTACGATGACTCTTTCAACGCCAATCCCGTATCCCTTTCGGCAGCACTCGACACCTTAAAGGTAATAGCATCAGGAAGGCGGCGTGTTGCGATCCTGGGTGACATGCTGGAACTAGGCAGACTCAGCCTTGATCTTCACCGGGAAATGGGGATGTATGCTGCTAGATGTTCGGATGTTTTGATTACCGTCGGTGAGTTCGCTGAAGCATACAGAGAGGGTTTCACGGCTGTTGAACAGGCAGCAACTTGTATCATTTGTAAAGACTTAGATCACCTGACCTCCACTCTCAACGTAGAACTGCAATGTGGTGACGTAATTTTATTCAAGGGCTCACACGGAACAGGCTTATTTAACGTGGCGCGCGATATTAAAATTCGAATTGACGACTGGTAACGAGATTAGCTCAGACAAATTTCGATCGATGACGGGCACCGGATAGCCAAACCCTCGATCCAGCAGGACATCGATGACGTCGGCACATCAAGTTAAGCCAGAGCAAAGAATGTCGGCTTTTTCATTAAATACACATCATTTCGGTTTGCTTGACTGCCCAGACTCGAGTTCCGGCTCGGGTGGGCTGCTACGAAGTCCATCATCCTCGTCCCTCGTCTCATCAGCTTGCTGTTCGCCATACGATCTTGTTCTTCAAGACATTCAAACTGAACCCCGATTTCTAGCAGATACGACAGTGCACAAAACCTTAGGTAACTCGGCCTTCATTCCACGTCCAAATGCTATCTGCAGTAAGTCACCGCTATAATTGCTGTTTGCCTCGATAATAAGCGGCCCATCATCA
>TARA_R110002094_G_scaffold27863_12_pt1 | contig 16695 bp, 16 predicted proteins | sample TARA_R110002094 | Tara Oceans TARA_R110002094 (sample SAMEA4397409) | marine metagenome | biome: Polar Biome; feature: [MIX] marine epipelagic wind mixed layer (ENVO:01000061); material: water (ENVO:00002006), including particulate matter (ENVO:01000060) such as... | depth 10-100 m
TTTGCTGTTGAGGCTCGTTCAATCAAGGCCAGGCAACGGATTTTTGTGTTTTGTTCTTTTTATGTTCCATTTCAAATCAACATGCATTAGCCTTTGGAGAATTGCAAGATGCCTGCGTGATTCCGTTGCCGGGGCCTTGAATAGCGTTCGCAAAACGCCAAATTGCGAACGACACCTGCTGCCCTTCCAATTCTTTTGGTGTCCCACTCCTGTTCAGACGGTCAAATGAGTTCTATGCCCAGCAAATCCAGCTCCGGAAAACGCAGCCAATCCAGTGCGTCTCGCAATCATGCTCCGATGATTTCTGTTCGCGGTGCCCGTGAGCACAATTTGAAGAATATCGACATTGATCTGCCGAGAGACAAGCTGATCGTGATGACCGGCCTGTCGGGCTCTGGCAAATCGTCACTGGCGTTTGACACGATCTATGCAGAGGGCCAGAGACGCTATGTGGAATCCCTGTCGGCCTATGCGCGGCAATTTCTGGAAATGATGCAAAAACCGGATGTTGACCAGATCGATGGTCTGTCTCCGGCGATTTCCATTGAACAGAAGACGACGTCGCGCAATCCGCGCTCAACCGTGGGAACCGTCACCGAAATACACGACTATATGCGGCTGCTGTTTGCCCGTGTCGGAGTTCCCTACTCTCCCGCCACAGGGTTGCCGATCGAAAGCCAGACCATCAGCCAGATGGTTGACCGCATCCTCCATTTGCCGGAAGGCACGCGGCTTTATCTGCTGGCTCCGATCGTGCGCGGGCGCAAGGGAGAATATCGCAAGGAACTGGCGGAGCTGCAGAAAAAGGGCTTTTTGCGCATCAAGATTGACGGCGCCTATTACGAGATTTCCGAGGCACCCGTTCTCGACAAGAAATTCAAACACGACATCGATGTCGTCGTGGATCGGATCGTGGTGCGCCGTGATATTTCGTCCCGGCTGGCGGATTCTCTGGAAACTGCTTTGGGGCTGGCAGATGGCATTGCGGTTGCAGAATATGCCGACAAGGCAGATGGCGCGGATGCGCCGGAGCGGCTGATATTCTCGGAGAAATTTGCCTGTCCCGTCTCCGGCTTTACCATTGCCGAGATCGAGCCGCGGCTGTTCTCCTTCAACAATCCGTTTGGCGCCTGTCCAACCTGTGACGGGCTTGGCTCGGAAAAGCGGATCGCCGAGGATCTGGTGATCCCGGACCCGGAAATTTCCATCGCCAAGGGCGCTGTCGCGCCGTGGTCCCGCTCCACATCCCCCTATTATCAGCAGACCCTGGCAGCCATCGGTAAAGTCTACGGGTTCGGTCTGCGCGATAAATGGTCGAAATTGTCTGCCGAGGCGCAGACCGCAGTGCTGTTTGGAACCGGCAAGAAGGAAATCACCTTCACCTATGATGACGGTTTGCGGTCCTACAAGACGAAAAAGCCATTTGAAGGTGTCATTCCCAACCTCGAACGGCGCTGGCGCGAAACAGATTCATCATGGGCGCGTGAGGACATTGATAAATTCATGTCCTCGGCACCGTGCCAGACCTGTGAAGGCTATCGATTGAAGCCGGAGGCCCTGGCGGTAAAGATTGCAGGGCGGCATATTGCCCAGATCTCGGAACTATCAATCCGCAAGGCGATGCACTGGTTCGAGACGCTGCCGGCGGAATTGACTGACAAGCAGAATGAAATTGCCGGGCGTATCCTGAAGGAAATCCGCGAAAGACTGGCATTCCTCAATGATGTCGGGCTGGATTATCTGACCCTGTCGCGCAATTCGGGAACATTGTCCGGCGGTGAAAGCCAGCGGATCCGCCTTGCATCGCAGATCGGCTCCGGTCTGACCGGCGTGCTTTATGTGCTTGATGAGCCATCCATCGGTCTGCACCAACGCGACAATGACCGGCTGTTGACGACGCTGAAACATCTGCGCGATCTCGGCAATACAGTCATCGTTGTCGAACATGATGAAGAAGCCATTCTGACAGCGGATCACGTGGTTGATGTCGGGCCACTTGCCGGAATTCACGGTGGTGAAATTATTGTCTCCGGCACTCCTGACAAGATCATGAAATGCACCAAATCCCTGACCGGGCAATATCTCTCCGGCCAGTTGTCGATCCCGCTTCCAAAAACGCGGCGCAAGGCGGTGAAAAACCGGAAAATCACTGTCAAAGGCGCGACCGGCAACAATTTGAAAGATGTCACCGCGTCCATACCACTTGGCACATTTTGCTGTATCAGCGGCGTTTCGGGCGGCGGCAAGTCAACCCTGCTGCTGGACACGATCTACCGCGCTGTTGCCAAACATCTGAATGGTGCGAGGGCCCTGCCCGCTCCTTACAGCTCGATCACCGGGCTGGAGCATCTCGACAAGGTCATTGATATCGATCAGTCACCGATCGGTCGCACGCCAAGGTCCAATCCGGCGACCTATACCGGGGCCTTTACACCAATTCGCGAATGGTTTTCAGGCCTGCCTGAATCCAAGGTCAGAGGTTACGCGCCGGGCCGGTTCTCGTTCAATGTCAAAGGTGGACGCTGCGAGGCGTGCAAGGGCGACGGCGTAATCAAGATCGAAATGCATTTTCTGCCTGATGTTTATGTCACCTGTGATGTCTGCAAGGGCAAGCGCTACAACCGCGAGTCGCTTGAGGTCCAGTTCAAGGGAAAATCGATTTCCGACGTGCTGGATATGACGGTTGATGAAGGCGCAGAGTTCTTCTCGGCGGTGCCGGCTGTGCGCGACAAGATGCTGACCCTGCAGCGTGTCGGGCTGGGCTACATCAAGGTTGGTCAACAGGCCACAACACTGTCCGGCGGCGAGGCGCAGCGCGTGAAACTGGCCAAGGAACTGTCCAAACGGTCCACCGGCCGGACCCTGTATATTCTCGATGAACCCACCACAGGTCTGCATTTTCACGATGTCGCCAAGCTGCTGGAAGTGCTTCATGAGCTTGTCGATCAGGGTAATTCCGTTGCCGTCATCGAACACAATCTTGAGGTCATCAAAACCGCCGACTGGGTGATTGATATCGGGCCGGAAGGTGGCGATGGCGGCGGAGAAATTGTGGCAGAGGGAACGCCTGAAGACATTATTCAGGAAGAACGTTCCTATACCGGCAAATTTCTCAAGGACCTGCTTGACCGGCGGCCCGAAAAAACAGCTGTGATGCAGGCCGCAGAATAGTTCCGCGCCTGCGTGTAGTTTGAAAAAGCTCTGCCAGTGAGGCGCTTTCAGGCACTTTCCAATCGCTGAAAACTGCAAAACCCGCTTTGAAGACTGCTGAAATCGGGCAGGCAATCGGCCCCACGTAAACTGGACCAACCAACTTATTGATTTTCCGAATAAAATTGTCTGAGGCCTGCGTTTTCTGCACGTCTGACATGTTGTTTTGTCACTCCTCAAATGCTGCAACGCACCCTAAGTATCGTTCATCAGGGAAACACAAGAAACCTGATCAATTGAAACCGTTAGACAGAAACATTCGGAGACTTAAATGCCATTTTCTTCCATCACAGAATCCTACCGCAACTGGCGCCAGTACCGCAAAACCATGGACGAACTTTCCCGTCTGTCACCACGTGAACTCGACGATCTCGGTATTGCCCCTTACCAGATCCGCAGTGTTGCACGCAGTGCACGCCGTGGTTAAGCCAGCGCTTATCCGATCCGCCAAAGAAAAGGCCCACAACGCATCAGCGTGTGGGCCTTTTTAGTATTACGTATTGATATTATTCCCTATCTTCCAACGCGACTATCCACATTTCGCCAACATCGCCGCACCTACAGTGTGAAGTGGCCTATAGACGCAGGCCTTGCGGCCGCTCTTTGTACCAGGCTTTCAATGGCATGATGACGGGTGGCTGGCCGTTGTCTCGGACCCAGGAATCAACCGCAAAAGCCTGACTATTCGTTTTCTGGATGACGACCGCTGTTGCGTGCGGATAGCGGCCGTCGAGGAAAAAGCCACGAGCCTTGGGCCGCCCTATGCGATGATGGATCAGATAGCCAGTGTCGGCAGCAAGTTTCAAAAGGCTGGTGGTGTTGGTCGCTTCGTCAATACAGTCCATCTGACCCGGCTTGTTAACGGTCGAAAAATCAAATCCACCAACATCATTGCCGGACCCGACCTGCGGCGCGACACGCTTTTCAAACCATTGCACTGCGCGGCTCATGGCGTTGCGTTCCTGCTCAGGAGAGGATGCTCCAGATGCCAGAATTGTCTTCAGCTGCTGCATGTCGCGCGGTGTAAAATCAACCCGCTCTTTTCTGGCGCAGCCGGTCCCGTGGCAGACATAGACCGATGTTCCTCTGGGTGCGAGTCCATCCTGGCTGGCATACCAGCTTAGTGGATCGCCTTCCCCGGCCTGGATACATCCGGAAAGTATGAGTGCAAATAGAACAATCAAAATTTGTCGCATGGTTTCCCCTGTCCTGTGCAGATCGAATAGGTTAATTTCCCGGCAAAAGCCAGATGCATCAAGGTCGGATGTGGTAGAGAATTTCATGATGCCACCAAGCCATGAAGCCTTTTCCAGACTGCTGACATAGCGGAGAGAGATATGACGAACACTGCCGTTCACGTTATTGGCGGAGGTCTGGCCGGTTCGGAGGCGGCCTGGCAACTGGCACGGCGTAAGGTGCCCGTTGTGCTTCATGAAATGCGTCCGGTTCGCGGAACCGATGCGCACAAGACTGACCATCTGGCAGAACTTGTGTGTTCCAATTCGTTCCGCTCCGATGATGCGCAAAACAATGCTGTCGGTCTCCTGCACGCAGAATTGCGGCTTGCAGATTCGCTGATCATGGCCTGTGGCGACGCCAATCAGGTGCCGGCAGGCGGCGCACTGGCGGTCGACCGTGAGGGATTTTCCGCCGCCGTGACGGCTGCGCTGGAAAATGAGCCGCTGATCACCATCAGCCGCGAAGAGATCAACGCGATTCCACCGCAGGAATGGGAGAGTGTCATTATCGCGACAGGGCCATTGACTTCCCCTGCCCTGTCGAGTGCCATTGCTTCCCTGACGGATGAGTCAGCGCTTGCTTTCTTCGATGCGATTGCGCCGATTGCATATTTTGACAGCATCGATATGTCCGTGGCCTGGTTTCAGTCGCGATATGACAAGGTCGGGCCCGGCGGCACTGGTGCTGACTATATCAATTGTCCGATGGACAAGGCGCAATATGAGCAGTTCATTGATGCGCTTCTGGAAGGTGACAAGACAGAATTCAAGCAATGGGAAGACACGCCCTATTTCGAAGGCTGTATGCCGATTGAAGTGATGGCCGAGCGCGGCCCCGAAACGCCGCGGCATGGCCCGATGAAGCCAAGGGGTCTGACCAATGCGCACAATCCGGCGGTGAAACCTTATGCAGTGGTGCAATTGCGACAGGACAATGCCCTGGGTACGCTCTACAATATGGTCGGCTTTCAGACCAAATTGAAATATGGCGTCCAGAAAGATATTTTTCGGCTGATTCCGGGTCTTGAAGAGGCGGAATTCGCCCGGCTCGGCGGCCTTCACCGCAATACATTTCTGAATTCACCGGTTCTTCTGGACGACAGTCTGCGATTGAAAGCCGATCCGCGTCTGCGGTTTGCCGGCCAGATCACCGGCTGTGAGGGTTATGTGGAATCAGCCTCCATGGGGCTTCTGGCCGGACGGTTTGCGGCGGCTGAATGGCATGGCGAAGACCGAATTCTGCCTCCTGAAACCACCGCGTTTGGTGCCTTGCTGTCGCATATCACCGGCGGTCATCTGGCATCAGAAGAAGCTCCGGGAAAACGCTCATTCCAGCCGATGAATATCAATTTCGGTCTGTTTCCGCCGGTTCCGGCAGTAAATGAAATCGATGGCCGCAGATTGCGCGGCAAGGAAAAAACCATCGCGAAACGTCAGGCGATCTGCGAGCGGGCCCTGACGGATTTTAAGGTCTGGCTGCACAAATCAGGCAGCAAAATAGCGGCGTAATGCTGTTTTCCGCAAATTCAGAAACACGGCCAGCGTTTTGATGCGCGCCACAGATGCCAGATCAGACGTGCTGTGCTGAGCTCTGCAGCTGTGCCACTGTCACCTGAAAGTCGTGTCGCCTTTGAGAGTTGCATCGAGACAGGGGCGAGTTGCAGAAACGCCGGTCTCAAGGTTGCGGGAACCGCAGCCGCGGCTGTGATGGCCCGCAGACGATAGGATTCTGCAAAAGCACAGATTTGCCCGATGGCTTGCTTACGGTCCGCCGATTGTGAATTCAGGAACGGGTTTGCCGACATACCGGCCGCCTGGCGGATATGCGGCGGCAGATAACGGGCGGCTCGCTGGTGCGCCTCTGTTCGATCTGTCAGTAGCGGGCGCAAAACCCGGCGCCAGAGTGTGAGCATACAGGCCAGATAGCCGGACAGCTCTGCGGCCTGTGCAGAACGGGCGCGATCCAGCACCAGACACGACAGTTGCAAAATGGTACCTTCGGTCTGTCCGGCATAGGCTTCAAACCCTTGCTGATCTTCAATCGCATCATCATACAGATCGAAAATACGGCCATCCAGATAATTGCTCAGAACGTCCGGTAAAATGGCATGACGTCTGGTGATTTCCAGCATGATATGAGCCAGCGGACTTGCTGAGGCTTCCGCGTCTCGCTCACCGTGAAACACCTCACGCCACCATTGCAGCCGGATTTCTCCGGCCATCGCTTCGCGCGTTGTACGGGTAATTTTTTCCATTTCCAGATCAAAGGCGTACAGCGCCAGTATGTCGACACGCTGCGGTTCGGGGATGAATTGGGCGGCGAAGAAACGGGCGGGATCAGCGGAGCGGATCAAACCTGGCAGATGGTTCTCACCATCCTCATGGCTCATCGAATAGTCTCAACCGGCAACAGGGCCGCAGCGACCTGACGTCCTTCTGCAAGGATGACATTAAAGGTCCTGATTGCAGCTCCGGTGGACATGATTTCAAAGCGAACGCCCGCGTCACGCAAGGCCTGGCGGGTTTCCTTGTCAGGGAAAACTCCGGTGTCGCCCATGCCAAGGAACAGCAATTCTATGGCGTCCGCTTCGGCGACAACCCGGTCCAGTCGCTCGATGGTGACGTCCTGCGGCTGTGCGGCGCTCCATCCGTAAATTCCCGATGGCAGAGCCAGAATGCCGCCGCGATGCGACATTTCGGCAAAGCGGAAACCGCCATTGCCGTAAGCATCTATCGGTGCACGGCCCGGGAAATATGCCGGTTTGATAATAGTGCCGGGTGATCCGGCCGTCGGGTGCTGCTCGGGCGGCGGCGTGTGTTCAGGTTTTTCTGCCCGGTCTGTCATGCAGCGCCGGAACTTTCCACTTCCTCGGTTCCTTTCGCCACATCGGTGCTGCGCAATTTGAGGAAAATCAGCAGCGGAGCGGCAATGAAAATCGAAGAATAGGTACCGATCACCACCCCCCAGATCATGGCGAAGGTGAAGGATGCGATCACTTCACCACCGAACACATAAAGCGCGATCAAGGCAAGCAGGGTTGTGATCGATGTCAATGCGGTTCTTGACAGGGTCTTGTTAATCGCCATGTCGAGAAGTTGGCTTATGGGCAAGCGTTTGTATTTACGCAGTTTTTCGCGGACGCGGTCATACACCACCACAGTATCGTTCAGTGAATAACCGACAATGGTCAGAACCGCCGCAATGCTCGCCAGACTGAATTCCAGTTGCAGCAATGACAGCATCCCGATGGTTAGAATGACGTCGTGAACCGTTGCAATGACGGCGCCAACGGCAAACTGCCATTCAAAGCGAAGCCAGATGTAGACCAGAACAGCACCCAGAGAGGCAATAACTGCTAAAATCCCGGTCTGTGTCAGTTCTCCGGAAACTGTCGGACCTACAACTTCGACACGCCTGAATTCCACATTTCCGCTCAACACGCCGCGAACTGTCTCGACAACTTCCTGCTGCGCCTCCTCCCCGCCATCCTGCTGTTGAATACGAATCAACACATCGTCGGGCGCGCCGAATTCCTGAACCTGAACATCGCCCAAATCCAACGACGACAACAGGTTGCGGATCACACCGACATCGGCAGGACCATCGAGGGTCTTGATTTCGATCAGCGTGCCGCCACGAAAATCAATGCCCAGATTGAGGCCATTGACCGCAAACAGGATGATGCTGACCACCACGGCTGCTGCTGATAAAGGAAACGACCATCTTCTATGCCGCATGAAGGCAATTTTTGTGTCGTCAGGAATAAGTTTCAAGGTCCGCATGGCGTTTCTCCCGTCCTAAATCGGCACTGTTGTGGGCCGTCTGCGGCGGACCCAAAACGCCACGATCAGGCGGTTCACGGTAAATGCAGAAAAGACTGTTGTGACGATGCCGATTGCCAGAGTGATGGCAAAGCCGCGAATTGGACCTGACCCAAGAGAAAACAGGATTATTGCGGCAATCAGCGTTGTGATATTGGCATCAAGAATGGTTCCAAGCGCGCGTTTGTAGCCGGCATCGATAGAAGCGATGGCGTTTCTGCCGGCGCGCGCCTCCTCGCGGATACGCTCATAAATCAGCACATTGGCGTCAACCGCCATACCAATCGTCAGGATGATACCTGCGATACCCGGCAAAGTCAGCGTCGCCTGCAACATTGACAAAACACCGATAATCATGATGATGTTGATGGCCAGCGCGACATTGGCAAATACGCCGAACAGACCGTAGGAAACTATCATGAATATCAGCACTGCTGCTGCTGCGAGAATACCGGCGATTTCTCCGGCCTCAATCGAATCCTGACCCAGGCCCGGTCCGACGGTGCGTTCTTCAACGATGGTGAGATCGGCGGGCAGCGCCCCTGCACGCAACAGGATCGACAGATCATTTGCCGTCTCAACGGAAAAATTACCGCTGATCTGGCCGCTTCCACCCAGAATTGGCTCGCGGATGACCGGAGCGGAAATCACCACTTCGTCGAGAATAATTGCAAACGGCCTGCCGACGTTTTCCGTGGATGCGCGGCCAAAATCGCGGGCTCCGGAATTATTGAAACGGAATGTTACCAAAGGTTCATTGGTGCGCTGGTCGAATCCGGGCTGGGCGTCAACCAGATCTTCGCCGCTGACGATTTCGCGGCGCTCAATCACATAGGGTATTGGCGGACTGTCAGATGAAAAAAGCACTTCAGAGCCTGATGGCGGGCGTCCCTGCAGAGCCTGCTCTGCCGACATTTCCTGACTCACCAGGCGAAAACTCAACCGCGCAGTCTGTTTCAGAATATCTTTCAAACGCTGTGGATCGCCCAGCCCCGGAACCTGGACCAGAATACGGTCTTCGCCCTGTCTTTGGATGTTCGGCTCGGTGGTTCCAAGTTCATCAACGCGGCGCCGGATCACTTCAATTGACTGATCAACTGCCGAACTGACGCGCTGGGCAATGCCTTCCGGCGTGAACGTCAAGCGGATCAGGCCACCATCATCAATGTCGAGCACGACTTCCGTGATCGGGATGCCGCCGGACAGCAATCCTCCGGGAATTGGCTGGATAATATCCTGCAATGCCTCACGAGCGGCCTCGCTCTGTGCCGGATCGCGCAACCGCGCCTGGACAGTTTGGCCATCAGTCGTCAGTCCGGTATAGCCGATGCGCTCGTCGCGCAAGGCGGTGCGTAAGCTGTTACGCAGATCTTCCAGCCGGGTTTCAATGAGGTCCTTACGTTCGACCTGCAGCAGCAGATGTGCGCCACCCTGCAGATCCAGCCCCAGCACCAGTTGGCCGCCGGGGATCCAGGCTGGCCATTGATCGGCGACATCCTTCGGCATCAGGTTCGGAACGGCGGCAATAACGCCCACGAGCACGGTCAGGACAATGGCTATTGTCTTGATCGGAGAAAAATAAAGCATTCAGTTACCCGTCAGATATGGCGAAACCATTATGGATGTTCAGGATGTGAAATGTTGCACCTGTATGGTCAGGCGTCGTCTTTTGCCGGCTCGCCCTTGGCGCGCACATCGGAAACCATGCTGCGAACGATGCGCACGCGCACGCCCTCGGCCAACTCGACCTGCAACTCTCCGTCATCGATCACTTTCGTGACTTTGCCAATCAGACCGCCACTTGTGACGATCGTGTCGCCGCGGCGGACCGCTGTGATCATTTCTTCATGTTTTTTCACCCGCTGACGCTGGGGGCGGATGATCAGAAAATACATCACGACGAAAATCAGCACGAAGGGAAGTAGGCTGGTGGCCAGACCAGCACCGCCACCGGCGGCCTGCGCGAATGCGGGCGTTACAAACATCAGTCAATCCTGTCTTTTTTACAATTCCGCAGCAGAACATGAAGCTGCGGTTTTCTTGGTGTTATGTGTCCAGAAAGTCCCGCGGACTATACTCACGGCGGTTTGCTTTGCAAGTATCAACCGCCGGACAAATCATAACAGCTTTGCAAATGGGGCATCTGCCCATAAATTGCCAGCGAAAACCGCGACAAACCGCGCCTAATTCCCGAACATGGATAGTTTATGACACAGAATCCGACTGATCTCCTGCAACCGACACTTATTCGCATCGCTGACGCGCTTGAGCGCATGGCTCCCGATTCTACTGATCTTGTGGATTTTGATGCAACCGATGCATTTGTATGGAATGCCCGCTCAGGCGCTCTGAAACCGGTGCACAAGGTCAATCGAGTGGATATCGAACTGTTGCAGGGTATTGAACAGGTGCGTGATATCCTGCTGCAGAACACAATGCAGTTTGCTACGGGTTTTCCGGCAAACAACGCCCTGCTCTGGGGGGCGCGTGGTATGGGAAAAAGTTCGGTGGTCAAGGCTATCCATGCACATGTCAATGATCTGGCGGATTCAGCGGCACATCAACTGAAATTCATTGAGATTCATCGAGAAGATATCGAATCGCTGCCGGATTTAATGGCATTGCTGGCTCAACAGCCATTTCGGTTTCTGCTGTTTTGCGACGATCTGTCGTTTGATAATGACGACACATCCTACAAGGCGCTGAAAGCTGCTCTGGACGGCGGAATCGAAGGCCGTCCGGAAAATTTGCTGCTGTACGCGACTTCTAACCGGCGGCATCTGATGCCGCGCGACATGATCGAGAATGAAAGATCGACGGCAATCAACCCCAGCGAAGCGGTTGAGGAAAAGGTTTCCCTGTCCGACAGGTTCGGTCTTTGGCTGGGATTTCATAAATGCAGCCAGGACGATTATCTCAAGATGGTGCGCGGTTACCTCGACCATTTTGGCATTGAGGTCAGCGAAGCGGAGTGGCGGCCTGCCGCTCTGGAATGGGCAACCACCCGTGGTTACCGCTCGGGCCGGACGGCCTGGCAATTTATCCAGGATTTGGCGGGGAAAAAGAAAGTGACGCTGAAGCCATAAGCTCCAGCGCCACACTCATTGGGCGGATATTGGTGTCTGGTCAAACGCCGCCCAAATAGTCAAGGGGATTGACTGGCGTCGATCCCTTGCGAAGCTCAAAGCGTAATTGTGGAGAGCTGACCGAACCAGTTGCGCCGGCCTCAGCAATTTCCTGACCACGCCGTACCTGGTCACCGCGGCGCACGGTGAGTGAACGGTTGTGCGCATAGGCTGTGACCCAACCCTCAGAATGTCGGACCAGAACCAGATTACCGTAACTTTTCAATTCGTTACCTGAATAGATTACAACACCGTCTTCAGCAGCCTTGACCGGCGTTCCATCCGGCACAGCCAGATTGATGCCATCGTTGCGTTCGCCATTGGTCTTGTCGCCAAAGGTGGAAATTATCCGGCCACGAACCGGCCAGCGGAACGCGAGCGCACTGTCACCAGCCTGCGTTGACGGTTCCTGTTGCTCAGCTGCCGGTGGTGTATAGGCCACCGGTGTGACCTGCTCGACAGGTGTCACCCGGACAGGTTTTGGTGCGTCAGCTTCACTGGCGGTCTGCACAAGCCTTGGCTGCTTCGGTGCGCTTTGAACCGAAGCTGCCGGCCGCGCCTGAAGTGGTTCCCTTGGCTGAAGTTCAGCGGTGCGCACGGGTGCACTCTGAGCTTGTGCGCTCTGACTAGCGCCCCTTCCGGGAATCACCAACTGCTGTCCGATTTTGATATTGCTCGACTGGCCAAGATCATTGGCCGCCGAGAGGCTGCTGACGTTTACGTTGTACCGCTGGGCTATATTGAACAACGTATCACCGGATGAAACCCGGTGGGTTCCGTTTGCGGAACTCGCCGTTCTGGCCTGAACTGCGGGTGCGGTAACAGCAGCACGAGTCGGCTGAAGTGTGTTTTCCGGGAAAGGCTTCAGCGTTGCCTGAGCCGCACTGGGATCCGGAGGTGTACTGCGTCCCTTCGCATAGGCGGGAATCGTCAGATATCGCCCCGCGACCACATCCCGCGAACCGGAAAGTCCGTTCGCAGTCAGGATGGCCTGCTCCGGCACTCCATAGCGCCGGGATATCGAAGACAGAGTGTCCCCCGGCGTGACAGTTATTGTGGTGCCGCCAGTTGTGGTCCAGCCGGAAGCGTTTTGACCCGATGACGGGTTTGGCGCTTGGGAAGCCTGATAGGACCGGTCGAAATTATTATCCGGCATCGGGCGATATTGCGCCCCGCCCGTACTTTCCTGAGCTGACTGATAGGTCTGGATTGGCTGCAGATTTTGTTGAGCTACACCGGTTTGCCGCGCATCTCCGTACTGCTGCGAATTGCCCATTGCAACTGCGGGCATCGGCTGTCGGACTGGCTGCCCCAAAAATGCTTTTTGTGAAGCAATCGCGGCAGTATATTCCTGATCGCTGATCCGGGAAAAATTATTACTGCAGGCAACCACAGTCCCCGAAAGGAACGAAATAAAGAGGGCCCTGGAAATTACGCGGGCGGCCCGGCTCCGCGAATACGCATTACTCATAAACATCGGCATACTCACGCCTGTACTCAAAAACACAGACGAAGTATTAACCCTGACACCCTTTATAAATGCTTAAATTTGTTCAGACTTCAGGGGCAAGTGATCAGTCGTCGCTGACACGGCCTGGAACGAGTGGCGGAAACTCGCCATATCCGATGGTTTTTGAGGAAGTTTTACCCTCCTCTCTGCTGAACAGCGTGATTGTCTCTTCGCCGTGCCCCTGATCCATCGGCGCAATCAAGCGGCCGCCGATGGCCAGTTGATCCAACAAAAAAGCAGGCTCTGTTTCACAGGCAGCGGTTAAAATAATGACGTTGAATGGCGCCTGACGCGGCCATCCCTTATGTCCATCGCCACTGAACAGCGTCGCGTTCAAAATGCCATCCTTTGCCAGATTTCTTTCAGCCATCTGTGTCAGGGGACGGACGCGTTCAACGCCGTAAACCCGGCGGCATAATCGTGCCAAGAGCGCACTCTGGTATCCACACCCAACTCCGATGTCGAGAACCTTATCCTGGCGCTGCAATTTCAACGCGTTCAGCATGACCATCACAAGACTGAGAACACCGGCGCTCTGGCCATGTCCGATGGCATGATCGCGGTCCTGCCACATGTCTTCTTTCGTCAGTCCTGGAATGTAAATTCGCCGGTCAGTCTGTTCCAGTGCTTTCAGCAAGCGCACGTCGGAAATGCCAAGTTCACGCAAGCGCAATATGAAAGCAGGCAAGTGATGGCTGTGCGGCTCTATGAATCCGGCCACATGTTTTTCCTAATCTGCCAGATATGAATAATAGTCCAGCGCCTCATCGGCAGTCAGATCCATTTTCAGGGGCGTCACGGAAATGAAGTTTCTTTGCAAAGCATCCAGATCGGTCCCGGCAATCACATCCTGGCTCTGGCGGCGATGGGTCAGCCAGTAATACGGATTTCTGCGTCCGTCATCACGCTTGTCCAGAAACAGTCCATGGGTCAGCGCGCCCTGCCGGGTCAGTTCTATTCCGGAGACGGCATTTGCAGCACAATTGGGAAAGTTGATATTAATCAGGATGCCCTTCTCGATGCCTTTGTCGAGAATTTTCTGAATCAGTCCGCTGGCATGTGTACTGGCTACTTCCCAGGGAATCGGATTGCCCGAAGTCCAGTCATAGGCCTGGCTGAGCGCTATACTGGGAATGCGCAGCATGGTTCCTTCCATGGCAGCAGCTATCGTCCCTGAATAGGTCACATCATCTGAGATGTTCTGCCCGGAATTCACACCGGAGAGAATCAGATCAGGCACTTCAGGCATGACTTCGCGCACGCCCATGATCACACAATCCGTCGGCGTGCCGCGCAAGGCATAGACTTGCCGCTCGATTTTGCGAAGCCGTAGAGGATCGTTCATGGTGAGTGAGTGCGACAGGCCACTTTGATCTGTTTCCGGCGCCACCACCCAGACATCAGAGCCGGTTTCAGAGGCGATCTGTCTCATGATCGCCAGTCCGGGAGCGTTGATGCCATCATCATTTGTAACGAGAATGCGCACTGGGCTTACTCCGGCTGGCCGTCTATATGGGTTAATCCTCCCATATAGGGCCTCAATATTTCGGGAATATCAATACCGCCATCGGTGCGTTGATAATTTTCCATAACGGCAATCAGGGCACGGCCGGTGGCAACACCGGAACCGTTCAGTGTGTGAACGAAGCCGAGAGACTTGCCATCTAAATCCCTGTAGCGAGCCATCATGCGTCTGGCCTGAAAATCCCCGCAGACAGAGACACTGGAAATTTCGCGATACATATTCTGGCCGGGCAGCCAGACTTCGATATCGTAGGTTTTGCGCGCTCCAAATCCCATGTCACCGCTGCTCAAAGTCATTACCCGATAAGACAGGCCCAGCAGCTTCAGGACTTCTTCAGCACAGCCAAGCATGCGCTCCAACTCGGCCAGTGAGTCTTCGGGGCGGGTGACGCTGACCATTTCCACTTTATAAAACTGGTGCTGGCGCAGCATGCCTCTTGTATCCCGGCCTGCAGAACCGGCTTCGGATCTGAAACATGGCGTCAAAGCGGAGAAGCGCTGCGGCAACTGGTCAGATTCAATGATCGATTCGCGAACCAGATTTGTCAGAGGCACTTCTGCTGTGGGTATCAGCCAGAACCCGTCATCTGTGTGAAACAAATCGTCCTTGAACTTCGGTAGTTGTCCGGTTCCGTAGACTGCCTCATCCTTGACCAGCAGCGGCGGCATGACCTCCAGATATCCGTGAGTCAGAGTATGCAGATCAAGCATGAATTGCCCCAATGCACGCTCAAGTCTGGCAAGCTGTCCGCGCAGGACAACAAAACGCGATCCTGAGATTTTTCCGGCGATGGCAAAATCCATCATGCCGAGCGCTTCGCCCAGCTCAAAATGTTCCTTCGGCTTGAAATTGCTGAGTGGTTTCTCTCCCACTTCCCGCAACACGATATTGTCTTCTTCACCGGGTCCCACCGGTACATCGGAGAGCGGAATGTTTGGAATTTCCGCCAATTTTTCCGTGAGCGTTGTGGTCAGCTGTCGCTCCAGGTCCTCACCGTTGCGGATAAACTCCTTCAACTTGGATACTGCGGCAATTGCGGTCTTGGCAGCGGCTTCATCACCACTGGCCTTGGCTTTGCCAATTTCCTTTGAAGCAGCGTTTCTGCTTTCCTGTGCTTCCTGAAGTCTCGTGACGTGCTGGCGGCGCTCATCATCAAGTGCGATCAGCTCAGCGGCCCGATAATCCGCGAATCGCGCTTTCATGGCTGAATCAAAATCAGCCGGATTCTCTCTTATCCATCGAATGTCATGCATGGGATAACCCGATTAGTCAGTGGTCATGAGGAAATATGAGCGTGGCAGTAGCGTTAATCTCAAACGGTATCAACCGCTGCGTCCGCCTTTTCCTGTTCCGCACGGCGCCGTTCAATCAGCCGCACCGAGAGAATCGAAAGCTCATACAACACGATGGTCGGAAGCGCCAAACCGATCTGGCTGATCGGATCCGGAGGCGTGAGAATAGCCGCCATGGCAAAGGCTGCAACGACTGCGTAGCGCCGTTTGGACTTCAGACCTTCTGATCCAACCACACCGATTCTGCCGAGAAGTGTCAGAACCACCGGTAATTGGAACACCAAGCCAAAGGCGAAAATCAACGTCATGATGAGACCGAGATATTCGCTGACCCGGGCGACAAGCTGAATTGATGCCCGCCCCTCACCGCCCGCCTGCTCCATGCTGAGGAAGAAGGCCATAGCCAGCGGCATGATGAGATAATACACCAGCGCTGCCCCGATAATGAACAAGATCGGGGTCGCCACCAGATACGGCAGAAAGGCCGACCGCTCATTTTTGTAAAGACCTGGCGCGACGAACATATAGACTTGGGAAGCGATAACCGGAAAAGCCAGAAACAGCGCGCCGAAAAACGCCAGCTTCAGCTGGGTGAAGAAATATTCCTGAGGAGCGGTATAGATAAACTCAATTGCAGTCAGATCACCAGCAGCCTTTTCATACGGCACGGTCAGAATATTGAAGATATCCTTGGCAAAAATGAAGCTTATGATGAACATCAACGTAAGGCCGATGACCGACTTGAACAGCCGCTGTCGCAATTCGATCAGGTGCTCAATCAGCGGTGCGCGGCTGCTGTCGACTTCGTCTTCGCTTTCGCTCACGCGTCAGTTTCCTTCTTGGGCGCTTTCGCGCTTTTGGCAGCGCTTTTGGCAGCAGTTTTTCGAGCCGGTTGCTTTGTCGCGGACGGCTTTGCGACGGCTTTGGCTGGAGCTGCCGTTTTTCCGGCTGACCTCTTGCTGGCAGCAGGTTT
>TARA_R110002094_G_scaffold32307_3_pt1 | contig 16660 bp, 13 predicted proteins | sample TARA_R110002094 | Tara Oceans TARA_R110002094 (sample SAMEA4397409) | marine metagenome | biome: Polar Biome; feature: [MIX] marine epipelagic wind mixed layer (ENVO:01000061); material: water (ENVO:00002006), including particulate matter (ENVO:01000060) such as... | depth 10-100 m
AGTTTCCGCAAGCGTCAGGGGTGTCGGTGCCATCAGTGCACCCTGCCCGGCAGCCAGCACCTGATGCACGCCGTGGCCCAACTCATGGGCCAGCGTCATCACATCGCGGGTTTTGCCCTGATAGTTCAGCAACACGTAAGGATGCGCACTGGGCACCGTTGGATGGGCAAATGCGCCCGGCGCCTTGCCAGGACGGGTTGGCGCATCAATCCAGTTGCGATCAAAAAAATCGCGGGCGATATCGGCCATTTTCGGCGAAAAACCGGCATAGGCATCGAGCACGATGCTGCGTGCCTCGTCCCAGCCTATCGGGTCGGCAGCGCTTTCCGGCAAAGGCGCATTGCGGTCCCAGAAATCCAGAACATCCTGACCGAACCATTTGGCTTTCAAGGCATAATAGCGGTGCGACAGCCGTGGATAGGCGTTTTGCACGGTTTCCACCAGCGCATTGACCACCTCGCCCTCGACCCGGTTGGCCAGATGGCGGCTATCGGCGACATCCTTGAAACCGCGCCAGCGATCAGAAATCTCCTTGTCCTTGGCAAGCGTGTTGGTGATCAGCGTGAATGTGCGGATATTTTCCTTGAAGGTTGACGCCAACGCCTGTGAAGCGGCCTTGCGCACCGCGCCATCCTTGTCGACAAGGCGGTTGAGGGTCGGCTCCAGCGGCAGCGTTTCCTCGCCGACATCGAACCGCAGCCCTGCCATTGTTTCATCAAACAGCCGGTTCCACGCCCCCCGCCCGGTGATAGACTTTTCGTGAAACAATTCTTCAACCCGGTCCTCCAACTGGTAAGGCTTGTCCTTGCGCAGATCTTCCAGCCAGGGCCGGTAATGGGCGATGGCAGGCGATGCCAGCAACTCGGAAAAATCAGCATCACCAATCTTGTTCAGCTCCAGCCCGAAAAACAGCAAATGCGTGCTGGCATTGGTGATTTTCTCCTGAATATCGCCATAGAATTTGGCGCGTTTCGCGTCAGTTGTATCACCGGCATAAACCAATCCGGCATATGAGATGATCCGGCCCAGAAGGTCTTCAATCTGCTCATATTCTGCAAGACAGGACGCCAGTTTCCCGGGGTCCGATTTCGCCAGTCCGGCCAGATTGGATTTGTAGGTTTGCGAAAAGCTCCGGCACACCAGTCCGGCTTTCTCCAGATCGGCCGCAAGGTCCTCTCCATCCATCGCGCTGTAGAGATCGGTCAAATCCCATTGCGGAAGCGGACCAAGCGCTTCAGACGCCCCCTGATCCTTGTTGGCATCATTCAGATACCGGATGGTCGAAGTCGATAGGTTGCGGAACTGAGTCATGAATTTTCCTGTTAAACAGCGGGGTGGCTACAGATAGAGGGCTTTCACGCCGCCGATCAAGCGCTGTTTCCCGGCCAGGCGCGATTTCATGGCTAACATCTTGTTAATGCCTGCTGCCACACAGTTCCGCTTGCAGACTTTCCGGCGTCTGATTCGCCTGCAACAAACGAAAGATCATCGCCAGCGTGCATGTACTGATTATCGATACCAATGCGGAAACGCGACCCGGTTTGGCCAGGATGATCCAGGATCTGGGCCACAATTGCCGGGCCGCTGAAACCTCCGACGCTGCCCTGGAAATTCTGCAATGCAGTTTTCCGGATATCATCCTGATGGATTTCTTATTGCCCGACAGCGATACCAGACACTTCATCCAACTTCTGCGCAAACGGTCTCCTCAGTCCAGACTTGTGGTAATGACCCGGCAGGGTTCCGATCCGTCCATCCGCGAAGCACTCAGCTGGGGGGCAAGTGATTTTATCGAAAAGCCGGTCCACGAGTTGCGCCTTGCCTGCGTTTTGAGCAATCTGCAACCGCGCCACGGCCGTGCAGACGCCGATGCAAACGAACCTGATTACGTTGCGGAGGTATTTTTCAACTCTGATCCAGCTGCTTACAAAGTAGCGAGAAGCCGGTTTGAAAAAGCCGCGCAAATGCAGATACCGTTTCTCATCGAGGGAGAACCCGGCACTGGTAAAGCCACGCTTGCCAGACACTTCGCCACGCATTATGCGCCCGGCCAGACACTCGTGGAATTTGATGCCAGCACGGATGATTTCGAAGAGTGGCAACACAACCCTTTGTTGATGCAGGACGCGCGGCAAAAACCAAATTGCAGCATTCTTGTCCGCCGGGTCGAGGCAGCCGGGCGGAACACCCAGCAGGCGCTGGTGGAATTTTTCCGTGCAACCTCGCACGGCCTCATCTGCACGACCCGCGGCAGGTTGCTGGATCACGCCAGAGACGGTGGTATCGACGCCGCGCTGTATAATTTGCTCAGTCCAGTGCCGGTTTGGTTGGCACCGCTGCATGAACGCGCACATGCCCACGATCATCTTACTCGGTTGATGATGCAGCAGGCCAATGGGACTTTTGGAACCAGCGTCCAGCAGATTGACTTCACACGGCCCCCAAAGGCCGGCCCGCCGCGATATTACGATAATCTGACCGGTTTCAAGCGCGCCATTTTCAGCGCAGTCGCGGATCATGATTCGCCGCTGTCTCCGGCTTTTGTCTGCCCTGCCCCTGCAGATGCCACTGCAACGGCCCCGCAGCCCCGCATGGCGCAGACCGTCCAAACACATTTTGCCATGGTGCCTCTGCTCGACGATCATGGGCAGTTGCGTCCGCTGAAAGCACTGGAGACCGAAGCGCTAAAGTTTGCCTATCAACATTGTGGTGGACGCGTCGGCCGAATTGCCAAAGCGCTGAAACTTGGCCGCACCACGCTCTACCGTAAATTACTGGAGCTTGGACTGTGTGAACAACCGGCAGCGGACCGTGCTGAACAATCCAACTCATTCGTCCACGAAAATCAACACGATTGTGAGCACGTCTCTGTCGAATTGGGCAAGCATGCAGCGTGATATCCGCGACGGCGGGATGAATATGTCACAATGCAGGAAAATGGCACCGTCTGCCGGCCGCATTGGTTTCCTATTAACCATTCCTTTGCTACATAATGTGATCTTTAGCTCTATATTAAGTTGCAAGTATTGCCCACAATTCGGAGATCATTCCCCGTGAAATATGCCAAAAATTCCAGTCAGTCGAAACTGTTCCGCAACCATTGCCTGTTGTCGGCAATCGTGTTGCCGGGCTTGCTGCTGTCATCCCTTGCGGTTGGCCAGACAATTCCTGCAGAAAAGAAAATCACTGCTGAAGCGACCGTCTCTGAGGAAACAACAGTCAATGTTGCCTCCGTTGATGCAACCGACCTGCCGCAGGCAGATGAGGCCGTCGCTGCTTCGCAGACCGCAACTCCGGTTTTGGATGCGGCCGCCGAAGCACGCTCTGACGCCGTCCGGACATTTGCCAGAGCCTCAGCCGACAAGCTGGATGCCGCTGACCGATCCGGCGTTGCGGCGTTGTATGAAGACCGGGGATACAAATCTCTCTGGGTGAAAGAGGGCGTATTGCGGCCCGAAGCAAAGGCGCTGATAGCTGAAATCAGACAGGCTGACAGGATTGGACTGAACCCGGCTGATTATTCATTGCCGATGTTGGATTCCGCTACAGGAACGACTCTTTCGGACGCTGCTGCATTTGACGCTGATCTGCAGATGAGCCTCGCTGCCGTTCGCTATGTGCGGCACCTGGCCTCAGGCCGACTTGTCCCTCGGTCGGTCAGTGCGTCACTGGATATCAATCCCGAGCGCCCAGATGCAAAAGCCGTGCTTGCAGATTTGAACGACGCCGGTGACCCGGTTGCAAAGGCAAACGCATATCAGCCAAAGCACCCGGCCTATCTGGCATTGCTGAAGGAATTGCAAGACCTCGACCAGAAAAAGGCCGAGAAACGGATTGTGGTTGATGCCGGCAAATTACTGCGCCCCGGCATGAGCGATCCACGGGTAATGCAATTGCGGGCTCGCCTGAAAGTGGACCTCCCGGCAGCAGAGCCGGTAGGCGAAGATGTTACGGCTACACCGGTCGATGAAAACCTTTATGATGAAACTCTCGTCACGGCCGTAAAAGATTTTCAAAAGAAAAGCCGGCTGACTCAGGATGGAATTATTGGTCCGGCAACATTGCGTGTGCTCAATGGCGAAACCGGGATTGAGCGCAAGTCCCAGTTGATCGTCAATCTGGAACGCTGGCGCTGGATGCCCAAAGATTTGGGTGCGTTCCACATCATGGCGAACATTCCCGAATACCGTGTTTACGTCAAACGCGATGGCGTGGTGACGCACACCACCAGGGTTGTTGTCGGCAAGGCTGAATTCAAAACCGTGGCTTTTTCCGATGAAATGGAATATTTCGTGGTGAACCCGTCCTGGGGCGTGCCGCAATCCATTATCAGAAATGAAATGCTGCCGTCCGCCCGCTCAAGCCCGGGCTATTTCACTCGCAAAGGTTATCAGGTCTTTGCGCAGATTCGCGGTCGCTCCCGCCAGGTCGACCCGTCTCGGGTCAATTGGAGACGCGTAACTGCATCACAGATTTCAGTGCGCCAGCCGCCGGGGAAAACCAACGCTCTCGGCCGGATCAAGTTCATGTTCCCCAACAAGCATGCAATCTATATGCATGACACACCGTCCAAGAGCCTCTTCAACAAGGACGCACGTGCCTTCAGTCATGGCTGTGTCCGCATTCAAAATCCGATGGAATTTGCTGATGCGATCCTTGAGCAGCAGAAAGACTGGAATTCTGCGCGCATCAATAAATTGGTCGGCGGCAAAGAAGTGACGGTGAAATTGGACAAGAAAATTCCGGTGCATCTGGTCTATTTCACCGCAATTCAGAATGATGATGGTGGAGTGGGATATCTGTCCGATGTCTATGGTCATGACCGTAATATGGTGAAAATTCTCGGGCTCTGATTAACCCGCATTTTCAAACGTCCGCGAAAGCCGCCCCGCTGAAATATGCCGGGCGGCTTTTTTGCGACACATTTTCACGACAGAAATTGAAAATTGATCAAATGATCCAAAACATTTACAAATTAACCAATTTCGGCAACATCGTCTTAACCTTGATTGGTTAAACTTTTAATCGGGACTGCTTGATCGCCCGGCCTGATGTCTTTAAAAGATTCTGGGTATCGGGTAATGTGACGGGTACAATACGCTGAAGCGACACAGTAAACTCATTGCAATTATCGTTGGGAATGGCCCTTCGTGGCCAGTTATCGGAACCGCTTTGCGAAACTTTCGAAACAGAAAGCCAACCACCGCTCTGCACGGCATGACGCGCAAGATCACTGCGCTGATTACCGCGTCGACGATGCTGCTCTCCATGGCATTGCCCGCCCAGGCCGCTGAAGAGCGGAGCCTCAAGTTTTATTTCGTCAACACCAAAGAGCGCATCGAGATCGTTTATAAGCGCAATGGCCGCTATATTCCGGCGGCGCTCAAGAAGCTCAACTGGTTCCTGCGGGACTGGCGTCGCGAAGAGGCGACCAAGATCGATCCGCGTCTGCTGGATCTGGTCTGGTCGGTTTATCAGCAGATGGACACCAGAGAAGCGATTAACGTGGTATCCGCGTTCCGGTCGCCAAAAACCAATTCAATGCTGCGCAGCCGCAGCCGGGGTGTTGCCAAAAACAGTCAGCACACCCTTGGCAAAGCGATGGATTTTTTCATTCCCGGAACAGATCTCGCAGAATTGCGTGCGGTGGGTCTGCGCATGGAAGTGGGCGGCATCGGCTTTTATCCGTCGTCCGGCTCCCCTTTCGTTCACATGGACACCGGTGGCGTCCGCCACTGGCCGCGCATGACAGATGCGCAACTGGCAAAGGTATTTCCGCGCGGTGACACCACCCAGATACCTTCCAGCGGCAAACGGCAGAAGCGTTACGAAGAATCGGCAGCGCGTCAGAAGCGCATAGCATCAGCCGAAGTTTCGCCGCCCAACCAGCGCGGCGGCGGCCTGTTTGCAAAAGTATTCAAACGCAATCAGGAACCAGCAACAATTCCTACAACCGGTCAGACTCTGACAAGCGGTGATGATTCGACCACCGTTGCCCAGGTTCAGACCCAGGCGCGGGCCAGTGCGCCTCCCCTGACAGTTGTGCCGCGCTTCAGACCGGATGGCGTCCCGACGCAATTGCTGCCTGAACCGACGCTGGAAGATACTGTGCAACTGGCGCTTGCAGATATTCCTGCGCCGCGCCCGATGCCGGCGGATGTATTTGCCAGGCGTGTGGCCGCATTGGCTGAACAACCGCAGCCACTGACAATAGTATCGAAAGAACCGGCTACTCCCGCTGAAACACAGAAGTCAGTTCAGGATACCTGGGCCAGGGTTGGCGAAAGCCGGTCTACAGATGTTTCCGAAATTGTTATCGCCAAGGCAGCCGGCCCGGTTCGGGCAGGCGCGCCCGATGTCGCACAAGCTGTGATGGCAGCCCTTGATGACACCCGTAACCAGCCGGGTCTGCGGCCGCTTGATACACGTGTCCTGGAAGCCGCAAATACGCCTCATCCCTCTGCTGCCGCAAGTATTGCAGCAGCCATTCTGGCTCCCCAGGGCCGCACACCGGACCCAAGCCAGCGCAGTATGTTTGATGACACTATGGTTTTCGCGTATGCGCCCGCAGAACCGTCGCCGCAGTCGCGGGCGGACTTCGATGCGGCAATGGGCCTGGACGCTCAGGGGACAGCCAAAAACAGCACTCGGGTGGTGCCTCACGTCACAACGCCGGAAGATCTGCCAACGATCCGCCGCGGCAGAGTTTTTCAAAATCCGGTCACTCCCGCAATTCCACCTCGCATCCGTCCGGAACGGACGCAATTGGCAGCTTTAATACCAGCCATGCCCTCGCCCGAGCAACCCGCCAGCCGGGAGCCGGTGACCCCGGCTCAATCGCCGGATAGCACCTGGCAGGCAACTGCAAACACCCGCCGGACAACTGTAAGCGGACGCGTGCCGCCAAACGCCATACAGCCGGGCGGCAGCCAATTGAAGTTTAACGGAGCAGATGCGGCAGTGCTGGCTAAGATGACAACACCGCAGACCACAAGATCGATCGCATTTGTCCGGCTTGAAATGCCGAATCCTTATGCCATTCGCGGTGTGTTCCAGATCCCGCAAAGCATTGTGGCCAATGAATTTGCAGCGAGCAGCACCACGTTGAGGACAGATAAATTTTCAGGTCGCGCCATTGTTGCTACCAAGGTAGCGCTTCTGACGCGACGCTGATTCAGCGACGTCTTATTGCTGGTCTTCCGCAGGCTCGATCGCCATACCCAGCGCATGCAGATACAAATCAAGCATGGCTTCCTGTTCAGCACGCTCTTCCCGGTCCTGTTTGCGCAGCCGCACAACCTGCCTCAGGGTCTTCACATCGAAACCATTGCCTTTGGCTTCACCGTAGACTTCCTTGATGTCGTCGGTAATTGTCTTCTTTTCTTCCTCCAGCCGCTCGATCCGTTCGATAATGGAACGCAATTGATCTTTGGCAATGCTGGTTGTCGCGCTGGACACGTCACTCATAAATAGTCTTCCTCACGATGGGTTGGTTGGATCGTTTTGTAGCATTGTCGGAGCACTGACGCTCTAGTGATCCGGTTTGGATTGCTCGAAACTGGCTTTCTGATCTGCTGTCGCCTCGGTCTGAAAGCGCGAGCGCCACTCTTCATAGGGCATTCCGTAAATCAGTTCGCGGCTTTGCGCTTTCGACAACTCAAGGTCATGTCCCTCGGCAGCTTCGCGATACCAGTTGGACAGACAATTGCGGCAGAAGCCCGCCAGATTCATCAGATCGATATTCTGCACATCTGTTCGCTCTCGCAGATGCGACACCAATCTGCGAAAAGCCGCCGCCTCGAGCGCCTCCCGCTGGTTGTCAGACAGTGTTTCGCGCTGGTGATTGTTTTTGGTCATGAGGTCCTCCTTGCAGATTAGCGTTTATGGGGCGGTAAAACATCGCACATACCATCCACCGTCAGAAGCTGCTCAAGGATCGGAGCCAGGCGCTGAGCCCAAAGTTCGATGCCCGCTTCACTGTCCACCAGATCCTGGCGCAATTCCAGAAGAGCATGGCTGAGACCGCGTTGGGTTCCGTGCCGGTTCATGGTGTCACCGGTCAGCGCACCTGTATACGGTTCGTTATCACCTACTATCAGATCACCGCCCTCCTTCAGGGCGGCGATCAGAGATTTCGTGGCGCGGTCATCTTTGTCCCACAGCACGCCGGCATGCCAGGGACGCGCAAATCCGCGCCAAATAGGGGTAAAACTGTGCAGAGAAATCAGCACAGGAGATTGTCCGCTCGCCATCATGTGGTCGATTGATACAGTAATTGCCTGATGATATGGGCGGTGATACAGCGCCAGACGGTGCTCTTTTTCGGCCGCGTCTGCATGGCGGTTTCCCGGAACAACCGCTCCATCAGACAGACGCATCAGAACAGTCGGATCATCTTCTCCCCGATTGGGATCTATCAACAGCCGTGAATAGGTCGACAGCACTGCGGGAACGTCCAGCAGCCGCGCCAGTCTGCGTGTCAGAGTGTCCATCCCAATGTCATAAGCAATGTGCCGCTTCAACTCAGACGCCGGCAAACCCAGATTGTCGTAATGCGGCGGAATAGCGTTTCTGGCATGATCACACAGCAGCAAAATCCCGCCATTCCAATTGCCTTCAACAATGTCATAGGCAACCCGCTCCCCTTCGGGCAGATCGGGATTGGCTACATTGGTGGCCGTGGCGGCGGAAGAAATCATGGATTTTGCGATATTTCTGCTTGGAATGGCAAAGCGGTGAAGGTGAAACATAGTGCGCACCGGCTGCTGATACCATATGGATCAGCGGCTAATCCGGTTTTCCCACATAAAAGCCTCCGAGTTCCGATTGTCCATGCCCCCCATTCCAGATCCGGCCTTTATCTCCCGAGCCCGTGGCGTTCCACGATCCGGTACAACAACAGCTTTTGCAGCGCTTTTGGCTGGCTGATTCTCGGGGAGAGCTTGTCTGCCGAGCAGTTCTTTGGCGGTGCTTTAATCATGCTGGGCATTGCTCAGGCCCGGCCAAGGCGCACACAGCGCTGAATAGAGTATCCAGTGGTGTTTCCAAATCCAATTTGCTGCAATGCAACAGCATTGTTGATTTCTGGCGAAACAGGTTTATAAGCCCCTCGGGATGCGCAAAATTGTATCGTTTCGGAAGCGTTTGATTGACAAAACGGCCACGATTGCGCAAAACAAATTATTATGAAATCGTTTCGGTTCGCCACTAATTCGGCGTTTACTCAGGTTTGATGCGTTCGTTCACCATGAGCAAAAAAAGCGAAATTCAAGCATCCGTACTTTCTGGCAGTGGCTTTGAAAGACAGTCCTCCAGCGCAAGGCGCATTTTGCCTCTGATTCAATTTCTCGCACCATTGTCCGTTATCGTCACGAAAGCCGTAATTCTGCTTGCCCTTTCGCTGTCGATCTATGGCGGTTTAAGCTTCATCAGTTCCGATCAGGCCTCCGCAGAATTGCGCATCTGTAACAAGAGCGGAAGCCGCGTTGGCATTTCTGTGGGATATCGCAATGACAAGGGCTGGACCACAGAAGGCTGGTGGAACCTGGAGGCGACATCCTGCGAAGTCATTCTGCCTGGCGCTCTGAAGTCTCAATATTATTATATGTTCGCCGTGGATTATGACGAAGGCGGTGAATGGGCAGGCAGCGCCTTTATGTGCACTGCCGACAAGATTTTTACGATTAACGGTATCGAAGACTGTCTGACCCGTGGGTTTCAACGCACGGGCTTTTTTGAGATCGATACCGGCACACAAACAAGTTGGACAGTTCAGTTGACAGAACCGACGCAACGGGGAACCGGTGGTAAATGAGGCGTAATCGCAAAGTTAAAATTCTTGCCACCCTGGGTCCAGCCTCATCAAATTCCGAAATGATCAAAAAGCTCCACACCGCAGGAGCTGATATTTTTCGTATCAATATGAGTCATGCACCCCACGATCACATGCGCGAGTTGGTCGCCACGATCCGCAGTGTGGAAGAGGAAGTCGGACGGCCGATTGCAATTCTGGTCGATCTGCAGGGGCCAAAACTGCGCGTTGGCATGTTTGAAAATGACGCGGTTACTCTGAAAGTTGGTCAGAGGTTTACCCTCGACAGCGATCCCACGCCTGGTACCGAAAAGCGCGTCCAACTGCCGCATCCTGAAATTCTGGAAGCATTGAAAGCAGGCGATTCGATTTTGCTCGATGACGGACGCCTGCGCCTGGAGACCGTTTCCGTCGATGGCAAAAGCGCGGTTACAAAAGTCATCTCCGGCACCAAATTGTCGAATAAGAAGGGCGTCAGCCTGCCTGATACTCTGATTGCGTCCAGTGCTCTGACGCCCAAGGACCGCTCCGACCTCGACGCAGCCCTGAAAGAGGACATTGACTGGATTGCCCTGTCATTCGTGCAGCGCCCGGAAGATATTGCCGAAGTGCGAAAAATCTCGCGCGGCAAGGTTGCCATCATGGCCAAGATCGAAAAACCGCAGGCACTGGTAAGGATCGACGAGATCATTGAGTTGTCGGATGCCATAATGGTGGCGCGCGGCGATCTGGGTGTTGAGTTGCCGGTGGAAAAGGTTCCCGGCATCCAAAAACAGCTGATTCGCGCTGGCCGCAGCGCTGGTAAACCTGTGGTGGTGGCGACCCAGATGCTGGAATCGATGATTACCGCGCCTGTTCCGACACGTGCGGAAGTTTCCGATGTCGCGACAGCCGTGTTTGAAGGCGCTGACGCTGTGATGCTGTCGGCGGAATCAGCCGCCGGGGACTATCCGGTGGAAGCTGTATCCACCATGGACCGCATTGCCGAAGAGGTGGAACGCGATCCAAATTATGCAACAATTCTGCATTCCCAACGCGCAGAACCGGAACCAACCGGCGCGGATGCCATTTCCGCTGCCTCACGTCAGATCGCGGAAACACTGAAGCTGTCTGTGATCGTGTGTTACACGTCCTCCGGTGCGACCGGCATCAGAGCCTCCCGAGAGCGTCCCGAAACTCCCATCATTGCGTTGTCTCCCATCAAAGAGACCGCTCGGAGGCTGACAATCGTCTGGGGGCTTCATTGCGTCGTCAGCGATGATGTCAAAGACGAGGAAAGCATGGTGGACCGGGCCTGCCAGATTGCCCATGAGGAAGGTTTCTCCAAACCGGGCGAGCGTCTCATCATTTCTGCCGGCGTGCCTTTTGGAACCCCGGGTGCGACCAATCTGTTGCGCATCGCATTTGTCGGCAGCGATGGCGTCAGCGGTCTCTGAACGGTCCGGAAAAAACGCATTTGCTCGATCTTGCCGCGTGGATATGCAGCTCTGTGATCCCGGGCTTTAGACCGTTTCATTATTGCAGCTGTGGTGCGCCATAGGCGCGCAAATTTGCAGATCCACCCAATTGAACCTGCACGTTCTGTTCCAAATACACCGCTACGAAAAAAGACCGGGCACCCAAATCATGCTGACAGGATGCTGTCATGAGCATCATGCATAGTCTCATCCTGGTTGAAGACCGGCCAAGGTGGAGTTTACCAATCCCACCCGCAATCATGCCACATAGTGTCGAACAGGAAAAAATCATGTCACGTGAAAAACTGAAAGAAATCGCCGATCAGCTGGTCGGGCATTGCCGTAATGGCACAGAGGAAAAAGGCCTGAAAGAGCTGTATGCTAAAGATGTTGAGTCAATTGAAGCCATTACCATGCCCGGCAGCGACAGCCCGAAAACCACCGGCGTCGATGGCATTCGCGGCAAGCATGAATGGTGGAATAATACGTTTGAAGTTCATTCCAGTGAAGTCGAGGGCCCGTTTCTGCATGGCGAGGACAGATTTTCCGTCATCTTCAATATTGACGCCACCAACAAGGAATCCTCCGAACGCATGTCCATGAAGGAAGTCGCGGTCTACACAGTGTCAAATGGCAAAATCATACGCGAGGAATTTTATTACTAGCCGAACAGCCGAAGGCTCTGCAGCAATCTTTTGAGCAACTCGACTTCGCGATGCATCGCAGATGAAAAACCTGATGCTTTGCATCGCGCAGCGTTGCTTGCCTTGCCGGATGACCTGGCCCGGACCGTCTGGATGTGGATAAAACGTGCTTTAAATCGGCTGGCCCAGAGCGCTGCGTTCCAGAGATTCAAGTTCCTGTCGGACTTCCTCCTGAAAAGGATTCAGTTCCAGCGCCCGTTTCAGCGCGTCATAGGCCTTCTTGTCTTCGCCAAGGTCCTCCAGCATCAGACCAAGACCGGTCAGCGCTCCGAAGTGGCGCGGCTCCAGCGCCAGTGTCACAGCAATATCGGCAAGAGATCGGCCGTAATTTTCTTTCAGGTAATACACCGTCGCGCGCCGGTTCCAGGCTTCCGCAAACTCCGGCTCCAGAGCGATTAGTTGATCCAGGACATCAATCGCAAGAGCGAAATCCTCATCAGCAATGGCGTCATCAGCTCTGGACAGCAGCAGCCGGGCGGTTTCGCCGCGCGCGCCGCGCCACAAATCATCGATTTGTCCGGCCAGGCGCCGCGCTTCCAATTCACTTTGAGAGGATTGCAATTCGCTGAACAGCCGGTCCAGCCGGTCTGAAAGGGGCATTTCCTTGGCAAAACCCGATGCGCTGACTGCCGCTGCCAGCACAATGGCAAGGCTGGCCGAACGCAAATGTCTGATCATGGTCCTGGAAAATTTCATGGCAGAAGACTAGAATAAAACTGCGCAAAAGCAAATGACAAAACGGACACGCTGGAAACACAAAAAGGGCCCGTGATCGATGTCACGTGCCCCAACCGTATTCATCTGCCAGGCTGAATGCCAGGCACGTTGAATTAGCCCTGACGGGCCTTGAAACGGCGCTTTACCTTATTGATCACATAGACGCGACCCTTCCGCCGTACGAGACGATTGTCACGGTCTCGGCCTTTAAGGGAACGCAGTGAATTTCTGATCTTCATCTGTTTGCTCTAAAAATTCTCTATTAAGTTACGCTTTATCTTCAACCACCACCGCGCCAACATGTCGCGCCGGATTGAAGAGAGTGACTGCCAGTTTATACCACGTCGAATGTCTGATCCACTGTGAGACAATGGTGGGCACGACTGGGATTGAACCAGTGACCCCTACAATGTCAATGTAGTGCTCTACCGCTGAGCTACGCGCCCCGCTGTCACACCGTCGTCACAGATCTGACGTGAGAAGATGAAGCGATATACAAAAGCCAAGCCGCGGGCGCAAGGGCTGTTATCAGGAAAAACGCGTCACGAAGCACTCAGGCAGCCAAAAGCCGGTCCACTTCGGTGACAAGTTCACGCAGATGAAACGGCTTTGAAAGGACTTTGGCATCCTTTGGCGCGTTGGAATCCGGGTTGAGCGCCACAGCTGCAAATCCGGTTATGAACATCACCTTCAGATCCGGGTCGAGTTCAGTCGCCTTCCTGGCCAGCTCTATGCCGTCCATCTCCGGCATGACAATATCGGTCAGCAGCACAGTGAACGGCTCTTCCCGCATGCGCTCATAGGCGCTTCTGCCATTGTCGAAATCCACCACAGTATGACCGGCGTTCTGCAACGCCTTTGTCAGGAACCGCCGCATGTCGTCATCATCTTCAGCCAGCAGAATATGGGCCATGTACTTCTCTTCCTTATCGCCGGCCTTTGCAGGCCTGTCCGTCCAGAACACCAGACGGTCGAACGCTCGTCCGCGGAACTTTTAAAACCTGCCGGAGGTTACCCCCCTGACGCGAATTGCAAACGCTCATATAAGCTTACTCGGGCAAAAAGCCTATGATATGGTAAACGTTTGAATCAAAAGTTGAACACTTCATCCCTTGCTGCACGTTCCCGCAACCGGATTGTATGGCAGCGGGCCGGAATATCAATGCGCTTGATGGCCAGGAATTCGAATCATAGCTGAAATAACCCTTTTTGTTGGCGCACAGCCAAATTGATTCTGTGGCGCAAAATGTTTGTGCCACCATTGGACGGAACCAGAAAATCCTGACACGATGGAACTGATGACAGAGCAGATTACAAACCGGATTACAAATTCTGGCAGCCCTGACGGCGAGAGCGAACCGTCCGGGGCATCGGCCAATCTGCCCACCGTTTCACCTTACCATGATTTTTCGCAGACGCCCGCCTTTGAGGTGTTCGGCGAACTCACTCAGACTATGCCGGTGGTTTTCAACTCTCCCCATAGCGGCTCAATCTATCCGGAGCGGTTTTTGGACCTGTCACGGCTGGATCCGCACACCATACGCGCCTCTGAAGACATGGATGTTGACAAACTTTTCCAAAGTGTCACCGAATTCGGTGCTGTGCTGCAGCGTGCCAATTTCCCGCGTGCCTATCTGGACGTGAATCGCGAGCCCTATGAACTGGACTCAGGCATGTTTTTTGCCCCTCTGCCGCCCTATGCGAATACGCGGTCGCTGCGGGTCAATGGTGGCCTTGGCACAGTTGCGCGCATCGTTGCCGAGAACCGGGACATTTATGCCAGTAAACTTGATCCGGGCGATGCCTTGGCCCGGATCGAACTGATTTACCGGCCCTATCATGACAGTTTGCGCCATTTGCTGGCCCGCACCCATGGCCGCTTCGGCCAGGCATTGCTGATTGATTGCCACTCCATGCCGTCACAATACGGCGCGCCCCGCTCCGGCGTCGAAACCGAAGCGCGACCTGATATGATCCTGGGAGACCGATATGGCACCAGTTGCCGAAACGATGTGATTGATTACGCGATGTTTCTGCTTCGTCAGGCTGGCTATGCGGTGGTCAAGAACCGGCCTTATGCAGGCGGGTTCATCACCGAGCACTACGGACGGCCACACCAGGACCTCAATGCATTCCAGATCGAGATCAACCGGCGGCTGTATATGGACGAAACAACTTTGAAACGCCACGCCGGTTTCGATGAACTGCAGCAGGACCTCAGCATCTTTGTGCGAAATCTGATGCAGCATCCCGCATTTACCTGTGATGACGCCAGCATAGACAAGCCGCTGGCAGCGGAGTGAACCGCAACGCCCCGAATGCCCTGCCGCGCCACCTGGAAATTAGAAAAAAAAAGCCGCAGCACGAAGCTGCGGCCTAAAGTCTAGGGAGGAAACGCCCACTAGGGGCGGAAGCAACACTCGGGAGGAGTGAATGTTGCTATGCAGCGAAGATGAGGTTGCATCGCACAAAAGTCAAGGATGGCTACCGGTTTTTTCATAGAATTTTCAAAAGTTGTCTGGTCAATCGGCCTGAAAATCGCGCTACCGAATGATGCAGCTGAACCAGTGCTCAGGAATTTTTCTTGAACCATCAAGGGTTTATCTGTACCTCCCAGGGAATCCTGAATGTCCCACTGTCCAGTCATGCAAGGAATGCATATCAGCTATGCGTTATGAGTTTTCCACGGAATCCGGTGTGCCGGACATTATCCACGAAATGGCAGAAGTGGCTGCTGATGCGATTCTTCCGCACTTTCGCACCCCTCTGGAAGTTGAGAACAAACTGGCGCAGCGCCTTGCGGACGCGGACAATGCATTCGATCCGGTGACAATCGCCGATAAAAATGCGGAAGCCGCCTTGCGGCGGCTGATCAATCAGCGGTTTCCCGGGCATGGCATTCTCGGCGAGGAATACGGCGCAGAGAATCTGCAGGCCGACTATGTCTGGGTGCTGGACCCGATTGACGGCACCAGAGCTTTCGTTTCAGGCCTGCCATTGTGGGGCACACTGATTGCTCTTTGCCATCAGGGCCGTCCGATTCTGGGGGCGATGATCCAGCCTTTTCTGGCGGAGATTTATGTCGGAGCCGGGCAGAATGCGTGGTTGGCGTCAACAAGCGGTGAGCGCCCGCTCCGCAGTCTTTCGGCCCGGCAGAACAGCCGGCTCCCCGATGCCACCTTGTTCACCACTGACCCTGGAATTTTCACCGAGGTGGAACGGCCGCGTTACGACACGCTGGAACAGCGCTGCCGGATACACCGCTATGGTCTTGACTGTTATGGCTATGCCATGGTCGGTGCCGGCTTCGGCGATCTCACTGTGGAGGCCGGTCTGCAGATATATGACATCGCTGCACTGATCCCACTGATCGAGGCGGCAGGTGGTGTGGTGACAAACTGGCAGGGCAAACCGGTTGAGGGTCTGGAGCAGCATTCCCGTCTTCAGGTTCTGGCCTCGGCAAATTCACAAATTCACAATGAAGCGCTTGCCATACTGGGATAGGCGGCGGTCCCGGCACCGATATCTGATCTGCGTCCCAGCCGGCAACCAGATCAGATATCGGTACCGGGAATAAATGCATCGAATGCCGCCCAGAACTGATCGCGAAACATATCCCGCTCCTGCAGGATCTCGTGTCGTGCCCCCGGCACCACAATATGCCACAGGGAGCGCATCACGGAGGCCAGTTTCTCGATCGCCTCAAGCGAGACAACCTCATCACTGCCGGACGCGACCACAAGCACCGGCGTGCGGTTGTTAAAGGCGAATTCGGGGTTGCGAAATCCCTCCATGGCCTGGCAGGCTGCGTGAACCCAGCCGACGGTTGGAGCGCCAATCTTCAGAAACGGCGCCTTTCGCAGCAGTCTCACAGAATTCTGAAACCGGTCCGGATCACTCGTCAGAATGTTCCTGTCCATATTCAATGTCTCGTAATTGGTCTGGCTGGCAAATGGCATTCGCCGTTCACC